>JFJP01045899.1_pt1 | contig 12696 bp, 8 predicted proteins | sample 431651 | NCBI WGS metagenome assembly JFJP01 (sample SAMN02602958, study PRJNA72255) | Microbial mat metagenome, whole genome shotgun sequencing project. | biome: fresh water; feature: sink hole; material: water; isolation source: purple microbial (photo- and chemosynthetic) mats found in... | reverse complement strand
TATTATGATGTTTATGCCCCCATAAAAATTGGAAATACCGAAACTCCATGGTCCATTGGTATTGCAGTACCACTAGATCAGGTAATGGAAAAAGCTAATCGTAACTTTAGAATTTCCATTGTGGTTGGGCTTTTTGGTATACTAATTTTAAGCATTGTCATTTATTATATTTCAAATTCAATCACCAATCCTATTTTAAAAGTAACAAATTTTTTAACCCAATTATCAATGGGACAAGTTGATAAAAATATGCAGCTAAAAATTAAAAGTGGTGATGAAATAGAAGAAATGGGAAATGCATTAAATAAATCAATCATAGGATTAGTCGAAAAAACTGAATTTGCACGAAACATTGGAAATGGGAACCTGGATACAAATATACATTTGCTGAGCGATGATGATTTATTAGGGAAATCGCTCATTGAAATGCAAAATAATCTTAGAACAGCTCATGATGAAGAAGTAAAAAGGCATGCTGAAGACGAGAAACGAAAATGGTTTAATGAAGGGTTGGCCTTGTTTGGTGATGTTTTGAGACAAAATCACAATAACATTAAAGAATTATCTTATGCAATAATTCAAAACTTAATTAATTATTTGCATGCAAACCAGGGAGGATTATTTATCATTAATGAAGAACAAAAAGATGATATCTGCTTTGATTTACTTGCATCCTATGCTTTTAATCGAAAGAAATACAAACAAAAACAAATTCGATTGGGCGAAGGGCTTGCTGGAACTTGTGCACAAGAAAAAGCCACTGTTTATTTAACTAATTTACCCCAGAATTATATTCAAATAACTTCGGGATTAGGAGGGGCTAATCCAAAATGTTTACTTATCGTTCCACTTAAGATTGAAGAAAAAGTATTAGGATTAATTGAAATTGCATCCTTTAACGATATTGCACCTCATGAGATTGAATTTGTCGAAAAAATTGGTCAGAATATTGCTTCAACGCTGATGTCGGTAAAAATCAACGAACAAACAGCAAAACTTTTAAAACAATCACAACAGCAATCAGAAGTACTCTCTTCGCAAGAAGAAGAGATGAGACAGAATATGGAAGAGCTTAAAGCCACACAGGAAGAAGCAGCCCGAAAAACAAGCGAGATGGAAGGATTCATTAATGCATTACATTCGACCAGTTTTGTTATTGAATATGATCTTAATGGCCATGTTTTATCGGCGAACAAGGCTTTTCTTAACCTATTTGGAATTACACAAGACGAGATTATTGGAAAACATCATTCTGAACATATGGAATTTTCAGCAGATCAGAAGAAAAACTATGATACATTCTGGAACGATTTGTTAGCTGGTGTGGTAAAAAAAGAAAAAACTAAGATCTCCATTAAAGGAAGAAGCTATCTTCTTATGGAATCGTATACTCCTATTTATAATGAGGACGGACAGATTCATAAAATACTAAAAATCGCTAATGACATTTCGGAATATTTATAAAAAAGAGGGGAGATAAAAACTCCCCTTACTTTTTACTATTAACCCCAAACCTAAACCCTCATTTATCTATTATTTCTATAATTTCCCTGACCATATTCTTGGCCTCTATCATCTCTCATTCCTCGATCAGACTTATTTCCTCTGCCTCTCATAGGTCGGCTATCAAAGTAAACCTTTTGTGAATCTGTTAAAAGGTTTCTGATATCCTGATGATTTTTTGCTCTTTCCTTCATCATTTTGTTCTGCAAACCTGTCATTTGATCAACAATGCCATTAATAGCATTTAAATCAGACTTATCAGTAGTCATCAAGGTTTGTTTTTTAGCACGCAATTCATTCATTTGATTTCTGTAATCCGTTCTCTTTTTCAGATGATCAACACGAAGTGCTTCGATTTTGGTTTCCTGTTCTGGCGTTAAATCAGGAATATTTGAACATTTTTCCATCGGTTCACGATCAACGTTTTGACCTCTGTTATTGCCACCCTGTCGTTGAGCATAAATATCTGAACCAATAAACATAAGCAGTGCGACTGCTAAAGCTGTAATACTAATTTTTTGTGCTTTCATAGTTTTAAATTTTTGTTAAACAATTTTTACTTTCTGCACATATGACACAAATTTTAATTATTTATTACAACACATATATTTAAATATGTATTTTCTTGCATTTCTAAGTCCTTGTGTTTTGATTTTTATGATGTTACAAAAGCAGAAATAAATCAAAAAAAGAAAGGCACCCTCCCCAGAGTGCCTTAACTAACCTAAAAACCCAAAATAATGAATTAAACATTTATTTAATCCAAAATTCAGATATATGACAAAATGATCATAAAAAGGTTTAATTCTGATTTAGATAATTTACAGCTTCCAAAAAGGTATTATCAATCTCCATAATTATAGGATAAAATCCTTCATTATCAATAACATTACGAGCAATATATGCTTTTATTTGGGTATTAATAATTTTTCTCGAAATATCTAATCCTTTAGTCGCTGCCGGAACTCCTTTTTGTTCGGCATATTTTACAAACAAATCGAAAATGTGTTTAGATTCAAGGTAATTATTTAATTCTTTTGCCGTTTGATATTTTTTTAATTCATCTCTGTTTTTGTCAGAATAATTGAAGGCAAAATCATAGGTAAGCTGCTTATTCACAACTAAGGCATAATATTTTGTAAACCCGTTTGTATCAATTGGTACAAATATATCGGGCATAATACCTCCGCCGCCATATACTATATTCCCTCCAGGAGTAGTAAATTTTAGAGAATCAGAAAAATGAATACTATCAGCTCTTTCAAATTCGCCATTTTCAAACCTGTTATTTAAATCATTAAAATAATCTTCGCGGTTACTTGAGTATGGTTTCTGAATACTTCTGCCAGTTGGAGTATAATACCGAGCAATAGTTAACCGAATAACTGCTCCGTCGGACAATGGATATTCTTCTTGCACCAATCCTTTACCAAATGATCGGCGACCAATTATTTTACCTCTGTCGTTATCCTGAATAGCTCCTGCAACAATTTCGCTTGCTGAGGCAGACCATTCATCCTGTAAAATAACCACTTCGATATCATGGCAAATTCCTCTTGAGGTGGAAAAAATTTCACTCCGGGGACTCGCTTTTCCTTGAGTATAAACAATCATCTTTCCATCCTCCAGAAACTGGTCGGCAATATTTGCTGCAGCATTTATGTATCCCCCTGTATTTCCTCGTAAATCGACAATCAGTTTTTTCAAATTTTGTTGTTTTAGTTTTTCAACTCCATTCAAAAACTCATCAAAAGTAGTTTGGGCAAAACGATTTATCTTGATATATCCTGTTTCGTCATTCACCATATAAGCAACATCAACGCTATATAACGGTATTTTATCACGAATAATTTCAAAGTTTATTAAATCCGTTATTCCTTTACGTTGAATAGAAACATTTACATTGGTCCCTCGCATTCCTTTAAGCATACCAACAACCTGATCGCTCTCGAGTTTTTTACCTGCAATAAGTGAATCATTAACCTTAATTATTCGATCACCGGGCAATATACCAACCTTATCGGATGGCCCTCCTGAAATCACATCAATAATTATGGCTGTGTCAGTCATTAGGTTAAAAACAACACCTATGCCTTCAAAATTTCCCTGCATATCTTCGGTTACATTTTTCATTTCACTGGCAGGTATATAAACTGAATGAGGATCCAGACTTTCTAATAAGGCAGGAATAGCTGATTCTTCAAGCATTTTTCTATCAACTGTATCGACGTATTTTGATTCGACATAATTAATAACACTAGAGATATTATCGTTGCTATAAGTAAGGAATGAATAATTGTATCTGGGGTTTTTTCCTAATCTGTTTCCTAAAAATATTCCGATTGCAAGTATTAATGCAAAAAGAATAGGTAGATATATTTTATTGATTTTTCTTTCGGTCATAGTTTAATCATTAATTTCAATATGAACAATTTCTATATTTGCTCTTTCGAGCAGTTTTAATCCTTCAACATTATGATACTTATCACAAAAAACCACTCTCTTAATACCTGATTGAATTATTAGTTTTGAACACTCCATACAGGGAGAGGTTGTAACATACAATGTGGCATTATCAGAGCTATTGTTTGATTTGGCTACTTTGGTTATGGCATTTGCTTCTGCATGTAAAACGTATGGTTTGGTTGTATTATTCTCATCTTCGCATACATTTTCGAAACCAGATGGAGTACCGTTATAACCATCGGAGATAATCATTTTATCCTTAACAATGAGGGCGCCAACCTGCCTGCGAATACAATACGAGTTCTTAGCCCATATTTTAGCCATTTCGAGATAGCGCTTGTCATATTCTTCCTGTTTTTCTTTGTAAGGATAAGAGTACCTGGAGTCGGGATCGAACCGACACGAACTTGCGTTCACTGGTGTTTGAGACCAGCGCGTCTACCAATTCCGCCATCCAGGCATAATAAACAATGAACCTTTGCGGTGCAAAAATAGATAATGTTTCGAATTACACAAAATTTATTTGAAATGGATTGAAAATAAATTTTTTTAGGCTGTATTCGAGAGCAGATTATTTCTTGATAACTGAACAGCTACTTCAACTATCGAATCAGCATCAAATCCGCATTCGGTATATAGTTCCTGAGGAGTACCCTGCTCAATAAAACGATCCGGAACACCCATCATTTTTATTTTAGATTGATATCCATGCTGATTCATAAATTCCAAAACAGCACTCCCAAAACCCCCAACAACCGTTCCGTCTTCAACCGTTATTATTGTTTTAAACTTACGACCAACCTCATGAAGAATTTCAGTATCAATAGGCTTTACAAATCTCATATCATAATGGGCTACATCAATATGCTTTTTTGCTAGTTTGTCGGATGCTTCCATCACAAAGTTACCTACATGGCCAATTGAAAGGATTGCAATATCTGTTCCCTTTCGAATTAACTGCCCTTTACCAATAACAATCTCTTTAAATGGCTTCATCCATTCTGTCATTACACCTCTGCCTCGAGGATAACGTATTGTAAAAGGTCCATTAGCTCTTATCTGAGATGTATACATTAAATTTCGCAATTCCTCTTCATTTAGTGGAGCAGCAATAATCATATTTGGAATACATCTCATATAGGCTATGTCAAATACACCATGATGTGTAGGTCCATCCTCACCAACAAGTCCACCGCGATCGAGGCAGAAAACTACATTCAGGTTTTGCAAAGCTACATCATGAATAACCTGATCGTATGCTCGTTGCATAAAAGACGAATAAATATTACAAAACGGAATCATTCCTTCGATGGCAAGCCCTGCGGCGAAAGTAACAGCATGCTGCTCGGCAATACCAACATCAAAAGCTCTTTCGGGCATTTCTTTCATCATATAATTCAACGAGCAACCTGTTGGCATTGCAGGGGTTATTCCAACAATTTTTTCGTTTTGTCGGGCAAGCTCAACCAATGTTAAACCAAAAACATCCTGATAACGAGGAGCACAAGGTTTATCTGGATTCAGCGTAAGAATTTCTCCTGTATTTTTATCGAAAACACCTGGAGCATGCCAAATGGTTTGCTCCTTTTCTGCTTGTTTAAATCCTTTTCCTTTTTGGGTGATTACATGAAGTAATTTGGGACCCGGAATATCTTTTAAGTCTTTTAAAATACTAGTCAGATAAACTACATCATGTCCATCAACTGGTCCGAAATATCTGAAATTAAGTGACTCAAATAAATTGCTCTGACGAAGTAAAAAAGATTTTATAGAGTTTTCGATTTGTTGTGCCAGTTTTTGATAATTCTGACCTAACTTATTCAGATGGCCTAACAGATGCCAAACATCATTTTTAATTTTATTATAGGTTTTCGATGTGGTTATATCGAGCAAATATTCTTTTAATGCGCCTACATTAGGATCAATTGCCATATTGTTATCATTTAGGATAACTAACAGGTTGGTGTTTTGCGATCCGGCATGATTTAGACCTTCAAATGCAAGACCCGCAGTCATTGATCCATCGCCAATAACAGCAACAATTTTACGATCAAATTCTTTTTTAAATGCAGCAGCAGTAGCCATTCCAAGTGCAGCAGAAATAGAAGTAGATGAATGTCCTACACCAAAAGCGTCATATTCGCTTTCGGCAACTTTTGGAAATCCGCTTAACCCTTTATATTTTCGGTTTGTATGAAAAGTTTCGCGTCGACCGGTAAGTATTTTATGACCATATGCCTGGTGACCAACATCCCAGATAATACGGTCGTAGGGAGTATTATACACATAATGCAGGGCAACTGTAAGTTCTACTACACCAAGGCTGGCTCCAAAATGAGAAACATCCAGCTTTTTTAAATCATCCGGAATGATAATATTTTTTAACAATTCGCCCGGCATTTGTACTATTTTATTGCAGCAAAGATATTAATAATTTTTACAAGCATTTAACGATTAAATGCAGTTAGTTATTTTATATCTTTGTTCATTACAAAATTTCTTATATTTAACAATTAAAAACTAAAATAGTTAATATGAGTTTAAAAATCAAATCTCTTGCCTATATCCTATCCATTAGCATCCTGGTTTCGGGATGTGTTACTGCTAAAAAATTCGAAGAACTACAGGAAAAAAGTGATAAATGTGATCAGGAACGGGATATTTTAAAAGAAGAAAACAGAGTTGTAACGATCGATAATACTGAATTGAAATCAAAAATCGGTATCATGCAAGATCAACTCTCTGGTTTACAAAAAGATAGTTTGGAAAAAGAAACCAAATTACGATCATTTGAAATGAAATATGATCGACTAAATAAATCCTACTCAGATCTTCAACAAAATCAGGAAACCTTATTAACAGGCAATGTTGATGAAACGCGTAAAATACTAAAAGAATTACAAACCACACAAGAAGGATTACAAGCGAAAGAAGATAAATTGCGTAAACTCGAAGACAATTTGAGATTGGAAAGAAGCAATCTGGATAAACTTAAAAAAGATATCGAAGCACAAAATGCACGATTGGTTGAACTAGAATCTATATTGAGCCGAAAAGACTCGGTAGTTACGGCATTAAAAGATAAAGTTTCAAAAGCTTTACTTGGTTTTACGAATATGGGTTTAGCTGTTGAAACAAGAAACGGGAAGGTTTATGTTTCTCTCGAGGAACAGCTTTTATTTAAATCGGGAAGCACTGTCGTTGATCCAAAAGGAGTAACAGCAATAAAAAAGCTAGCCGAAGTACTCGAAAAAAATCCCGATATCAATATTATGGTCGAAGGACATACCGACGATGTACCATATATTGCCAGCGAATCGATTAAGGATAACTGGGATCTAAGCGTTAAAAGAGCTACAGCTATCGTTCGTATACTAATGGATGGAACAACTATTGATGGTAGCCGAATTAATGCATCGGGGCGCAGTAAATACTTGCCTGTTGATCCATCAATAGCTCCAGATGCCAGAAAGAAGAACAGAAGAACCGAAATAATTCTGACACCTAAACTTGATGAGTTGTTTCAAATACTTGAATCAAACTAATAAATTCGAGGCTAAATCAAAGGCCTCTTTTTTAGTATTCACACTTCGACATCCTTCGACAAGCTCAGGATGACGATTTTCGTTGTGAGATGTTATTTATTAAATTGTTGTCATTTTGAGCCTGTCGAACTTCTCTCTTGCGAAGCAAAAAAACAGACAACAATTTTTCTTTTGATACAGCCTTTTTCATATGAAATATATCAGCTTTTTTACTTACCTGAGTTTCTACAAAATATTTAATATCCTTTTGGTTTTTGCCGGATATACTTTTTCGTTGATTTCAAAGAAAGTTTTTATTTGGAGTTATCCATATGCTGTTTCAATAGAAACTTCGGCAATATGCAATTTGAAATGCCCCGAGTGTCCAACAGGTAACAGTGCGTTAAATCGTGAACAAGGCTTAATGCCCTACACTGATTTTTTTGAAATCATAAATCAGATAAAAAAATATACCATTTATCTTAATATGAGTTTACAGGGCGAACCATTCTTAAATAAAAATCTTTTTAAGATGATTCAACATGCAGATAAAAACAAGATAATTACCTCTCTTTCGACAAATGGTCATTTTATTGATTCGGAAACGGCTGAAAACGTTATACAATCTGGTTTAAAAAGACTTATTATCTCTGTAGATGGAATTGATCAGGAAACATATGAGAAATATCGTAGAGGAGGATCTCTGATGAATGTTTTGGGCGGAATAAAAAAAATCTCGGAATTAAAACATAAAAGACAGGTAAATAATCCCGAGATTGTAATCCAATTTATAGTTTTCAGGCACAATGAGCATCAGATAAATGACATAAAAAATTTAGGAAAACAGATTGGTGCGGATAAAGTTGAATTAAAATCAGCACAGATTAATGATCCGGAAAACAATCTGCACTTATTGACAACATTAAATAGATATAGCCGATATAAAATCAATAAAAATAAAATCAATATAAAAAACAAACTCAGAAATCGTTGTTTCAGGATATGGGAAACCATGGTTATAACATGGGATGGAACAATTATATCATGCTGTTTTGATAAAGATGCCCAAAATAGAATGGGGAATATGAAAGATAGCAAGCTTTATGATGTATGGAAATCGTTAGCATTCAATAAATTCAGAAAAAAAATCTTAACCGAACGAAAAAAAATAACCATTTGTTGTAACTGTACTGAAGGATTACGTATAAAGTATTAATGTGCTTTTTTGTACTACATAATAAAAGCATTTGCTTTTATTTATCAATAGTATCTGGTATGAAATCGATAAGAAAAATTATTTTCCTCATTTATTGGGTTATTATTCTCATCCTCTTTCCCAGTCAGATCCTGTTTTCGCAGGAAAAAGATACGCTGGATGCACAGATGCTTTTTAACTTATCTCTCGATGATTTAATGAATATTGAAATTGAATCATCGGTAAAACAAAAACAAAGTATAACAGAAGCACCATCTGTAGTAACTGTTATAACAGCCAAGCAAATAAAAGAAAGAGGTTATTTTAGTGTTGCCGAAGCATTAAATAGTACTGCTGGTTTTGATGTTATTACTGATTATTTTCAACCCAATTTGGGAATACGTGGAATAAATGGTGGTATGAGAAGCTGGTCGAGACTGGCAAAAGTAATGATTGATGGTCAAAGCATTTCCTTTCGATCAAGTTCCGACAATTACCTTGACCCATCACTTATACCTATAGAAGCAATTGAAAAAATAGAAATTGTTCGCGGTCCAAACTCAGCAATTTATGGAAAAAACGCATTTCTTGGAGTAATTAATATCATAACCAAAAACGGATCGACCTTATCAGACAATTCGATTACCCATTTTGGTGGAGTCTATCAAAAAGAAGCGGCTTATGGTATTAGTACTGTTTTTGGTGGCAGCCAGAATGATTTTGACTTTTTATTTGCCAGCAGTTTTTCTCAGTTCAATTTTTCAGGATTAAGCCCTCATAATATTCCGGGTTCAGATATTTATGACAATAACAGTCTTACCGAGCAAAATGAATCGGTTCCTTTTAGCGTGTATGCAAAACTTCATTATGAGTCGGAAAAGATTGGAGAAATAAGTTTTGATCTGAGCCATCAGAATATTAATCATAAACATGAATTTGCAGACTGGGGAGCATTAACACATCATAACAGAATAAACCTGATTAATACCTTTGAGCGATTACGCTATACAAAAGATCTTTTTACCGATTTTAAAGTAAATGTTTCGCTCGCTCACTCTCATAGCAACCCATTAGATAATGAGATCCTTGATACTGACGGAGATCATTCGACATGGATAAAGCGAGAGCTAAATACAACCAGCTATGATATTTCTGGTGATCTATTGTATTTAGTAAATGAAGATAACAATTTTACTTTAGGAATTGATTATACTGCTGATTTGCATGAATATCAGAAATTCTATACCATTATTGAAAATAATAATGAAATCCTTAATCCCGGAGGATCTGAAGGTCCTGAGAATTTTAATAACCTTGGTGTTTTTTTACAGATGATTATAAATCCGGGAACATTCTTTACTATTGATTTTTTAAAAAAACTGACAATAACTGCCGGATATCGGTTTGATTTTCATAGTATTTACGAAGATGTATTAACATACCGACTAGCCGCTGTTTATGCTTTGAATAATAGCTATAGCAGCAAACTGATGTATGGTACATCATTCAATGCACCCTCTCCTGCACAGCTTTACACTAATGCAATGTTTACAGGAGATATTATTGGAAATCCTGATTTAAAACCTGAAAAAGCAAAAACACTCGAATGGGCATTGTTAGGAAGAATCTCGGAACATCTGAATTTTAACACCAATATTTTTTATACCATTATTGAAGATAAAATTGAATATCTTTTACCTTTTGGTGAAATATCTAATATAACAGCAGCAAATATCTCAAAAGTTTATAGTGCAGGTTTCGAAGCGGAAATTAATGTTTTATTTTCTAATTCAACGAGCTATGTTAATTATAGTTACCAGAAAAGTCTGAACGAAAGATACAATCCAATGCTTGGTGATATACGAGTAAAAACCAACATTTATCCACAGCACATGCTAAAGTTTGGAGAAACGTATAAATTTCCAAAACTACATTTCAGAGTACATCTCGATGGCAAATTTATCGGCTCCCGAAAAGCAAGCGAACAAAACAGCTATGTTTACGATCCCATAAACTATGCGATAAACAGCTATTATCTTGACCCATATTTTATTGTTGGCCTAAACATAGAAAGCACAGATCTTAAATTATTTACCGAAAAAGAATCGATACTAAGCTTAAAGGTTGAAAACTTATTTAACACAGATTATTATTTCCCGGGATTTTCAGATTTTGATATACCGGGAATTGGGCGCTCATTAATTTTAAAACTTACGCAAACATTATAATAACCAAATGAAATTAAAAGGTTTACATTTTTGTTGGTTTTTGATGGTATTCGTTATGCTTTGGGGATGCGAAAAATTTGAAGAGGATTATAACAAAATAGCATATAAGAATCCTATAAGAATTGGAGTAGTTGGTGATCTTACCTCAGGAAGAGAAGTTGTTGAAAATGTATTCTTTGGAGTAAAGCTTGCAGCAGAAGAGATAAATGGTAGTGGCGGACTAACAATAAATAATGTTGAAAGAGAGATTCAACTGATCTATAAAAACTCTGCAGGAACATCAGCAGACGGGTTGAAAATTGTAAATGAGCTTATTGATGAGAACGTTGATATTATTATCGGACCTACAAGCTCGGAAGTAGCGTTAAGTATGGCTGCAAGATGTATAGAGAAAAATATCCTGATGATAACTTATTCTGCCTCGGCACCTGAAATCTCGACATTAGCAGACAAGGATTTAATATGGCGTACCTGCCCTTCGGATGAATTTAGTGGCATGATGATGGCTCGGTTTGCTGCAGACTCGCTAAAGAAAACTAGAGCTGCAATTTTATATCGGGATGACACGTTTGGTAATGGAATGAAGGCCGTAATCCAGTCAAAATTTCAGGCTATTAATGGCGAAATAGTTACAACAGCATCATTCCCAACCGAAGGTGTTGATCTTTCGAAATACGACTTTAGTGGACAATTGGATTTAATACTAGCTCAGGAACCCCAGATTATTTTTACCATAATCTTTGAACCTGAGGCTGGAAAGATAACACGCGACTTGTGGTCATCGGTTCTTTATCAACAGTATAACGAAAAACCAAATTTGTTTTTAACCGAAGGAGGTTTCCTAAAAGAGCTCGAAACAAACGGACAACCCGAAGTAATTGAGACTATTTATGGAATCTCAAGTTCCATAACCAATACAACGAATTACATCAGCTTTAAGAATAATTACTATGGCTCGTTTGGTTTTAATCCCTTAACATATGCCGAGCATGCATACGACGCTTTATACTCAATTGCATATGCGATGCAACGAAGCCAATCGATCAATCCACTTGTAATTAAACAGTATTTAAGGCTAGTAACCGGAGGAACCATCTCATCTGATAATACGGTAATAATTAATGTTAATGAGTTTTCGAGAGCCAAAGTATTACTATTGTCTAATATAGAAATTGATTATGAAGGAGCATCCGGAGCCATATCGTTTGATCAGAAGGGAGATCCAAGATCAAAATTTGTTATTTGGAAAATTAAAGATGGAGAGTATAACGAAGTAGCATTATTAGAAAGATAAATTTTGATTTACCCAAAACCAACATATAAACCCATTCATTTTTATCGGAATAACCAAATCTGGCTAATCTTTTTATGCCTTTTAGTTTCTTCCTTTAAGGGATTTTCACAAACCGATGTAAATACGCTGAAAGCAGTTTATCTCGAAAAGTTTTCGCGTTTCATTACATGGCCGGCAGAATGCAACATAGAAAAACTTGATGAACCATTTATTATTGCAGTAATCGGAAGTACTAAACTAACCAAAAGTCTAAACCTGGTTTATTCGCAACAAGAAATATTCAATAAAAGAGTTATCGTTAAAGAAATTATTGATTTAAAAGATATTAAGGATTGTCATATCCTGTTTATTGCTGAAAGCGAAAAAAAGAATATTAAAAAACTACTTGATATAACATCAAGTTTACCCATATTAACAGTAGCCGAATCTAAGGGAATGGCAGAGAAAGGTGTGATTATTAATTTTTTTGAAGAAAATAAAAAGCTT
>JFJP01039768.1_pt1 | contig 12698 bp, 7 predicted proteins | sample 431651 | NCBI WGS metagenome assembly JFJP01 (sample SAMN02602958, study PRJNA72255) | Microbial mat metagenome, whole genome shotgun sequencing project. | biome: fresh water; feature: sink hole; material: water; isolation source: purple microbial (photo- and chemosynthetic) mats found in... | reverse complement strand
CGTCAACCGTGTTTTTCTCCGCACTCAACAAATCGAGCTTGGCTCGGGCGCTATCACGTTCGGTCGTCAACTCTTCAATCTTTATATTTGCAGCTTCCTTGGCTGTCGCCTCTGCCTTGTTGTATAAGATGGTACGTTCTTCCGTCGCCTTGTGTTCCTCCTCCATTTGCGATTGCAGAGCAGCGAGGTTGGCGTCAACCGTGTTTTTCTCCGCACTCAACAAATCGAGCTTGGCTCGGGCACTATCACGTTCGGTCGTCAACTCTTCAATCTTTATATTTGCGGCATCCTTGGCTATTGCCTCAGCCTTCGCGTGCATACAAGTTCGTTCTTCTGTAGCCTTGCGTTCTTCCTCCATCTGAGATTGCAAGGCGGCAAAAGTGGCATCGATGACGCTTTTATCCTGCCGCACCTGCTCAAGTTGAGTGCGGGCGACATCACGCTCCTTTATCAATTCGTCAAGCCGAAGGGCTTTGGTCTGCTGAGTTGCCAGATCGGCCTGAAGCTGTGAGAACTCTTTGGCCAAGTTCTCATACCGCTGGCGCTCCTGGCCTTTTTCATCAGCCAGGGCGGTCATCTGCTTTTCCCAATCATTACGCTGACGATCGAGCTCCGCCTCGCGGGCGAGCAGACGTTCTTTGGCTGCAATCTGATCCTGGATTGCCAGTTCCATGGTGTTGGCACGTGTGGCAATTTCCTGCTGAAGGACAGTAGCTCGTCTAATGAAGTAAACGAGGGCCAGTCCCAGGACAATAATCGCAATCAGCCAGGGAAGTGCTTGGGATACCAGTGTCGTCACAAAAACCTCTTCTTGTAGGAGTTGTCAGTTGACTGGCCGTGCTTCTGGCGAGCCGAATGTTTGGATAATGACAATCAGTTCGTTAATTTCGGTTTCAGCGCCAAAGACACCATCCAGACCGTTACTGTCGACGGTAGTGAACGGCGGTTCGTAGAGGCGGGCAAGTTCGATGGCCCCGTATTTAGCGATATGATTCTGGAGCAGGCTTAGAAAGCGGGTCTGCTTGGCGGTGAGTTGCGGGTGTTTGTGGGCGAAATCGGCAAAACGCTGGCGCACGGCCTCAGGCTCCATGCCGATAATGGAGCGGATGATGAAATCCAGCGACACCGCCGTCTTTTCGTAGAACTGTTTCAGGATATTGAGGTCGATGTCTGGATTCTGAAGGAGAACCAGGGCAGACAGGGAATCGAGATCGTGGGTTGAGACCGGTTCGCCCAGCTTAATCTTCTGCAGGGTCGCATTGGTCGCAAAAAGCTGGCTCAAGACCTCTTCTACCCGCTTGCGATAGGCCATCATGTCCACGGAATGCAGATAGGTGGGCCGCTGCTCAAAGACCTCACCACCGTCGGTAATATCGATAATTTTGGGATACAGTTGGGGATGATCGTCGACTTGCCGGTACTGCCAGATGGCACGCAGCTCGCAGCGGAGGGACTCAAGTTCAGTAAATGAAATCCCGTCCCAGAACTCCGTATTTTTTACCTTTTTAATGGTCTCTGATTTTTCCCGGACTGGGTTCAAGTTCATGCGCAAGCGGCTGACCCCGTCGAGCAACTCGTCTTTCAGATTGGTAAAGCTGGCCGACTGGAGAAGCTGGGCCGTTGCCATTTCATGAAGCAGGAAATCAAGTTTATAGGCATCGCTATTGCCCCGGATATTGACCCACTGCATGAGCGGGGCCAGCTCGTTTTTCAGGCTGATGACGGTATTGGGGCCGAACTGGCGCAGTACTTCCGGATCGGAGAGTTGTCGTATTGCCTTCCAATGGTCACGAACAGCAATCGTCTCTCTGGGCAGGTCGTTGATAAGTTCACGGATAAGAGGCCAGGTGTTGTCAAAGATCTGCGGCTCCGCCTGTTGCAGGGCTGTTTCGGCAAGGATCATTCTGGCCTCAAACACCTGCTGCATCAGGGACTTGGTCAGTGTTGGCTCGGCTTCCGTAACCTTTTTGCTGAAAAATTCAAAATTGCCCCAGTGATCGAAGATCCAGAAGACCTTTTTGTTACGGCCCGGCCCGAACAGATTGGGACAAAGCCGGGTGCCACGACCAATCATCTGGTCAAACTTGACCTGAGAGCGGATGGGCTTGGCAAAACAGAGGTTGACGAGTTCTGGAATATCAATGCCGGTGTCGAGCATGTCCACCGAAATGGCAAGAGTGATTTCATCCCCACCGTTTGTGGCCTTGAAATCATCAATAAGTTGCTCGGCCCGAGAATCGTGGCTGTCGATGACCTGACAGAAGCGGCCACCATATTGCGGATATAACTCATCAAAGAGATCCTTGAGCAGGATGGCATGTTTGTGACTGCGGGCAAAGATAATGGACTTGCCGGGGAGCTGACCGTTCTGTTCGCGGACACCTTTTTCCATCAGGTTGCGGAGGATCGCACGGTTGGTGTCTTTGTTAAAAATGGCACTATCGACCTCGCGGTCTTCATAGTCGAACTGGGCTGGGTCTTCGCCGTCCTCTTCCAGTTGCCGCTTCTGTTCGACGCTGAGATCGGCGTACTTTATACCCTTGCGCAGGAAATTGGTTGTGTGGGTAAAGACCTGGTAAGGGGTAAGATACCCCTCTTCCACCGCCTGCTCCAGGTCATAGTTGAAGGTGGGGTCTTTATCTTCACAACCAAACAGCCGGAAGGTGTTGCGGTTTATGAAATGAACAGGCGTGGCGGTGAGCCCGACCTGAAGGGCATCAAAATAGTCAAAAAGATCCCGGTAACGGTTATAAATGGAGCGATGCGACTCATCGGCAATGATGAGATCAAAAAATCCGACATCAAAGGTCTGGAAGATTTTCATCATTGCCGGATAGGTGGCCAGATAGACGCGTTGATGGCGATCCTTGGCGGTCGCAGAGGAGACGATGGTGAGCGGCGCGTCGGGCATGAACAGGTTGAAGGCGTTCTTGGCCTGCTTGCGTAGTTCTCGGCGGTCGCAGAGGAAGAGGACGCGCTTGACCCAGTTGGCCCGAGAGAGCACATCGGTCAGGGAAATGGCGACCCGGGTCTTGCCTGTGCCAGTGGCCTGAATAATCAAGGCTTGCCGATGCTTGCCGCTGAATCTCTCCAGTACCCGCTTGATGGCCTCCTGCTGGTAGAGGCGGTCGGTGATCTCTGCCTTGATGGGCACGGAGTTAAGAGCCTGCTTGCCAGTTCGTTGAAAATTGATCAGATATTTAAGGCTTTCCTTGGAATAAAAACCGTAGATTTTGCGGTCAGGGTAGTTCTGGGCATCATCCCAGATAAAGACATCAAAGCCGTTGGTGTAGAAGATGACCGGTCGCTGGCCGGTCATCTTCTCAAGGCCGTCAGCATAGATGCGGGCTTGGCTACGGCCCTGAGCGGCCTCGACTGCGGCTTTTTTGGCCTCGATCACAGCCAGAGGTTTGCCGTTGTCATCATAGAGGACATAGTCGATATAACCAACCCCGGTTTTGGTCGGCTGGTGAAGAACCTCGACTTCCTGGTGAACCTCGTCGGTATCGGCACCATTGGCGCCGACATTCCAGCCGGCATCAGCGAGCATGGCGTCAATCAGTCGAAAGCGGGTGATCTCTTCATTGAACTCTAGCTCGCTGGCCGCACTTTTAGATTTTGCCGACAAGGTCTGGAGTTCGGCAACCGTTTTGGGAATGGGGATGTCCTTAGCTCTGGCGACTTCAAGCTCAAGCAACAGGGCCTGCATCTGGAGTTCAGCCTGGTCCAACTTCTTCTGCAGGGCGTCATTTTTCTCATGTTTAATTTGGAAGTTGCTGTCCTCGGCTGATGACGGCTGAAAAGCCGGGCAGTTGGCATGGATGCCGCCACCAAAGCTCAGGAAAAACCAACAACCAAGGCCATACGCCTCTTTGAGCATGGCGAGCGAGGTGCTGGCCGTTTCGATGCCGCCATGGGCAGCGCTGTTGCCTTTGAGACGGAGGAGGTGAAACTTGTCGAGGATAGATTTGGGCGTGAGCTGACGAAAGCAGGCCTCATTGAGGAGGTCATACAGATTTGCCTGATATGGTTTTGGCAATCCGTGGATCTGGTAGATAGTCTGCACCATCTGCTCGACAAACTGCCGCAACTTGATGAGAGCGCTGTTGGGATCGACAAGGCAGTATTGTTCGGCAAAACCGCCGATACTTGCCATCTCCGGCCATTTCCCTCTGAGTATTTCGAAGTTTTTTGATTCCATTATTGTTTTCATGCCTCCAACAAAGCAAATACCGTGCCAGGACTATTTGTGAACAGGCCTTTAGTTAAGGCCGTATCTTTTTAGCCAGTTGGTCAAGGTTTGACAGCTCGACATTACCAGCATTTTCGGGGTACTTGTTTTATTGCCGTTGCCTCACAGATGAAATTCTCAGTTGGGGGGATAATCGACTCGTGACAATTCATGACCAAGGACGGTGGAGGCAAAGAGATCTCTGGAAAGACGATCAATAATATCGCAAAGTTCAACACGCTCAATCCAGCTCTTTGGAAGAGCATCTACACCCATCATTGTACCTACAATATTACCGGTGATTGCTCCTGTACTGTCACTATCTCCACCATGTGCAATGGATGCCCATAGCACATGGGCGACATCGTCCGGCTTCTCGTTTTCGATCGCCAAGGCACAACAGATGGCGATGGCTAGAGCTTCTTCTCCCACCCATCCTTTACCTAATTGCTCAATAATCTCAATTTGTTCTCTGCTATTCCACGATGCGGCAGCTTGCCGGGCCCGTGAAGTCCATGCAAGCAAATCACATGCCCCTTGTCGGTGCTCGTTGTTAAGTATCCTGGTATCCAAATCCGAACTGTTGAACGGCGACTTTCCTTGAATAGCTTCAGATTCCAGAAGCGTATCAGCACAGTCCAAGGCCTTAGACAAACTCATACCTAACTTTAGATCAAAAATAAGTGCTGCCAGATAGCCAGCTGGGAGATAGCCAAGCGGATGCCCGTGTGTCTGAGCACCGGAATGACAGGCCACTTCAAAGGCTATTTCTCGGGAACCTGCTCCTAAACCGATCGGCGCACTTCGCATAACGGCTCCGCAGCCTTTGCTGTTATTCAACTTCGTATTATTCGAATGGTTTTTAGATAAACTGGCAAGGGCAGATAGACAAGTATTCCCTGGTGCCCGACAAACATAGAGTCGCTGTTCGCATTTTAACCATCCATCCTCAGAACTTCTTTGTTGAGCATTGGCTATCGTAGTTTGGGTTTTATACCAGCGAATCAATGCATTCTCTATCACACAGGGAACAGAACAAAGCCCACGATCATTGAATCTCTGAATAGAGCGAATTATCCCTTCAGCCACAAATAGAGTCATCTGCGTGTCGTCAGAAACCAATGCACGACCATCATGGGCATAGTCAAGGTTTACAGGGGCATGCTTTCCATATTGAGCGACGATGTCCCGCTCTTTGACAAACTCAACCGGATAGCCAAGTGCATCCCCAATTGCCCCACCGAACAGACACCCCAGAAATCGATCAAGTGAAGGACGATTAAAAAGGCTTTCAAGTGAGCTATCGTGCCGATATCCTGCCTTCTGGTAATCCCGGATTGCTTGCTCCTGTTGTCGGTTTTCAATGGCGTGGTGTCGGCTGGCTCGCACGATTGCCATCGCATCATCTGAGGCTTTTCCAAGGGCAACCAAACAACAGGCAGCAATCAACCCGCTCCGCCCAAGGCCGCCTCGACAGTGAATCATGACCGACTGGCCTTTTTCTGCGGCTTGCAAGATTACACTCACTGTTTCGTGAAGCTGTTGTTGACTTTCCGGGACACCTCCATCGGGAATAGCGTGTCGATGCATCTTTAAACCAAAATTGACAACCTGGTGTGGTAATTCGCTAATTTTCAATCTGTTTAGCTCATGATCTTCAAGCAGACAAATGATCAAATCTATGCCGTATAAATCTCGGATCCTGGCCAGATCACTGGAGAGATTCCGCTCCCATATGCCATTGATTCCGGCGGCACATTTACCAGGGGCAATGGTCATCCCAATACGACCAGATAGCTGTGTGATATGAGCTGGAAGAAAATCGATGCGAAGAGGTGTATTGTCTGAATTTAATTTCTGCATTGAGAGAATTTCGTTTATATGTTTTTTTACTGTTACCGCAGATTCACTGGTGGTAGCTTTTCCACAGTGTCTGGATCCTTTTACGGAACGGGAAGGAACAAGAAGAATGAACTATTCAAGGCCGTATCTTTTCAGCCAATTGGTCAAGGTTTGATAACTTGGCAGGCCCAGTATTTTTGCGGTACTTGTTTTATTGCCATGGGTTTCGGCCAGTCCTCTTTTAAGGTAATGGACAGCAACAGTGTTGATGATCTTCGGTAAATCGATGCCATGGGCCAGCGGCTGGTTGAGGATCATCTCTTCCGCCTTGATCTGAACAGGTATAAGAAGTAATGCCTCGCGAATATCGTCTTCGCCAAGTTCATCCCCCATGGACCAGACCACTGCCCGGGTCAATGTATTCTGCAACTCGCGGACATTGCCAGGCCAGGAATGATTGAGCAAAATATTTTTTGCTGCTACAGAAATTTCTTTGTGCTTATGAAATGGATCGCTGGCGCTGGCCTGATTGATCTTCTTCATAAACTGATCAATCAACAGGCTGACATCTCCAGCCCGCTCTCGAAGAGGCGGCAGCTTGATGACCGCCACGGCCAACCGGTAAAAAAGATCCTCACGGAAAGAGCCCTTGGCGACCTCGTTGATAAGATTTCGGTTCGTTGCCGCAATAATCCGTACATCCACCCGTCGAACCTTAGTCGAACCAATCCGTTTGACCTCCCCTTCCTGAAGGGTACGAAGCAGCTTAACCTGCATTTCTTTGGGTAATTCTCCAATCTCATCGAGGAAAATGGTGCCGCCATGTGCTTCTTCAAAATATCCAGCATGGGCAGCAATTGCCCCGGTGAAAGCCCCCTTTTCGTGGCCGAATAATTCGGATTCCACCAACTCTGATGGGATAGCTCCACAGTTGATAACCACCAGAAGCTTATCCTTGCGCGAGCTGGCGTCGTGAATAGCACGGGCAAACAATTCCTTACCGGTCCCTGATTCCCCTTCGATTAGCACCGGGATAGAACGAGGGGCAATACGACGAGCTTTAAATATCACTCGCTGCATGACTTCACTGCGGTGGAAGATATCATCAAATTCAGGGGCGTCATCCGACAAACCTATTGCCAGCCGCTCTAGAGCCTTGTCCGGTTTTTTGAACAGCTCAGGAATAAACTCAACCGATATATCAAATGGAACGGAAGCAACCCGCACACCATATTCTTTTGAGGATTCAATAAGCTCAGCCGGAAAACGAGTCTTTGCCAGCAAAATCCAGACGGCAGCCATGGCCGGAGTGCCGGGACTCAAGTGAAAGATAAGGTCAGTATCAGTACCGTATTCTTCTCTTTTCTTTGATATAATTGAGGAAGCGGCCTGATAAATCTCACCGAAATTGGTAGGACCAGAAAGGAGAGTTTGTTGAATAGTGATTGGCGACGAAGTCTTTTTGCGGAGCCAGGAAATATAATTGTCAGCAGCAACTTTATCCCAGTTGCTCAAAAGTACAACCTCACGGTACGCTTTCTCAGCAGCAGCTTGAGCAACGGGTCCTAATCCCACATCCAGAGTGCCGGAAGAGGCCCTCAGATCGGTCATTCCTAACCAGCAAAAGAGTATCTTGTTTTCCATAATGTAAAAAGCTACAAGATTTTTTGTGGATTAGCAAATTATTTAGTCTGTAACGACTTGCTTATATCAAGAACAGCTACGAAGTAATTTCAAACAACCTGACCTCTACAATGCAGATTTTGGCGATCATTCTTCGATCAGTTGTTATCCTTACGGTTTGAATCTGTATCATTAGGAGTAACGATAACGCATTCATTCTGTATGAGAATGCTTTATTGAGGAAACTCTATATAGAGATTACATGAGGACATCTTGATCGATTGCCATGAAGCTGAAAGTTTAGGATTATTCCTGATAAGGATGATGGCCAATATACGTAACAAATTCCGCTCGGCCCAAAGGTCAGATATTTTCAAAAGCTTTAAACCGGTTGATAGGAGGATGTCTGGACTTGAGAAAATCAGAGATTCACATTAGGAGGGTTAATTTCAGATAGGCTCGCGAATGGTTGAAACTGGCAGAGTGGATCTCAACCGCTTACATTAAATGACTTAAAAAAACATTCATTTTTAAATCCGACCCTTTCCCAAAACATCTCAATTTCGATCAGGTAGACGTTTTATCAAATTTGATTTGGTAGCACTGACTTGATTAAGATTAGAAATATTAAAATTCCACTAACATTTCTCCGCCCCTATTGTTCTTGTGATAGGAGATGGGCACCAACCAAATATAGCTTTTTCAGCTATTTGTAAGATGTAAATGACAACTCATCATTTGTCATTTTTGTTTTAGTTCCATCTTCCTCGTAATTATAACCTGAAGTAGCCTTACCGTCCTCATAGAATAATTCTTGCTTCAGATCGCCAGACTCATAATAATACTTCTCGGAACCCATTATTTTATTATCTTTAAACGATGCTTTGGCTGCTAACTTACCTGATTCATAATATGCTTTGTACTCCCCATGCATTTTATCTTTTTCGTATGGTACATATTGTTTTAAGGCTCCAGATTCGTAAAAAATTTTGGCAGTTCCATAGTTAGCACCATTTACATAGGGATATTCAGCTTCTAAAACTCCTGACTGATAATAGTCTCTACTTAATCCATTAAAAACGCCATCGGTCAAAGGGGTCTCACTTTTTAAAGAACCGGACTCATAGTATTGTTTGAGAACACCTTCTGATTGGCCATTTTTTCTGGCAATAGTAGCTTTTAGAGAGCCAGATTCATAAAAGACCTTAACAACACCACCAATTTTCCCGTCAACATAAGGCACCACCTTCTTTAGCTTTCCAGATTCGTAATATTCTTCGAGAACACCATTTATGGGGTTGTTGAGTTCCTTGTCGTTGGTGATACCATTTTTAGATGAAACATCCTCATGAGTGTAAACTGTACCAGCACAAGAACTGACTGCTGACAATAGAAGTAATGCGGATATTGAGTTAAGCACTGTTTTCATTGTGTTATACGGCATCACTACCATAGTTATGGCCTCCTGTTGTTCTTACAAAATTGGAGTTTAGGGTTTCAGCCAATGTACAACTGAAAGTTCCACTTAAAATTTTAAATAAAAAAATTTGACAAGGCTGCATTTTTCAGCCGTTTTTTCAGCTAAATTGACCGCTGGAAATATTGATCATAGAATTGTCGAAAATCAGAATCACTATCTTAAAAAGGGGCCAGTCAATTAGAACAGGGCAGATTGCCAAGTTTGGCGTTAGCATGAGCATACATGCATCAACCGTGAAGAAGCTTGAGGATTCCATCCTCGCCACAGACCAGTTTCCAAAGCTCATCAAAATGCACCTTCTGCAAATAGTAAGAATGAGCGATCCGATTCCGAGCGCGTTTTATTGGCTGACTGGCATCTTTCCATTTCCGTACCCATGTTGTAGTCGTCATGTCTTGTGAGAGCGGAACTATTAGCTTCTTTCCACGAGGGTCTCGAGCTATAAGCGAAATTGCGCATAGCTGATACCCAAAACTGCAATGATCATCGACTCCCTCGGGTGCAAGAGGAAGACGTGTATAACTATTTTTACCTGTGACAAGACAAAGATCATCGACGATCCATGTGTCTTTTTTCTTATGTGGTTCCAATTTAATATCGGCCATTTTTTTTAGAAGTCTCAGCATTTCATACTCAACCAACGCTATCAAGCAGTATCCTGACAGTGTCGAGTTACTGAAGGCATTGTCGTAATTCGATTCAGGAACAGTGTTTAGAAGATGCTTGGCGTTGATGAGGAGCTGTTTGCCACGTCCATCGAGCCCGTTACGCCACACTTGTTTACCAAGTTTTTCTTCCAGCTTGTTGATAATATCAATATCATCCGGGACAAGCCACTCCAACTGTTCCTTTCGTTTTGCAGTATCCTTGAATTCCGCATCGTATTCCTCGTCCAACTCTCCCTCAACATCAACCCAGGGCAAGATTGTATTATGTCTTTTCTCCGGGTCCGGGTCCCTAAGAAAAACCTTTCCAATTGCGTTTTTTGGTGGACCCGCTGATAGCTGGCGAACGATCAACGCAAGATGACGCTTTGTTTTTTTATTATTATTAGGCCCATTGTCAATGTTCCCAATGTAGTCGGGCTGTAACAGCTCGCTTCTCTTGAGTTCTATCAGCGGAGGGACTCTATCATCGCGGTATGTCCGAGGATCCAGATCCATGTTTTTTAGAGGATATTGATTGGCAATATCATTAGGATCAAGAATTTTGAACCGGGCAAGGGGATAAACGAGCCCTGTGTCCATAAAGTCGTACATCAGCACGATCTCGTCACCAACCTTGAGTTCATTAATATGAGGTACTTCCCTGCCCCCGGAATAATGCGAACGATGTATTAAGCCGAGAGTTTCTCTGGGAACAGTCATATTCGTATTTTCATGAGAATCGTTCCTATATCTAAGAAGAGCTGTCCCCTCAGCTAAAGCCAGCGTTGTAGACATCGGAGCGCCAGCAGTAGTCGCAATGTAGGCCCAAACTTTCATATTCGTCCTTCTAGTTGTTTGAAATACAAAATGTGATATCATTAAAGCTATTGTAAAATAACCAAAATATCATTTCTGATCGCTCATATGGACAATACTACTTGTAAATTCATTACTTTACAAACATCAACCTACTCAAAGATGATACTTGCCAGACTTGATGTCGTCATTTTGCGAGAAGCACCACGAACATATGGTAATACTTGGTAATAGTTCGTTTCACAAAAACAAATGAAATAAGAGGATAACAATGAAAGCAGAACCTTTACCGTATGACATGGGCAATAGTGGTGACCTAATAAAGCATGGCATGATTGCTGAATTTACTCAATGGTGGTTGCGTCACAATCAAGCCCCCTTTATTTTTTATGATCCATTTGGCGGTCGCCCTTGGGTAGAACCATGCAAGGAAGTAACTGAACGCATGTTGGGTTTAAAGAATTGTGCCTTGAGGATTGCTCAGCCAGAACCTAGCTCTCGTTATTATGGGAGTGGGCATATTATTAAAAACATATCACATTATGCTGGTGGATCCTCGCAAGTTTTTATTTCTGATCGCAATAAAGAAGCAATTGACGATTTAATTGAATCTGGATTAGACCGAATAACTCTTGAGGGTTTCATTCCTGAAGATGCCTATTCCATATTAGACTGCAATCTAACAAATAAAAAGGCGAGTTTACTCTTGCTGGATCCTTTTGCTGATTTCTTGGAAAATCATGAGAAGTTGTTCCCAAAGATCACAGCGATTGTTGCACAGGCCGAGGTCGCTGTTGCATTGTTTATTTTAAGTGATGACTCGCTATCCTTTGCCTATAAAAAATTCAATGATTTACGAAAACGAGAATCCAATGAAAGAATTCTACAACTTTCATTTTCTTGCCCGAAATTGCAAGACAGCGGCATCAAGGGTGAAGAAAAGTATTGCTCAGATATTATCTTGTTTTTGCCTGCGAAATACAGAACCCCTCAACTTGACATACTGAGAAAAAGCTTAAAGCGATACTCTGAAATGTTGACACAGGTACTGAATCAAGAAATTCAGTTCAGTGAAATGGTCTTGGATTGATCACAAAGGAGCCATGTATGATCATCAGCAAATTATAGGTCAATGGGACAATCCACAATTTTCGGAAGTCCAAAAAAAGAAACCTCAGCAGGGAACCAATGGTAATCTTAACAATCTGAGCAAAGCTGCAACTTGAGCTTCTTCCTGAGAATCTTCGATCCGTCAAAATCAATATCTTTCCAAACAGCCATAACTGTCAGCCTCTCATTCCTTGCCAACCATCATCCTATACACGTTGCATGGAAAAGTGATCCCCGCTGTTCATTTTAGCTCAGAGCAGTTCGTACCAGACTCCTCGGCCACTCCCTTGTTGCTTGAGGTGATTTTGTTTAACCAGAGAACGAAAATGTTGTTTGAGGGTATTGCGACTCGCCCCCGTCAATCTGATACTATCGCTCATGGTGATCCGGCCGTGTTCACGAGTGAATTCGACAATCTTCAATGACAATTCCGGCAGTGGAGAAAGAATCAGTTTTTCTCGCTCAACCTTTTTATTCAGGTGCCGAGTCTGTTCAAACAATGAGCGTAAAAAGAAGATCAACCATGGCTGCCAATTAGGTGTTTCGGTGCGGATTGTCCCCTGAGTCTGCCGCAATGCGAGGTAGTAGGCCTCCTTGCTCTGTTCGATCACACTTTCAAGTGAACTGTACGGCACATAGGCGTATCCTGCCTGTAAAAGAAGTAATGTGGTCAACACACGACTCAATCGCCCGTTACCATCCTGAAACGGATGAATCTCCAAAAAAATAACCACCCCCAAACCGATCAGCAGGAGCGGATGTAAATGCTTGTGTTGGCGTTCCTCTTGCAGCCAAGTCACCAGCTCTGTCATTAAATGAGGCGTATCGAAGGGAGTGGCGGTTTCAAATACAATACCGAGCTGGACTCCGTTTTCATTGAAGGCGGCAACGCTGTTGGAGGAGGTTTTGTAGTTGCCGCGATGCCATTCATCTTTTTCGCTGTAGGCCA
>JFJP01032872.1_pt1 | contig 12701 bp, 15 predicted proteins | sample 431651 | NCBI WGS metagenome assembly JFJP01 (sample SAMN02602958, study PRJNA72255) | Microbial mat metagenome, whole genome shotgun sequencing project. | biome: fresh water; feature: sink hole; material: water; isolation source: purple microbial (photo- and chemosynthetic) mats found in... | reverse complement strand
ATTGATTTTATGACTTACACTAAAACCGCCATTTCATTACATTGGTTAATTGCTTTAAGTATTGCAATCGTATTTGGCGTAGGTATTTATATGCACGAATTACCTTTATCGCCGCACAAATTACAAATTTATGCCTATCACAAATGGGCTGGCATTACGATCTTTCTTTTAGTTCTATTTAGGTTAATGTGGCGACATTTGCACTCTCCACCACCATTCCCAGAAACCATGTTGCAATGGGAAAAACAAATCGCTTATTTGGTGCATTTTAGCTTATATTTCTTAATGTTAGCGATTCCAATGTCGGGTTGGTTAATGAGTTCAGCGGCGGGTTATCCAGTGGTTTTATTTGGGATGATTCCTTTACCTGATTTAGTTGCTAAAAATAAAGAACTTTCAGACATTTTCAAACAAGTTCATTTCTTTTTAAATATGAGTTTGTTTTTGTTAGTCTTTTTACATATTGCAGCGGCGGTAAAACATCATTTTATTGTCAAAGATGATGTATTAGTTCAAATGTTACCTTTCTTAAAACGGGAGAAAAAATTATGAAAGTATTTATTTTATCGAGCATTTTTTTAATCACATCAGTGCAAGCGGCGGTATTTGATCAAGTGCAACTTCCTCAAAGTAGCATTGTTTTTATCTCAAAACAAATGAACGTCCCAACGAAAGGAAAATTCAATAAATTCAATGCACAACTTCAATTTGATCCAGACAAACCAGAAACCGCTCAAGCGCAATTAGAGATTGATTTGAATAGCATTGATACGGGAAGTCCAGAAGCGAATGAAGAAGTGAAGAGCAAAGGTTGGTTTCATACGAAAAACTTTCCAAATGCAAAATTTATTTCAACATCGGTTAAAAAATTAGAACATAACCGTTATGAAGTCTTAGGAAATATGAGCATTAAAGGTAAAACCAATCCGATGACGATTTCTTTTGATTTCAAACCACAAAACCAAAATGCAACTTTTGAAGGAAATTTTGTTTTAAAACGTTCTCAATTCGGGATTGGTGAGGGCATTTGGTCAGATACCTCAGTGGTTGCAGATGAAGTACAAGTTCGTTTTAAATTTTCAGTATTATCAACACATTAACATTTCTCAACACGGAGTCTTTTTTTATGAAAAAACAATTACTTTCCAGCTTGGTAGCTTCTTTAATGATTGGTTCTGCGGCATTTGCAGCGGATGACTATAGCATTGATGAAACGCATACTTTTCCTAGCTTTGAAATCAATCATTTAGGTTTCTCGACACAACGCGGACGGTTTAATAAAACCAGTGGAAAATTGACCTTAGATTTAGCTGCTAAAAAAGGGAGCATCGACGTAACTATTGATGTAACTTCTTTAGATACGGGTTTAAAGAAATTAGAAGACCATTTGTTAGGTGAAGATTTCTTTGATGCAAAACAATTTCCTACCATTACCTTTAAAGGTGATCAATTCACTTTTGAAGATAAGAAATTGGTTAGTGTGGCGGGTGATTTTACCTTTCACGGTGTAACCAAACCAGTGGTTTTAAAAGTAGAGAATTTCAAATGCGCACCACACCCCATGTTTAAGGTAGAAACTTGTGGCGCAGATGCGAGCACCAGCATTAAAAGAACCGAGTTTGGAATGGGCAAATACGCCCCTCATTTAGGCGATGACGTTAAAATCAACATCCAAGTCGAAGCCGTGAAAAAGTAATTGCAAGCAAGTAACCTTCTTTTCATTTTAATATCTTTCTAGGAAATCTACTTTAATGCTAAAAAGCCCACTGGTTAAATCGGGATAGAGAGGATTGAAACCTAATTGGGAACGGGCTTTTTGAATGTTTAAACGCTTGGATTCGGCTAAATAACTGCGCATTTCGGGGGAAAGTTGATCTTTGGCGGTCTTTTGGTCGATTTCGGGCGGAAGTGGCAGATTTAACACTTTTGCCACTTTATTAAAATAATCCGTCATGGTTGTTGGATTGCCGTCGCTGACATGATAAATCGACCGCGCAGGGGCTTTGTCAGCCGCTAATTCACAAACCTTAGTTAAATCAACAATATGAATCCGATTGCTAAACGGCGATTGGCTTTCTGCTAAAACGGGAATCCCTTTTTGCAAACGTTCAATCGGCAATTTTCCCGCGCCATAAATCCCCGCCACTCGCAAAATCGTATAATTTAACCCACTGTTTTTCAAAGTATTTTCTGCATCGACGCGACGTTTTGCTCGATCCGCTTGAGGATTTAACGGTTGATCTTCGGTAATCCATTGTCCTTGACAATCCCCATACACGCCCGTTGTGCTAATTAAGATAATCTTTTCAGGCACTTGCGTTAAAGCATTCAAAAAATTTCTCAATCGCGGATCGGTTGTTCCCTGATTCGGCGGCGGCGCGAAATAAAAAACGATTTCATCACTTTGAATGTGAAGGTTTTTTAGTGTTTCGGGATCATCTAAATCTCCAATGATCGGTTGAATGCCAAGTTGTTGTAACGATTGAGAATTTCCTCGCGTTAAAGCTCGAACGGGAATGTGTCGATCCAAAAAAGATCGCGCGACCGCTTGTCCGACATAGCCGCAGCCGACGATAAAAACGTTGTTTGGCATATATATTGATCCTTAAAAATAAATACTTAGGAGATGACCCATGAACTTAGCAGAAGATTTGACCTTAACACAAACCTTGCCGACCGTGAAAATCCAGATTGAACGCTTGCAACGTGACCGCAAACGCCCGCATAGTTTGGTGAGTTTGGACATTGGTTTTTTGTTAATGACCGCGAATTTGAAATACCACAACACCATCGAGTGGATCGATTTTCTCGGCACGCTCGGCATGACCCCCGAAATTGGCGATGCGTACATGAATTTTAGCGGATCGTATTTAGAACTCGAAGCTGCTTGTCGATTGCAAATTGATTAAAACAGCACTGAGATAACTCGTCTAAAATCAATGCGATGGTACAAATAAATTAAGTTGTAGTGCCGTCATAAGTGATGCGCCCATCCATGACACGAATCATGCGTTGGGCATAACGAGCGATGTCGGGTTCGTGAGTGACAAGAATAATGGTAATGCCTTGATTTTTATTGAGTTCTGTAAAAAGCGCCATAATGTCATCGCTGGTTTTTGTATCTAAATTTCCCGTCGGTTCATCAGCCAAAATTAACGGGGGATGATTTGTTAATGCTCTCGCAATTGCAATACGTTGTTGCTGCCCGCCCGACATTTGATTGGGTAAAGAAGTCGCGTGCTTTTCCAATCCCATTTGTTTTAACACTTCTAACCCACGTTTCTTCTGTTCTGCTTTAGAAATACCTGAATACAACATTGGTAATGCCACGTTTTCTAGCGCCGTCATGCGTTTCAATAAATTAAATCCCTGAAAAACAAATCCAATCAATCGGTTACGCAAATTCGCCACTTGATTTTGAGAAAGCTGAGAAACGTTTTCTCCATTCAAATAATAATTTCCACTCGTCGACGTGTCCAAACACCCCAAAATATTCATTAAAGTTGATTTGCCAGAACCCGAATGTCCCATAATCGCCACAAACTCACCTTGAGAAATACTTAAATCAATGCCATGTAATACTGGAATTGGCATGTTTTCTATAAAATAAGATTTCTGAATGTTCTCTAATTTAATGAGCGGTTGCATTACATCATCCTAAATTTAAAAGAACTGCTATTTGATTTACGATCTTTGAGTTCTTTGGTAACCACCAAATCGCCTTCTTTTAACTCTCCAGAAACCACCTCCGTCATCATATTATCGGTAATGCCCGTGACCAGTTTTACAGGAACTAATTGCTCATCTTTTAAAATATAAACCATCGATTTTTTCTCAACTTTTTTGACAGATTTTTCCTCTTTTTCATCATCGCCTTTTTTGGGTTTGAAATTCAATGCTGAATTAGGAATTCTTAAAACATTTTCTTTCTCATTGACTGTAATGGTAACGTGTGCGGTCATTCCTGGTAATAACAAACCATCTTCATTATTAACCATAACAATCACATTATAAGTGACAACGTTTTGTTGAATGGTAGGATTTAAACGAATTTGATGAATAATTCCTTTGATATTTTTATCGGGAAACGCATCGACTCTGAATTTAATTTCTTGACCTAATTTTAAAAGTCCCACATCAGCTTCAGAAACACTGGTTTCTATTTGCATATTTTTCAAATCTTGGGCAATTTGAAATAAAGTAGGTGCTTGCAAACTTGCCGCGACTGTTTGACCCACTTCCACACTTTTTGAAATCACCGTGCCAGAAATCGGTGAACGAATGGTCATATATTGCAAACTGGTTTTATCTTTCTCTAAAAGGGCGGCGGCAGAACGAACATCAGCTTCCGCAACACTTAATTTTTCTTGTGCCGATTCTAAATCCGCTTCTGAAATCAATTTCTTCTCAAATAAATTACGCGTTCTTTTCAAGACGCTTTGTGCTAATTTCAACGTTGCTTGGGCATTTAAAAGTTTGGCTTCGCTTTGTTTGACTTGGGCTTTTAATAACGCGGGGTCTAATTCAGCAAGCACTTGACCTTCTTTAACTATGTCGTTGTAATTGATATGAATTTTTTGAACTGTGCCCGATATTTGACTACCCACTAAAACTAATGTCACAGGGTTTAATGTTCCATTGGCAGAAATACTTTGTGCAATTAATCCATATTCAACTTTTTGGGTGCGATATTTTTGTTGGGGACGATCTTCATTCTTATCCATCCACCAAAAGCCCGTTCCTCCTATTCCAATGAGGATAATTAAAAACAATAATTTGCGCATAAAGTATTTCTTCCTTGAAATAAAAATTAGGGGGGCGTTGCATAGCCATTATTAGGAAATGGATTTGCTTGTTTGCGACGTTGAACTTCTTCCAATTGCTGCCAATTTGTTCCTCGCTCTTCAAATGCCGCAATGCCAATTACGCCGACATTTCTCGCATCGCCATATTTTTGTTGCGTATAACTTTGAGGAACAGAACTAAAACGAAATGCTGCAACCGTATTGTCACTTTGACGAAAACCATCGACTTTTAAACTACCAAAGGGATCGATTAAATACCCCCGTTTGCTCAAAGAAGCGGGCTTGCCGTCCATCACATCTAAACCATCAACGGATAAAACCACTTCTAATCGTGCTGCCGACTGATTTTGCAATAAAATGCTATAACGTGAATTAAGTTCTCCCATGACATAATGACGATTAGAAATACTCGCGTGAGTTAAAATAGCGTTGTTTTCATTCACCAAACCCATCGAAAGGTAATTTCCTTCTAAATTAATCAACTGGTTTTTGTAAGGGGCTTGATTGCCGATCATATTACGGATTCCAGTTGAATCATTGTAATATATCGCGCTTTGAATTAAAGGGGAATTGCTTGCCCGAATAAAAGGGGATTTTGTAATATCAGAATGACGAGTTTCTCCCCATGCAGTGCCTAAACCTTTGCGTTGTTGTTCAGTTTGTGTTGAAGGAATTGCACTGCCAATCTTTGGTGCGGGTGAGATTTCTTGAATGGGCGATGAACCAGAACAACCAATTAGAAAAAGAAATAGGATAAAATAAAGTTTTCTTATCATAGATTCCTCAAAAAAAGCGCTAGGTTTGAAATTCCTAGCGTTGAAAGTTGTTAAGCGTCTGGCACACCCGCACACGCGCCACATTGACCCGTGCCACAAGCGGGCGGTTCTGGTTTTGATTGACCGCCTTTAAAATCAGTAGCATACCAACCACTTCCTTTCAAATGGAAACCTGCTGCAGAAATAAGTTTCTTTAAAGTTTCTTGAGAGCAAGAGGGGCAAGTAATTAAAGGATCATCATTCATTTTTTGTAATGCTTCTAGTTCATGTCCGCATGCAGTACAACTATATTCGTAAATAGGCATATTTGCTCCTTGATTAAATGAATTGAAAGAATGCTAACCTTAGAATTTAAGGGCATCGAGGATTTTCTCAAGGGTTATTTTAGAGGTTTTAGGCACTGATTGGAATTTATATCTTTATACGCTTGAATTTAATTTAGTTGTCGTTTTTAAATAAAAATCAAATGAAAACAATCTCTTATTTAATAATTTATTTCAATCTCAAATAACGATTATAATGGCGGTTTTTTCTTTAAGTTTATTAAGGCACACCATGCGAACAAAACATTGGCTGGCGCTGGCGGGCATTGCGCTGAGCATTGGATTATTGATGGCGGTTTTTGCAAAATTGGATTGGGTTGCTTTCGGAAAAACTTTGCAACATACTGATTTTACAATAATTTTATTTGTATGGGGATTGTTGGCGATGAACATTGCGGCGCGATCTTTTCGTTGGTTGATCATCACGGGGCGACCGCTCAACGAATTTTCGGCGTTTTGGGAAGCGGGCAATATCGGGTATTTGGGCAACACAATTTATCCCGCCCGCGCAGGAGAAGCCTTAAGAATCATAGCGATACATCATTTTGTGAAATTACCGCTGGGTCATGCGTTGAGCAGCTCGTTTATTGATCGATTGTTGGACATTTTTATTTTGGGGTTATTGGCGATATTAGTCGTCACGATTCATGGCGGACATTTATTAAATCCTAACTTAATCAATTGGTTGCCGTATTGTGTGGCGGGCGGGGTGTTTAGTCTTGGCATGATCGTGCATTTTGCGCAACCGATTGCCGATTGGATCGAAACTCGAACGTGGCAGGGCAAGTGGCGACAAAAGTTCCAGCGCCTTTTACATCAAGCCGTTGACGGTCTTAAAACCTTAAAACGCCCCGGGCAATTGTCGATGATTTTGTTAATTACCTTAGGGGTTTATAGCTTAGATGCGTTCACGCGCCTTCAAATTATGCACGCGATGGGCTGGGATTTGCCGTTCGATGCGGCGTTGACGGTGATTGTGTTTGTGGTCGCGGGATCGTTATTGCCGTCTGCGCCAGGTTATGTGGGAATTTATCAGGTCGCGTGCGTGATGGCGTTAGGGTTTTATCATGTTTCAACCACCGATGCCGTTGCCTTTTCATTAATTATGCAACTCTCTGAATTTATTGTGATTATTTCGCAAGGCTTAATTTCAATTTCTTTACGCGGCTTTAACTTGACCAACGCCCGCAAAGAAGCAGAATATTCTAACCAGTCATAAATCTTACTTATATTTTTTGGTATAATGGTTTCTTTTTGGAGAATCTTTAGATGAAAAAATTAGCTTGTGTATTAGCAATTTATGGCGCTTTACATGTTCCTGTTTTTGCAGATGAATCCCCCAACTTATCCCCGATGGGCGCAGATTTAACCCAAACCTCAGTGTCTGGTTTATCGTCGGGCGCGTTTATGACGGCTCAAATTCATTCGGCTTTTTCTGGATCATTTATTGGCGCGGGCATTATGGCGGGCGGTCCTTATTTGTGCTCAAAAATGTACAAATTTAACGCGAATATGACCAATGCAATGAATACTTGCATGAATCCTTTAAATGAATACGTTGCACCCGATGGAAAGAAACTCTTTAATGAAGCAAAGCAACTTGCTCACGCGGGTAAAATCGATCCAATTGAGAATTTAAGCAAACAACGTGTCATGGTATTTAGTGGTGGAAAAGATAGCACCGTCAAACCAATGGTCGTTGAGCAAGTCGTGAAATACTACGAAGCAGCGGGTTTGAAATCTAAAGAATCTGTCAAATATCAAGAGATTTCAAATGCGGGTCATGCCATTACCATTGATAATCAAGATGCGACACAATGTGAATTAACTCAATCTCCTTATGTTAATAATTGCGGTATTACCCAATCTGAAGCCATTTTGAAACAAGTGTACGGTGAGTTGAAACCCGCTTCTGAAACATTAAGCGGTAAGATTGTGCGTTTCAATCAAAAAGAATTTATTAAAGGTGAGCGTTCAAGCATGAGCGACGACGCATTTGCATACGTTCCTAAAACTTGTGAAACCGAAAGCTGTCGTGTTCACGTTGCAATTCACGGTTGTGAGCAAGGTTACAAAGTAATTAACGACACTTATTACACCAAAACAGGTTATAATCAAGTCGCAGATGCTAATAAGATCATCGTGTTATATCCACAAGCGCAACCCTCAAAAGATATTCCTTTTAATCCAAAAGGTTGCTGGGATTTCTGGGGTTATTCTGATGAAAACAATTTCTACACCAAAGACGCGCCACAAATGCAAGCCATTATGGGCATGATCAAACGGTTAGGCGAAGCTCGTAACTAATAACTATTTAATTTTTCTGGAGTTTTTTATGTCAAATCCTTTATTTACCCAATGGGTTGAAATGAGCCAAGAAGCGTTGAAGAAATTTACTGAAACGCAATCCGCTGTGTTAAGCAATTTAGGTCAACAACAACCTTTAAATGTCACTAGCATGGCTGAAATGATGAAAGCCTCAATGCAATCATTTCAACAATTAACCAACAATAACACTGCTGCCTTTAATAATCTAATCAGCAATCAAGCAACTTCCTTAAAGTTAAATGTTTCTGCAGAAGCCATTCAGAAATTAACTGAAATCATGGGTTCTTTAACTAACAACGCCATTCAACAACAAACCAAATTGGCGGCTGAATGTATGAAACCTTTCACTGAATTTTTAACCAAATTATCAGAAGTAAAAAACCCAGAAGATTTAACGGGCTTACAAATGAAATTTGCAGAAGATTTAGGGGCGGCTTTGAAAGCGGGCGCAGCGGATAATGCTCAATTGCTCGGTTCTCTCCAAAGCGCAATGACCGTGTGGTCAGAGAAAACCCTCGATAAAACTATCGACGGCTAATTTTAGAATGACTAAACCTGTTGAAAATGAATGGGTTTGGTCATTAAATCAATGTCTTATTGCGTCATAGAAAAAAACTATAAGGGGGTTATAGACTTGAATTTTGAAATGTAAGCCTTCACTTTGGGATTTTACATTCTCAAATGACAACGTGAGGAACGCATGACTGCCTTGACCCAAGAAACCATTCAAAATGCTTTAAAAGATTATGTAGACCCTTATTTACAAAAAGATTTAGTTTCTGCGAAGTGCATCAAAAATATCGCCGTCACCGATAACAACGTGACCATCGACATCGAACTCGGTTTTCCCTGTCAAAGCCATCAAACTGCCCTCATCGACACAATCAAAAGCAAAATCAATGCGTTAGGCGCAAACGATGTCAACGTGATTTTGCACCATCGGATTTCTTCTCATGCGGCTCAGCGCGGCGTTGAACACATCAAAGGCGTGAAAAATATTATCGCGGTCGCGTCAGGCAAAGGCGGCGTGGGCAAATCAACCGTATCCGTCAACCTCGCACTCGCACTCGCCGCAGAAGGCGCAACGGTGGGGATTTTAGACGCAGACATTTACGGTCCTAGCCAACCCCGAATGCTCGGCGTGCGCCTCGAAAAACCCGAATCCAAAGACGGCAAAACCTTCGAACCCGTCATGAGCCACAATTTGCAATCCATGTCGATTGGCTTTTTGATCGACGAAGAAACCCCCATGATTTGGCGCGGTCCGATGGTCACGCAAGCCCTCGAACAACTTTTACGCGACACCCAATGGCGTGAATTAGACTATTTAATCATCGACTTACCACCAGGAACGGGCGACACACAATTAACCTTAGCGCAAAAAATCCCCGTCAGCGGCGCAGTCATCGTCACCACTCCGCAAGATATTTCATTGATCGATGCGCGTAAAGGCTTGAAAATGTTTGAAAAAGTGCAAGTGCCCGTGTTAGGCGTGATCGAAAACATGAGCATTCACATTTGCAGCAACTGCGGTCACGAAGAATATATTTTCGGAACGGGCGGCGGCGGACGTTTAGCAGACGAGCAAGATGTTGATTTTCTGGGTTCTTTACCGCTCGACAAACAAATTCGTGAAGACGCAGATAGTGGAAAACCCACGGTCGCCGCCGATCCGAACGGTCGAATTAGCCAACTTTACCGCGACATTGCGTTAAGAACCGTCGCCAAACTTTCTCAACAGGCAAAAGATTTCAGCGCACGCTTCCCTTCCATTAAAATCGTAAGCAATTAATCTTTCGCCTATTTTCATCTTTGTGATCAAGCAATTAACTTGATCACAATTTATCTTTTTGGGGTAGTGAGCAAATTAAGATGAGAGTTAATTTTATAACCGAATGAAAATAAACCTGAAATTTGCAAAACCATCTCCTGTTTTTGATCACTACCCAAAAAACTATCTAGTTTTAAAACGCATTTTATGAATTTGGCACAAAAAATAATAAATTTGACAAATAAAGCTATTTATATAACAACAATTATTAATTATGCTATGATTGTAATATAAAAATAAGCAATTTATTTCTATCTTATAACGTTATAAGTAAGTTCTAATTATTCTTCTAGTAATATTGTCAATTAAGATAAAATAGAATTTTCATAAGAGGATTTTGAAATGGATATTATCGAGCAATTAGAGCAATTAAAACGAAATAACTTATATGAAAAGAAAGGTTACTTTAATTATAAGCACCCCATAACAAAAAACTGGTTTTACATGGGTGGCGATAAAGAAATTGCAATAAATGAATTTATTGATTATTTCATGACAGATATTTTACCCACCAAAAACCTTGCATCAAAAACCATTCAAGATTACCTACAAAAAACTGTACATATCAAGGAACAACTTGGTCATAAATCTATTGAGAAAATCGATACTAAAGACATTTCTGAATTTCTCAATAAATACCCACCGACCCAATCCAATTATTATCGAGCGGTTTTATCAATTATTTTCAAGCACGTCGTTGCAGAAGGATTCACCGATAAAAACCCCGCCGCATCTACCATCAAAAAAACCATGACCAAACAACGCGAAAGATTAACCGATGACAGAACACTATTTAAGTGGGCACGGAGAGAAATGGACAGAGATTATGGCAACTGATAGAATTTTGAGAAAATATTGAGAAGTCAGAGGAAGGAGGTTTGTAAGTCATTGATTTATAATGCCTGAGAGAGGAATCGAACCTCCGACCTACTGATTACGAAAAAGCTAAATTTAAATATAACTTATTGATAAATATAAAAATTATACATTGAGAATTTATTGAAAGTATTAAAATAGTTAGTTGCTACAATTCATTATATTATGACATTTAGGATAATTTGCACAACCCCAAAATACATTACCATCCTTTTTATTAATTCTCTTAACCATTTTACTACCACATTTTACGCAAGTCGGAGTTGAATAATCGCCTGATATTGCAAATTCTAATAACTTCTTTTGATTATCATTTGAAAGAGCAAAAATATGTTTCAAAAATTCTTGACCATCAATAAGCTCAATTTGAATATTATCTTGAGATTTTAAAGTCCGAACAAAAGAAATAGCGTCAGAACTAAATGTATTGGTTGTTATTATAAATCCAAAATTAACTTTATTAGCAAATAAAACACCGACAAATTCACGAACAACTGAAACACCAACAATATTATTTTTACTATAAGCCTTACACTGCACAAAAGCTAATAAATGATCATTTTTAAAAAGACGTATATCTACACCCCCATCAGCACCAAAGTTATTAAGTCTTGATTGATAACCAATTGAATTAAAATACAATCCACAAACCTCCTCAAATCTCCGCCATTCAAGTTCCTGAAGAAGTAAAAGAGACCATTTATTTAGTTCTAAATTAACTTCAAATTTAGGTGTTACACGTTTTTTAGATAGAAACTTAGCAACATTAGCATCAACAATATTAGATTCTTTAGATAAGATTTTATCAAAGGAACTCGAACTCTCTAAATCTATCCGTTTCTTACGTTTTTTAGAAAAATAGTTATCAATAAAACGAGATAAATAGTACTTCAGCATAAGAAAAAATATGATAACAATAGCAGCAATTACCAAATTTTCTAGCATAGCATATTTTAAATGCTGAATACCTTGAGTAGCTGAAGGCATAAATCACCGATTTGAAAAAACTGCTTCAACTAAAGTGCGAGCAAGTTTCTTTTCATGCTCAGAAAGACTTGAATAAGTTCTAAGTAAAGAAACCGCATCATTTGGCAAATCATAGGCAACGTGCTTTGGTAATGCCCATTCAGGAAAACTTGGATCAACTTCTCTCGGATCAATCTTCAATAAATAAGAAAACTTTAAAATAGTTTCTATATTAAGCGCCAAACGCCCATTCAAATATTGCCAGAAAGCCCCTTGAGAAAACCCCAACAACTCACTTGCTGTCGCTTGCGTTAAACCTAATTCAGACTTTTTATTTTTCCAAATTTCTCTAAGACGACGAGCAACCTCAAGATTAGTGTCAGTAATATTTCTCTGAAGCTTAAAAGTAGCAACAACCCCTGTCGTATTCATAAACCCACCCATCAAAGATAAACCTTTTTAATGATAACAAAAGCATTGCTAGTAAAAAAGTAACACATGCTAGTAAAAATAAATATCATAGAATAAACTAAATAGAGATAGCTAGTAAAAATAAATATCAATGATGCTTGACATAAAAAAATAGCTTATGCTATTCTTAAATGCAACATCATAGCTATTAAAGACTCTACCATGAGCGCGAAAGCAACGGAATACTACACAAGAGAGCAGGACACGAAGGGCACAGCCCGCATGGTTCTGTTCATTCTGGCAGAACACGCCAACGAAGAAGGTTATTGCTGGCCCAGCATTTCCCTGATTGCCACCAAATGCAACAAGTCAGAGCGGGTCATAC
>JFJP01018742.1_pt1 | contig 12701 bp, 9 predicted proteins | sample 431651 | NCBI WGS metagenome assembly JFJP01 (sample SAMN02602958, study PRJNA72255) | Microbial mat metagenome, whole genome shotgun sequencing project. | biome: fresh water; feature: sink hole; material: water; isolation source: purple microbial (photo- and chemosynthetic) mats found in... | reverse complement strand
TGGCCCTGTCTCGCACTACCGCAAGACCGGTCCGACTGACATCCGCGCCCCCGGTTCCCTGCCGCGCCATTATGCACCGTCCACCCCGCTGACGCTACTGGAGGCCGCTGGGCCGATTGAAACGATGCCGGGAACCGGGCAGATCGTCTTCGGACCGCTTGCACCCGCCAGCGGTGAACACATCGAGAACCTCTCGCCCTCGGGAGATCTCGAGGAAGCCGCGGCCAGGCTCTACGCCGCCTTGCGACGGCTCGATGCCGCCGGCCTGGACCGTATCACGGCCAGCCGCCTGCCGGACACCGGCCTGGGCCGCACGATCAACGACCGCCTGCAACGCGCCGCGACCCGCGCGGGGGGAAAGGACACTTGAATGTAGGACAGGCACCCTTGCCTGTCCATCCGAGCATAAGCAACCTTAATCTTTTGCCCTAATCTGAGGTATAAGCGACGTAACACAACACCGAAAGGGGACATCATGCGAACCGTGAATTTCGAACGCAACTATATCATCCATCCCGAGGGCTCATGCCTGGCGTCTTTCGGCGACACCAAGGTGATCTGTACGGCCACGATATCCACCGACCTGCCCCCCTTCCTGCGCAACACCGGCAAGGGTTGGCTGACGGCGGAATATGCGATGCTGCCGGGGAGCACGGGAGGTGGCCGCAAACGCCGCGACGACGGCAAGAAGGACGGGCGCAGCACGGAGATCCAGCGCCTTATCGGTCGCGCCCTGCGGTCGTCGGTCAACCTGGCGGCGCTGGGGGAAGTGGCGATCACGATCGACTGCGATGTCCTGCAGGCCGATGGCGGCACCCGGACGGCCGCCATCAGCGGCGGCTGGGTAGCGCTGTATGACGCGTTGCGCATCCTGGCGCAGCGGCAGGGGAAGACGGGCCCGGAAGCCTATCTGCTCGGTCAGGTAGCCGCGGTCAGTGTCGGCATGGTCAAGGGGCAAATCGTGTGCGATCTGGATTATGCCCACGACTCCATCGCCGAGGTGGATATGAATGTGGTAATGCGCGATAATGCCCTGGTGGAAGTGCAGGGAACCGGGGAGGAAGGCGTCTTCTCTCGCGCCCAATTGAATGCCCTGCTGGACGCGGCCGAGACCGGGATCGCCTCGGTCCAGCAGCGCCAACGCGCGGCGCTCGGTATCTGAAACGCCTGGACCTGGCAGTTCCATCCGCATATCGGCACTAAACGGCCCACCAAGTCCGGGCAGACAGTAGGAATAGAGACAGTAGTTCGGGGTAAAAGAGTGTTGTAACGGGATTATAGCACGCGAGTTTAACCCAGCACAAGAACCGCCTGCTGTTGATCCCTTTGTGAAAGCCAGTCGAGAAACTTCTGCAGGGAACCGCGAGGGTTGTCTTTTGAGAAAGCGGTGAAGTCGATCTGGCGGACCTTCAAGTAGCGCCAGTTCTCTCCGGTCTCGCGTTTCACATCCTGACACCAGCGGGTCATGTGCTGGGCTTTCGCGTCGGTGTTGGCGAATTCGCGTCCCTTGGTCTCCAAGATCCAGCGGACCAGACCTTCTTTGGTCTTTTGGATGGCCACGAAGTCGGGATAGTAGAGGCGGATACCGCCCTCTTCATCGAGGTATTGGATGCAAAACCGTGTATACCACTCGGACAACGCGGAGAAGCGTTCAATGTCCGGTGCCGTGTCCATGAACTTGGCGAAGCCGGCTTCCAGCGCGTTAAAACAGGCCACCTTGTTGAATACGGTATGGTCGGCCTCGACCGCCATGCGCCGCCACATAAAGGGGGCCGTGTTGTAGAGCGAGAAACGATCACCTTGCAACTTGACCGGTTGCGGCTTGGCGGTGAGTTCGCCAATGGCACGGCTGAACAGGACCGCAACCGCTTCGAGCAGGTCAGAGTGGTTCAGTTCCCGCCGCAACGCGGCGTCGTCCAAGGCCACCATGCCGCCGAAACAACGGTTCTGGATATACTCGGCCACTTTGGGGTACAGTTCCGCAAAGAACCCGGTCAGTTTGGCCTTCTTCTCCACGCGCCGCGTCAGCGCGGCGAGGATACTCTCGATAGGGGGGAGGTTCTGGGCATTGAATTCCACTTCATCCGTGCCGACCTTCACTTGCACAATGCCGTGGATCAATTCGACGCGGTTCTTTACGTCTTCAGAAAGGTCAGTGTCCGAGGACAACGGAGGCAGGCTCAGGGGATCCAGTTCGGCCAACTTGCGGTATTCGCGCTGATACAAGGCCGTCGTCTGCGGGATGTGGATGTTGTACATCTCCCGGTCTGAGACCGGCATAATCATCTCACCCGGTTTAGGCGGGGTCGTCGTTGTCGGTATCCCAACGCCCTCGCCTTCCAGTTCCTTGATGAAGTTCTCGAAGGCGTTTGTGCCGATGAGTTCCAATACCTGGTTGTTGTCCGGTGCCACGTTCCGCATCAGCCGCAGTCCACGCCCCACAGCCTGCTCGGGGAGGATTCTCGCTTTGGCCGAGAACGGCCGCAAGCCGAGGATCACCGTCACGTTACGGACGTCCCAACCTTCACGCAGCATCATCACCGAAACCACAGCCCTAGTCTTGGCTTTGCCGCTGTCCACTGTCCGGGCCAGATCCCGCGCCTTGTCCAAGTCTTTGGCGGTTATCTCGCCGGTGTTGTCCGTATGGATCAGCAAAACCCGACCATCGCCGGAAAGATCCGGCTCCCGCCGCAACCGTTCGGCGATAGAATCCGCATCTTTCGTGTTCTCGGCCATTACAAAGAGCAGGGGTTTCTCGCCCGCCGACTTGAAGTCTTCGCAGTGCTGACGCCACCGCTGCATGGCAATCGTGATCCATTCGCTGTAGGCGTCTCCCGCGTCCTTGGACGCGTATTTGTCCGGATCCTTCTTGTCGGTCTGGTGGATGATGAGCGGGGCCTTGACAATCCGGTCTTCAACCGCCTGCGCCAAAGGGTAGTCCACCACAATCCACGGGAAATAGGTGCCATTCTGGTTTTTCGGCGTGGCAGAGAAATCCAGCCAAAGGTGCAAACCCTTGTCCGTTTTCGCTTTTAACTGCTCGTGCAGCGCCAACAGTGTCTTGTTCCAGGCCAGATCGTCGTCGTGGACATGATGCGCCTCGTCGTTCATGACCATCAGGTTAGGCACACGCAGGATACGGTCGAGCATCGACTCCGCATTGCGGGCGTTGAGCTTCGGGGCGTTCCCGAGAATCGCGGCGATAGGGTTGATCGGCGGCGGCAGCGCTTCCTGCGCGTAAATCTGCTGGATGTTGGTAAGGAAAAGCGCGCCGTGACCGTGGGCCGCATCCGCCGCATCGCCACGCAAGATGCACTGAAGCGTGAAGATCCGACGCCACTCGGGCGGGATCATCGGCAGACGCCAGAAGATCTTGCCTGCCGAAAAGTCTTCGGCCAGGCGTTCGTACACGATCACATTGGGCGCGATCAGCAGGAAGTGATCCGCCATCCGGCTGCCCTTTTCCAGTCGCCGGTGAAAGAAACTCCAGACAGTCAGCAGTGCCATGACCATGGTCTTACCGCTGCCGGTCGCCATTTTCACAGCATACCGCGGTAAGTCCTGCGGCGGCAGAATCTGGTCCGCGTCTTTGTTGATCTCGGGGATGTAGCGGCGGACATACCGGTCGCCGTTCGACGCGGTCAAGAACTGCACTCCCAACAAGTCGGTCTTTTCGAAATAGGCCGTGATCAATGCTGCCGCATCGTAGACCTTACAAACCTCGGCCAGATACACAACCGTCTCGACGGCCTCCTGCTGGCAGAAGTAGTAGCGGAAACGGTGGCCATCGCCCATGTGGTCCTCGTGGAACCAGAAACGCAACAGACGGCGAGAGGTCTCCGATACGCCGGGATAGCCGTTATCGCGCCAGACGTCGACCTCGCGCCTCACGCCATTGACCAGCAGTGTGTTGCTGGTCCGCCGCCCCGGCGCTTCCTTCCAGCCGTCCGCACCCTCGCGCACCAAGTGGCTGACCGGCAGCGAAAACGGGTCACGCCCGTCGATCTCCGGTAGGACAATGTCCTTTACGCTGAGCGGTTTGCGCGGTGCCTGCTTGCTCATTTCGCCTTCCACTCCAGCAATAGGCTGGTGTCGTTGCCGAAAATGTCCACGACCTTGACCAGAATCTCGTTCTTGCCAGCTGCCTTGTACTCGTGTTCGGAGCTGACGAGGGCCAGCTTGCGGTCGGTGCGCGTGCGGTAAGTCTGCCACTGGTTCATGAAGGTGTCGCGCCGGTAATCCCAGTCAATCGCCCAGTAGTCTATATAGTCCGACCACTTGGTAATCTTCTGCCGCACTTCTTCGGGGATCAGCTCCGTGTCCGGGATGGCGAAGTTCTTCAGTTCGATCTTTACTTTCCGCTTGGTCTTGTCCTGCGGTACGACCTCGGCCTTGAGATAGGCTACATCGAAGAAGCGGATGTCGCCGCATTCGACCGCCCGCTTCTCCATGACCTCGCGCGGGATGGTCATCAGCCGCAGGATCACGTCGTGACTGGACTTGGCCTGCTTGATGATGGGATCGTTCATGCCCATCTCCCACTCCCATCCCAGAATGTGGATTTCCTTCTGCCCGGCGGCTGCGCATTCGGTCACGGCCTCGTTCACCTGCGTGATGGTCACGGGTGCATCCACCGCGCCAACGGCGATCAATACCCGACCCTTGCGCCCGTGGATGTGGCGGAATCCGGGGCACGGCTGCGCCTGATACAGCTCCAGGATAAACCGGACGTACTCCGCAACCAGCGCCGCCTCCGGCGACGCGTCCGGCTTGCCGAACATCACGCCCTGCCAGTACTTGCGCTCGTATTGGCCAAGATTGAGAATCTGGAAGGGTTTGCATTCGGGAACGCCTAGCAGTCGCTTGCGTGTCGTGTGGATCGCGTAACGACCAAGATCCGCTCCAATCCAGCGCCGATCCATTTTTTCAGCGACAGCCAGCGTTGTTCCTGAACCACAGAAGAAATCGGCGACAAGACCATTCTTGGGCGATAACCATTCCACTATTCGCGTTAACATATCTTCATGTTTTTGCGTTGGATAGTCTTTTCGATTTTCGTAAACCTTTATCCCATCCCAAATGGTTCCGACTAAACGATCATCAGACGGTGGAAACCAATTCTCGACAGTCGCCGTTTTTGATTTTCTTATGAATTCCAATTCTTTTCCAGTATCACGCCAATATTGCACTAGAGATCGTCCCTTAGCATTCTTTTCGAAATCCAAGTAATTCTGTGCAGCGTGCTTTGCCCTTTCTTCACTCCATTTCCATTGGCCATGCGTGGGTTTCTCACCAAGTAATGTATATCGCATTGTCGGACGATCAGCCCCGCTCCAAAAACGATGCCAATACCCCTCTGGAGTTTTTGCAACAAAGGCCTCTAACAAGTTTGGAACACGGGTTTGTGAGCTCTTTGAAAACCAAAACAAAACATCGTTCGACTGCGGAAGACTTGAAATTTCCGTGAATTGTCGCTGTAGATTTTTCGAAATTGGGCGAGGCAGTACTATTTCATTTCTAAAGTTGCTTTCTCCGAACACCTCTTCGAGCAAGCATCTTGCGTAGGCCGACACTTCCGGTCCAAGGTGTACCATTATGTGCCCTGTATCTGCCAAAAGTTCCCTCATAATGACAAGTCGATCAAGAAGCATTTGCAGATAACTAGAAAGGCCGAATCCCCATGTATCCCGATATGCCTTTTCCTCAATTACAGACTGCTCTTTTGCTACCTGCAAGCCATGCTCACCTAATTCTGTTATAAATGTGAAGTCAGCACCAACTGCGAACGGCGGGTCAATGTAGATAAGGTCGATTTTTCCCGCGTACTGCTGGAGGAGTGAGGACATGACGAGCAGGTTGTCGCCCCAAATCAGCTTGTTGTGCCAGGTGTCAGACGCTTCGGATTCGTTTTTCTGGGAAGCGAACGCGAAGAGGTCAAGCCCACCGGCGGCGCGTGTAGCGCGGCCCTCGCGGATGGTCTCAATGATCTGGAACGGCAGAGCCGCGCCACGGTTGACGATCCGCTTGCCGCTCTCGTCGTATTTTCCGGGCCATATCAACTCGGGCTTGGCGATGTTCAGGTTGGGCATAATTGCTAATTCTTTCGTGCTCTTCGTGTCTTCGTGGTGAAATAATCGAGTCTGCTACTTGGCTGGCTTCGTCCAGGCCGGGTTCAGCTTTGCAAGCTCGCCGGAAACGGTCACTTTGATGTCATTCAGGTGCCGCTTGCTGAGCATCCCCTCGCGCTGGAGAAAACCGACGGCGATCCCCGGATGTACGCCTGCGCTTGCGGCGCAGGCGCGGACATGCTCTTCGGTCATGCGCTGGCGAGTTGAGGACGCGAACGCCCGCATAACGTCCATGCCCAGGCACTCTTGAGCAAAAGCGTCGGCCTCGTCCTCCTCGGCGCTCTTCCTGCCGTCCGCGTCCACGGAATCCAGGAACTCCGTCTCCTCTTCTCGCAAGTGTCTGCAAATGTGGCCCAGCTCGTGCGCCATGACGAACCAGAAGTTGTCCACGCGGTCATAGCGCAGGGTGTACGCTGCCACGGCCTGCTTGCCGTGGAAAAACGCGGCCCCGTCCAGAAACGTCTGCGGCAGATGAGGGACGCAGACAAAACGGACGCCGCAAGAAGTCAGATCCCGCAGGAAGCTCGCTACCCCGTCCGGAGCGACCGAATAGGCGGGTATCGTGCGGGCAAGCCGTTCGGCTGCCTTGCGATTCAAGCTCGCCTTGGGAGCAGTAGCGGCCTCTGCCTCCATGCGCGCCTTTCGGAGCCAGGTCAAGGCATGGCGCGGGTTAAACCGCTTCCGGAGAGCCGACGACGACCGCATGCACATGGCGACTTCACGATCCATAAACGCGAAGTCGAGGGTTGGTATGCCCCAGAAAGCCAGTACTTCGGCGGCCAGCGCCGCTGCATCGCGTCCCACATCCTTGAGCCAGCCCAAGCGGAACATCTCGCGGATCGGCATGTAACTGTAAATCAGCGCCCGGTCCGCGATCTCCAGAGTCTGCTCGGTCGGCGCGACGAGCCGGGCCCGGTACTGGGCTTCGAGGTTCATCCAGTATTCGGCCGATTGTCCGAACGCCGAAGCCAGACGCGCCGCCACATCCTGTGATATGGAATCCGCCCCAGTGATGATCCGGCTCACGTGCTTGGGTGAAAGATCCACGATTTGCGCAAGGTCTTCCTGCTTCCAATCGCGAGACTCCAATTCCTCGCGGATGAAATCCCCCGGCGGGATGTTCATAAACGGTTTCAGTTGCTTGCCCATATCTCAGTCCCCATAGTGGTTTGAAAGCTCGGTTATCGTGATTTCGCCCTTGGTCGGCGGGTCGTCTTCCCACGCCACCGTAAACTCCAGCCGCCAAGAGCCATCGACCCGAACCGAACACCTGTCCGTACCTTCCAGCCGCTCAAAGTTCAACGCGGGGTTCTTCCACAAATCGTAAATCGATGTCGCCGCCTCCAGCGCCTGCACCCGCATGAAAAACTTTTTCAGCACTTGCGGTGGTAATCGATACTTGGTCGATTTTCCGCTCGTGTAAAGCGCCGCAAGCTTACGATTCCCGAATGAAACCTTCACGCTCCACCTTTCAAAACCGAATGCATCATAGGTGACGCATGCGGTTCGTGCAATATTAAATTTACCAAACAGGTTAATATTAATTTGCGGATACGTGTCATTTGCACACACCTTGCATGTCGCAGCCCTTGCATGCGGAGGCTTTGCAGAACTGGTTGGCGCGGATGTCCAGCCCGGCGGCGTGCACGCGGTCGGCGGTCTTTTGTAACAGAACGTCGTCAACTGTTTCGCGTTTGCAGCCTGCCGCACCTTCGTCGAGGTTGTAGATTTCGACCAGATCGGGGTTTTGGCCCTTCAGCGCCTTGTAGCCCAGTGCGTAGATGTCGAGCTGGACGCGGGTGACTTCCGGCGCTTGAGCCCGCTGGACAGATTTGAAATCGATGATGGAAATCAGCCCCGTATCAGTCCGGCGGATGAGGTCCACGCGGCCTGCCACCACGATGTGGTCGGCAAGTTTAACTTCGACGGGGCACTCGGAATGTTCAATCTTGTCCAGCACATCGCCGTTATCGCCAAAGTAACGCACCAAGGTATCCTTTGCCTTCCGCTTCATGTTGTCGTGGGAGGCTGTCGATGCATAAGGAATGTGGAAGTGGTTGTCGAGCAGGCCGTCAACGGCGGTTTCTGTTAGGTAGTCCTTGTCCAGCGCACGGCGGTGGATCTCTGCCAGCGCGTCGTGCAACGACTTGCCGTAACCCTGCTCCTCGTGAAGGGGCGCGGTGAACCCATAGAGGAAACGCAGCTTGAACTGATAGGGACAGTCGAAAAAGTACCGGAGTTCGCTGAACGTCAGCAGGATGTCCTGCTCGGCGTTCGCAGGCGATTGGGTTATCTTGGTGACAGCCACGCACGGATCGCGCGTGAGTACATAGGATCGGCCAGCGGCGATGACCTCCCTGAAGAAAGGTGAGGCTATTTTCTGCCTGGTACCGGTCCCGGGCGCCCACGTACAGTACAAGAATTTTTTGCTGCGGGTCAGGGCCACGTAGAAGAGTCGTCGTTCATCTTCTTCCGTTCCCTTAAATCGGATTGCGTTCTTAACGGCTGCCTCTGGTATGACGTGACTCCAACGCCGTCCACCTATCACCGCGCTGGGAAAGCGGTTTTTCTGGAGACAGGGAACGAAGATGACCGGGAATTCCATGCCTTTGGCTTGGTGGACGGTCATGATCTGCACGGCGTCTGGGGTTTGGTAGCCGGCGGTCTCCCAGCCCTCGGGATAGTAGTCGGCGGCCTGATGCGTGAGGAAACCATTGAATCCAGAGTATAATGAAGACCAGTCGCTCTTGAAATTTATAGTCTCGTAGTCAGCGATCAATTGACTGAACATGCCAAGGTTATAAAGCACAATTTCGGCACGGCCGACATGGCCAGCCCCGCCGGGGGGAACCCGCGACTCACGAATGTTCAGTTGTTCCAAAAGGCCCATGTATGTCTTTTGAAGGCTGTACTCCGTCTTCTTCCAGCGGTTTGACCAGTCCGCTTTCTCATTATCCAACCAGATGATCGCAGCATTGACCTCTTTGGTAGACACACCCAGATTGGCATCGAGCCAGGCGGCCGCCAAATCCGCCTTCGGTAGCGCATCCGCAAGATACGCGAATGTGGCCACGCAGGCTTTGACTTCATCCGTGTCGAACAAACCTTTCATGCCTTTGACGACGAACGGAACGCCCGCCAGTCGAAGCGCTTGGACAATGGCATCCCCCGTGGCCGACACGGAACGCAACAGAATCGCGCAGTCCGACCAACTTAAGCCGCGTTGGGGCAACCCTTTCTCAGAAAAGGGCGTCCCGACCATGGCTATAATCTTTTCGGCTATCCAACGGGCTTCAGCCGCCGTGTCGGGGAAATCGAGAGCCAGAAGATCGCCGTTCGCATAGACCTGGCTCCCGGAGCTTCGCATAGCTTTCGTGAGACGGCCGGTATTGTGCTGAACAACGCGCTCGGCGGTTTCCACGACACCGGGACTGCTGCGGAAATTGTCGTCCAAGGCGATCTGCGTGACTTTCGGGTAACGCTGGCTGAACGTGACGATGTTCTGGATGTCACTGCCGTTCCACTGATAGATGGTCTGGTCGTCGTCGCCGACCACGCAGAGGTTCGCGCCCAAGTCGTGAAGCAGCTTGATCAGGCATTCTTGAAGTGGATTGACATCCTGATACTCGTCGACGATCAGGTACTTGATACGGTCTGCGATCTTGGCCCTCAAGCTGTCGTCGTTCGCGAGGGCATCGACGGCCTCAGTCAGGATCATCGAGTAGTCCAAATAGCGGTGTTCGTGCAGAAGCGCCGTGTATTTCGCCAGCGCCAAGCGAGTCGGATGCGACGCGGGAAGCAGGCTGTTATCGATCTCCGCCTCGCGTAGAATCGTCAGGATCGTCTGGTAAAGTTTCGAGTCCTGCCAACGCTTCAGCGGTTTCGCATCGTGCGTCTGCAAATCCGTCAAACCGGATTTCTTGCTGTTCCGGTCGATCAGCAGGCGCTGCTGGACCTCGCTGATGACAGAATACTTGAGGTACTTGTAGAGGTAGGTCTGGAGGAGGTCAAGACAGAAACCGTGGATCGTGCCGACGTACATGTCCGCGAGACCGAGAACATCGCCCAACTGATCCTTGCACAAGCGGTAGACGCGGTCTTTCAGTTCGCCAGCGGCTTTTTCCGTGAACGTGAAGGCCACGATGTTTTTGGGCGACACACTTTTTTTCTTTTTGGCGAGGATGTTGACAATCCGCTGGGCAAGGACCTGGGTCTTGCCAGAACCGGCGCAAGCGATGATCTGTAAATTACCGTTGATGTGGTCAATGGCCTGCTGCTGCGAGACCGTATATGAAATAGCCATTACAACCCCTTTATGCTTTAGGCAACATGTTCTCGCGTGCAAAACTGTATGCCAGATCCCCCGCCACGACAACGTGATCCAAAACTTTTATTCCCAAAGGCTGGAGAGCCTTGATCAAAGTCTCGGTTAGACGCAAATCGTCCGTAGACGGCTTAGGCGTGCCAGCAGGATGATTGTGGATGAAAACCACGGATGATGCCCGATTGCGAAGAGCAACTTCCACAACTTGCCGCGGATGCAACCGTACCTCAGCGACGGTCCCTTTTGCCAACATGGAAGCGTTGAGCATGCGGCAGGCCGAATCGAGAGAGACCACGTAGAAAACCTCCTCGGCGCGGCCAGACATCAACGGGATTGCATAGGCCATGACGCCTTCAGATGTATTCAGACAAGTCTTTTTCATTTCTAATCTATCTTGCAGATACCGTCGCGCTAACTGGGGAATAAAAGAAAGAAGGGCGGACGTACGGCTGCCCATGCCTTCCACGGCCGCAAGGTCAGCCGGATTGGCTTCGAGAACAGCGGCCAAGGAACCGAAAGTAGTCAGCAACCTATGCGCTATCTCATTCGTGTCTCCGCGCGGTATGACAAAGAATAGGGCATATTCGAGAATCTCATGATCGGCGAAAGAATCCAGTCCCTCGTCCAGAAAACGCAACCGCATCCGCTCCCGATGTCCCTCATGCAAGTTTATGCTCTTATCCTTAACAACAGTTTTAGACACGTTTTCTCCACAATTATCGTGTTAAAATATGCCCGCGTCGGGGTCCGTAAGAATAGAAATCAATTCCTTGTTTCAAAGCGCCTGCAAACTACCACCGAATACCGCTGTGTGCAAATGTTTTGCGATACAGAATCAAAAGAATCGCCAAGGAACAGGCCTTTGATGCCAGTGGCGGAGCTTGCTACCTGTGCAATTGATCCGGCTGTCTGTGTATGGTGTTGGATGGCGGTCGATCGATGCTCTGCAACTTTCCCGCCGCCTGCTTTTGTACCACTATCTTCATCAGGCGGTGCCTCCTGTCGCGTCGCCCAGCTCCCGCTGTAGGGCCTCAACCGACTCGTCGGCAAGCTCGGCCGCCTTGGTCAGCGAGATCTTCCCCTCGGCGACACCCCGGTAAAGGATTTGCCGGAACCGGAAACATTCTTCCGAGCCCGTGTATTCGCCCGGCTCGTGTTTCCGCCAGCCTCGGAGATTCTGATCAATCGACATCCGCTTGGAAACGGCATCGCTGATGATGCCAAGATCCTGTATTCGATGCAGGACCGCCGCCATGGAAATCCCGTATTCCTTTTTCAGCATGGCCAGCTCCGGCCATTCGACGCGGGACCGATGCCGCCCGAACTGCGAGAAAAGCGCTTCTTTCGGCAAGAGGAATGCCCCGGCAAAGCGGTTGCAGGCACTTTCCGTCGCTTTGTCGTCGAGTCCTGAAACATCCATGACCAGATGCCCTAGCTCATGCGAGGCGGTGAAACGCTTGCGCGCAAGATCTTTATTTAACCATTCGGAGAGGACGATAACGGGGAATTGCGTCGCCCCATCCTTCCCCCAGCCCGAGCAGCCGTCGAATTGCTCGTCGCCATCGATTTCCTGTACCTTTACGTGCCGTTCTTCCAGCAGTTCGACGACGTTTGATACGGGATTCTCGCCCAGTCCCCACCGTTTCCGGATTTGTTCGGCGGCAGCTTCCGCCGCCTCGGCATCCCGGCACTGCAAGCCCACCGGATCCAGCGCGGCAGTCTTGATCCCGACGAGCTCTTCCAGTTCGAAGTAGCGGTCTACACCGTTCTGAACCTTGGCCTGTACGGCCTTTTCCTTGGTTTTCGGCCACCGCTTGCGTTTGCGGAATTCGATGCCACTGACTCCGACATACAGGGGACGGAACAGTTGATCCGGCGCACATGCCAATGCCCGGCAGAGGGCCAGTAACGTTTTGCTGGAGGGCGTATCGATGCCCTTTTCGTACTTGGCGAGCTGAGCGTGGGTCACCGCCTTACCCAGTTGCTCCTGTAGTTTCCGTAGTGATAACCCCGCCGCTTCACGTGCCTGACGCAACCGCATCCCGAAGATCTCTTTCGTACCTGACATATCCCCCTCCGCTCTGTTGGTTTACAATATCTCTGAATTGATAATATTTGTCAACCTTCCGGTTTCGCGGTAGTTTCTGCCTGTCGTTGTTTTCTGGATTGGCAGGGGGCGGTTGATGTGCTAGTTTCGCTTTTTACATCTCCCATAAAAGGTTGCGGCATGATCTCCATGATTGTAACGA
>JFJP01039767.1_pt1 | contig 12702 bp, 6 predicted proteins | sample 431651 | NCBI WGS metagenome assembly JFJP01 (sample SAMN02602958, study PRJNA72255) | Microbial mat metagenome, whole genome shotgun sequencing project. | biome: fresh water; feature: sink hole; material: water; isolation source: purple microbial (photo- and chemosynthetic) mats found in... | reverse complement strand
ATTTCCAGATCGCATTTTACCTTGTTTCTAAGCCAGCCTTCCCCATTAACCATCAGGGCATATTCACCAACAGTCATCCCATGCACTATTGGAACAGGGTCGATCGCTACGAATGAGCGGTATGCTGTATCGGGGAAGTTACCATCAACATAAAAACCATTCGGATTTGGTCTGTCCAGTATAAGACATTTTACGCCTTCTTCAGCACATGATTCAAGAATATAATGCAGAGTTGAAATATATGTATAGAACCTTGCGCCAACATCCTGAATGTCAAAAATAACAACATCTATCCCTGACAAATCATGAGCTGTGGGTTTAAAATGTGAGCCATAAAGGCTAATAATAGATATCCCGGTTACAGGGTCTTTACCATTCCCGATCTTTTCACCCGCATCAGCAAGATTCCTGAATCCGTGTTCCGGTGCAAATATCAGGCTGACATTAATTCCTATTGATAACAGATTATCTACAAGGTGTGTCTCACCAACCATGGAGGTCTGGTTTGCAACAACCGCAACTCTCTTTCCTTCAATCATATTACGATACAACCCTATCTGGTACGATCCCGGAATAGGAGTTTTTTCCGCCCCTGTACAAATTGAAAATATAAATAAGAAAAATAAAAATGAATATATAAAACCCGACCTGTTCATTCGTTATCTGATTTCTTGTGTAAAACTAACAAAATCCGGTTTAAGAAGTACTATGATAAATTAACTTGAATATCAATATATTTTTTGCATAAACTTTAAGAGCGGTTCAGGTGAATATCTGATTTAGCCCTGCTTCCTCTTCTTTTGCCGTTTATTCTTCAAATTAACTTATTATGAGAAAAAAATTGATCAAAATTCTTAATTTTGTTGATCCCAGAAAAATGAATTTACCATATTTCATAGCAGACAGGCTCATAAAAGGAAGACGAGAAGAGACATCTTTTTCTCGCCCGATAAATGTTATAGCCATAATTGGCATTTCAACAGGCCTCGCTGTAATGATTCTTGCAGTATCAATTCTTACCGGATTCAAACAGGAGATCAGGGAAAAAATAGTGGGTTTCGGATCCCACATTCAGATCATGAACTTTGATTCAAATATCTCATTTGAGACTTCCCCTATCAGCGAAACACAGGAATTTGTTCCTAAAATTAAACAGATACCGGGGATAAAACATGTTCAGGTGTTCGCAACAAAAGCAGGAATTATTAAGACAGAAGAGGAAATTCAGGGTGTAGTGCTAAAAGGCATTGGAAGCGATTTTGACTGGAGCTACTTCGGGAGTAATATGGTTGATGGTCATGTATTTAATGTCACTGACACCGGACGATCTGATAAGGTAATCATTTCTAAAAAGATAAGCGATTTACTAAGGCTACGCACAGGTGATTCATTTATTATGCATTTTGTACAGGACCCTCCCCGAATGAGAAAATTTATTGTCAGTGGTATCTATGAAACGAGCCTGGAAGAATTTGATAAGATCTATATATTCTGCGACATTGCCCATATAAAGCGCCTGAACGGATGGGAGAATGACCAGGTAAGCGGGTTTGAAGTCTTCATCAAAGATTTTGACAAGCTCGATGCTGTCACAATGGAGGTAAGGGATGCAATAGGATATAAGATTTCAGAAGATGAAGCGAAATTTAAAGTTACAAATATCCGGACGAAGTATCCCCAGATATTTGACTGGCTGAACTTTCAGGATATAAACGTTATCATAATTATCCTTTTAATGCTGATTGTGGCTGGCTTTAATATGATCTCAGGTCTGCTTATCCTTATTCTTGAAAAAACGAATATGATCGGCATACTTAAAGCACTTGGCGCTGAAGATATTACAATAAGAAAAGTATTTTTATACCAGGCAGCTTACCTAATAGGGAAAGGCTTATTCTGGGGAAATCTTTTTGGAATCGGATTGGCATTTATTCAGCTTAAAACAGGAATCATAACACTTGATCCCTCTTCTTACTATATCAAGACAGTCCCGGTAAATCTCGATATGATTCATATTCTTCTGCTGAATATGGGAAGTATGCTTGCAATAATTGTAATGCTCCTGGTCCCATCACAACTGATAACCAGGATCACCCCTGTAAAAGCAATTAAATACGACTAGAGACTCAGGCAAAAGACAGTCTCTTTTCCGGGATTTGATCTGACTCTGAGATTTCCTCCATGCATCTTCATTATCTGTTTTGAAATGCTTAATCCAATTCCTGAACCATTTTGTCGCGTAGTAAAAAAAGGAACAAATATCTCATCAAGATTCTCTTCCGTAATACCAGGGCCATTGTCAATAACACATATCTCGGGATGATTGTTATTATCAGTACCTGCTAAAATTCTAATATTTCCATCCGGATTATTCTCATTGGCCTCGAGGGCATTCTTCACAAGATTGATTAAGACCTGGGAAATAAGATTCTGATCTGCATAAATTTCAAGATCCGGGTCTTTAAGGGAAAATGTTAAATTTATTCTGTCACTTTTATCAAGAGAGCCATAAAGTATTTGTATGCGACTAAGCAGGTCAGCAACCCTGAAGGATTTCTTTTCAGGTTCAGGTACCCGAGTCAGTTTCCGGTACGATTCCACAAATGACATCAGTCCTTTTCCCTGTTCCATAATTACATTCAGCCCCTGAAGTGTAGTTTTAATTGTCTTGTCTGTCACCTGCTGCGGAAGTACAGGATCACCTCCGCTTGTATAGATACGGGAAAGACTTTCCGACAGCGAAGTAATTGGTGTTATTGAATTCATGATTTCGTGCATTAACACCCTTATAAGTTTCATCCACGATTCGAGCTCCTTTTCATCAAGTTCATTCTTTATGTCCTGAATAGAGAGAATAACAAGCTCCTTGTAATTGGTCCTAAAGGAAGTGGCCTTCAATGAAAGTTGTATTTCATTATGCTCCACAGTAAAGGCAATCAGCCTCCTTTCATTTGGCTTTATAGTTTTTATCGCATGAAACAGCTTCTGATCGATCCTTTCAATTTGCTTAAGATGAGTCAGAACATCTGTTGAAAGAAGCCTTTTCGCAGCAGAATTAGTGTGCATTATGTACCCATTATCAACATAAGTTATAATGCCAGTGGCAATATGTTCAAGCAGTATCTGAAAATACTGTTCCTGATTTCTGTTTTCAATTTTTAATTGTTGAATCTGCCTGTTGACCCTGTTCATGCTATTATAAATCTCCCTTAAACTTTTGTCCTTCTCATCAACAGAAAAAGAGAGACTTGAATCATCGTTTCTGACAGAATCGAAAAAGAACCGGATCTTCCTGTTAGTTCTGTTCATGAATGTTAAAAGATTGATAGCCAACAGAATTATCAGGAAAATACATATAAATAAATAACGTGGAGACTGGTCCATTACTATCAATACACCAACAAGAACCGACAAGGTTATGATCAGTAACAACCGGATTAAAATATTTAAATAAAGGCTCTTACTAATCATCTTGCTGATTTTTTAAATCTGTTGTACAGGGTTTGCCTTGTTATTCCAAGTTGCTCTGCGGCAGCTGTAAAATTTCCATTATTTTTTTCCAGAGCCTGATGAATCATCTGATTTTCCATCTCTTCAAGTGTAGTAAAAGGATTGCTGGTACTTGTAAAATCAGATTGCCTCAGATTTAAATCTTCAGGTTTTAAGATTGTTGTCTCGCTCAATATTACAGCCTTTTCAATTGTATGCTGTAATTCGCGGATGTTACCAGGCCACGAATACTTCATAAGCTTATCATTTGCCTGTTGATTGATTTTCAGATTTGGCTTATTGTATTTATATGCGTATTTCCTGAGAAAAAATTCTGTCAGAATAATTATATCATTTCCACGATCTCTCAAGGGAGGCAATTCAATCTGAATTGTGTTTATGCGGTAAAGAAGATCTTCCCGGAAAAGTCCTTCTTTAACCATTGTTTCAAGATTTCTGTTTGTGGCACAAATAAGACGTATATCTATTGGAATCATCTGATTAGAGCCAATCCTTGTTATTTGCCGGTTCTGAATAGCGGAAAGCAGTTTCGACTGCAGGTGATAAGAAAGATTCCCAATCTCATCAAGAAACAATGTACCTTTTCCTGCAATTTCAAATTTACCCTGTCGGTTATCATGAGCGTCGGTGAAAGCTCCCTTTACATGACCAAAGAGCTCGCTTTCAAAAAGAGTTTCGGTTAATGCGCCCATATCAACAGTAACCATAACTTCTTTTGACCTGTTCGAGATACGATGAATTTCCTGGGCTATCAGTTCTTTACCTGTCCCGTTCTCTCCGGTTATCAGTACATTAGCATCAGTCCTGGCAACTTTTCGTGTAAGATTAAGTACCTTCATTAGCTGGGGTGAGGACCCTATTATGAATTTCTGATCACGGTTTATTTCCTTTTTCAGACCTGTCTCCCTCTCTTTCAGATGCTGTACCTCCTTTTTCGAGATATTAAGCTGTATGGCAAGTTTTAATGTCGCCAGTAACTTTTCATTGTCCCAGGGTTTGAGTATAAAGTCAGAAGCACCTGCTTTCAGAGCTCTTACCGCCATATCAATATCACCATAGGCAGTGATCATAACTACAGATATTTCCGGGTTAGCCTCCTTAATTCTTCCAAGCCAGTATATTCCCTCATTACCTGTATTGACACCTGCTTTGAAATTCATATCTAAAATTACAAGGTTGTAATCCTTTTTAGATAACTCCGATAAAATCTGATTTGGATTTGAAAGTAAGGTAACTTCCTGAAACTCCGGAGTAAGTAAAATCTCAAGGGTACTCAGAATACTCTTATTGTCATCTATAACCAGAATTTTGCTTTTATTGTTTTGCATATAATTGAATACAAATAATATTTAATACGCTTATTGTATTACACTTACAAGTCACCTCCATGTAAGGTTGTCTTCAAAAAAAGGTTTATCCTGCATAACTTATTAAACTGCTTTCTGACAAAATAATTTCCAAATTACCGGAAAGGGATCAGCTTATGTCCTAAAACTTCCAAAAAGACTTTTTCAGATGTTATTTCTTCTGTTTATGTCAGAAAAGTAAAATTACCTGATATCAAAGGAAAAATCAATTACCTGTAAAATATTTTTACGCATTATTGTAAAATATATTTACTCATCGACCTCAGGATTAAATCTAATATTCTGTATACCAACTATATATAATTATGGCATAATAATAGTAATTATTTCAAATATTTAAAGTAAATATAACTTAACCAAAGTAGTATCTATGTTACGGATGATCTGGAAAATATCGATAAGAAATATGCTGAAGCACAAAGCTTATTCAGCAATAAATGTTTTCGGATTAGCACTTGGGTTCACAGCATTTATTCTTATTGGTTTGTTTATCCGGTATGAACTCAACTGGGATAAATCAAATATTGAATATGATAATATCTACAGGATACAACGTCATTATGCCAAAACCATGTATGCAATGGACGGCAATGATATCTCACCACATAGCCGGGCAATTACAGCCCAGCTCCTTGAAAATAAATATCCTGAGTTCAAAAAAGTCTCCGTTATACGCGAAAACGGCGGAAAATTTCTTGCATATGAACCCTCCAGGCAGGTTTATAATAACAGGGGGATCTGCGCCGACAGTTGTTTTTTTGATATATTCACCTATAAATTCATTGAGGGTTCACCAATTGGTGCATTGGATGAACCATTCTCTGTTGTTTTATCCAAAACAATGGCTGACAGGCTATTCGGCGGGAAACTGGCCCTGGGCGAAGCCATAACTATTGAAAAGAAATTTGCACTCAATGTAACCGGTGTATATGAAGACCTTCCTGAGAATTCAAGTCTCCAGCCTGACTATATTATATCATTTTCATCTCTTGCAAAAACAGGCGGCATTAAACGAAGCGACATCCGGTCGGGTGATTGTATGACCTATGCCCTCTTAAATCAGGGGGCTGATTACAAAAAACTTGAAAGCAAGATCAAAAATGCTTTCTCCGGATTTAAAGGGTTTGAACTGGAAGAATTACAATTATGTCCAATGAAATATATCTACCTTAATTTTAATGGTAGAAATGATTATATCGTTGCGCTTTTATTATATGGCCTGATAGGGCTTTTCATCCTGATAATGTCAGCGTTTAATTATATTAATCTTACAACAGCCAATTCATCTGTAAGAAGAAAAGAAGTCGCTCTTAAAAAAGTATGCGGCAGCAGCAGGATGACTCTTGTTATTCAGTTTTTAGGGGAGACAATTATAACAGCCTTGATCGCCATGTTCCTGGCGTTTGAGATTGCCAGGATCGTGCTTCCGGTATTCTCAGGAATAATAGACAAACAACTGGACTTAAACTTGATAAAGAATGCAGGGTTTATACTAATGACCGTGATAATTTCGTTAGTTGTCGGTTTGATTTCAGGTATTTATCCGGCATTGATATTATCTTCACAGAATATTTTGCCGCTGTTCAGAGGACAAAACTTTACTACAACTACCAGGAAATTCAGTCTGAAGAATGTTTTGGTCAGTTTCCAGTTTGCCATATCAATTTTTCTTATATTGATAACCATTTCATTTTCACTCCAGATTAAATACTTATCGGAGAAAGATCCTGGATTTAATAAAGAGGATCTTCTGTATGTCAGCATGACAGTCTCAAACCAGGAGGTCACATTTGATCAGTTCCGCAACCGGATACTGCAGCATTCCGAATTCAAAGATGCATCTATGTCCAAAAATCTGCCATTTGTAAACTTTGGCGGGGGTATGACCAACTGGGAAGGAGGAGATCCTAATGAAAAAATTTCCTGCCGGTTCAATGATATAAGTTATGATTTCGTTAAAAACCTTGGAATTGAGGTAATAAATGGCAGGGATTTTTCACGTGATTTTCCCGGGGATATAGGTAAATCCTGCCTGATAAACGAAACTGCTGCCCGCTGCTTCGGATGGGATGAACCTATAGGGAAAAAGCTTAATAACAACAGGCTCACAGTGGTTGGGGTAGTGAAAAACTATATATATAAGGATATGCATAATGGAATCGAGCCTGCCATCCTTATACTGGCGCCGGAAAAAATTGCAGGAGACTGGACATTTGCATTCAGGATTGACCCAAGGAGTGAGAAGAAAGCAAAGAGCATCCTGCAGGATGAGTTTGAAAGTGCCTTCCCGAACGATCCGTTTGAGATAAAAGATCTGCCTGCAGCCTTTGAAAATGAGAATAGTTTTAAAGTCTATCATTCAGTCAATAACACTATTCTGTTTTTTACTGTTTTCAATATCGTCCTGGCTATGATAGGATTATTCGGACTGGTTTCTTTCACTGTTATCAGAAGGACGAAAGAGATAGGTGTCAGGAAAATAAATGGCAGTTCATCAGTCAACATCTTTTACATTCTGAGCAGGGAGTATTTTATCATGCTAATATTTGCAATAATGATTGCATTCCCTGCAGCCTATTGGATTTACGGAAAAATTCCAGGAGCAAATAAACTGGGGGTACAACCCTGGGTATTCATACTTGGCGCTGTTATTATTCTTGTAATAATATTACTGACAACAAGCTATCAGACTATCAGGGCTGCAACTAGAAACCCGGTGGAGGCATTACGATACGAGTAGTATAATTTAAATGAATTGCCCGAAATAATTATTCAAACTAAACATATTTCGAGAAATGATACAAAGCTTTTTGAAAACGAATATAAGAACTCTTTTGAAAAATAAAAGAAACTCAATCATCAGTATTGGAGGCTTATCTGTTGGCATTGCTGTTGTGATACTTATAGTCATATGGATTGAGGATGAATTATCCTTTAATAAATATCACAGTAATTACAGTACTGTTGCCAGGGTTATGCAGAATAATACCGAGAATGGTAAAATATATACAAGCCCTGTATTTACAACAGGTTTAGGGACATTACTCAAAAATTCATATGGAAGTTATTTTGACAAGGTCGTTTTGGTAAGAGCACGTATTGAAAACAGGGTCATCTCAAATAAAGAGAAAAAGTTTACTCAGAATGGTTATTTTATGCAACCAGAAGGACCTCAGCTGTTCGGTCTGAAAATGATTTCCGGCACACTTGACGGACTAAACGAAATGAATTCCATTTTACTTTCTGAAAAACTCTCTGAAAAACTTTTCGGTGACACTGACCCGGTAAACCAGCTCGTTAAGATGGATGCCAGTTGGGATTTGCGGGTAACTGGTGTTTACGAGGATTTACCTTCAAATTCCGACTTCAGGGAGGCAACTTTTATTGCACCGCTGGACAGATATCTTAATGGAAGTTCTGCACTTGAGAACTGGAATAATTATAATATGCATATTTATGTCAGCATAAATTCCAAAGCAGGGTTACAGGATATATCTGAAAAGATCAAAGATGTACTTAAGCCTTATTCCCCTAACACCAGTCCCGATATTTTTTTACACCCGATGAGCCGGTGGCATCTATATTCGGATTTTGAAAACGGTGTTAATATTACGAGTGAGCAACTGAAATATGTATGGATGTATGCAATAATAGGCCTATTCATTTTGATCCTGGCCTGCATAAATTTCATGAACTTAACAACAGCCCGATCTGAAAAATTATCAAAAGAAATAGGAATCAGGAAAGCCCTTGGATCAACACGCAGTGAGCTTATTCGAAAATTCATCGGAGAATCACTATTAATAACAGTACTCTCTTTTATACTGGCAATTTTCCTTACCGATCTTATGATCCCCTATTTCTCTGAAGCTATCGGGAAAAATTTGAGTATTCCATGGACCAACAATTGGTTTTTGATTTTCTGTACGGCTTTTGTTCTATTAACTGCAATGCTGGCAGGCAGTTATCCGGCATTATATTTATCCTCTTTCAATCCTCTGAAAGCAATAAGAGGAGGCACCCATGATGGGAGATTAGTTGAATTGCCACGTAAAGTTCTTGTAGTATTTCAATATATCGTCTCAATCATCCTGATAATAGGTACACTGACAGTGAACAGGCAGATTCAGCATGCAAAAAACAGGCCCGTAGGATATCAACGGGAAGGTCTTATATCCTTACGTGTGGGTGCACAGGAATTCAAAGGGAAATACAATCTTCTCAGAAGTGAACTACTTAATACCGGCGTCGTCAATGAAATGGCTACTTCTAACTACCCGGCAACAACCATACTGGGGAATAACAACGGGTTTGACTGGAAAGGCAGGAATCCGGAATTCAACCCTACATTTAATACAATAAATGTATCGTATGATTATGGAAAAACAGTCGGACTTGAACTTGTTAAAGGAAGGGATTTCAACAGAGAATTTCACAGCGACTTATCTGGAGTTCTTATTAATGAATCGGCTTTGAAACTTATGGAATTAAAGGATCCCGTTGGTGAGATTATTTCAGGGAGATCGCCATACGATCAACCAACCACCCGTTATACAATCCTTGGAATTGTGAAAGATATGGTAAAAGGATCCCCGTTTGAACCTGCAAGACCATCTATTATCTTTCTGACAGAGAGTGACCTGAGCTGGTTGTTCATCCGGATCAATCCAGAAATTAAACCCAGTATCGCGTTACCTGTTATTGAATCAGTATTTAACAAAATAATTCCGTCTATCCCCTTTGACTACAAATTTGCAGATCAGGAATATAATTTAAAATTCGCTGAACAGGAAAGAATCGGAAAGATGGCACTTTTCTTTACAGTTTTTGCCATACTAATCAGCTGTCTTGGATTATATGGGCTTGCAGCTTTTTTAGCAGAAAACCGCACAAAAGAGATAGGCATACGCAGAATAAACGGAGCAAAAGTAACCAGTATACTAATAATGCTCAACATAGAATTTGTGAAATGGATCGGAGTTGCTTTCATTATTGCCTGCCCTTTTTCCTGGTATTTTATGCATCAATGGTTACTGGGTTTTGTTTACAGAACAGAACTAACCTTGTGGATATTTGTATTTTCCGGATTGTTGTCATTTGGAACAGCCTTATTGACAGTAAGCTGGCAGAGCTGGAGGGCGGCAACCAGGAATCCGGTAGAAGCATTGCGATATGAATGATCTGGCCAAATCTTTTTATAATGGGTACACGAATCTTAAAATAATTAATAGAAATATTCTCCTTCTCTGTTTCTTAGGTTGACAGAGCAGACAAACAGTAAATGAAACACAGGGTTGAAGATGTGCTATTAAGATGAAGAAAAAATGCTGATAAATAATAATTTATTAAAGTAGACATATGAAAAACCTGAACATTATTGTAAGGAGCATCTTCAGGCAGAGATTAAATTCCGGTATCATTCTAATAAGTCTGGCCATAGGGATTGCCTGTTTTAATCTCATTATTTTGTTCTTAAGCCGTGAGTTAAGAACAGACTCATTTCAAGAGAAAGCCGATCAGATCTACGCATTAAAATGTGATGACCCGTGGGTACCTGGAGGTAAGATGTACCACTGCCGAGCCGGATCTGCTGAATATATGAAGGAAAACTTTGCACAAGTCGAAGATTTTTGTCGTGTATGGGCTGCCGGTGCACAGAAAATTGTCGTTAATGATGTAGAATATTTTGACAAACCTCAGATTATTTCAGCTAGCTCGAATTTCTTCGATTTCTTTTCATACAAGCTATTGACTAATAACCCTGAAACAGCATTAGAGTCGACTAACAATCTTGTTATCTCAAAGGATTTAGCAATTATATATTTTGGTTCAGCCGATCCCCTTGGTAAAATAATTTCGTTTTTCAATAGTGATAAAGTTGAACCTATGGTTGTAACAGGAATATTTGAAAAACCTGTTGACAATACACAGATTGAATTCGATATGGTAAGGCTGATAGGTGAAAAAGATAGCAGGTGTTATATAAGATTGACTAAATCTGCTGATCCGGCTGAGATGGAAAAACTCTTCAGCGATAAAAAAGAGACTATTCCTTCAATAAACAGTGGTACACCAGGGACTTACTATCTGAAGCCTCTTAAGGAGGTTTACTTTGATACAGGCAGGAGATCCATCTTTGAGGCAAGCCGTGATAAAACAGATTTGTGGATTGCGCTTGTAATAGGTCTTATGATTATTGGTTTAGCCTCCTTCAACTACCTTGGATTACTGGCCAATAACCTTATTGAAAAAACAAAAGAATATAATATAAGACGAATAAATGGTGGTTCAACACCTAGTTTCATTCTGGACTTTATGGCTGAATACCTTATTGTTATTGCTGTTTCTTTTGTACTCAGTCTGCTACTGATGCAGGAAATAGTTCCATTCTTCAATAAACTGACAGAAAGTAATATTACTGAGAGATTCATATTGCAGAAAAGCCAAATCTCTTTCCTGCTGGGAATTGTATTTATGCTACTATTTATAACCTTTTTGTTTGTTTTGTACAGGATACAATCTGATTTAAACAAAAGTTCGTTAAAACCCGGAAAGGAAAATAACTTCAGAAATGTCCGTTTCCCTGTCTTCAATATCTTACAACTTGCAAGCTCTGTTGCTCTGATAATATGTTCCATAATAATTATTAAGCAGATGATTTTTATAACCAATAAGCCTATTGGTCTGGACAAATCAGTTATTGAGGTAAAGTTACCTCCTTCTTATGCTGAAAAAGCCGGGATTTTCAAATCAGAACTGGAAAAAATCAGCACAATTGATAAGGTCTCTGTATGTGGAACATCACCATTGCTGGAGCATTTTTTACTCTTATTGAAATATTCGGAAAACGGCGTTGAAAAAGAGTACTCTCCTGCAGGTTTTACCGGTGATGAAAATTACCTTAAAGCTCTTGGAATAATTCTTGTCGACGGTTCCGATTTCTCTGAAGATGCAGGATCAAATAAAAACAAATGTCTCGTAAATGAATCATTCGTTAAATTATTTGCCGGACAAGATCTAATTGGGAAGCCATTTCCTGGTATGGAAGACAGGATGGTAATCGGAATCGTTAAGGATTTTCATTATTCAAGTTTAAAGTCATATGTTGAACCTGCTTTCATAGCTTATAATAACAAAGGTGGTCATCTTATGGTAAAAGGTACTGAAAATCAAGACAGACAGACCCGCGAAACAATAGCCGAAGTATGGAAAAGACTTATTCCTGATTACCCGGTTAACATTGAGTCAACTGGTGACCGCTATGAATGGTTCCACCGTACCAATAAAAACTATATCAGATTGATCGGTGCATGCTCTGTTATCAGTCTCTTCTTATCAATGATCGGCTTATTCGCAATATCATACCAAACAAGTCGCTATCGAACCAAAGAGATTGGCATACGAAAAATTAACGGAGCAAGAATTTATGAATTATTGAGAATGCTTAACGGAGATTATTTAAAATGGATAGTAATTGCCTGCATGATTGCTTTTCCTGCAGCATGGTATGCTATGCATAAATGGTTAAATAATTTTGCCTACAAAACCGATTTTGAGTGGTGGGTTTTAGTACTTGCAGGCATGACTGCCCTCATGATCACACTTTTTACAGTCAGCTGGCAAAGCTGGCGGGCAGCAACACGGAATCCGGTGGAAGCGCTGCGTTACGAGTAATTTACCCCCAAACCCCCCAAGGGGGGCTTGTTTAAGTTAACAATTACCTTTGTATATGAGTGAATTGGAAAAATCGATGTATTATGGAGCAAAACCAGAGACTTTGTCTGCAGCCAAAATTCTCCGAAAAAATATGACATTGTGTGAAAAA
>JFJP01036283.1_pt1 | contig 12702 bp, 9 predicted proteins | sample 431651 | NCBI WGS metagenome assembly JFJP01 (sample SAMN02602958, study PRJNA72255) | Microbial mat metagenome, whole genome shotgun sequencing project. | biome: fresh water; feature: sink hole; material: water; isolation source: purple microbial (photo- and chemosynthetic) mats found in... | reverse complement strand
GAGCTCACCGCCGAACGGATACTCTTCGAGGATGAACTCGTCATCGTCGTCGACAAGCCCGCGGGCTTTCCCACGGAAGCAACGATGGTGGCCTCGCGGGACCACCTGCATGCGGCGGTTGCCCGGTACCTCGCGAGGCGCGACGGCGTGGAATCTCCCTATGTCGGCCTCCACCATCGTCTTGACCGCGAGACTTCGGGAGTCATCCTTTTCACCAAAGACCGCAAGGCCAATGCCGCCGTTCACAAGATGTTCCTCGAACATCAGGCGCAAAAAACCTACCAGGTCCTCGCCATCAGACCCGCAATAATGCCGAAAACCGTATTCACCGTCGAAAACGAACTGGGTCGCATAAGCGCAAAAAGCGCCGCCGGAAAATGGGGCGCCGTAAAAACCGGCGGCGACCATGCCGTCACCTCGTTCCGCATCCTGGAAACGGGAAAGCGCGCCTTATACGTCGAAGCCATACCGCTTTCCGGGCGCACCCACCAGATCAGGGTGCACCTTGCAGGCGAAGGCCTTCCGATCCTGGGCGACACCCTCTACGGCGGGCCCTCCGTTTCCGGCAGCCTCCGCTTTCCCCGGGTCATGCTGCATGCCGGCACCCTTGCCTTTCCCCATCCGGCCGACGGACGCACCGTTTCGGCGAGCGCGCCGCTTCCCGCCGACTTCCTCGAAGTACTGGCAGCCCTGCGGAGCGGTACCCTATAAAAGCCTTTTTTCGCCCTCGAGGGAGCGAAGATGAGTCGCGTCCATGCTCGATTCGAGCGTACCGAGGTACGTTCCGTCCGGAGCGCGGACCGCGAAATACTCGATATGAACGAATTTCCCGTGCAGATCAAGCCAAAATTCGGCCGAGTCCTTTTCTCCCGTTTTGAAGGACCTCAGTATTTCCTCGACGGTCGCGACGCTTTTAGGCGGGTGGCAATTCTGTACGAGACGGCCGATGACAGCAGGGTTTCGGGGAAAAATCCGGTGGGGCGGATCGGAATAAAACTTGACCCGGTCGTCGCTGCCGATGAATGCGATGTCGAGGGGAAGAACCGCCAGGATCGCCTCGAGCTGGACATGCGAAAGCGACCCCGTTCCGGAGGCGAAGGAGGCAAGAATTGGCTCCGGACCGTCGTGCGGCCGGGGCGAATCCGCACGGGCGAAATGGGTTTCCGGAATCGCTCGCCAGGCGACAGGAAAGAGGATGCGCCGCTCGCGGTAAGCGAGCGAACCGGCAAGCACGAAAAAGTCGCCGAACACCTTCCAGAATTCCTTTTCATCGGCCATTCCTTCGTTTTCGCAAAGCTTCTTCCGCAATGCGAGAACGTCATCCTCAAGGGTCCACATCAATTTGACGCATGCGTGGGACGGGGACGCCTGCTCGAAAAGGGGAAACAGAGCGTTCTGGAGGCTAACGTAATGAGGGCCCAACAGGGTCAGATCCCGCACCAGAGGACGTAGAAGGTCGCTTCCCCCGACGGCTTTTCGCGCGGAAGCCGAAACCTCCTGCATCCGGGCGAGTGCTTCCATGATAACGGTATTTTCGGCTTCAAGCCGGGACAGAAGATGGCCAGCCGGATATTCAGGCAGGACCGCCGCATCGAGAGCCTTCACGGGTGGCGTTTCCCGCTCCGAGCAGTTCCAGATACGCGACAAGGCTTGCAAGTCGGTTGTCGCCGGCATGTATAAGTTCCATATCCTCAATCCTACCACAGGAGAGCGGAAAGAGCCCGTCATTTCCGGTTTATTATGCGGGTTTTATTTACGGATTCATGATAGACTGTTGACTATGAAAAACGAAATTCGCATCATATTCGCCCTTTTTTCCGTCATGGCCGTTTCGGGCTGCGCATCCCTCGGTACTGCCGTTTCCGGCGGAACGGCAGGATTTATCGAGCTCGCCAATCCCGTCAGCAATCTCGCGGTCGGGCAGGTTGTCGAAATCAATTCACGGCCCAAAAAAGTCGAAATCACCTGGGATCCGTCGATTCCTGCCGATCAGATCGTCGCCCCCGAGGGATGGACGGTCCCCCCATCCAGCATTAAGTCGATCACGGGAAGCATGGCCGCCGAAATAGGCGGGATCATTAGCGGAAACAGCGGACAAAAAATGACCGACTCTGTTTCGGTCACCCTGACGGACATCAAAACCCGCATGTCTCCAAAATTCACCATCTATAAATTCCTGCAGGAAGATCTCAAAAAAAATCCCGACCTTCAGTCGATGATCCAGAACTACCTGAAAACCGGGACGAAATTTTACGTCATCACGCAGATCACCAGCGCGAAAATATCCTTTTCCGTCATCGCACCCGCCGGTACCGAAATCACGCTCGATGCCGAAACGCTGAAAAAAATCAACACTCGGATGAATACGGTCTTTACCCAAAGCGACGACAAGAAAAAATACGTCTCCGGCAGCCTCATGATCGGTTTCCTCGCGGATTCCAAAATGATGGAGACCATGACACTGCCGAAATAATACCGTTACGACTTGATCACCTTCGGCAGAACGATCATGCCGCAGGCGAATACCGCAAGGGCGGCAATCCAGCCGACGATGTTGTTGAGCAGGAGTCCGCCCGCGACATAACCGACGAAGCTGCATACCGCAACGAAAATCGCGTAGGGCATCTGCGTCGCGACATGCTCGAGGTGCGGGCAGCCCGCTCCTGTCGACGAAAGGATCGTCGTGTCGGAAATGGGAGATGCGTGATCGCCGAACACGGCTCCGCTCAGCACGGCCGCGATGCTGATCATCGAGGCGTTTATGAGGGCGGGACCGGCTATGCCGTTGATTTGCGACAGGGCTACGACGATCGGCATGACGATCGGAATCATGATGGTAAACGTTCCCCAGCTCGTGCCCGTCGAGAACGAGATGAGCGCGGACAGGAGGAATACCGATCCGGGAAGAATCCACAGGGGGAAACCGTCGGTGGCGACAAGGGCCGAAAGGTACCCGGCGAGGCCGAGTCCGCCGTCGGCGGGGGAAGACTTGATGACCGTGCCGATCGTCCAGGCCATGGTCAGGATGATGAGCGCCGGCACCATCGAACCGATGCCGTCCTTGAGGGATTCGGACGCGCTCTTGATGTTCAGGAGGCGCCGCGCCAGATAATACACATAGGTGATGACGACGGTGAAAACCGCGGAATAGAAAAGGGCAACCGACGCGTCGGTGTCGTTGAAGGCCGAGCCGAGCGGAATGGAAGCCATCGCCTGGGCGAGGGTCAGGATTTCCTCGCCGTCAACCGCGCCGAGCCAGGTGGTAAGGGGAAAGAATACCAGGGCCGTCACGATGAGGACGATTATCGGAAACAGCATGTCTATCGGCCGGGCGCGGCCATTTTCGACATGGGCGATGTCGCCGGTCGCGGCGCCGTATTTTTCGGCGTTCCACAGCTTGCCTTCTTCAAATGCCCGGCGTTCCGAAGCCGCCATCGGGCCGAAGTCCCGTTTTGTCACCGCAATCGTGACGACCATGGCCAGCGTCAGAAGGGCGTAAAAGTTATAGGGGATCGAGCGGATGAAAAATTCGAACTCTGAGATTCCGAGGGCGGAAAACCCTTCCGATCCCTTTACCACGGACATGACCGTAACCACCCAGCTCGAGATGGGCGCTATGATGCATACGGGAGCGGCAGTCGAGTCGAGAATGTAGGCGAGTTTTGCCCGCGACACCTTTTGTTTGTCCGTTATGGGGCGCATGATGGTGCCGACGGTGAGCGAATTGAAATAATCGTCGATGAAGATGACGAGGCCGAAAAACCAGGCCATGAGCTGCGAGCTCTGCCGTGTCTTGAGGTGCCTGGAAGCCCAGATGCCGAGCGAATGGCTCGCTCCCGTACGGGAAAGCATGCCGACCAGTCCGCCGAGGAGGGCGCAGAACAGGAATATGCGGATGTTCCAGCCGTCATTGAGGGCCGCGGCTATCAGATCCGAGGTGTTGATCAGGGCAAGAGCTGGATTTCCGCCGGCGACGATGAGCACGCCGGACAGGATGCCCAAAAACAGCGAAATGATCACGTCTTTCGTGATGAACGCAAGCGCAATTGTCAGAAGGGGCGGAATTAGGCCCCAGGCACCGAAATTTTCCATGATAAGAACACTCCTTGAGATTGAAATACCATTTTACGGGATAAACCGGATATTCTCAAGAAAAATCCGCTTGCCGCAATCTACTATCCAAAGTCGAAGTTCTTCTGGACTATTCAAGGAATATGGTATCACACCATTTTTTTATAGGTTAATTCCCGAAAAACAGCCTCGTTTGCCGCATTTTTCGATCCGTTAAAGAGGCCAAAGTAGGCACCGGTAAAACCTCCCGCAACTTCCGATGATATATATCTGCATTCCGCATTTCCGGCTATCCGGTAATCGGTTGATCCTTTCCCTGCAAATTGCAGTGTGTAACATCGGGGTGTAGCGTCAATTCTCAGGCTCATATCCGCTGAATCAGTATCAACAGGAAAAAACCTGTCGCAGACGAGTGATCCGATCACCTGATGCAGCAGTATGCCGGTCACACCATCCCGGAGTGCTGTTCCAACGGCATAATAATGCCTCTCATTCATCAATATCATCAATCCTGCATAATCGTTTTCCGTGCCCGGTATGAAGGAACATTTTACAGATACCGTGGAGGATGAATCCCGTTGTCGTATCCCGATAAAACTGAAGCCGTCACCCCGCCCGGGATCGGACGGCCCATAAAGTATCAGGGATTTCCTGGCGGTATCGATTACATATTTTCCGTATTCCGGGTTTCTCCTGAAATTGAATGCGCAAGGCCATTCAGAACTGTCAAATCCATACACAAATTCGGTTGTCGAATCTTGTGTGCCGCACATCGCAGGGGCTTCCATTCCGTCGAGCGTAATCGGATACCCGTTGTTGATCACCGGCCATCCCTCGGCGTTCCAGGTGACCGACGCAAGAAATGTTTCCCGTCCAAGATTGTGCCATTTTCCAGCGGGTCGTGTGGCGAGGAAAACCACCCACCAGGATCCATCAACGGCCTGTATGATATCAGCATGACCGGTAGATTGAACAGGATTGAGTACACGATGCCGATGGGTAAGAACCGGATTTTCCGGACACGATTCATAAGGACCGGTAACGTTGGCACTTCTGGCAATGGTTACCATATGCCCCCGGTAGGTTCCACCTTCTGCGGCCAGCAGATAATACCAAGCCCCGATTCGGTAAATGTGAGGAGCCTCGCAGAGCCGGTCTTCAAAACCGTCCCATATGAGTGTTTCCCCACCCAATAATTTTCCGGTCATGATATCGATTTTCCATTGCCGGATGCCGTGGCCGGTAATGTCTTCCCGTGTAAAATACACTGACCCATCATCATCAAAAAAAAGATCAGGATCGAACCCCGGGCCATCCACATAGACAGGATCGGACCATGAACCGAACGGATCTTTCGTCGAAACAAAAAAATGACCGCACCCACCGACATTCGTCGTTATCATATAGAAGGTTCCGTCATGATACCGGATGGTGGGCGCATAAATTCCGTCGGACGAAGCTATGTCTCTAAGATGCAGCTGGCTGTCGCGGTCCAGAACATGGCCAATCTGTTTCCAGTTGACAAGATCGGTGCTGTGAAAAAGAGGAACACCAGGAAAATACTCAAAGGAACTGGTAACTAGAAAATAATCATTGTCCCGTCGACAAATGCTCGGATCAGGATAAAAACCGGGAATGACCGGATTAAGAAATTTCATTCAGCCCTCCGTGGAATGGCAGTAGTATCGCGAACGACGAGATCCATCGGCATCAGTATGTCGGATGTTTCATCATGAAGAATATCCTGTAAAAGACAGCTGAAACCGAGTTTGCCCAACTCACGGTAATCAGCTCGCACGGAAGTAAGTGCCGGCTCGAAAAAAGGACAATAAATATTGTCGTCTATTCCGATCACGGAAAGTTCGGCAGGAAGCCGAACCCCCTGCTGCTTGAGGTAGGTCATCATGCCGATGGCCAGCAAATCGTTTGTGCAGATGACGGCGGTAAATTCTGACAAACGGGAATGGACAAGCGGCCCAAGGTCTCTTCCTGCCTCAAGGGTCATCTGCGTCTCTTGTGGCGACTGGAGCACCAAATGTGCAAGATTCATTTCATGGCACAACCGGTTGAATGCGGCACAGCGCATTTCCTCGTTCCCGATCGAAGGAGCCAGACCGTCCAGATAGGCAATTTTTTGATGCCCAAGCGATTTCAGATGAACGAGTCCCTGCCTGATTCCGCTAGTATAGTCATTTCGCAGCAGCGAAAAATGATCCCGGGCTATCGTCGTATTGCTAAGCAACACGATGCGGATATCGTTTTCCTGCAATCGTGATAAAAATCCGGGACTGAACTGATTTGGCAACGGTTCTATCAAAACACCGTCAAGTCCGTTCATAATGGCTTTGTGAAAATACTTTTCCTGATTTTCGTATCCGGTAAACAGGTTTACGGAATACCCGGCATTGTCGGCTTCCTGCTCGAAACTTTTCAAAATATCCGCATAAATGGGGTTTTCAATATTGCTCAGTATAAAACCGACCTGCATGGATTTATTTGTCTTCATGCTTCTTGCCAAACGGTTCGGCAAATAATGCAACCGTAGAATGGCATTTTCCACTTTTTCTTTCAGTTCAGCGGAAACCGGTTTGGTACTATTGATGACATGAGAAACGGTTGCCGATGACACTCCGGCAAGTTTGGCTACATCATTTCGGGTAGATCGCATGGTACTCCATTATAGAATTGTTTTTGGATGAACGCAATCAAGCATACCGGGAAACGATTCTTTGTTTTTCCCTGATATTTTGATTGACAATTCGCCAACCCTGCAATAGTATACTAGTTACACGAGTAAATGTAAATAGCTTATTTCTTTTCCGGGAAGTATATAAGAAACATTACTCGTGTATATTTTATAAGGAGAATAGTATGAAAAGAAATTACGTTGCAGGTTGTGGCGTGCTGTTGCTAACAACATCCTTGCTGTTTGGTCAGACAGTGTTCAAGGACAAGGACCCGAAAGAATACAAGGGCGAAATCACCGTCTGGTCCTTCACCGACGAGCCTTTGTATTATGCTGAAAAATTCAATCAGATCTATCCCAACATCAAGGTCAATTTCACCCAGACCAGTGGTGGTCAGAATTACATAACCAAGGTAAATTCTGCAATCGCCGCAAACAACGCTCCAGACGTATTTACCGCCGAGATTTCGTTTCTTAAGCAGTGGATCGATACCGGGGCATGGGCAAACATCTCGGCGGCTCCCTACAATGCCGGAAAATTGACCGGTGAGCTCATTCCCTATGTTGTTGCACTTGGCAAGGACTCGAAAGGACTGCAGCGGACATTGTCCATCCAAGCGACCCCGGGCGGAGTTTTTTATCGGCGCGGTCTTGCCAAACAGTACTTTGGCACTGATGATCCGGTAAAAGTCGGAAAGATGATGTCCAACATGACCGATTTCTTGAAACTTGCGGCAACGGTAAAGGACAAAAGCGCCAATAAAGTACACCTTTTCGCCAGCTGGAAGGATCTTCGCTGGTTCCCGTTCAATGCAAGAAAGAGTGCATGGATAAAAAATGGCGCACTTGTTATCGAACCGGTCATACTCGAATATTTTGACATTGCAAAATCCATAAAGGACAACAACCTGAGCGCAAATGCAGATCCGAGCGATCCGTCCTGGTACGCGGTAATGGCGGACAACAGCGTCATCAGTTACATCCTTCCTACATGGGGTCTGCATTATGAACTGAAACCGGGTGCCGAACCGAAAGTCAAAAACCCCGCGGAGTATTCGGGCGATTGGGCGCTTACCAGTGGACCGCAACCCTATTACTGGGGCGGTACCTGGTTCGGAATTTCTTCAAAAACAAAAAATGCCGAACTCGCCTGGCAGTTCGTCAAATTTCTCGCCTTTGACCAGCGATTCCTGTCCCAGTATGTTGTCGACAAGGGCGATTTTGTTTCGAACCTGAAAACAATCGAAACGGTGAAGGCTAACTTCAAGGAACCCTTCCTCGGAGGTCAGAATAGTTATGCGTACTTTGCAGATCTTGCGAAAGACATTGATGTTTCGAAGGTTACAAAGTATGACCAGCATATCGAAAAAATGCTGCTCAATGCAATCAGTTTGTATGTCGAAGGAACCGCGACGAAGGACGCTGCCGTAGCAGGATTCAAGGATGAAGTGCGAAATGCGTTTCCTGATATTGTGGTAAAATAAGTAAATCTTGATTTCAACCCGGCCGGAACCGTGAGGCCGGGTTTTTATTGGAGAAGATATGATGCGGAAAAAACTGACTGTTTCGTATGCCAGATTCGGCATATTTTTTGTGCTTCCTTATTTTCTGGTTTTTGGTATCACCCAGTTGTATCCGATGGTATATACGCTTTTTCTTTCTTTTTTCAGTTGGGATGGCCTCCAGGCAAAGACATTCGTCGGTTTCAAGAATTTTGTCCGGTTGGGAAGCGACAAGTTTTTCTTTACAGCGTTTGTCAACACACTGCGAATCTGGACGGTTTCCGCGATTCCCCAAATTGGATTTGCCCTTTTTCTTGCAGCTGTGTTTTCCTACGGTAATTTCAGGGGAAAAAAAATCTGTCAGGCAGTTTTTTACCTGCCAAATCTTATAACGGCTACCTCGATCGCTGTTCTCTATGGAATTTTGCTCGATTTGAACAGCGGAACACTCAACAAAGCCCTTTTAAACATCGGTCTGATAAATGAACCGGTAAGCTGGCTCAAAATTCCTGCCTGGACGTCTTTTTTCGTGTCCTATATCCAGTGGTGGCAATGGTTCGGTTACACGACCCTGATAGTGATTGCGGGCATGAAAGCAATATCGTATGACCTGTACGAGGCTGCCCGCATTGACGGCGCAGGTTCTGCAACCTTATTTTTCAGGATAACGCTGCCGCTGCTGACAAATACATTGACATTCATCATCATCACTTCGATCATCGGTGGAATGCAGATATTCGATGTGCCGAGTGTACTGACCGATGGCCTCGGAGAACCGAACAAATCGATCCTGACAATGGTCATGTATCTCTATAACACCTCATTCCGCTACAGCAATTACGGATACGGATCTGCGGTTGCATATGCCCTCTTTCTCATAATTCTGGTCTTTTCAACTTTGGCGTTCCGCAATATTCAGAGGAAATCACGATGAAATCAATAAAAAACGGTATATCACTGGTTTTCCTGTATGCGTTGTTGCTGGTTTTAACCCTGATGTGCCTGTTTCCATTTTATATCACCCTGATAAACAGTACGCACAGCAACATCGAGATTTCACGCGAACTCAGTTTCTTTCCGGGAACATCCCTTTTAGACAATTACAACCAGATAAAGGAAAAAATGAATATCTGGCAAGGATTGTTGAACAGTACGCTTGTGGCGATTCCTTCTGTTTTGTTATCCCTGTATTTCGGATCATTGACGGCTTACGGATTCAGTAAATATAAATTCAAATTTTCAGGTTTTCTTTTTTCGTTCCTGCTGATGAGCATGATGATTCCCATGCAGCTTGGCCTTATCGGGTATTACCACCTCTATAACAGGCTGTCCCTGCTGGATACCTACGTACCCTTGATACTCCCATGGATGGCACATCCGGCGACCGTTTTTTTCATGAAAATGTATATAGATTCCGCCGTACCCGACGCGCTTATTGAAGCAGCAAGAATGGATGGATCAACGGAGTTCGCTACTTTCAACCGGTTGATTTTACCATTGCTTGTACCTGCCGTCAGCACGCTGGCCATTTTCAACTTTGTCGGTGCATGGAACAATTACATCATTCCTTTGACGGTGTTGTTTTCGAAAGAAAAATATACATTACCGCTGCTTATATCCATGTTGAAGGGAGTGTATTCCAACAACTACGGGGCAATATATCTGGGTGTGTCCATTTCAATCATTCCCATCATAATCGTATATGCATTTTTATCCCAAAAAGTAATCGATGGCCTCGTTGTAGGCGCAGTAAAGGAATAAAAGCATGAATCAAACAATGGATAGCTCATCAAAACCCTACGTCCGTTGGTGGTGGTTTTCCGGAGAGATAAATATACAAGATTTGGACGAACAAATTGAATGGTTATCCGCCAACGGATTCGGCGGAGTGGAGATTGCCTGGGTATATCCACTGCCAGGTACGCGCAAATCGGCTGGCACAAAATTCCTTGACGATGAATGGATCAGCATGGTTCTTCATGCCATAAAAAAATGTCAGGAAATGTCATTGGGTTGCGATTTGACATTCGGAACGCTTTGGCCGTTCGGCGGCAGTTTTGTCCCTGAACGAAACGCTTCCAAAACTTTTTCAGGTTCATCGAAACAAAGAATCTCCCATTCATGGGAATCAAGATACAATTCAAATCCATCACTTATAATCGACCATCTCGACAAGGATGCGCTTACCGGCTATTCCAGACACCTTCTGGACCACGGCTTCCGGAAGTTTACCGACCAGGGACCTCTTTCCTTTTTTTGCGACTCATGGGAAGTGGATCCCGACGGCCTTTCGACAAAAGGATTCAAAGAATCCTTCAAGGAGCGATTTTCCTACGAAATAGACGATTTCCTGGATTGTCTTGATTCGGATGAGGCAGTCAGGTTCGATTATCGGCGCCTGCTCGCCGATAAAGTGCTCGACAATTTTTATCGTCCCCTTGTCGAAATTTGGAAGAGTGACAATGCGACATCACGTATTCAGTGCCATGGAGCACCAACAGACATCCTCGCCGCATACGCACTTGTGGATATCCCTGAAACAGAGACATTGCTGTTCGATCCCGACTTCGCCCTTTTTGCCGCATCTGCCGCGGCTTTACGACAAAAAAAACTTGTTTCAAGCGAAAGTTTTACCTGCATGTACGGTTGGGTACCGCGACCCGGTGAGCCGCCGCATCGGGGAACCGAACGGATCGAAGACCTGCGCTGCATTGCGGATGCACAATTCGCATGGGGAGTAAACAGGGTCGTATGGCATGGAAAACCCTTTGGAACCCAGGACAAACCGAACTATTTTTATGCGGGTGTACATGTGGGTTCCGAAGGAACATTAGCCTCTTCTTTTTCTCCGTTCAATTCTTATCTGGAAAAAATATCCCATGCAATGCAGCAAGGCGTGACTGAATCACGGCTCGCGGTATATCTTCCGCTGGAAGATCACTGGATGGCGGGGGAAATTCCTCTTGCATCCCAAAAGCCGAGCAGCCGATTTTTTTGGGAATTGCAGGAATGCAAAATTCCGGACCATTTGCTTCCTTGGAGACCATTATGGCTGAGCGGTGCATTCCTGTCGGAGTTCACCGTTGTAAACGGTAAAATGACGAACGGATACACCAATTTCCACTGCCTGTATATAGAGGCGGAATGGATGACGATCGAACATCTTCGCGAGATCATCAGGCTTCAGGAATGCGGTGCCACTTTGTGTATCCGCCGAAAACCGAAAGAACCGGGAAAAATCGGCCATACCGAATATACAGAATTATCAAATCGTTTAAAAATTATCGGCGAGTTAATTCCCGGTACTGTTTTACCACTCATGACATCGGAAATACCGCTTGATTTTTGGTGCAGAAGGGACAAAAAAAGCTACTATTTTTTTATCAGCCATCCGGGAATGAGGAAACTCCGTTATCCCCTGAAATACGGATACGGAAAGGCCCTCTATCCGGTTACGGTTAAAGCCGTACTATTTGCAGAAAATCGACAAATACCTGTACAGCTTGATTTTGAAGCAGCATCCAGCTTGCTTGTCATGGTTGATGCTTCGGGACAGATCTCGATTCTCACCTGAACATCGACAACCTGAAGCCGGGATTATTCTTGTCATAATCCCCGGTTTGGATTATTATCAACGATACTCAAAGGGGAATCCATGCGAACCACGCATTTTATAGAAGAATTGCAGCACCGGCTGGACGGGGTCAGGTCGGAAGGCCTGTACAAGAGCGAGCGGATCATCACTTCGGCGCAATCTGCGACGGTAACGGTAAACGGCCGCAAGACACTTAATTTCTGCGCCAACAACTACCTCGGCCTTGCGAACCAGCCTGATCTCGTCGCTGCGGCAAAAAAAGGACTCGACGAGCGCGGCTTCGGCCTTTCCTCGGTGCGCTTCATCTGCGGCACCCAGGACATCCACAAGGAACTCGAGGCCAAACTGAGCGCCTTCCTCGGCACCGACGACACCATCCTCTATTCTTCCTGCTTCGATGCGAACGGCGGGCTTTTCGAAACCCTCCTCGGCGAAGAAGACGCAGTCATCTCGGACGCGCTCAACCATGCATCGGTAATAGACGGCATACGCCTATGCAAGGCAAAGCGGTACCCGCAGCTCAAGCAGGCGGACGCCGACGGCGCGCGATTCAAGCTGATAGCGACCGACGGGGTATTCTCGATGGACGGTATCATCGCAAACCTCAAGGGCATCTGCGACCTCGCCGACGCCTACGACGCAGTCGTCATGGTGGACGACAGCCACGCCGTGGGCTTCGTCGGAAAAAACGGCCGCGGCACGGCCGAATACTGCGGCGTCGAAGGCAGGGTCGACATCATGACCGGCACGCTCGGCAAGGCCCTCGGAGGCGCCTCGGGCGGCTACACTTCGGGGCGGAAGGAAATCGTCGAATGGCTGCGCCAGCGTTCGCGCCCCTACCTTTTTTC
>JFJP01019860.1_pt1 | contig 12702 bp, 11 predicted proteins | sample 431651 | NCBI WGS metagenome assembly JFJP01 (sample SAMN02602958, study PRJNA72255) | Microbial mat metagenome, whole genome shotgun sequencing project. | biome: fresh water; feature: sink hole; material: water; isolation source: purple microbial (photo- and chemosynthetic) mats found in... | reverse complement strand
TCACGGCGTTTGTCTAATTCGGCTAATTGTTCTAAGCGGTCGCGAATCTGTTGGATCGCCACTTCGTCGAGCGAGCCGGTCGCCTCTTTGCGATAGCGCGCGATAAACGGAATCGTCGCCCCCTCGGCAAGCAGTTGGGCGGTCGCTTGCACTTGCAGCGCCGTGATCTGTAATTCTTTCGCAATAATCAGCGTATAATCTTGTGGTTCGATAGGCATGGTGTCAATTCTCCGGCCAAAATCAAGGTGACTCGATGATCGCGACAGTCTTTCTGAAGGTAGCTGTGAAAATTTCCGGTGAATTGTCAATGAATTTTTATCGGTTTCGCGCGGGAAACGTGTTCTTGAAAAAATCTTGGTATTTATTTCGGTGGTCAGACGTGGTCGCCCAACAGCCTCGATCTTCGGAGACGCAACGAGACCGAATTCTGCGCGCGTATCGGGAACGTCCGAGCCTCCGCGGGATCGAACGGATTTTCGGCGTCACGCATCAGCCGGTCGCAACGTGGTAAAAAAAACCCGCGCCCTGCCGCCGTCTCGCACGGCACGGCCGGATGACATCCCGGAAACCGACAAACGCTGTGCGCTTGTCCGCCGCCGCATGGACAACGCGTGGCTGTGAGCGGTCGAATGTCGTCGGACGAAACAGATGGTGGCCGATGCCATTGGGGATCGCAACGAACGGACCTGTCGGCATGTGTGGAACAACATGCCTCCCATGTAGGTGCAAACAGCCGTGTTGGCACGATGCCATGTCGCCCGTTCAAGAGTCGTACATGTGAACACGGCTGTTCACATGTACGACTCTTGACGATCGTATCTGCCAGCGTTTCAGTGACGTTTGGCAGGCGGAAGCCGCCGTCTTTTCCTCTGCCACCCATCGGTGCGTCGGCAAAGAGACCGGTCTCACGGCACATATCGAACGCTGGAACAACATCCTGCGGCAACGCAACGCCCGGTATGTGCGCAAGACCTGATCGTTCTCGAAATCGTGGCGGTGGCATCATGTGATCACCAAATGGTTGATCGTGAGCTATAATATGGATGTATCATGAACTATTTCACCACTACCAAAATTATTTCGTTGTTTTGGCTTACGACCGGCGTAACCGGCACAAAAAAGCGGCGGTCACCGAACCCCAAAGAAGAACATCGGCGTGGCATGTCTGGGATACAATGGTCAACGTGGACGAGTGTTCATGGCGATTCGCCACCTCGTTTTAGATGGTGGTCAGGCGTTTGCGATGGATCAGTTTCACGGGGGCCGAGGCGCGCGGCGGGGCGGCGGGGAAAGGCGTGACGGCGCGCCCAAAACCGTGCAGCAGGCCGACGCCGTAAGCAAGATGCATGAGGAGATACCACAGCGGCAAAATGCCGAGTAGAGCCGGACGACGCTCGGCGCGGGCGCATTGGCACGCTGAGAGCAGAGATAACGCGGCGTACAAGATCAACGGCAGCCACGTCCACCAGATGAAGCCCGCCGCGCCATTCACTGCCGGGAGCAGCGACAGATAGATCAGTAAGCCTAAAGGCAAAAAAAAGAGCAGCCCCGCCCACGACAGCCCTTCGACGCGAATCTGATCTGCGCGGCCGCCGCCATAATTGAAGAGTTGTCGGATAAAGCCCCAAAACCGGTTGCGCCGACTGCGATAAAGCAGCGCGTCAGGATCGTAGAGAAATTTGTAGCCTTTAACTACCAGCCGGTTGATAAATTCATTCTCTTCGTTCGGATACATCGCTTCGTTAAAGCCGCCTTCGCGCAAAAAAATGGCGCGCCGGATGCTGAGATTGCAGAGAATCAATTCCTTTTCGCCCGCGTAGCGCATTTTGCCCGTCGGTTTATAGCGCGCGCACATCGTAAAATGCGCGAAGGGCGAAGCCAGCGCGTAGCCAAAGGTTTTTTGTAGGAAATTGTCAGTTGGCGGCGTCACGTTCGGCCCGCCGACGCCAGCTAATTCGGGCGCTTCCGCGGACAGACCGGCGGCTTGCTGCGCCCCGCGATAATATTTCGCGACGCGCGAAAACAAGGTGGGCGTCACGATTGAATCGTTATCCAGAAAGTAGAGAATCTCGCCGCTGGCGGCTTGCGCGGCGGCATTGCGTTGTTTTGACGGACTTTCCCCAAGCGCTTCGATAATTTCGAGCCGTTCCGGGGGATAATCCGCCCGCCGCACCGCCTGAATCGCCTGCTCGCAGGAATCGTCCGCGCGGCGCGGCAGAATGACTGAAATTGTTGGATCGGTCATGCGCAAATCACCTTTCTCAAAAGTTTGGCTGTCCGCGGGATGAGAACAATTCACACTTTCTTTTGAAATTGCAAAGACGATGCCAGCAAATTTTGTTCCGCCGCTTCCGATTGATCAGCGGGAAAGCGCGTTTTTCATGACATCCGCTGCATTTCGTTGCATAGTCTTGTGCAATGTCCCGTAGAGACGCCCCGGTGGGGCGTCTTTCGCTGACGAACAAGGCCAAGACGCCCCGGCGAACAAGGCAAGACGCCCCACCGGGGCGTCTCTACGGGGGCGTTACCGGCGGATACGGCGCGGCGCGGCGTCGAGAAGCATTTGCAAAGCTTCGGCGGGGCGCTCGAATTTCGCCAGCAGAATCATGGCCGCAATCACAAAGGGCTTCCAACTCGCCTCTTTGTAGGTGTGGGCGCGGTACGTTTCAAACACGGCCTGGCTGACTTCGCCCTGCGCGCAACTGACGCCGCTGATATCGGCGGGCAGGCAGTGCATGTATAGCGCGCGGCCGTTGTTGGTCTGGCGCATCAAATTTTCCGTACATTCCCATTGTTGAAATTTTGCATTGTTCGTTAGGCACTGCTGTTCCAATGTTTTCAAGCCCGCGTGATTGTTGGCGGCGAGGAGTTGCGTGCGTTCTTCCATCACATGATACGGCGCCCAACTTTTCGGATAAACGATGTCGGCGTCTTGAAAGGCGGCGGCCATCGTATTGGCAATTTGGAACGAACCGCCGGATTCGGCGGCCTGGCGGGCAGCGATGTCAAGCACCGCAGGAATGAGGCCGTAACCTTCGGGATGCGCCAACGTCACATGCATGCCGAAACGGGTCATCAAGCCGATAATGCCCTGCGGCACGGACAACGGCTTCCCGTAACTCGGCGAGTAGGCCCACGTCATCGCGATTTTTTTGCCGCGCAGTTGCGCCAAATCGCCGAAATATTCGGTTAAATAGGCTAAATCCGCCATCGCTTGCGTGGGATGATCGATGTCGCATTGCAAGTTGATCACGGTCGGCCGCTGACTCAGCAGCCCTTCCCGATACCCGGCGTCCACAGCGGCGGCGACTTCGCGCATGTAGGCGTTCCCCGCGCCCAGGAAAATATCGTCGCGGATGCCGATGACCTGCGTTAAAAACGAGACCATAATCGCCGTTTCCCGCACGGTTTCGCCATGCGCGATTTGCGATTTGCCTTCGTCCAAATCCTGCACGGTGAGGCCTAACAGATTGCAGGCGCTGGCAAAACTAAAACGCGTGCGGGTCGAGTTGTCGCGAAAATTGGACACCGCCAGGCCGGTGTCAAATAATTTGAGCGCGATATTGGCGTCATAGCAGCCGCGTAAAATCCGGGCGGCGGCCAGCGTCGCCTGAAGATCCACGGCCGATTTTTCCCACGTTAACAAAAAATCCTGTTCATACATCTGCTGCGTGCGTAACTGCGCCAATTCTGCGATGGCGCGCTGAAGGGCATGTTTTTCCATAAGATACCTCTCGTAAGGTTGTCAGGTTGAGCGTGTGACGAGCCATTGACAAATCGCAATGAGTTGCGCATCATCTGTCAAATTGGCCGCATTGGTCAGAATGCCGTGTTGTAATTGTTGGAAAATTTCTTGTGCCATGCTTTTTTCAATGGCCGCACCAATAAAAAACGTCGCTGGCGCGAGACGCTGTTTGACAAATGCTTGGCGAATGCGTTCCAACGCGGAATTGGCCGTTTTCCAATGTTCATCTGCGCCTGCGGGATCGATGCCTCCTTTGAGTTCGCCGAGGGCAAGGTATTTCTCCGGCTGGTGGTGAACGGAAGCATGGTGATTACCAAATTGCATTTCCTCTGGATGAGCGTGTAACAGGCAAAGATCAACATTTTTGTTCACCACCGGAATGGTCACATTATATAAGAGCGTTCTTGGTTGGTGATTGTTTTCCCAATGCAGACCTTTGAGATGCAACTCAATGTCGGCATCATCATTTGAACGCGGAAGCCAGATTTTTGTTTTAGCATCCAGCCAGGAATATGTTTTCCCCATAATTGACAGCGTTGAAATGAGCGCACGGGTGAATTTTCGTTCGCCTAAGGTGCCGGCCAGATTGCGCATCCTTCCGCCCAACGAATCGCCTTTCGTCAGCAAGAAACGATAGACTAACTCTTCGACAAAGTCTTCTAAAGTCTTCTCCGGCAGGTTCTAAAAAATACTCGATTAATCCCTGGATTGCTTCGACACGATCCGAGGCGGTGAGATGCTTGGCGGCTTTCTCAGAGATTCCGGCGGCAGCCAGCAGAGACGCCGTGATTGATTCCAATTCCAATAAAGCTTGCGGATGACGAGCTTTTGACGCGCTGATTTTTAAGGCGCGCGCCTCAGCAATAAATGGGGTCGCGCGTCTATTTTTTTCCAACGCCATCGCAATAAACCCCTTTCTGATCGATTTATAAGGGGTGACTAAGGCGTCAAAAGTATGGAGATGCGTTTGATAAGTGAATTGCTCACTCACGGGTTTTCCTCCAAAGATACACGCATTTACGCAATGGGTCTCTGCCGTAGCCCCCCATTTGTTGACTGCTATTGCCTTTGCCTTGCGGCAGCACCAGAATCTGTTCAACGACGAAACCTGATTGGGCGGCAATTTCTGATAAAATCAGATCGACGGAAATACTTGCACCAGCGTAGCGCACATTATCATTGACGGTTAACATCACACCGCCTGGCTGTAACACTCTGGCGCATTCCGCAATGACGCACGCCATTTCATAAAAATATCCTTTCACCATCCGCGCAATCCCATTATTGTTCAGGCTTTTTTGCTCCCGCTGCTGCTCCAGGTAGGCTAAAATTGTTTGGAGCAAAGGCTGGTGCTCGGCGGCGGCAATGGCATGTTGCCACGCAGGATTCAGGCTCAACAGATCTTTCGCGCGATTCTCAACCGTACAGCTTAACATAGTTTGTCTCAATTGCACAAGCTCTTTTTCGGAGATGCCTAATAACGCGTGTTCTAACGCATACGTTCTGGTATAGTCATACCGATTGCAATATGGCGGGGAGGTCATGATGGATGGCCGTGTAATCCGACGTGCGCAGCGTCGGCAAGACGGTCAGGCACGAGCCTGTGAACAAACGGGTCGGGCCATACACGGGCGGCTGATAAAACAAATTATACACCGTGGGATTGTTTTCAAAATCCGTGATAATTTCATGAAGTTTGGCGGTGATCGCTTCGTCAAACGCGAGAATTTGGCCTTTATCAAAATCATTTTTGCCGACATTACGGCCAGAACGATAATCCCAGCGGAGATATTGTCCATCTTTGCGCGTATAACTGATTGATTCTAAAATACAGAGCAGCGTAAAGATGAGAATTTGACTGATGGCAGGCTGGTCCGCAAGCGCCGTCAGATATTGTTTAATGAGTTCCTCAGTGGCTTGAGGATACGCGCCTCTGGTGATGCGTAAGCTGTTTAAATTTCGTGTGGCGGGGGTCTGCTGCCAGGGTTTTTGATCGCGCCATTGCTTTAATAAGGTGAGTTCGCCAGCCGTCAGGGCGTGTAACAGATATTGTCGCGCGCTAATAATCTGCTGTCCGACCGGCAGTAATTCGATCCCATCCACCGCATAACCAAGCGCACTGCCGGCAAATAACGTCGTGCCGCTGCCGGCAAAAGGATCTAAAATTTTTCCTGTCGGCACATGATATTTTTTTAATACGTATTGGACTAACGCGGCGGAAAACGCTTCTTTGTATTTATACCAGCGATAATGCGGCTCTTGTTTACTCGCCTGAAAACTCACTAACTGCCGATTCAACGAGTGATCAGTTCGCATGACCGGTTTATACGCAATCGCTAACGCTTCGTTTAATTCATGGATGTGACACAGATATTCGTCTTTTGAAAGCATGCGGCGGCACATTATTTTCACGGGTTTTCTGCTGAAATGACGTGTGAACAGGGCAATCGCAGCGTGCGACGGCGCGCGGAAACTGTCAATCAGAAAATGTGTCGGAACGTATTTTCTGCCCGCGCGCGGAGAAAAGCTTGACAAGCGCAGGGGATTGTTTTTTTAAGTGATTATAAATAAATCTATGCGGCGATATTTTTCGTACCGCCGACCTCCTGGTCGGCGTGGCTGCCAGCCCGGAGGCTGGCGGTACAACGTGAAACGCGCGTCAAATGTCCCGGCGGACATGTTTGCGGGTGATCTCAATGAGTCTTGATCTAAATGCGCAGGCGGGGTTGTCACAACAATTATCCTGCAATCACAAAAAATGGCATCTCGTCCATGCGGAGCCCAGCGATGCGATTTTCGACGTGCTGGTCGCAAATCGTCAAATTGACCATCTCGACAGCTTTCTCAAGCCGGATTTCGAGACCGATTTGCACGATCCGTTTTTGATGCCGGATATGGAAAAAGTCGTCGAAATGCTGCGGCGGATTCGCGCGGCACAATTGAAGGTCATGATCGTCGGCGATTACGACGCGGACGGCATTACCGGCACGGCGATGCTCTACGAAACCTTTCAGGCGCTCGGCATTCAGCAGATCATTTGCCGCTTGCCACACCGCATTCACGACGGTTACGGCTTTCAACCGCATATTATCGCCGAAGCCGTGCGCGACCGCGTGGACGTGATTTTTACGGTGGACAACGGCGTCAGCAGTCTTGAAGCGATTACTTTAGCGAAACAACATGGCATCGCGGTGGTCATCTGCGATCATCATACGCTGCCGGAGGTTTTGCCGCCCGCCGACGCGATTCTGCACCCCAAAATGCCCGACGGCGGGTATCCGTTTAAGGATTTGACTGGCGTGGGCGTGGCATATAAATTGGCGCAGGCCGTCTGTCCGCGAATGATGCCGAGCAAAGACGCGGAAAGATTTTTGAAGTGGAGTTTAGACCTCGTCGCCATTGGCACGGTGGCCGATTGCGCGACCGTCATGGGCGAAAACCGGGTGTTAATCAAATACGGCTTAATCGTCATTGAAAAAACCCGGCGGCCCGGTCTGCGCAATATTCTGAATCTCTGCGCGGGCAAAAATCCGGTGTATGACGCCACGCTGATCGGTTTTCGGATCGCGCCGCGCATTAACGCCGCCGGCCGCATCAGCCATCCCGACACCAGCTTAAAACTCCTCACGACGCAGAACGTCGTGGAAGCGGACTTGCTGGCGAAAGAATTACAAGATTTGAATACCCGGCGGCAGGAAAAAACGCAGGCCGCCGTAGATGAAGCGTTGGCGCAATTGCAGACTGAATTGGCGCATGAAAAAATTTTAATCGCCCGCAACAAAGATTGGCATCCCGGCATTGTCGGCTTGATCGCAGGACGGCTGACCGAGGAATATCAGCGCCCCGCCGTGATTTTTCATGAAAATGAACGCGGCGTGCTGGTGGCATCCGCGCGCAGCACGGAATATTTCAATATTGTGCAGGCCATCGCCCAGCAAAAAGATTTGTTGATCCGCTTCGGCGGCCACGCGCAAGCCGCCGGCTGTTCCTTAGAACAGGAAAATTACGCGCAATTCAGCGCGCAGATGAAAGCACTGGCCAATGCCGCGCTTTCGGATGAACAGCTCGCGGCCACGCTCAACATTGATTGCGAATTACGCCCGGAACAGATCACGCCAATGTTGAAAAAACAGCTTGATCTGTTAGAACCCTATGGCATCGGGAACACGCGCCCGCTGTTTCTGTTGCGCAATCTTCAAATCCAACAGGCGAACGCCGTCGGCAGTCACCAGGCGCATTTACAACTGTGGTTTCAAACGGCCGGCCGGACGCTAAAAGGGATTGGGTTTCAACAAGGCCATTTAGCCGCGCAATTGACCGTCGGGGAGCGGGTTGATGTCGTGTGTCATCTGCAAGAAAATACGTGGAATGGGCTGACGTCGCTTGAACTCGAAGTCGTGGATATGAGTCGTACATGTGAACAGCCGTGTTCACACACGCACCCATGAACGTGTGACATGGCATCGTGCCAACACGGCTGTTTGCACGTACATGGGAGCAAACGATGATTTGGCTTGGCATGTCAAGCTATAGTTATGCGAAGTGGGTGGGGCCGTTTTTAGCCGCTTGAAAAAAATCCCGTTGTGATCTTTGTGCCGTTGTGGTGAAATGACCACTTTGGGACGACGCTATTTTTCTATTGACAATTTTGCCGTACCCAACAAACTCTGACCTTTCATGATAACAGATGCTCATGTTCATCAGCTTCGACGTGCAGCGTGAAGTGCAGGACTCTGACGTGTTGCGCTTGACCGGTGCAAGGGGTAGGATATGTTTCGATATGATCTGATTGCGAAAGCGATGGAAAAACAACCGAATAAATTCTTATTAGTGCATTTGCTGTCCAAACGGATGCATCAGTTGGCCGACGGCGCGACGCCATTGACCAATAAAACCGATAAGTCGAAAATAAATATCGCCTTACAGGAATTTCTCGACGGCGTGGTGGAATTTAAAGAAGAGTCTGAAGAAAGCGACGTGTAAACTCGATTGAACAGCTCAACGTCGCACGGTCGTGTGACGTTTCAGATCGGACAGGCCGAAAATCTTTTCGGCCTGTTTGCTTTTACAGCATTATTCATGTGTATTGAAAGGTGGCACAGACATTTTTGTCTGTGCGGGCCGGCAAGAATGCCTGCCCCACCAGATCATGATCTGTTCAATGCTGCTGAATAATGCTGTACCGCTCATTATTCCACCTCAAACACCTCGCGCCATTCGCCGGTTTGGACTAAATCCAGGCCAGGTGCCGGGAAGGGCATAACCTCGCGCATAAAACGAATCGTAAAACCGGCGGTGCCTCCAGAACCTGGGAAACCGCGAATAGCGATATTGCGCGCGAGCAGACTTCCGGTAAGCGTATCGCCAGCCGTATCCGCTCCTGAAATGCGCACGTCCCCGCCAGCATACACGATGCCTTGGAGCAGATTACGGGCGACATCAATCGGCGTTTCATCCATTTTGGCTTCAAAATTCGTGACAAACGTGAAATGGAGACTGTGCGCGGTGATTAACGCCGGGAAATGCCAGATCGGCGGCGTAATTTTGATCTTGCCCTTGAGCACGACTTCCGCCGTCGAATCTGGCACAAGCACGACGGTGCCGGTCACATCAAGCAGCGACCAAATTTCCGAATTGGTGAATTGCGATGTCTGCGCATAAAAGACCCCTAACGGATTTCCATCTGACGGCGCGCCGGTATAATAATTGGCCTGAAGCGGCTCTTCCAGTTCGACGCCGTCCTTTTTGACAATCAAAGCTGGTTGCGCGACGAGCGGCTGCGCCGCATATTCGACGCGTTGATACGTATAGCGCGGATAATACGAGGCCAGCGGAAATTCGGGAAAGGGGATGGGCTGCGTCTCCGCCTCGATTCGACCGCCGGAATTGGAATCGTCTTGTTTTAGAACATTCTGCCCTTCAATAAAACCTACAAGCGACGTGGTGCCGAGGGCCGACGTGAGATTTCCTTGAATGGACGTTTCCGTCGGCACTTGCGTGAACACGCTGCCGTTCGCATGCACATTGCCGATGACGGGGCAGCCATGCTCAAACGTGATGTTTTGATCGGCAAACAGCGCGAACGGTTTCACGATGACGCTGCGCTCGATGGTGCGTTTGGCCGGGGCTTCCAGGCCCGTGACGATGCCCGTGCCTTGCAGAATCAGGCGATATAAGGACGGCGGCAGGGTCGCGCGGCGCTTGCGGCAGGTTACTGGCACATCTTCATCGCTGCCATACAGATCCACCGTGAGTTGGCCGGTGATGGTGCCATACTCTAACGTATCCGAAATCGGCGCGCACTGCTCATGATTCAGACGCAGTTGCGAAAGCCCATAGGTCATGGCGCTTTCCGCCAAATAGAACGCCTGCGTGGCGCGTTCCTCATACCCGGCAATCTGAAGTTCGGCCATGGTGACGACTAATAAGGTGCTGGCCAGCAAAAACATGATAGTCGTCACCATGAGCGCCATAAAGAGAGCGACCCCTGACGATGACATTTTCGTGGAACAGGTCATAGCGGTTTTTTCCTCATAACGTGGTCTCCGTGCCGATCATCACGCCGCGGCGGCGGCTTCTTCATCGGCGCGTAATTCGTTTGCGCCCACGCGAAAGCGCGAGGGATAATACAGTCGAATCACTTTGCGGATTTGCGTCGGCGGCGCGACTAACGGCTTGACCTTCATGCCCAAATGATACTGAATGAGTTGAATGACACCAGTATCGAGCGGATTTTCCATGGCTAAATATAACGTGTGCTGTTCGATAAACAGCGGAAAAATATTACAAGAGGCCACCAACGAATCCGAGAGCAAGCGCACGACTTTCGGATCGACGCGTACTTCTTCCAGATTCACATGCTCCACATTCAACATCGCAGAAAGCGCCTGGCAGATTTGTTCTTCCGTAATCCAACCCAATTCCACTAATAAATGGCCGAGAAAGCCGGGGCTGCCTTTTTGCAGTTCCACGGCAGTATCGATCTGCCGGGAGGTCAGCAAACCGGCGGCCACCAACCAATCGCCTAAACGATTGCGCTCCGAATCCGTTGGCGTCTCATTCATCGCAAACTTCGCTGCAAGCGCCGCGCTCGTGGGAACAGGCGGCGCAAACGATGCCTCGGAATCTTCCGGCACGCTCTCGCCATAGTATTGCTGAATCTTTTCGCGCAGCTGCCAAGACGGCGTCAGCAGCGGGCGCACACGCAGACCGGTTTGATATTCGACTAATTGAATCACGCCAATGTCGCGCGGCTTTTCCATCGCCAAATAGAGCATGTCGTGATGGATAAAAATCGGCAAAATAACGCTTGAAATGGCTAATGAACCGGAGACCAACCGTAATACCGCCTCATCAATCAGAATGTTATCGATACTCACGCAATTGATATGGAGCGCTTCCGAAATCGCCTGACAGAGTTGGGCGTCCGTAATCCAGCCCTGCTCAAGCAGAATTTCGCCTAAAAAGCCGCTCTGCGAACGCTGCAATTGCAACGCTTCGACTAATTGCGTTTCGGTAATGAGGCCGGCATTGACGAGACATTCGCCCAGACGTTTTGACATATCGTTCTCCATCGTCCCGCAACCGTGACAATACGTAGCTGAACCCAATGAAAAGCAACGTCTTCACCACAAAGACTGTTTCTTTGGGCCTTTGTGGTGAACAAGACATTTCGAGATTTGACGTCACTTGTGCTGTGAAATATTGTTGTGAATACCTTGTAAGAATGTCAAGGCAAAATTCAGGGTTGTCGCAAAAGAAAAGTTGACAAACACGTTCATCCCGCAGAAAATACACTTGACGTCTCAGCCTGCATTATCATAACGCTTCAAGCGGCCTGGCATATTGTGTTGTTTCGCCTCACGCGCTTGAGCTCTTTTTTAGGAGCGGAATCGTATGAATCTCAAAAATATCGTGGCCTGTATCCTCCTATCTGTCGTCGTGGTCGGGCAAGGCGCGGCCGCCGAATCGCTGAAGCCGATGACCATTCAACTGTATTGGATTCCCAACGTGCAATTTGCCGGCGTCCTGATCGCGAAAGAGCGGGGCTGGTACGCCGCCGAAGGCATTGATCTCACGGTCAAAGGGTGGCAAGAGGGCATTTCCACAATGAACGAAGTCACCGCGGGAAACGCCCAGTTCGGCGTGATGGATGGCTCTGAAATCATCAAAGCCCGCGTCAACGGCGTGGCGATTAAGGCGATTGGCGTCCAATTTCAAAAATCGCCGTTTTGCTTGATGAGCAAAAAAGCCCTCAACATCGCGCAGCCGGAAGATTTGAAAGGCAAGCGCATCGGGATTAATAATTCAGATTCCGCGTTAGTGACCAAAATCGTCCTCGCCAATCGCGGGCTGCGCTATGAAGATATTATTCCGGTGCAAGCCGAATGGGACTTGCAGCCTTTGATTGACGATCAATTCGACGTGTATTTGGCATTCATGAATAATGAGCCGTTGACCATGAAAGAGCGCGGCTATGACGTCACGTACCTGCCAGCGTTTAAATACGGGTACGATTTTTACAGTTCCGTCTATTTTGTCACGGAGACCCTGCTTCACGAACAGCCGGAACTCATCCAGAAATTTCTGGCCGTGACGCTGCGCGGCTGGGCCGAAGCCTTCAAAGACCCGGAGACGACGGCGCAGCTGATTGTGGAAAAATATTATCCCGATGGTTCCGTGACGCAGCAGACCGAATCCTTGAAAATGTTCAAGATGCTCGCCACGCTCGGCGAAGGCAAAAAATTCGTCGGCTGGATGGAAGAGGATTTCTGGCAGAAAGGGATTGATATTTTGTTCGATTTTCAGCAGCTTGACAAGAAAATTCCGGCGCAGGAGGTGTTTACGATGGACTTCTTGAATGGCGTCTATTTTGGGCAAAAAAAGTAGCGCAGAACGACAATTATTTCAATTCGTTCGCGTTTCCAAAAGGTTTAAAACGTTTGAAAAGGTCGGGA
>JFJP01002261.1_pt1 | contig 12703 bp, 10 predicted proteins | sample 431651 | NCBI WGS metagenome assembly JFJP01 (sample SAMN02602958, study PRJNA72255) | Microbial mat metagenome, whole genome shotgun sequencing project. | biome: fresh water; feature: sink hole; material: water; isolation source: purple microbial (photo- and chemosynthetic) mats found in... | reverse complement strand
GTCTGCCAGCACTTGGCGCACGGTGACACCAAACGGATATTCGTAAATGCCGGGACGGGCGCAGTCGCCGGAGACGGAAAGAATCTTCGTGCCGGCGGATTTGGCGGTGCCGATGCCGCGATACCAGTCGCCGCCATGCAGACCGACCAGCGCAGCGGCGCAGAAGGTTTCGACGTTGTTGACCGTGGTCGGTTTGTCCAGGTAACCGTGGGTGACCGGGTAGGGCGGCCGGTTGCGCGGAATGCCGCGTTTGCCTTCGAGCGATTCGATCAGCGCCGATTCCTCGCCGCAGACATAGGCGCCGGCGCCGAGATGGATTTCGATGTCGAAATCGAATCCGGCCTGACCGAGGATATTGGCGCCCAGCAGGTTGGCTTCGCGGCGGCGTTGCAGCACCGCGTTGAGGGGTTCCAGCAGGTAGCGGTATTCGCCGCGTAAATAGAGGAACCCCTGTTTGGCGTTGACGGCATAAGCGCACAGGGTCATGCCTTCGAACAGCAGATCGGCCTGCGTGGTCAGCAGCACTCGGTCCTTGAATGTGCCCGGTTCGCCTTCATCGGCGTTGCTCCCATTTCAGGCCGGTGGTAAAGCCGGCGCCGCCGCGTCCGCGCAGGTTTGAGCGCTTGATTTCTTCCAGTGTCGATAATGGTGCGCACAACGCGACACTGGGAATGCCCTCACGCCAGGAGCGTTGGTTGGCTGCGGCTTCCACTGCGCTGCCCGGCACGCAGACCTGGGCGATGGCGACGCGCAGTGCATCGCCGGGTGGCATCGCGTTGGAAAGCAGAATGTGGCTGCGGCGGATGTTGTCTTCAATCATGAACATCTCGGCCGGCCATTGCGTGACCGGTATTTTTTGCAGCACCAACTCGGCAATTTCATCCAGTCGCTCGCGGGTCAGACGCGGAATCGCCAAGCCGTTGGCCAGCATGGCCGGACCCTGGTCGCAGAGGCCGGTGCAGGAAGTGGTGTCGACCGAGGCCAGGCCGTCCTCGGAAACGTGGCCGCGTTCCAGCCAGAGTTTGTTGCACAGGTATTCGATCAGGTCCTGGTTGCCCAGCATGCGATCGGTGATGTTGTCGGAGAACAGCAGGCGGAACTGGCCGGCGGGTTCGGCATGCAGGAAGCTGTAGAAGCCGATGACGCCATCAATCCGAGCGCGTGGCAAATTCAATTCCGCTGCCAGCAGATCGATGTTTTCCGGGCTGATCCAGTGCTGCGCGGCCTGAATCTCGATCAGGATTTGCAACAGGCGGTTTGGATCGCGGCGGTGTCTTGCCAGAACGTCATCCAGTTCTGTTGGTGACAAACTCGGTGACAAGTCCATTTGCGGCATGCGTCTTCTCCTTGCCGGTAAGGCCCGGCTTCATGACTTCATTTGATTCTGCTCATTCCTGTTATTACGTTCATGGGTCAATACGGCGGTCATTGCCTGGATATCTTTATCGGACATCCATGTCTCGATGTCGAGCCGAAGTTTTCTTTGCCAGTTCGGATGCTGCTCGACCGTGCCCGGCAAATTGGCCTGTTCGTTCTGGCCGAGCAGGTCTTCCGCTTGCAGCATGCACAGTTGCGCTGGCGTGCTGGCAAGGTAGCGCTGGATGGCGCGCAGCAGGGCGGGCGTCATTTCCGGTACGAGCTCGGGATTTTGCGAAATGCCTTCCGGCAGGAAACCGGCATGCGCCAAGGTGGCCAGCAGGCGGCCACGATCCTGTCTGCGTTCTTCAATCTGGCGTAGACGCTGGTCTTCGCTGGGATAGAGACCAAGTCGGGTGCGCAATTCGATATCGGTGCCTTGCCAGAAGCCGGTTAATGTCGGCAGGTCGTGGGTGCTGGCGGAAACCAGCGCTTGCGCCGGGTATTCGTGCGGCATTTTGAACGCGCCATGGTTTTCCTGTCCCCAATTCCGTTCGAAATAGAACAGCCGGTAAGTCAGCACGCCGAGGTCGTAAAGCGCGCCGCGCACCGCGTCGGGCACGGTGCCGAGATCTTCACCGACGATCAAACAGCGGTTGCGCTGGCTTTCCAGCGCCAGGATGCCGAGCAGGTCTTGCAGCGGGTAGTTCAGATAGGCGCCGCTACGCGCATCTTCGCCGGGCGGCGCCCAGTAAAGCCGCATCAGGCCCATCACGTGATCGAGCCGCAATGCGCCGGCGCCGCGCATGTTGGCGCGCAGCATGGTGATGAACGGCGCGTAGGCCTGTTCATGCAGGCGTTCGGGAATCCACGGTGGCAGCCCCCAATCCTGGCCCATCAGGCTGAAATCGTCCGGCGGGCAGCCGATGCGCGCGCCGATGGCAAACAACTCACGGTCGGCCCAAGTGTCGGCGCCGCCAAGATCGACGCCAACCGCGACATCCTGATACAGGCCGATGTGCATGCCCTGCTGTCTGGCCGTTGCACTGGCGGCTTCAAGTTGCTCGGCGGCCAGCCATTGCAGGTACTGGAAATATTCGACCCGCTCGTTGTGTTCGGCCGTGAAGGCGGCGACGGCGGCGGAATTCGGGTCACGCAAGGCTTGCGGCCAGACCGGCCAGCCCCAGCAGTTGCTGTCCTCGGCGTAAAGGTGTTCCTGCAAGGCTTGATAGAGCGAGAACTTGGCCAGATCGGCGCCGCCTTGCCGCTGGTAGTCGCGGAAGGCTGCGGCCCGGGGTGTGTTTCCGGCGAGATGCTGTTTGCGGAAATGTCGATACAGGCGTTCCAGCACGATGGTCTTGAGTTGCGCCACGCTGACGTAATCAACCAGTTCAGATGCCCGCAACGCGTTCAACCGGGCCTGGAAGTCGGCTGCTTCGACGATGACTTTGGCGCCGCCATGGTCGGCATACTCAGGCACGGCTTCGACATCGATATAGATCGTGTTGAGGTATGCGCGGCTGGACGGACTGTATGGGCTGTTGTGGCGGGGATTGTGCGGAAACAGCGCATGCAGCGGGTTGACCCCGATCAGGTCGGCGCCGCTTTGTGCCGCCCAGGTGGCGAGATGGCGCAGATCGCTGAAGTCGCCGATGCCCCAGTTTCGCTTCGAGCGGACACCATACAGTTGCACTGACAGGCCCCAGACACGTTGTTTCTCATCAAATGCCTGATGGCAGCGCGGCGGATGCAGGATGAGACTGAGTTGACTGTCGCCGATCTGCAACTGGTGGTAACCAGTGCTGGCAATGGCCGGCAGGTCGAGGCCGAGCGCGTGCCAGGGCGTCGCGTCGATCTCGGTTGATTCCAGGCGTGGCAGGTCGGCGGGCAGGAAATCGCCACTCAGGGTCGAGTTGGCGTCACCTTCCGCTTCCAGTGTCAGCGTCCAGCGCAGGCGGGTTGCCATCTCGCTTTCCGGCAGATGCAGCTGCACGCGAACCGGTTGGCCGGCTGGTGCAACCTGCACCGGCGCCAGGCGTTGCCGCCAGTGCCGCGTCCGCCAGTTGGCAAGGGATGCGGCAATTTCCGTCTCGTTGTCGCAGGCAATGCCCATCGCGTGCAGCAAACCGACGCGGGTGGCGTCGGAGGCGGTATGCCTGTTGCCCCAGATGTCGTGATATTCGGAAACGATGCCGGCAAGTTCGGCGAGTTGCTGCAGGGAAGATTCAAAAGTCATTTTGTATCAGTAGGCCGGTGTGGGCGGGTGAGTAAAGCCAGTGAACGGCCATGCAGCGTGAACGTGCTGCCGCTGAAAAAACTGCCATCCGTCGAAAGTCCTTCGGCATAGGCCGTGTCGAGCACGCAAAGCCAGGGGGTGGTGCCAGGGTAGTGCGGCAATATGAACGGAATGGATTCATAGTGGGCATTGATCAGCAACAAGAAGTCGTCGTCGCGTATCGGTTGTCCGTAACGGTCGCATTCGTCGAGCGCGCGGCCGGACAGGTAAACGCACAGGCTGCGGGCGAAATGCTGGTTCCATTCCACTTCACTCATCTCGCTGCCGTTCGGGTTGTGCCAGGCGATGTCCTTCACCGCGTCGCCGTGGATCGGCCGGCCTTCGAAGAATTTGCGGCGACGGAAGATCGGGTGGTCGTGACGCAGCTTGATCATGCGGCGGACAAATTCGAGGAAATGCCGGTCTTCGGTATCCAGGTTCCAGTTCACCCAGCTGAGCGGGTTGTCCTGGCAGTAGGCGTTGTTGTTGCCCAGTTGGGTACGGCCGAGTTCGTCGCCGGCGAGCAACATCGGCACGCCTTGCGAGAGCAGTAGCGTGGCGAGCAGGTTGCGGCGCTGGCGGGCGCGTAGTTCGTTAATTTCCGGGTTGCTGCTGAGACCTTCGGCGCCGCAGTTCCACGACAGGTTATGCGATTCGCCATCGCGGTTGTCCTCGCCATTGGCCAGGTTGTGCTTGTCGTTGTAGCTGACCAGGTCGCGCAGGCTGAAACCGTCGTGCGCGGTGACGAAATTGATGCTGGCGTAGGGCCGTCGGCTCTCGCGGCCGTAGAGGTCGGAGGAGCCGGTGAGACGGTAGGCGAGTTCGCCGATTCTTCCACCCTCGCCCTTCCAGAATGCGCGCACGGCATCGCGATATTTACCATTCCATTCGGTCCAACCGACCGGGAAGTTGCCGACCTGATAGCCGCCCTCGCCGAGATCCCAGGGTTCGGCGATCAGCTTGACCTGAGAAATCACCGGATCCTGGTGGATGATGTCGAAAAAGGCGGACAGGCGGTCGACTTCATGCAGTTCGCGCGCCAGCGCCGAGGCCAGGTCAAAGCGGAAACCATCGACGTGCATTTCCAGAATCCAGTAGCGCAACGAGTCCATGATCAGTTGCAGCACGCGCGGATGCAGCATGTTCAGCGTGTTGCCGCAGCCGGTGTAGTCGCGGTAGAAACGCTCCTGATGCGGCATCAGACGGTAGTAGGCGGCATTGTCGATACCTCGGAAACAGAGGGTCGGACCGAGCTGATTGCCTTCGGCGGTGTGGTTGTAGACCACGTCGAGAATGACTTCAATGCCGGCCGAGTGGAGTGACTTGACCATGCTCTTGAATTCGTTGCATGGGCTGCTGCCATTGATTCCCGCGCTGTAGCGCGCATCCGGCGCGAAGAAGCCGAGCGAGTTGTAACCCCAGTAATTGCGCAGGCCTTTTTCGACCAGATAGCGGTCATCGACAAAGGCGTGCACCGGCATCAGTTCAACTGCCGTGACACCGAGTTTCTTCAGATGCGCAATCACCGGCGCGGTCGCCAGGCCGGCATAGGTGCCGCGCAGGTTGGCGGGTACGTCGGGATGCAACTGGGTAAAACCCTTGACGTGCAGTTCGTGAATCACCGTGTCATGCCAGGGAATTGACGGCCGGCGATCATCGCCCCAGGTGAAGGCCGGATCGATCACCTGGCATTTCAGCATGCCGGTGGCGCTGTCGCGGCGGTCGAATGACAGGTCTTGCAGACGATGGTCGACACGATAGCCAAAGTGGCTATCCGACCAGGCCATTTCACCAACAATCGACTTGGCGTAGGGGTCAAGCAGCAACTTGTTGGCGTTGAAACGATGACCCGCTTCCGGATTGTAGGGGCCGGAAACGCGGTAGCCGTAGATCTGGCCTGGCCGAATTTGCGGCAGGTAGGCATGCCAGACCTGGTCGGTCTGCTCCGGCATGGTCAGACGTTCGATTTCACGCCGACCTTTGCTGTCGAACAGGCAGAGCTCGACTTTTTCGGCATGCTCGGAGAAGAGGGCAAAATTGACCCCCTCTCCATCCCAGGTGGCGCCGAGCGGGTACGGTTTACCCGGCCAGACGGTCAAATCCGGCATCAGAGCTCACCGCTGAATGACGTGCGGGCAGTCTGGAACGGTTGGCCTTCCGGGATCACCACAATGCCGCTGTCGGTGACCTTGTAGCGGGCGAGGTCTGTCGCCGGGTCGAAGCCGATGCGGGCGTTTTCGGGGATTTCGTTGTAGCGGTCGACGATGACGCGTTTCAGTTTTGCGCCACGTCGCACCACGACGTAATCCATGATGATGCAGTCCTCGATTTCAGCACCCGGTTCAATCACGACTTCGCGTCGCAGGATCGAGTTCTTGACGCTGCCGCCGTTGATCAGGCAACCCGCGCTGACAATGCTGCGCTCGATTTTGGCGTCGATGAAGTTGGCGACCGGCCCCTGGTAATTGCTGGAAAAGATCGGCCAGCGTGCGTTGAACGCATCGAAGCGGGCTTCCAGGCCAAGCACGTCCATGTGCGCGTCGAAGTAGGCATCCAGCGTGCCGACGTCGCGCCAGTAAGCAGGCTCTTCGTAGCCACGTACGCCGGGCACCTTGTTGCTGCTGAAATCGTAGGCGAACAATTTGCCGCTTTCCAACAGGCTGGGCAGCACGTTCTGGCCGAAATCGTGACCGCCGGCGGCATTGCAACTCTCCAATGCGTTCAGCAGCACTTGCGTATCGAACAGGTAATTGCCCATCGAGGCGAAGGCATGGCTGGGACGCGATGGCATCGCCGGCGGGTTGGCCGGTTTTTCCTGGAAGGCGCGGATGCGGCCGTTGGCATCGGCATCGATGATGCCGAAACCGGAGGCTTGTTGCAGCGGCACCGGCAACGCGGCGACGGTGGCGCCAGCGCCCTTTTCGAGATGGAAATCAACCATCTGCTGAATGTCCATTCGATAGATGTGATCGGCACCAAATACCAGAACCAGATCGGGGCTGTGCTGCCGGATCAGGTTGCTGTTCTGGTACACCGCATCCGCCGTGCCCTGGAACCATTCCTGCCCGCGCCGCATCTGCGGCGGCACTACGGTGATGAAATGTTCCTGCAGCAACGGCGGCAGCACCCAGGCCTTGCGCACATGTTCGATCAGCGACTGCGATTTGTACTGCACCAGCAGGTAAATGGCGTGGATGCCCGAATTGACCAGGTTGGACAGCACGAAATCGACGATGCGGTAGCGGGCGCCAAACGGCACGGAGGGTTTCGAGCGTTCCGCCGTCAAAGGATGCAGGCGCGAACCTTCGCCGCCCGCGATAACCATGGCCAGGATTTTTTTCTTGCTCATGAGTGTCTTTCAGGGGTTAAAGCCATGTTGAACACGAAATGGCGTGCCAGGCTACCGCGCGCTGGGAAACAAAAAAATGGTGTGACATGGCACCACAACATCTAACTGCGGTAACGCCCAATTATTTCTATTTCTGGAAGTGGCTGCTTGCCTTTTCAAAGGCTTCCCGCATCTTCGCCCAGGCTTCATCCGCGCCCTGGGCTAAATCCTGCCAGGCATCTCCGGCGGTTTTCTGAATCGCATCCAGCTTTTCCATCGCTGCATCACGCTGTTTCCGCATCGACTCCAACTGCATTTCGTAATCGATGCGCATATCTGTCTGGGCGAGCTTGGCCTTGGCTTCCCATTTGCCGATTTCGCTATTCCATTGATCAAGATGGGTTTTCAGGTTTTCGACATATTCATTGCGATTGATCATTTGCTTGCCTCGTTGTCGATGTTGATCAGCCACGAAGTTGGCTGCACACCCATTATCGATAGTGATCTGGTTTTGCGCTATTTGCGAAGCGGTTTTCTGGCGAGAAATAAGGTGAAAATAGCCAAGTTTTTTTAGCCTGGGTTTTCAACGCCATGTTTCGTTCACCTTCCGATCTCAGCATTCCGGTGATCGCTATCGATGGCCCTTCCGCTTCCGGCAAGGGTACGGTGGCGATGTTAGTGGCGCAGGCACTGGGTTTCCATTACCTGGACAGCGGCGCGATCTATCGCGTCACCGCTCATGCCGCTGCGATGGCAGGCGTCGCGTTGGATCATGAAGCCGGACTGGCGTCACTGGCGCGCGGCTTGCAACTTGAATTCGATGCCGGTGAGGTGTTTCTCAACGGCAAACCGGTGGGCGATCTGATTCGTGGCGAAGAAGCCGGCCGCGCTGCTTCGCGCATAGCGGCATTGCCGGCGCTTCGTGCAGCGTTGTTGGAACGTCAGCGCGCGTTCCGTCAGGCGCCGGGTTTGGTGTCTGATGGACGCGATATGGGGTCGGTGGTTTTTCCCGATGCGGCACTCAAAGTCTTCCTCACCGCAAGCGCCGAAGAACGAGCCAAAAGGCGCTATAAGCAGTTGATTGAAAAAGGATTCGATGCTAATCTCGGCGCGCTTTTGCAGGACTTGAAAGAGCGCGATGCACGCGATGCCGCGCGGAGCGCCGCTCCCCTGCAACAGTCGGCGGATGCCGTTTTGCTTGAAACCACCCACCTGACTATCCAACAGGCCGTGCAGCAAGTGCTGGACTGGTGGCGTGATTGCAAAACAGCCTGAGCCGAGTTGTTGGCATGATCCGTTCTCTTTTTTAGTGAGTAGTACCGTTGCCGAAAGGCCAGGTTTTGCCGCCAAGCAGAACGCCTTTCGGTTTTTTGTTTTTAACCAACCCTCCGTGGCAACACGGAATTAACCAGGTTTTTTATGTCCACCGCTACCCTTTCCCAACCCGAAGAGTCGTTTGCCGAATCATTTGCCGCCATGTTCGAAGAGAGCATCTCCAAACAGGAGATGGGCCATGGCGAAATCATTACCGCCGAGGTCGTGGCCATTGACGACAACTTCGTCACCGTCAACGCCGGCCTCAAGTCGGAAAGTCTGATCCCGCTGGAAGAATTCAAGAATGACCACGGCGGACTGGAAGTCGTAGTCGGTGATTTCGTAAAAGTCGCCATCGAATCCCTGGAAGATGGTTATGGCGCCACCAAGCTGTCGCGCGATCGCGCACGCCGCCTGGCTGCCTGGCTGGATCTGGAAGCCGCGATGGAAGAAGGTCGCGTGGTCAAGGGCCTGATCAACGGCAAGGTGAAGGGCGGCCTGACCGTCATGTGCAACGGTATTCGTGCTTTCCTGCCGGGTTCGCTGGTTGATGTGCGGCCGATCAAGGACACCACCCCGTTCGAGAATAAAGAATCCGAATTCAAGGTCATCAAGCTTGACCGCAAACGCAACAACGTTGTCGTTTCCCGCAAGGCTGTGCTGGAACAGAGCATGGGCGCCGAGCGTGATAGCCTGCTGTTGAACCTGAAGGAAGGCGCCACCGTCAAGGGCGTGGTCAAGAACATCACCGAATACGGCGCGTTCGTCGATCTGGGCGGCATCGATGGTCTGTTGCACATCACCGACCTGGCCTGGCGTCGCGTCAAGCATCCGTCCGAAGTGGTCACCGTGGGTGACGAAGTCACTGCCATGGTGCTCAAGTTCGACCAGGACAAGAACCGTGTTTCCCTCGGCCTCAAGCAACTGGGCGAAGATCCGTGGGTTGGTTTGTCACGTCGTTACCCCACCGGCACCCGCATGTTCGGCAAGGTCGCCAACCTGACCGACTATGGCTGCTTCGTCGAGATCGAGCCGGGTATCGAAGGTCTGGTGCACGTCTCCGAAATGGACTGGACCAACAAGAACGTCAACCCGTCCAAGATGGTTTCCCTGGGCGATGAGGTCGAAGTCATGGTGCTGGAGATCGACGAAGACCGTCGCCGCATCTCCCTTGGCATGAAGCAGTGCAAGTCGAACCCGTGGGATGACTTCGCGATGAACGCCAAGAAGGGCGACAAAGTGCGCGGCCAGATCAAGTCGATCACCGATTTCGGTGTGTTTATTGGCCTGCCCGGCGGCATCGATGGTCTGGTTCATCTTTCAGACCTGTCCTGGAGCCTGCCCGGCGAAGAAGCCCTGCGCAACTACCGCAAGGGCGAGGAAGTCGAGGCGGTCGTTCTGGCCATTGATGTCGAGAAAGAGCGTATCTCCCTCGGCGTCAAGCAGATGGAAAACGATCCGTTCAACGCTTATGTCGCCACCCACGACAAGGGTGCTGTCGTCAAGGGCGTGGTCAAGTCGATGGATGCCAAGGGCGCTGTGGTGACCCTGGATGGCGAAGTCGAAGGCTATCTGCGCGCTTCCGAAGTCTCGCGTGACCGCGTCGAAGATATCCGCACCCATCTGAAGGATGGCGACGAAGTCGAAACCGTGATCATCAACATCGATCGCAAGAACCGCCAGATCAACCTGTCGATCAAGTCGAAGGATGCCGCTGAACAGGATGCCGCGCTGAAGAAGATGGCTTCCGAGCAGTCCACCGGCACCACCAACCTGGGCGCGTTGCTCAAGGCCAAGCTTGATAACAAGAGTGCTGATTGATACCCCAAGTGACTGACCAGGAAACTGATCTCGCGGGTGCAATGACCAAGTCGGAGCTGATTGCCCGACTGGCTGAACGGCACCCTCAACTGGTCGCGGCGGACGCCGAAATGGCGGTGAAAACGATCCTCGATGCGATGACCACCTGTCTAGTTGAAGGTGAACGCATCGAGATTCGCGGATTCGGCAGCTTCAGCCTGAATTTTCGGCCGCCACGCGTCGGGCGCAATCCCAAGACGGGCGATAAAGTCCATGTCGCGGGGAAATATGTGCCCCACTTCAAGGCCGGCAAGGAATTGCGCGACCGGGTTGATTACGAAGGGTAATCGCAGCGAAACCGATGCGATTTTCCGGCTGGTTCGGAGTTGTCAAAAAGAAAAAGGCGCCGCAGGTTGGGCGCCTTTTTCCATTTCAGCGGTGTTTGGCTGGACGACTCGGTGTGTCCTTCTATATCTCGAGTGCGTCGATTTCCTGATACGCCCGTTTCAACCAGTTCTTGACCCGCTGGCGTTCCAGCATGCCCAGGCTGTGGTTGGTTTTGTCATTGTTATTGATCGCCGCCCAGAAGCTGCTGCTGTGACCGTCGATTTTCTGCATTGCGGTATCCTGCAAATGTCGCAACGACATCACGCGCGCACCCAGGTTTTCCGCGCGCGGGCGCAGGCCGGATTGCTCCAGCAGTTCAAAACGGTCGCCACGCACCTCATTCAGCACCAGGACCAGCGGCATGCGTCCACCAAAGCGATCCAGCAGTTGGCCGAGCAGATCAACCGCATCCTGGCCGGCATCCATGACATGCCAGTAAGTCAGTTCGATCCCCATCTCCGCGCTCATGTCGAGCAGATCGGAATCTTCCATCCAACGCATCAGAAAAGGCTGCGTCTGAGCTGCGAGATCGACCAGGATGCGTCGCTCCGGGTTCTCCAAGGCCGCTTCGACGATGCGGTCCAGGTTGTCATAGCGGTCGATGGCGGCTGGCGCGGCATAGTCAGCATAAAAGCGCAGCAACGCGCCGTGTGATTGATCCGTATCGAAGCCGACAAAGGGCGTCTCATGGTCGATCAGGTATTGCGCCAGGATGCGCGCTACCAGTGATTTGCCGACGCCGCCTTTTTCGCCGCCGATAAAATGAAGTTTGCTCATGCAGATGATCCTTGAATACCAATGGGCCCCTGTGACAGGGAGAATAGAAAATGCCTCTGTCCAGTTAAGCAATAAGAATGCCGAATTGGCTAACGGCGAGACAAACGGCTGGCGGCACCAGATTGAACCTCGGCTTGACGCACCGCCACTGCGGTCAAACCGAATTGGGGCAGCAATGCACTGAAATGGAGCGGATGGCGATTTCCTGAGTCTGCCGTAGTTGCATTTGTGTGCCTGCCGCTACAATCGAAGCCATGCAAAATCGCCTGAATCCTGTGCAACCGATCATGTTGATTGCCAAGGTCTTGCTGTTTTTTCTGCTGCTTGGCTTTGCCGCCCTCAACAGTGACAGCGTGACCTTGCGCTATTTTCTCGGCATGTCCTGGCAAGCGCCATTGTCATTGGTGATTCTGGCGGCATTCGCGATTGGTCTGTTGGCCGGTTTAATCGGTTGTTCGCTGCGATTGCTGCGAAATCAACGCGATGTTCGCGCCCTGCAGCGTCAACTTGACAAACTCAGCGACAAACAAAGCGACATGCACTGAATATGGAATTCGAAGCCTGGTATCTGCTGGTTATCCCGCTCTTCTTTGGTCTCGGCTGGATCGCCGCGCGGGTCGATATTCTGCATGTCATGCAGGAGTCGCGCGCGGTGCCGCGTTCCTATTTCAAGGGCCTGAACTATCTTCTCAACGAACAACCGGACAAGGCGATCGAGGCCTTTCTGGAAGTCGCCAAAATGGACCCGGACACGCTGGAACTGCACTTTGCGCTCGGCGCGCTGTTCCGCCGACGTGGCGAACTGGATCGCGCTATCCGAATTCATCAGAACGTGGCGGATCGGGCCGATTTGACCCAGGAACATCGGATGAAAGCGTTGTACGAACTGGGCGAGGATTTTCTCAAGGCTGGCTTGCTGGATCGCGCCGAAGCGGTGTTTCGTCGCCTGGAGTCCAGCGTGCATGCGCTGGATTCATTGCGCAATATTCTCGAGATCCAGGTGCTGACCAAGGAATGGCGTGAAGCGATCATCACCGCAGCGCGGCTGGAGAAGCTGGGGGCCCCGGCACAGAATGCGGATACCGCACATTACTATTGCGAACTCGCATTGGCGGCGATGCTGAAGGGGGACGATGCCGCGGCGCGTAATGATCTGTCATGTGCCATACAGGAAAACAAGCGTTCCGCCCGCGCCCTGATTCTGCTCGGCGATCTGGAAGCCAAGGCAGCCAATGACGAGGCTGCCATCACCGCCTGGCGTCAACTGGAAGAGGTGAGTCCGGCCTATCTACCGATCGTGGCGGAGCGGCTGACGCAGGCTCTGGTTCGCTGCGGACGCCAGGACGAAGCGATCAATCTCCTCAAGGCTTATCTGGAGCGCCGCCCAAGTCCGGACCTGCTGCATTTCCTGTTTCAGACCATGGCGCAAGTTCGTGGCTGGGAGGCAGCGAAGCAACTCGCGGCGG
>JFJP01002216.1_pt1 | contig 12703 bp, 11 predicted proteins | sample 431651 | NCBI WGS metagenome assembly JFJP01 (sample SAMN02602958, study PRJNA72255) | Microbial mat metagenome, whole genome shotgun sequencing project. | biome: fresh water; feature: sink hole; material: water; isolation source: purple microbial (photo- and chemosynthetic) mats found in... | reverse complement strand
GCGGCACGTTTGCTTTCAGTGATTGAGCGCAAGGGCTTGGAAGTGCTGGTCTAAATAAACCACCTATTTTGTGCTGTGGCAAGATGAATGCATAAGGCAGAGGGTTTTTAGGTTAGCGGGCGCGGCGCACCGAGTTTGAAGAGTGGCGCGGCACCGCCACTGCGCCCGGTAACCTAAAAACCCTCTGCCTTACCAGCCGGTCGGCCTCCCTCCAGACCGGACCCCTGAAGGCTGCTTCACTTTGAAACCTGCCGGACGGGGATTCCAGCTCGTCGGTCTGAACGGTCGTTGCGTCCGGATACGCTCGATACGCTCCAACAAGGTCGTCAGGTAGGTAATCTGCGCCCTTTGTGTGTTTCCCGGTTGCTAGTCACTATTTCAGTCTATAGGCGTCGATCGCCGTACCGCCAAGAACTCTCGCGGCTTCGTCGGTGGCAAACGCTTGCACCCAGCCCGATGGCCCAAAGGCGTCCAGAACCGCATCAAAATACGGTCGCAATTGGGCCTCGGTCCAGCGTGAATGGTTTGCCTCCGTAACCATGCCGGAAACCTTGCAATAGACGTTTGGCCGCCGAGCCAATTCACGAATATACGTATTCCATGGCTCGAACAACGCCTCCCTGATGCGCGGTTTGGCGATGTGGTCGAGAACGAAAACCTGATCCGGATGTGCGTCGACGAAACGGATTGTTTGTGGCAGATGGCGCTCGAAAATAAGGATATCGTAGGCCAACGAATGCTTTTTCAACTCGCGTATCCCGCGATTGAAATCGTCACGCAGAATGAAGTTGTCGTCTGCCTCGTCATGCACGACGTGGCGGACGGATTTGAGCATCGTATGCGCCCCAAAGCGTTCAAGTTCTACACCAAGCCTCGGCGAAACCAAATCAACCCAGCCGACGACTCCCTTGATGAAGTCGTTTTCGTTGGCCAGATCCAGCAGCCATTGTGTTTCGTCAACGGTCTGGCGCGCTTGCACGGTTACAACACCGTTGACAGCGGTGTCTGCAATCTCGCGTTGTAAATGACAGGGCAGAAAGTCGCGCTGGATGTCCACCATTGAGGCATCCATCCAGGCGTACTCGAGCGGGTCGTATTTCCAAAAATGGTGGTGGGAATCGATCTTCATTGGCTACCATCATTTGGCTTCAAGTGAAGTCAGGAGCAGCAAGGGCTCGTCCGCCGAATCATGGCACGGGAAATGACCTGTAGCCACTTTTTTGCAACGTTGGCAACGGGTAACCCGTCTCTGTTTTTTTCTGAACAGGCAACGGAATCACTGTCTGCGCGCCAGTCTCGCGAAAAAAAGCACCCACGATCTCCGCAATCGGGACCGTGGGTCAACACAGGTCACATCGGGAGACTGTCGATGCGACCATTACACCTTGGTTAAAGCGTACTTACCAGTGGCAGTAACCACTATTTTTCACAGAACCATCTCGGACCGCCAGCAGAGACCAGAACGAGATTGGAGTAAGCAGTGAAGTCGCCAGTGCGAATCGCAAATTTCACTTCTGAGCAGAGTTTGCCCCTCAGGTCGTTTTGGGTAACCTTTTCCACGGCGACTGAGTCGTCAAAATGACTCAGGAATTCCTTTTCACGACTCGGGCTTGTTTTCGCGGTCTCTTCCGAGTAGAGGATCTTCTCTACCGAAAAGTGCTTCAATACCTCTTCCAGAACGGTAATCGTTGTCGGCATATTGGGCGCCAGAGCCAGGTCAATGACTTTCGTTGTCGCCGGCAACGCCAAACCTGCATCGGTTATCAATATCTTGTCCGTATGCCCAAGTTTTGCAAATTCGGCGGCCAGTTCTCTGTTCAACAGTCCTGATTCGGTCATGTTGTTTCTCCTCTATGTGTCTGTGTCAGTCGATAGGCGTCACCCCGGTCGTTCCGGCGACACCTCTTACAAAGCTCCCACTGCATGCCCGTTTCTTAGTGATAAAGGGACATCGCGAACCATCTGTTCCTTGGATGTGCTTGTACGACAGATCATGCGCGACGGCGCCCCCGTTAACAAATGGTATTTGGCAATAAAGTAATAGAAAAAGGCATATCTTTCAGCTGATGGAGGGGGTTTTTCGGCGGCTTCAGTACAAGAAGCCAGTTTCTCGCCTAGAGTACCCAAAGTCCCCGCCAGCACGCGGCAAAACATTCATGTAGAAAAGGTTGTATTTTGTTGGCTTGATCGTTAAATCAATGATCTATTTCTATCGAATACATCAATACGGTCGTGCATTTCATCGCGTTTCACGCATTCTTTGTCGCCGCGTATTGTTTTTTTGCATTTCCCCATTGGTAAGGTCCTTTAGGGTTACTTAGTATTACTGCAACAAAAACAAGTACTCTTTTGTATGAACGCTGTTCAAATTCTGTAACTGCATGTGTGCTTAAAGTACAGATCAAGACTCGAACAGTGATGTCAGTGCGGGGTTTCTGTAGGGAGAACTGCTTTGTATAGCCAGTTGGCTGGGGGGGGTAAGTGAAATTATTTGGGCTTCTACGACATTTCAAGCAACGCGAAATGGTCCTGGTACTAATCAACGTGATCATCTTTGCAATCATTGGTATTGCCCGGCCGACTGCGTTTCTGAATTGGCTCAATATCAAGGCCATCCTGTCGCTGATGTCCTACGACCTGCTTCTGGCGGTCGGCATCACGGTGGTGCTGATACTGCGCGGGATCGACCTGTCGATCGGTTCGGTTCTGGCACTCACGTCGGTGATCATGGCTCTGATGATGCGCGCTGACATGCCGGTTCTGCCGTCTCTTTTTGCTGGTCTGGTGCTGGCTGTAGTCTGCGGTCTGCTGAACGGTGTTCTTATCGCCAAACTGCAACTGCTGCCTTTCCTGGTTACTCTCGGCATGATGTCGCTGGCCCGCGGGATCGCTACCGTCATGACATCCGGCCAATACATCTCGTTTCCGAATACGGCTGAATGGTTCATCGCCTTTGGGCGTGCCGAAATCCCGTTCTGGAAAACCGAAACCATGACCTACGGGTTTCCGGTGCCGCTACTCATTGCACTCGTTGTTGTCGCCGTCTTCGGGTATTTCCTGACGAACTGGAAGCCGATGCGTCAGATGTTCTTCGTCGGACAGAATGCCGAAGCTGCCAAACTCGCTGGCTTGAGCGTCGTACGGATCACCATCATTGGCTACGTTATCTGTGCCCTGTTCGTCTGGCTGGCCAGTGTCCTGATGATTTCGAGCAACCGGATCGGCTATGCGAACTACGGTATCGCATCGGAAATGCGGGCGATCGCCGCGGCCGTGGTGGGTGGTGCCAGTTTCTTCGGCGGATCGGGGAGCATTCCGGGAACCTTTCTTGGTGTACTGATGCTGGCGCTGATTGGCAACGGGTTCATCTTGCTGGCCGGAGATCCTAACTGGCAGCAGGCAACGACCGGTCTGGTCCTGATCCTGGCTGTCGCCGTTGATGCAATTCGTACCTTCCGCGAAAGGAAGAACTGAAATGGACGCCCTGCAGATCAGGAACGTCAGCAAGAGCTTTGGCGAAAACAAGGTGCTCTCTGACATCAACATGGACGTGCGGAAGGGTGAGGTTCACGCGCTCATCGGCGAGAACGGTGCCGGCAAATCAACGCTGGTCAAGATTATCGGTGGCATCTATGCGCGCGATGCAGGCGAAATTCTGATTGATGGTGAGGCCGTCGATTTCAAGGATCCGCTGCAAGCCATGCGCATGGGGATCTCGATTGTTCACCAGGAGTTGAGTCTGGTGCCGAACGCCACCGTGGCCGAGAACATCTACCTGCGCCGCGAGATTACCAATAAAGCGGGATTTAACGACTGGAACAAGATCAACCAGCAGGCGGCTGAAGTATTCCAGCGCATCAATCTGGATGTCGATCCCACCGAGCTGGTCGGCATGCTGAGTGTCGGTATGCAGCAGTTGGTCGAAGTGGCCAAGGCGATTGCGCTGAATGCCCGAATCGTGATCATGGATGAGCCGACCTCCTCTCTATCCGAAAACGAGATTCCTGATCTTTTCCGCGTAATCCGTAGCTTGCGCGATCAGGGGATATCGATCATCTTCATCTCGCACAAGCTGACAGAACTGTTCGAGATTTCCGACCGTATTACGGTGCTCAGAGATGGCGAGTACGTCGGAACCGTTGATACCGCCGCATCGAGTTCCGATGAGATCATTCGCATGATGGTTGGCCGGCATCTTGGCGACCTCTTTCCTCAACACGCGTCGCAGATTGGCGACGTGGTTTTCGAGTGCCGCGGACTATCGCTTTTCGGCAGGGCCAAAGACGTCAATTTCAAAATCCGACGTGGCGAGATCCTCGGGCTCTCTGGTCTGGTCGGCGCCGGTCGTACGGAGGCGATGCGCGCTCTGGTCAACGCGGACAAGCGCTCCTCGGGTCAGTTCTGGATGAATGGCGAGGAAATCACCATTGAAAATCCTCAGGATGCCATCAGCAAAGGCATTTACTACGTTTCGGAAGATCGTAAGAGTTCCGGCCTCTTCCTGAACTCGAGCATCACCTGGAATGTTGCCATGGCCTCGCTTGATCGCATGAAAAAGGCCCTTGGCATGCTTGATCAATCGAAGATGCGCCAGACGGCCGAAGGGTTTATCAAGACAATGGATGTTCGTCCGGCGGACCAGCGAGTGAACACAGGGAACCTGTCCGGCGGCAATCAACAGAAGGTGTTGTTGTCAATGGCCCTGTGCACCGAGCCGCGACTGCTGATCGTCGACGAACCCACCCGCGGTGTAGACATTGGTGCGAAATCGCTGATCCACAAACGCTTGCGGGAAATTGCCGAGCAAGGGGCGTGCGTGATTGTCATTTCGTCTGAAATGCCGGAAATCATAGGCATGAGCGATCGCATTTTGGTGTTTCGTACCGGCCATGTCTCCGCGGAACTCGACAACCTGCGAGGCAGCGTCACGCAAGAAGAAATAATGCAAAAAGCCACGCATAACTGACTTGAAACGAGACCACGACCATGCTCACAACCCTGAAGAAGAAACTTAAGACCGGTTCGGTGCTGCAAGCCGTTGGGCTGACAGTCATCATCCTGCTGATCGGAATCACGATGCAGGTTATGAACGGCAATTTCCTGTCGGCGGCAAATATGGAAGTGATGGCGATGAACCTGATCTTCGAGGGAATCATGGCGATTGGAATGACCTTCGTCATCATTGGCGGCGGCATCGATCTTTCGGTCAGCGCCGTGTTTCCCTTTGCCGAAATCATCGTTGCCAAGCTGATGATTGAAGCTGGATTGCCGATCTTTCCTGCGGTTCTTATCACGTTGGCGCTATGCCTCGGCATCGGTTTGATCAATGCAACCTTGATCAACGTTCTGCGCGTACATCCGATGGTGATCACCATGGGCATGATGCTGACACTGCGGGGTATCAACCTGGCTATCACCAACGGCAAGTCAATCGCAGGTTTTTCCGACGATTTTCTGTTTCTCGGCCAGGGCACATTTTTCGGAATCAACCTACCGATTGTCTTCTTTCTCTTCGCAGCGATTACCTTGGGCTATCTGCTCAAGAATCACCCTTACTTCCGCCAGCTCTATTTCATCGGCGGTGGCGAACGCGCGGCTCGTCTGTCCGGCGTCAAGGTTGAGCAGGTGAAGACGGTCGTCTACATGCTGTCCGCATTGCTGGCCGGAATCGCCGGCATCATGGCGGCAGCCCAGTACGGCGCGGCCCACTGGAGTCACGGGAATCTGTCGGAACTAAAGGCGATCGCGGCGGTGGCCATCGGTGGTGCCGACGTTAATGGTGGCAGCGGCAACGTCTTTGGCACCGTGCTTGGAATCGCCTTTCTGGCCGTAGTGCACAACGCGTTTGTTTCATCCGGCATCAACACGTTCTGGTACGACGCGGTGAACGGTCTGATGTTGCTGATCGCAATCCTGTTCAGCAAGTACATCGAACGCAAGAACGCCCGAGCGGTGTTGAGCGCCAAGCAAATGAAACTGGATGAATCCGGGGGTTACCCCAAAGCGAACATGGCAGAGCAGCGAGCGTGACGCTCCAGCTGAGTAATGCATGGATTTTGTAGGCTGTCTTTGTTTAGAAATGCGCCCATCTGAATCACGGTTGCGCGTTTGTGAAGGTTACTGACGTCGATTCTTTGACCGACGTCTGTATTGGAGCCGTCCCGAAGGGGTGCGGATTATTGGAAGGTCTGAGGAGGATGTTGATATGGCAATGCTCAAGAAGTTAGTCGTTTCTGTTTCCGCAGCAATCGTTTTGTGCGGAATCGCAAGTGCTCCAGCCAGAGCTGCAGAAGAAACCTACGGCATGGTAGTGTTTCTGAAAGGTTCGGAGTTTTTCAACTGGGCGTATGCCGGTTTCCAGGATGCGGCCAAGACCGTTGGCGCCAAGACCGAACTTCAAGGTCCGGCCGATTGGGATGCTTCCGCCGAAGCGCGTGCGGTTGACCAACTGGTGGCCAAGGGCGTAAAGGGCGTCGCGGTTACGGCCGGTGATGCAAACACGCTGGTGTCCTCAATCGACAAGGGAATCGCCAAGGGCGTTCCGATCGTTACGTTTGACTCGGATTCGCCAAAGAGCAAGCGTCTGCTGTTTGTTGGTACCAACCACTACAATGCAGGCTATCAGGCCGGCCTGAAGATGGGCAAGTTGCTCGGCGACAAGGGCCGCATCGGCATTTCGATGATTCCGGGTCTTGATTCGATCAATGGTCGCATCGCCGGTTTTGAAGCCGGTCTGGCCAAGGCTGCTCCGGGAGCCAAGGTTGTCGTGAAGGTAAACGACGAAGGCGATCTGCAGAAGGCCGAAACGGTCAACACAGCGATGCTCCAGGCCAATCCGGAAATCAACGGCATCTTCTGCGCACACGGCAATCCGGCTACCGGCGCTGCTGCTGCCGCACGCAATGTCGGACGCGACAAGGGTGACAACAAGGTACAAGTCATGGGCTTCGCGATCGACGTGCCGATTCTGCAGATGGTCGAGCGCGGTGAGCTTGTCGGTACGGTTGCCCAGAATCCCTACATGATGGGCGTCATGTCATTCCACATGCTCTATTCAGCTGCTCACAAGACACAGTTTGACAACATGAACCAGCCTGGTTTCGGCAATGTTCCGTCTTCGGACCTCGACACCGGTGTTGCCATTCTGCTGAAGGGCGACGCCGCACTGAAGACTCTCGCCAAGCCGCCGAAGCTCTAACGGCGCTAGCACCCCCACCGCTTTTTGGTCTGATCCCAGGCCCGCCGTATTCCGGTGTGGCGGGCCTGCTTCGCTCAAAAATCACGGTTACAGCATGATTTTGTGGTTTTTTTGAAGGAAATTTGTGATGGCGAAAACATTCGACTGGCAACTGCCGACCGAGATCAAGTTCGGATCTGGGAAAATAGAAGAGGCCGGCGCAGTGTGCCGCCGGTATGGGACCAAGTGTCTGATTGTGACCACGGCCTCAGAACCCTGGCTGGAAATACTTGTGGTTCGCGTAAAAGCGATCCTCGCTGCGTCGGGGGTTGAGAGCAAGTGGTATTCTGGAATCGGGGTCAACCCAACTACCGACCAGATCACCGGCGGGGCAGAAGCAGCTCGCTCATTCGGCGCGCAGGTCGTGCTCGGTCTTGGCGGCGGTTCGAGCATGGATGGCGCAAAAGCAATCGCGGTAGAAGCCACGCACACGGATACCTGCTGGGACTACCTCTGGTTCCGCGAAACTCAACCAACCAGCGCAACCTTGCCGGTGGTGGCCGTTACAACCACGTCAGGCACCGGTTCGCAGCTGACCCAGGTAGCAGTGGTAACAAAAACCGACGAACGTTGCAAATCAGCAATCTATAACGATATGGTCTTGCCACGGGTCGCCATCGTGGATCCCGACCTGATGACAAGCATTCCGCCACGGATGACAGCATTTACGGGGTTCGATGCTTTTACGCATGCGTTTGAGACATTCATACACCCCGGTTGCAACCCTTACATCGAAATGATGGCCCGTGAGGCGATCTCTCTTGTCCTGAAATGGCTCCCTAAAGCAGTTGCCAACGGCAACGATACCGAGGCGCGTTATTACATGGCTTTAGCAGACTCTCTGGCCGGACTTTGCATTCGCAGTGCCGGCGTAACTCTGCCGCATGGCATGGGCATGGCTATCGGAGGAATGTATCCGCACGTCGCTCACGGTCAGTCGCTGGCCATCGTTTATCCGGCGTTTATGGAATACACCCAGGCTGCGGCACCTTACCAGTTTGCCTGGCTAGCCAGACAATTGGATCCGACCGCTGCATCACTCGATGATGCCAAGGCCGCTGCTCTAGCCCCTGCCTTGCTTTCCGGATTCATCAAAGCGATTGGTATCTCGCAGAAACTACGCGACGTAGCTGTGCCCGAGACGGAATTGGATGCACTCACGGTGGCCTGCATGGTGTTGCCTGATTACAAGAACAATCCTCGGGTCGCAACCCCGGAAGATATGTCGGCACTCGTTTACGCGAGTTGGTGAATCGAATTCTCCGACCGTCCAAAGGGAAGAATCGATTGCGACCGGGGCCCGCTAATTGTTGAAATGACGGTGCCAACCGGTTTTGGCACCGTGTGAATAGTGTATGGAGAGTTAGACATGAAACAAGCCACAATGGAAAAGCCCGGAAGCATCCGTTTCGATGATGTCGCCGCAACGCCACCGGGCGCAGGGGAAGTTGGAATTCACGTGCAGCAGATCGGCATTTGCGGCTCCGATATCCACGTCTGGCACGGCTCGCATCCCTTTACACCGTACCCGGTCATTCAAGGGCACGAATTCATGGGTGTCGTCGAGGCGGTTGGATCTGGAGTCGACAGCGCCCCGCCAATCGGTAGCAAGGTGACCGCACTGCCGCAGATTGTCTGCGGACACTGTAACCCCTGCAAGAAGGGTCGCTTCAACATCTGCGAAAACCTGAAGGTACGTGGCTTTCAGGCGGATGGCTGCGGTCGCGAGTACTACAACATCCCGGCGGAACGACTGGTGCGTCTCCCCGACGATTTTTCCGCCGATCAAGGCGCTTTCGTCGAACCCGTCTCCGTTGCCGTACACTCCTGCAACCGCGCCGGCGATTTGACCGGGCGCAATGTAGTCGTCCTTGGTGCAGGAACCATCGGGAACCTGATCGCCCAAGTCGCCAAAGTACGCGGCGCCGCCAAGGTTCTAATCACCGATATCGCCGACCATCGACTTGAGGTTGCCAAACAATGTGGTGTCGATTTCGCCATCAACACCGCACAGCAATCGCTCAAGGAGGCCACTACTGCCGCGTTCGGCGACGGTGGTTTTGATCTCGCCTTCGAAGCAGCTGGCGTCGAAGCCTCGCTCGACTCGGCCGTCAAGTCCATCGAAAAGGGCGGGATGGTCCTCATCGTCGGGGTCTACGGCAAACCTCCCGTGGTCGACATGGGCGTTGTTGGTGAACACGAGATCGTTCTGGCCGGAAGCATGATGTACTGGCGTGACGACTGGGAAGAGGCGGTAAGACTGTTGGCTTCGTCGATCAAGATTGCGCCGCTGGTCTCCAGGCATTTTTCGTTTGCCGAGTGGACGGATGCTTACCACTACATCGATACAAACGGTGCGTCGATCATGAAGGTTATGGTCGATATGCCGGCTTAAATGTTCTGACTGGATGGAGTATGCTTGGCCTCATCCGCGACAGACAAGCAGAATCTGGACTGAACTCGGCGGCGGGGTAAACTACCTCTGTCAGGCTCAGGAACACAAAACGGAATCTCAGGAGTGCATGAGTTGAATAAATGAGCAGCACATTTAACATTTAGTGGCGAACCAAAATGGGCAAGCGAGTCGAAAAAGCGGAAAATTCTAAGGCCAATCTTGAGATTGTTCACAAGGAGCCGGAATCGGCCTTTACTTGTATCGCCCACCCGTGGCCCTGGCCTCAGTGCGTCTGGCACCACCACAAGGAATATGAGATCCATCTCATTCAGCATGCGTCAGGGACCGCCTGGGTGGGCGATTACATTGGTCCTTTCAGCCCCGGTCACCTCGTTCTGGTAGGCCCCGATCTTCCTCATAATTGGACCAGCCACAGCATTGCGACTCCTGATCAACCGCCCCAGGAAGATCATGTTATTCAGTTTACGCTCGATTCGTTTGGGCAGGGCTTCTTCGACATCCCGGATTTGGCTGAGATTAAGGAATTACTTAATCGTGGTGCGCAAGGAGTTGAGTTTTTAAGCTATGGCGAAGCCACGCTGGCGAAAATAACCCGATTGAGATTCCTGTCGGGCGCGGAGCGTTTTCTTTGTTTGCTGGAAATTCTGAAGAGCCTCGCCGAGATTGGGGATTGCCGCGTCTTGTGTAGCCAAACCTATTCGCCTGTTCTTGGCGATACAAACGTGATGCGTATTAACAAAGTCCTCTCCTACATGCGTTTGAACATGGCTACTGACATTACGCTTGAATCTGCTTGCACCTATCTGCATATGCAACCGCGCTCCTTCAGTCGTTTCTTTAACCAGATTACCGGACGACGGTTCAGTGACTACCTGTGCGAAATGCGCATCGGTGAGTCGTGCAGTTTGCTATTGAATACCGACCGTCCGATCACCGACATCTGTTTTGCGGTCGGCTTTAGCAATATCTCATGGTTTAACCGATGTTTTCTCGAAATCAAGGGAGTGACACCAAGAGAGTATCGACGATCCGCTGTAGCTCGTTACGGACCGTTCGATTCACGAGGTAATCTGGCCAGCGAGTCACGGACGGTTGCTACGCAGGCATAGCGTCTCTAAAGCTAGAACTAACTAGTCGGAGCAAGACCGGCTTAACAAAGGACAGAGGAATTTCAACGTGAATCTATTTGAGAAATCAACCGGGCGGACTCTGGATGTTAGATTGTCGTGGATGAACGAACCCTTGTCATGGGAGTTCGTTGAAGAATCACTTCAAATAGATGTTCCGGAATCGGCTGATTTTTTTCAAGACCCCGCAGGGGTGAATGTTCGAAGTTCTGCCCCGTTTCTCTATTGCGAAGCAGAAGGCGACTTCTCGTTAACTGCAAGAGTAGATGTTGATATGATCGACGCCTATGACTCTGGTTGCATCATGGTCATGGTCGACGAAAAACATTGGGCAAAATTGTGTTTTGAGCTTGTAAATCAGACGCCAACAATCGTCAGCGTTGTGACAAAGAACGTATCCGATGATTGCGTATCGGAGAAGATTGGAACAGCCAAGCCGTATTTAAGGATACTCAGGTCTGGCAATTGCTTTGGCTTCCATTATTCACTTGACGCGGTCGAGTGGACTCTCGTTAGGTTCTTTGGCATGGATGCCCCGAGAATAGTGAAGATTGGAGTGGTCGGTCAGTGCCCAGTTGGAAAAGGGACAATCGTTCGTTTTAAGAGATTCGATCTCGAAATATCTAGTATTGGCGATGCAAGGACGATCGACTGAGGCGTCTGCCAAGGACATCTGCCTTGGGAAATCGACAGAAGCATCAGCCGATGCCACTTTGTTGGGTATTGCATGGAACAGGCGCTGCTGGATCAATCAAGCCCCGGTCCTGTAGAGCCTGCCACAAGGTGTCTGGGATGGCCGTCTCAAGCCATTCAAGGTTTTGCCTCAACTGAGCGTCAGTTCTGATACCAACTACGCTTGATACTACTGCCGGGTGCGCCATCGGGAATTGAATCGCAGCTGCCGGTAGTGGCACAGAAAACTCATCGCAGGCACTTTTCAACGAGCGCACACGTTCAACGATTTCCGCGGGTGCATCATTAAAATTAAATTTGTTGTTTCCGGCTAAGATGCCCGAATTAAAAACACCCGCAATAACTACGCCCGTTCCGTTGCGGTGACATTCGTCCATGAGCGTCGTCAAGCATTTTTGTTCCAACAGGGTATAGCGCCCAGCAAGCATCGCGCAATCAAGATCAAATTCTTGCATGGCATCATGCACTACTTCCCATTCATTTACTCCCAAGCCCACCGCCGTCACTTGGCCGGATCGCCTCAACTCATCTAAAGCACGGAACCCCCCTCCTGTTGTGAGTTGAGTCCAATAGTGATCATGAGTAGCCGCGTGAGTGAATCGACCTATATCGTGTACGTAAAGGATATCAATTCTCGCCACCATCAAGCGTTGCTGGCTGTCTTCAAACGAACGCATTACTCCATCATAGCTGTAGTCAAAGTGTGGTCTAAAGGGATACGGTTTGGCCCAACCGTCATCCCCAGGTTTTACCGTAGCGTCCGGCCGCATAAGGCGCCCTACCTTGGTGCTCAGTACGTAGCTATCCCGGGAATGTGCAACCAATTGCTGACCGAGCATGTGCTCGGAACGGGTGTAACCATAGTACGGCGCCGTGTCAAAGTAGCGAATACCCGCTGTCCAGGCCGCCGTGAATACCCCGGCCACTTCTTCAGCCGAGGTTTCACGGTACAGGCCGCCCATCTGGGAACACCCCAAACCCAGGGTCGTCTAAAGAGGACCCCAGAGTCAAGACAGTAATGGACTCAGTTTAAGCTGTACATTCGACTGCACTTGCAGCTGGACGGCGCTGCCCCGGTTTTGCTTTTGACGTTGCCGTTGCTTCTGACGTTGTCGTTGCTTTTGACTTTGTTGTTGCTTCTGCACTTGCCTTTGCGGTGGAGGACACCCCTGTGGAGCGTAGCGGAACAGGGGTGTCCTCCACCGCGCGCGGAAACTTATCTACGATCAT
>JFJP01039850.1_pt1 | contig 12704 bp, 9 predicted proteins | sample 431651 | NCBI WGS metagenome assembly JFJP01 (sample SAMN02602958, study PRJNA72255) | Microbial mat metagenome, whole genome shotgun sequencing project. | biome: fresh water; feature: sink hole; material: water; isolation source: purple microbial (photo- and chemosynthetic) mats found in... | reverse complement strand
CCATTGGGTGGCTTTTGGGATATTAGTTATACTTGGCGGCAAAATGATTTCGGACGGTTTCAAAAAAAACGAAGAATCAACTTTTAGTTTCAACCCAATTAAAATGAAAATTCTATTAGCTTTGGCGCTTGCTACCAGCATTGATGCCATGGCTGTTGGGCTAAGTTTTGCTATGTTGGAGGTTGATATTATTATGCCGGTTATAATAATTGGCGGAATTACTCATAGGAATTGGGGTTAAAATATTGATTGAAAGCATTTAAATTCGCGAAAAATATATTTTTTCCGAAAAATAAATTTAATATACAGGTTATGAAAAAAATCTTCTTTTTAGTTGTACTTTCGGTTATGGCTATTTTTAGTTTAACATCGAGCAAAATTAACGATAAACGTCCGCAAAAACTTTCGATTAAAATAATTGAAACTACGGATGTTCACGGGTATATTTTGCCCTACGATTTTATTGACAATAAAGCAACCGAATATTCGCTAAGCCATGTTTCGGGCATGCTAAACAAGCTCAGAACCGACCCTGCGTTCGAATATATTTTGCTCGATAACGGCGATATTTTGCAAGGTCAACCATCGGCATATTACTCGAATTTTATGGATACTGCAAGCACGCACTTAGTTGCCGCTGCCATGAATTACATGAAATACGATGCAGGAAGCGTTGGTAACCACGATATTGAAACCGGACATGCAGTTTACGATAGATTTAACAAACAACTTAACTTCCCGTGGCTGGCTGCCAATGCACTGCGAACCGATAATGGCGAACCGTACTTTAAACCCTATACCATAATTGAACGAAAAGGGGTAAAAATTGCCGTGTTGGGTTTGACCACGCCGGGTATTCCGAATTGGTTGCCGGAAGTAATTTACAAAGGCATTGTGTTTGAAGATATGATAGTTACGGCGCAAAAATGGGTTAAAATAATTCAAGAAAAAGAAAAACCCGATGCAATTGTTGGTTTGTTTCATGCGGGAATTGACCCGACGTACGGCGGTGCAAAAGCCGACGAATTCAGAAATGAAAATGCTGTAATGCTTGTTGCTAAGCAAGTTCCGGGTTTTAATGTGGTTTTTGCCGGACACGACCACAGTGCCATGAACGAGAAAATAATAAATGCAGCCGGCGAGGAAGTATTGGTTATGAATGCCGGTTCGCGTGGCGAATATGCTGCTATTGCACAACTTAATTTTGAGTTGAACAAAAAGACAAAGGCGTATAAAATTACATCGGTTGGCGAATTAATGGCTTCGAAAAATTTTGAGCCAGACCGCGAACTTACCGAACATTTAAAAAAATATTCGGAAAATGTGCTAAACTATACCGGTGCCGAAGTTGCCGTAATTACCGAAGCATTAAGTTCGCGCGAGGCAATTTTTGGAAACGCCAAATTTGTCGATTTGCTAAACTCGGTACAATTGGACCTTTCCGGAGCACAAATATCGTTTGCTGCACCGCTTTCGTTTAACGCCGAAATAGCTAAAGGTAAACTGTTGGTAAACGATATGTTCAAAATTTATAAATTCGAAAACTTATTGTATACCATTGAATTAAGCGGTAAGGAAATTAAGGGATACTTAGAATTTTCGTACAGCATTTGGTTTAATGAAATGAAATCGGAAAACGATGCCTTGCTTTTATACAAAAAAGATGCTTCCGGGAAAATTACCAATCGCCTTGCCAATGCATTTTATAATTACGACGAAGCAGCAGGGATTATTTACACCATCGATTTATCGAAGCCTTATGGCGAACGAATTACCATTAAAAGTTTAGCCGACGGAACTCCGTTTTCGGAAGCTGCCAAGTATAAGGTTGCTGTAAATTCGTACAGGGGCAACGGTGGCGGCGACCACTTAACCAAAGGCGCCGGAATTGCAAAAGCCGAAATAACAGGCAGAATATTGAAATCGACTGAAATAGATTTGCGCTATTATATTATGGAATATTTGAAAAAGAATAGTCCAATAACACCTAAAGCGTTAAACAATAGAACTTTTGTACCCGAAATATGGTACAGGCAAGCCAAAGAACGAGAATTTAACATACTTTTTCCGAATAAATAAAACGTAAGCGTGTGCTAATTTCTATGGCACACGCCTGCGTATTCGCAATTCGTGCATTGGTCCGGTTTTTCGGTTTGTTCAAAATCGAATGCCGGACTAAATATTTCGCTCATAAGCTGTTGCATTAATGTAATGTATTGGTCAAGCAATTCGTCCTGCAACTCGCCTAAAATTGGACGTTTGTCGCGTCCATAGGTTATATTATGCGTAAAATCGTCGGCAGTAATTCCTCGAAGCGGATAAAATCCGGGTTCAATGCGGCTATAATCGGGAAATTTATTTTTTACAATATACGCATAAAAAAATAACTGAAAAATTCCGGCATTTTTATAACTGCTTTTAGCAAAGAGCGTTTCAACCGAATTAATCGATTTTTCTACCCCACCCGATTTATAATCGATAATTCGCAAATTGCCCTTGTTTAGGTCTAACCGGTCAATTGCGCCGTAAAATGCAACGGTTTTTGTTTCGCCTTGCAATTCGAAGTCGAAATTCACCCTAAAATCTTGTGTATTTTCTAAGCTTAAAATAGTGAAGGGAGCTATTTTTTGGTCGTAGTTTAAAATGGCCAAAATTAGCTTTTTTTGCACTTCGTAGCCTACCGACCTGTTTTTTGTTATAGCAAACTCATCCGATGCTTGCATTTCGAACCATTTGCGGTAGGCCGTTTCAAGTGCTTCCGGAATGAGTGCTTTTAGCCGTTCAAAATCTTGTTTATCAATAACTTTACTGTTTTTTTCTTCCATTATTTGCAAGTAAAGTATTTCGAGCGCACTGTGTACTATAATTCCAAATTCAATCGGGTTTACATCATCGCGTAATACTTCGTCGCTTCGAAGTTTGGCAATGTACCGAAAATAAAATTTCAGTTTGCATGAAAGGTAAGCACTTAAGGCAGAAGCCGAAAAAGTTTTATTATGTCCGTTTTCGGTAACTAAATATTGGTTAAGCACTTCAAAAACTGCTTCGTTCTTTTTAATTCGAATATCTTTACGAACCGGAACTTTCACTTCCAGGGCCAAATCGTGCTTTATAAAATTAATTTTGCTTTCTTTTTGAAGTTGCATAACATAGCGGCTAAGCTCAGAGCCTGAGCGATTTCCGCCCACATTGTCGTAAAGCAAAAATATATTTTCGGCTCTGCTTAACAATCTGTAAAAATAGTAGGCTTGAATGGCTTCTTTGTGGTGTTTTTGCGGCAATTTAAATACAAACCTTACCGATTCGGGAATAAAGCCAGTGCGTGTTGAAGTTGCAGGAAAAATTCCTTCGTTTACGCCGGTAATAATTACATTTTTGAAATCGATGTTTCGAGTTTCGAGCATACCCATAATTTGCAGTCCTTCCGTAGTTTCGCCCGAAAACGAAATACGAATGCTTTCCAACACCTCGCGCAGAATTCTAACCATGGCATTTACACCAATTTCGGTTCCGAAACCGTAGTTTGGCAGCAAAATTCGAAGGCGCTTAATTTCTTTGTAAACAGCAAAAATATATTCTCTTTCCGGTGCTGTATTTTCGGCTAAACCCAATGCATCAGTTTTTGCCTTATCTTTAACAAAAAGCAAAAAAAGCAGTTGCAAAATATCTTGCAAAATCGTATCGGCAGTTTCAGTTGGTTTTACAAATAAATCAACCACTTCCGATAAGTTTTTAAGCTTGCTTATTTTTATATATTCTTGCTTCGAAGCTTCCAATTCGGCAATTTTATGCTTCAAACTTTCCGATGTACCGGTTTCCAAAGCACGCAACAATCGTATAGCCATATCGACCGAAACTGCCGAATCGATTCCTTTTAAATTGGCAATTTTGAATTGAAGCAATAATTGCAAATAGCCGAAAAGCGAAGTTGCGCTAAACGGAAAACCCATGGTAACGTTAATTGGATTAATGCTTTGCGGCAGCGATTGCAATACCGGAAAAACCAAGTTCTCGTTCGTTAAAACAATGGCAGTATCGGTAAAACCGGCTAATTCCGGCGAAATTTTTTCGAGCACCTGCCCAATAATTTTTGCTTGAGTAATTTCCTTGGTACAACCCAAAATAGTAATTGTTTTTTCGGTTGAATTAAGCGAATTTGCCAATTTATTGAGGGTTGCCGAACCAAAAAGTTTCAAATTTTCGCGCATAAAAGCACCGGCTTCATGCAATTCACTTTCTACAAAAAACACATCGGCGTCCCAATAAAATAGCGCCTTTCCTTCGTTCATTAAATGCTTAAACAAGTTTTTTTCGCCGGCATTAAGGGCATTGAAACCTATAAAAATGTAGGTTGTAAACTGCGAAGTATCTAAAGTTTTTGCATCAATTTTTTCTTTAATAATTCGATATTGCAATCCGTTATAGGCAATTTTTTTGGCGCGAAGTTTTTGCGTAAATCGTTCGTAAACTGTGGGTAAGGTGCGCCAAATTTTAATAAATTGTTCTTTTTCGCGCGAGTTATCTTCTTCAATAAAACTGCGCCAATATTTTCGGAGTATTTCTTTTTCTTCTTCCGAAAGTAAGGTAAATTTAAGTTCAATTTCCTTTAAATCCGCAATATACGCAAACAATTCTTTTGGGTTTGCCAAATAATTATCGGTTTCCGAAAAATCGTTCAGCATCGCTTCACCTACCGAAATAAATCGTTCAAAATCCATTTCAACATCCAGTTCTTTGATGTAGATTTCGTACAATTCAAACAAAAGTGTAAGTCTGTCGGCGGTATTAGTTTCTGAAAATCGGCTAACTAATTTACTGATTGGTAAAATTTTAGGTGACCGAATAACTTTTCCGGCTGCTTCGGCAAAATATTTTTTAAAATAAATCATTGCTCGGTTGTTAGGTACAACAAAGCAAGTGGTCGAATAATTGCTTTCGTACCGAGCGTATGCATTAAACGCTGCTTCTTTTAAAAAATAATCCATGTGCGTGTTTGTTTTATTCATTTGCATTTAACTATGCCTAAAAAACCAATTTAACCGATAAAAGCCTAAACTACTGTGTTTTTTGGTAAAATTTACCCTGAAAAGTATCGCGCTCTGCTAATCGTTTTTCAATTTTATGTACAATTTCGAAGTTTTTAATTCCGCCCCAGTTTGGTGCAATAATTAAATCTTTTGGCGATTCGCTCGAAAATCGTTCGATAATAATTTCCGGTTTTAAACGCTCAATGAAATCAATAACGGTTTCAATATAGGTATCCAAAGAAAATAAGTCGAATTTTTCAGGATTTTCGGCAAATTGTTTTGCCATTTTTGTTTGCTTAATTATTTGCAATTGATGCAGTTTTAAAGTTCTTATAGGAAGTTTCGAAATTTTTACCGCGTGTTCCATCAGCATTTCTTTTGTTTCGCCGGGTAAGCCCAAAATCATATGAATGCCAACAAATATTCCTCGCTTTACTGCAGCATCTACTGCCCATATAGTTTCGGCGTAGCCATGTCCGCGGTTTATATATTCGAGGGTTTCATCCGAAGTTGATTCGACACCGAATTCTAAAAATACGTGGTATTTTTTACTTAATTCGGCAATATAATCAAGCACTTCTTCGGTTACCGCATCGGGGCGCGTTCCAATTACCAAGCCTATAACTTTGGGGTGCGAAAGTGCTTCTTCGTATAGCTCTTTAAGCGAATCGAGACTTGCATAAGTGTTCGAATAAGCCTGAAAATAAGCCAAATATAATTGCGCTTGGTATTTGGGTCCAAAAAAGGCAATGCCTTCTTCCAATTGCGCAGTAACGGTTTTGCGGGGCGAAGTATAGAATGGCTTAAAGGTATTGTTGTTGCAATAGGTACAGCCGCCAAAACCCTTTGAGCCATCGCGATTTGGGCAGGTAAAACCGGCATCAACCGAAATTTTTTGTACGCGTTCACTAAAAATACTTTTTGAATAACTTGAATAATCGTTGTATCGTTTGTTTTGTTTTTGCATGTTCGTTTAAAAATTAAAAACCGCATATTTATAACAAATATACGGTTTTTAAGTGTTTGTATCCAATTTATTTTTTATCGCACTTTTTTTGAATTCTAAGCAGTGTATTTTTTTATTCAAACTCCTAATCGTTTTTTAATTTCGTCAATTTGGCTTTTGTATTTTTTATTGGTTTCCGACAAGTTTGTTACGGTTTTGCAAGCGTGTAAAACCGTAGCATGGTCGCGTCCGCCAATTTGTGTACCAATGCTTTGCAACGAATTTTTGGTCAGGTTTTTTGAAAAATACATTGCAATTTGCCTTGCCTGAACTATTTCTCGTTTTCGCGAACTCGAATGCATATCTTCGGTTTCGATATTAAAATAATCGCCCACCGTTTTCTGAATGAAATCAATCGAAATTTCCTTTTTCGAATTTTTTATAATACGGTTTACGGTTTGTTGAGCCAAATCGAGCGTAATCTCTTCGCGTATCAATGTCCAATGTCCCAATAACGAAATACGGGTACCTTCCAATTCGCGAATGCTGGCAAAATTGCGTTCAGCCAAATAAAGCAATACATCTTCGGGCAGTTCAACGCCATCCAAGTAGTTACGGTTGCGCAAAATGCTAACTCTGGTTTCATAATCGGGTACTATAAGTTCTGCCGATAAACCCCATTTAAAGCGCGAAAGTAATCGCTTCTCCATACCTTTAAGTTCCGATGGAGCTTTGTCGGAAGTAAGTATAAGTTGCTTTTTATTTTGCTGTAAATGGTTGAAAATGTGGAAGAAAGTATTTTGTGTTTTTTCTTTGCCACCAAACTCTTGCACGTCGTCTATAATTAATACGTCAATCATTTGGTAGAAATGGATAAAGTCGTTTACTTCATTTTTTCGAGTTGCCTCGGTATATTGATAAAGGAATTTGCTTGCATCTACATAAAGTACAATTTTATCCGAATGTCGTTCTTTAATTTCAATACCGATTGCTTGTGCCAAATGGGTTTTGCCCAAACCCGATTCGCCATAAATAAATAAAGGATTAAACGGGGTTTCGCCCGGTTTTTCAGCTACCGAAATACCTGCTTGTCGAGCTAATTTATTGCATGTCCCTTCAATAAAATTAGCCATTGAGTGCGTTGAGTTTAGTTGCGAATTTATTTGCAATTTTTTTAAGCCCGGTATAACGAACGGATTTTTAATACTGTTCGGGTCGGGAGGCAAATTCACGGCTTTGTTTTCCGGAATTGGCTTGTTTTGGGTTGGGTATTTAACCGTTTTCGAAGTGTTTTCGACTGTTTTACGTTCCATAACCACAATGTACTCAAGCTTTGCACCGGCACCAATAAACCGACGCAGCGTTTTGCTGATAATGTCGATATATTGCTCCTCCAAGTACTCGTAATAGTACGGACTTGGAACCTGAATAGTTAATACATTCTCATTCAGACGAATAGGAATAATTGGTTCAAACCAGGTTTGGTAACTTATAGCAGGCAAATTGTCTTTAAACACAGCCAGACACTCCTCCCATATGGAGGCATGATCCTTATTCATATAATTTTCAGGGCATTAAAAAAATATATTCTGTAACAAATCGGTTCTGTAAAGTTTCAACTAAAAAAGTTAAAAAAAAAATTTTTTTTAGTTGTTTTTTTCAATAAAAGTGTAATGGTAACTAAATCAGCGTAATAATTTTTCAATTATTTTCATATTCTTTAATGTGTTAAAAATCAGCACTTTATAAACAAAACGTTGGTTTTTAAACCGTTACTGCCGGTTGCCTAAAGTAAATTCTGTAATTCAATACGTTTGTTAGCACAGTTGAAAAAAAAATACTTTCTTACTGTTAAAAAACATTATACTTTAGTCGGCTAAAATTAACTAATATTTTGAGCTTATAAAAGGTTTTATTGAACTTTTTTAAACTTTTTTCTTACTTTCGGATTTTGAATTAGTTACGAATAAACATAACGGTCAATAACATATGCTGTATATTTTACTAAGTATTTTGTCATCTACGCTTATAGTGCTGATTTTTAAGCTAACAGAACGTTTTAATATCCCGATTTTTCAAATAGTAGTTTTGAACTACTTTTCGGCATTTTCGCTTGGATTTTTTTTAAATGATACCGAAATTTCGACAAAAATGCTATTCGAACAACCTTGGATGCCTTTTGCCGTGTTAATAGGTACGGGTTTTATTATTATGTTCTTTTTAATGGGCAAAGCTGCTCGAAATTCGGGAGTTACCGCTACTACCGTGGCAGGAAAAATGTCGGTTGCACTGCCGGTGCTATTCTCTATGTTGTTTTATTCCGAAGAAATTACCCTTTATAAAATCGGCGGAATAGTTTTGGCACTTTTGGGAGTGGTTCTAATGGTATATAAGCCAATTAATGGAGTTTCTGCAAAAAAAATCGATTTGCTGCCTTTTGTTCTTTTTGTTGGAGCCGGAACCCTCGACATTGGCATTAAATATACGCAAAATGCATTTGTTGATAACGAAACCTCGGCTATTTTTTCTTCGGCTTTATTTGCTTCGGCAGCAGTTATAGGTGGAATAACGGCATTTTTCAATCCTTTCAAGTTTAAATCGTATCTTCAACCCAAAATTTTATTTAGCGGCTTACTTTTGGGCGCTGCAAATTTTGGTTCGTTGTATTTCATGATTTTGGCGCTTAATTCAAAGGTATTCGACAGCTCAATTATTTTTGGAATGAATAATACTTCAGTTGTACTTTTGGCAGCCGTTAGCGCATATATACTTTTTGCCGAAAAGCAGAGTAAACTTAACATAGCAGGAATTTTAATTTCAACCTTAGCCGTTGTATTACTGTCAATTGCATAATTTATATGGAAGATTATTATTATACCTTAACCGAGCATTCGGAAGGAATTTTTAAAGACCGAGGAAGTAAATTTATAGCACATGCTTTTCCGGTTGAAACGGAAGAGCAAATTGCCGTACATTTGGCAAACTTGCGCAAGCAATATTATGATGCCCGGCACCACTGCTATGCATACATGTTGGGTATTGATAGAACCAAATTTAGAGCCAACGACGACGGCGAACCTAATAACAGTGCCGGGCAGCCTATTCTGGGACAAATAAAATCGTTTGAACTTACCAATGTTTTAATTGTGGTAATTCGGTATTTTGGCGGCACCTTATTGGGCGTAGGCGGTTTGGTAAATGCCTATAAAACAGCTGCCAAAGAAGCAATTGAAGCAAACAAAATTATCAAAAAAAACATTGAGCTGCCTTTATCAATTTCATTTGATTATCCGCTTATAAATGCCGTAAATTTGGTAGTAAAAGAAGAAGAATTAAGCGTGCTGAAACGTAATTTTGAGGCATCGTGCGAAATGCAGGTGGGAATAAAACGAAGTAAATTTGAAAAAATTAAGCAAAGATTTGAAAAAATTCACGGAATTACTATTAAAAATAGTTAACTTTGTAATCCGTAACAAGCGCCCCGGCGTGCTTTTAAATTAATCATTTTGCGGGCGTTTATGCCCAATATAACTGCTTAATTATCAATTGAAAGTAAAAATAACATCCCGATGAGAAACAAAAGCTTAGTATCAATTACGGACTATTCTAAAGAAGACATTTTAGAAATTCTGCGCATGGCAGCCTTATTTGAGGCCAACCCGGTAAGTAAATTATTGGAAGGAAAAGTGGTAGCAACCTTGTTTTTTGAGCCCTCGACCCGCACGCGACTTAGTTTTGAAAGTGCAGTAAATAAAATGGGCGGTAAAGTTATTGGTTTCACGGATGCCAGTTCGTCGAGTGTTTCGAAAGGCGAATCGCTAAACGACACTATACGAACCGTGGCATGTTATTCCGATTTAATTGTTATGCGACATCCGCTGGAAGGAAGTGCTAAATATGCTTCCGAAGTTTCGAATGTACCTATTGTAAATGCAGGCGACGGCGCCAATCAGCATCCTACGCAAACTCTGCTCGATTTGTATTCGATTCTGAAAACACAAGGAACCCTCGACAACTTGAATATTTTTCTTATTGGCGACTTAAAATACGGCCGTACAGTGCATTCGCTGCTCATGGCAATGACGCATTTTAACCCGACTTTCTATTTTATTTCGCATGAAAAACTGCGCATGCCCGAAGAATATAAAATGCACTTAGACAAACATAATATTAAGTACCACGAATACGAACAATTTAAAGACATTGTAGACCAAGCCGATATTATGTATATGACACGCGTACAACGCGAACGTTTTTCGGACCCGATGGAATACGAAAAAACAAAAAACACGTATGTGCTGAAAAACAAGATGTTAAAAAACACCAAAGACAACATGCGCATTTTGCATCCGCTGCCTCGCGTAAACGAAATTTCAATTGATGTAGACGAAAACCCCAAAGCGTATTATTTTGAACAAGCACTTAACGGTGTTTATACGCGCCAAGCAATTATTGCTGCAATTTTAGGGTTGGAACTAAAATTCAGCTAAATATTTCAAAAACAAATTTTTTAAAAGAGGTTTTTCAATCTATTTGGTTTGGAGAATCTCTTTTTTTTATTGCACCGTTTCAAACTTGTTTACTAACTTTGTGTCGCTAATTTTTAAGTATGAAAAAGTATCAAATTCTGCTAATTATAGGGTTGTTGTACAATTCAGTAACCGCTAAAGCACAAACTTATTTGAGCGAATATGCCGAAATAAGTATCATAACCTGCTCGCCCGGCAAAGATGTATATTCGGTATTTGGTCATTCGGCAATTCGAATAAACGACCCGGCAACCGGAGTTGATGTAGTGTATAATTATGGAACTTTCGATTTTAATCAGCCCGGTTTTTATGTAAACTTTGTTAAAGGCAGGCTAAATTATATGCTTTCGAAAGCGCCTTTTAACTATTTTATAAACGAATATAGGGCTACAAACCGAAGTGTTTATGAGCAAGTTTTGAATTTAAATGCAGCCGATAAGCTAAAGATTTTGAATTACTTAGAAAACAATTACTTACCTGAAAATCGGTTTTACTTATACGATTTTTTATACGATAATTGTGCAACTCGTATTCGCGATGTATTTGAGCAATCTTTAGGTACCGAGTTTAAATTAGACTACACATCGCTTCCCGAAAAAAAAAGTTACAGAGAATTATTGAAACCGTACAAAGCACAAAACAGTTGGCTCGATTTAGGAATTGACCTTGCTATGGGTGCCGATGCCGACCAGATTGCCCCATTAAAAAATTACTTGCTCCTACCCGACTATGTGCAACTGGCTTTTGAAAAGGCAAGCTATAAAAATACAAATTTACTTAAACGTTCGGGCAATATAAATAACCCGGAAGAAATTGCAAAATTGCCTGAATCATTTCTTTCTGCCTATGTATTATTTTGGTTGCTTTTTGTTTTAATAGTTGCGATTTCAATTTTCGAATTAGTAAAGAAAAAGCGACTGCTAATAACCGACCGATTTGTGTTTGGGTTTATTGGAATTATAGGCGCTATTTTACTCTTTTTATGGACAGGTACCGATCATAAGGTTATGCAAAACAACTACATAGTTTTTTGGGCATTGCCTACGCATTTAATCTTTGCTTTTTTTGTTCGGAAGTTACAACATACTAAAATAGAATTAGTTTATACTTGGATATCGGGAATTTTGGCAATAATTCCGCTGTTGTTTTTTTTCGTATATCCGCAGCAACTTAATTTTGCAGTGTATCCGCTTCTATTGGCAATTCTGCTGCGTTGTTTTATTATTTTGAAATTTCATGCAAGAATTCTTTAATAAGAAAAACCGGAATTGCACCATTTTGTACAATTCCGGTTTTATTTTCAATTTTATGTCGAAATTAAAGCATATCCATCATTTTCTTTATTTCATCGGCTTTGTGCGTGTATCCGATTTCACCGTAAGCAAAAATCAAATCGTCCAATAATTGTTTAATAATAACTCGGTTATCCACCGGAATGTAAAACTTATCCAGAATTTCTTGCTTACGCTCGGTTAAGTAGATATCAATTTCGCGTTTGCCCAAAACAGCTCCTTTATTGTACGGATTAATATAAAATAAAATTTCGTTGTGAGTAATTTTATCATAATTCGTTTTAAAGGCATTTTGGTCTACATAAGCTAAAATGTAGTTGCCCAATAAATTAACCCCACCCAACGGAATACCCAGTTTGTTGGCAACAACCATATAAAGCAAAGCAAGCGACATACTATTGCCTTTTTGGGTATCAATTACTTGGTTAATAAAATAATTTTCAGGTGAGTATGGCGTTTTGCTATTGCCAAATTTATTTACCTTGAATAAGATATGGTTTAGTACTTTAACTTGTTCCAAGGCCGTAATTTCGTTATTTAATTCAAGCCATACAGCCTGCTCTATTCTGGCGTATTTCTCCAAAATAAGCTGTCGGTTCATTTCCGGATATTGATAACTTGACACAATGAGCAAGCCTTCGAGCAAATTATGATAGTCGTTTTCGTACCAAGCCTTTAAATTACTGCATGTTGCATTAAACTGAATTTCACGAACCAAATTAAGTATTCGGTCGTTAAGCAATGGGCTGCTGTCTACGGTCCATTGTCTTTCTAATTCTGCTACAACCGAAGATCCGGCTTCAATAAGTCGTTTCGAAACGGCTTCAAATACTATTTCATCAGGGTCTTCAATCAGTTTAATAAGTGCCAAAAGTTCTTCCGGTCGCATTTATTCTAATTTACTTAATCT
>JFJP01006175.1_pt1 | contig 12706 bp, 21 predicted proteins | sample 431651 | NCBI WGS metagenome assembly JFJP01 (sample SAMN02602958, study PRJNA72255) | Microbial mat metagenome, whole genome shotgun sequencing project. | biome: fresh water; feature: sink hole; material: water; isolation source: purple microbial (photo- and chemosynthetic) mats found in... | reverse complement strand
TGCGGTGCTGGATGTTGTAAAAAAGACACAAATTCAAGAATCTAAACCTTGACGTTGAGCGTAAAACTCACCACAAAAAAATCCAGGTTTGCTACATTGGAGGTGCTGCAGGTAGTTTCCCTTGTGTGGTTTCACTTTGACTTTGCAAGGTAAATTCCCCCGGTTGCGGGAGTCAATTCGCCGCCATCCAGGCGGCTTAGAGGTAGATGAGCCCGGTTGCGGGAGTCAGTTGTCCGCCGTGCAGGCGGATTGAAAGGCCGACCTTCGGGTCGGCCTTTCTGTCTTTGCCCCTTGAATCCGTATCCCCCAGCTGGGCTTATGCACTGGCCTGCCGGCGTTTATTGGCCAGCCAGTTTTCTTCGAACTGCATCGGGCTGAAGTAGGCCTGCGTCGAGTGCAGTCGGGTTATTTTTTCCCAGAGCATCCAGGCGACCACTTCGTTCGTTGCCTGGCGCCGGGTCTCGAAGCGCTGACCGTGCTGCCGCTCCACTTTAAATGACCTGCACAGCGTCTCGCTGCAGGCGTTGTCCAAGCAACTGCCGCGACGGCTCATCGACTCGGTGATGCCGTACTCGGTCAGCACGTCGCGGTAGTCCTTGCTGGCGCATGGGCGCCCCTGTCGCTGTGGAAGATCTGCCTTGCCTGGTTGCTCGGGTAGCGCTTGAACCAGGCCATGTTCAGCGCGTCGATGACCATGTAGCGCGTCATGTGTTGCCGCAGACTCCAGCCGATCACCTGGCGGTTGTGCACGAGCGTGTTGGCCAAAGCGATGTAGAGTTGCTTGGAAAAACCGTTGAGGTAGCCAAGCTCAAGATGGAGCGAGACGTCCTGAAAAAAGCCCATCAAGCCGACGTTCTAGCGTTTCCCGGACAGCCATGAAAGTGCGCGGTGCAGAAGCAGGACAACGGCGCTAAAGGGCAACAACAGAAACTGCAAGGGTTTTTTCAAGGCCGAACCCTCAGGGCGATTCATGTCGGCACCGACGACGAGCAAGATCAGCAGCATGGCCACGCCGCTGCTCATCCACAACCCCGTGCGCATCGTCACCCAACCCGGAATGACCAGGAGCAGGGGGGCAGTCAGCATGGCCAGAAGCTGAGCAATGTCCGAGACCTTCAGCCCCCCGTTGCTCCTGTTGTCATAAAAGGCCACGAACACCAGGACGGTCAAGGTCAGGAACACGCCGGCGGGCCAACTAAGTTCGGGGCTCACGATTCTGTTTTGTCATGGGTCAGTCGGTCAGTATATCGGTGCCCTTTTTCAAGTTTGACGCATTGCTTTGTGCGTCAGCATCAGATCGTTGCCCGGGAGATGCAGGCCCCGGGCGCGCTGATCGGGTCCGGCCAGGGAGCGGCTGCGCAGACAGGCGCGTTGGGCGGGTGCCAGCAGCGTGCCATCATTACAGACTAGGCGACGGCCCTTGAACCGGTGCATCCGGTCTGCCGTCTCTAACGCAGCGATCAGGCGTGTCGGCGCCGGCTGGTGCTGGAGAGTGTGAGAAGGCTGAGTCAGCATGCCTTGCTGATTGATGTGGCCACCAAGGTGCTGGCGGACAATCTGGCGGCGCCGCTCAATCGGGCGATGCCGATGGCCTCGGACACGCTGCAGACACAGGGTGGCGGTGTGAGTTGACAGGTCAACCGTGCGGCAGCGGCCAAATGGTTCATCGCGCAGCATCGGCCGGCTGCTGCTGATCGCAGGCGGTGTGTAAGCGGATGGCAAACCCATCTTGCACATGACGGGTGTTGATGGTCAGCACGTCGACGCGGGGGATGCGCCGGCTCCAATAGACTTGTGGTGAGCCGCCCCTGTCAGTCGGCCAAGATTTGCACCGACGATGAATTCCAAGCAGACCATTCTGGATCGTGAGTTGTTCACTCAGGCCTTGCGCCACATGGGAGAGGAAGACCTGCTCTACCTCAACCGTATGGTTGTGGAGCGCCTGAACCTGCTGGACCAGGCCAAGAGCACGGTGGAGTTGGCACAGTTTGCCGAGGGTGACCGAGTTCAGTTTGCGGGTAGCGATGGCAGTACCAAGCAATCCATCCTTTTGGATAGTCGGATGGGTTGATTGGATAAATCAGCCGAAAAATGTTCGAAACAGAGCAACGATTTTATGGCTTGAGGATACCGTTAAGGCGGATATTGCAGGAGGTGCCGTCCAACGTAAGAAACATCGCCGGCGCAAGCGCCTCTTTGATCTGCCCGTTGGCAGCAAAAGGCTCCCCCGCATGCCAGGCTATCACATGGCCTGGCTCCAGACGAAAGTTAAGCCCATCCGAAATCGCCCTTACCCGGAACGCGCTGTATCGTATCTCCTCGCCAAATTGGCCGCGACTCATCAGCATTACGCCATCATGTACGCCAGCCACTCCCTCCCGGAGGCGCAGCTCAAGATTCGTGAATCTATCGGCACACTTGGATGTGCTTCCGAGCCAAGTACCACGGAGAGTGGGAGACTTAGCGATGGTTACACTTCTGGGCACACCCTCCGACAACCTGTTCATCTGTACTTCATATGCCGCCATTGCTTTCGCGAGAAGCTGCCGCCTTTCTTCGTTTTGCGTAGCCTCTTTTTGGACACGCAGTACACGCTGCCGCTCTTGGTCGGCAACCCAATTGCGGTCACATTCACTGCGAGCCCTGTCAACATTGCCCAAGGACGTTACAGTGTGAAAAACTGCGCAAGTGTTTTGCCGCAAGCGTTTGTTGAAATTTCGCCAGTCAGCGTCATCCATCCCTGGGGTCAAGATCGACCAAATGTCGTCACGCCTCTCCAATCCGATAGCGTGTTTCAAGTTATGGAAACCGCCCATCGCAAACGAAGCGATTACAGTCACGATTAGGCCAACAACGGCCAGCGGCAGCAGAACTCCAATTATCAGGACGATGATAGTCATCGTCATCCTACCGACAATAAAGCCCCAAATTAATCCGAGCGCTACCAGCATTGCCATGTTCACGCCGGTGACAGCGGTCGATTCGCTGATGGCAGCTGGAGCAAGGATACCTCCACCTACAAGACCTGCAAGCCACCCTACAAGGACAACCAGCCCGGCGTTTCCCGCAGCGGTATCCGGCCGACTCTGCACCGCTATCCATCCCATTGCTGCAGCGTGTGAGTTTGTGATTAGCACTCTCGTACCGTCTGGCCGCAAATCTTGGTGGTTCCGTGGGTCATTCCAGTTGAACCGAATAACACGCTTGGATCGGTAGACAAGCACAAGTACGACCACAGAGACGGCCAAGTACGCCATGAGATGGAAGTCCATGATAAATTTCCGCGGGAAGGTTCAGTAGGAAGTAGAAGAATTTGGGGGTTGTTGGCAGGGCATTTGAAGAGACTGCCCACACTCATACCAGCCCGCACTGTCTTCAGAAGTTTACTGGCTCAATGCCGTTTTGCACGGAACTTGACCCCGCCGCAATCGATGCACCAGGCTTCTGGCACAAGGCCACCAGCGCGGCCTTTGTAGGTCCGGTGCGTGTGTCGCTGCGCATATCGCGGGGTCTGAGAGTCTTTGAGCATGGTGTCCACGTTCATATGCGTGCACACGATCTTGCTCAGACCAACCAAGTCATTCAAGATGGGTTTGCCACTCGCCTACGGCGGTGTCGCTCAGGGCATTCACGACTGGATGGTCACGCCTTCGCGCTGCCGGACTCGACACATTCCCGGGCGTTGCCGGCCCAGAAACCCCCACTCATACCAAGCCTAATCCTTCGCAGGCGTACAAGCGGGCGGCTTAAGTTCGGTGGATTGGGCCACGCCCCTTGGCGGCAAGTGTCGTGGCAAGGCTGACTACAGCCAGTCATGTATTGCGTCCCAATGCCCTATTTTTCAGCCAGTCAGTTAGAACCACTCAAAATTTGCTTCCAAATCAACCGCAAGGATTGATTTAATTGGGGATTTTCCTCAACTAATTTTGAACTAGTCTGACTGAATTTCTGGTAATTGCTGCTTGGTGGCCATCGGTCTATGAATGCAGCCCCCCTCTTTGGACTCGTACCAGCACTCAGGCGCTGTGAGCTACCTCGACAGAGGCCTGAGAGCCTCGCCGGCTCGGCTCGAACCTGTACTGCACCTGATTGGCCGCAGGCGGGGTGCCAGGTGAGTAGCCGCCCTGGATCTGGCTCACGATGTATCGAAACTCGCTCTCGTTGTCGGTCTTGATTGTCACCACCGATGGGACGCTTGCAGTGGACACGTAGTTGCCCACCCGGCCAAACGTCTCTGCGGCCCGTGGGTCGCGTCTGGCCACCAGTGACTTGGGCACGTTCACCACCATTTTGTCGACCGTCTCGATCTGGGTGGCATTGCCCATGGCCGCTCGCTCGTCAACTGGGACCGCTTGAGTGCGTGTGTTCACCTGAACGGTGGAGCCGCTGGCGCTTGCGGTACGCTGAATGTCTTGAGCCGCTGCCCGCGCCAGCTCCAAGTCGGCCTGGCGACCCTTCAGGTATCCCGCCGTGCCACCCACGGCTGCGCCCACCACACACCCTGACCCAGCGGGCTTGCCCATGGCCTTGGCCAGCGCGGCGCCGGCCGCACACCCAATGCCTGCGCCAATGCTGGCCTGGGTTTGGGACTGGGTGGCGCAGCCGGTGACGATCGCAACGATGCTCGCCAGGCAAGCCTGTCGAATGCTGCGGTTGATGGAGCCCCCGAGGATGGTTGGTTTCATGATGAGATCCTATGTAATTGCGTGTGTGCGAAGACGTTATTGGCTTTGGTTCTGTGCGCTAGGGAGGGAGAGTCTTTTATCGAATTTGGGGGAGGGCAAAATCTTGGTGCGAGCAAACTCGTTGACCGGATAAAAGTACGGTTGGAACTGGGTGGCCCAGCGCACCCCGGCGGCCACAACAAATCCGGCGGTCAGCTGCTCTTTTGTGTAGCCCTGAAGATCCTGAAAGAGCTTCTGTTCGGTGACGTTGTTTGTGGCCATGAGCGGAATGAGTCCGATCAGGAAAAAGAAGCCTGTCAACGAGCCCCAGTAGGCGGCTGGGCTCACCGGTCTGACAACCTTCACGGCAAAGATCAAGATCTTGAAAATGTGGGTCACTGCCCCCAGAAGCGAGAACACCAGAGCCACAGGCGGCACGATCAGCGATCGGTACGCCTGCTCTCCTGCCGAGAACTGTCGGCCATTTCTTTCGTAGTCGCGAACGTCGGCGTAGTTTGTTCTGATCAATTGCCGGACATCTTCTTCAATGGCTGGTTCGTAGACGGCTTTCTCAAAGCGGGTGGCATCCATGCTCAAGGCAGGCTTTATGTTGCGGGGCAGTCTCAGCTGCGATTGCCATGAGGCAAGAATCCCACGACTCAGTAGGAACTCATTGAGGCTGAGTTCTGGGTCCAGGTAGCCAAAGGGCGCCACCAAGGCGCTGGATTTGCTTCTGAACTCGGACAGGGCGCGCTCGCGAACAGCCTTGCCCACCGCGGCGTTGAAGGTTGCGCGGTCCGAGGGATTCCAGTTCCTAGGCACAGGCACGCCGCTGGCGATGACATCGTTGCGGACTCTGTCCCAGTGCATACGAGGTACGTTGCCCGGGTGCAGCCGTCGGTTGTTGTTGCGCAAGCGATTCTTGTAGTCGGTCCATGCTTGTTCTTTGTGGGCTTTGGCATCAGGACCAACCGCCTTCTGATAAGCCCTTGTCGCGTCCGTATAGGCTCCGCGATAGGACTCTTCAAGCGCCTCAACCGATTTCCGGTACACCTCAAAGAACTCGTCTGAAGAGCCTCGTGCGTTTTGTGCAAAAGCGCCAAACAGCCGATCCACTCCGACCTCTTCCAGTCTTGGGAAGAGTTCTGGATGCGACATGGTCTGCAGTGGCAGGGTTGCCAAAAAGGTCTTGCCCTGCGGGGAGCTGTAATCCTCGGAGGTAAGCTTGAGCGACGGGAATTCGACCCGTCCGGCTTTGACCAGCGCGGTCATCGGAACCAGCACGGCGGCACGACGCCGTGACTCCGCAGACGAAGACTCAACGAGCTGGTCGATCAGCCACTTCTGTCCGAAGAACATCATCGCCATGAGCGTGATGCCCACAACAATGATTTGTATCCATCGCCAGCCAAGTTGGTGAGGAGCGCGCCCCAGCGCGGCCCACTTGTTCAAGCGATATCCCACGTAGACCAAGGCGAGTGCTGTGCCTGATATCAAACGCCCCCAGACCTCAAGCGCCTCAACCTGCTGGAAGTCACCCACCTCGCCGATCACGTCCAGCAAGCGAGCGTTGAAGGCGAGCTCCCAAACCAGATAGACGCCGGTGAGCAGCAGCATCCAGATCGCAGCAACGCGAGCCGCTGGCGGCTGATGTGAAGCCTGTTTACTTTGAGTCGTCATGACCGCTGCACTTGTTCCATTTGGACTCAGAGATTGATGCTCAGCACCTTCTCGGCAGGCGCCTTGCGGGCCTGTCTGGACACGACCGATGCTTCTTGCGGCGTCATGCCGGTGGTACGCACAGGTTTAGTGGCTGGCCGAGCGGTTTTGGTTGGCCTCACGATCTCCTCGCCTCCGCCGAGAGAGTCCGCCATCGGAACTTTCGTTGAAGGCTTGGGTGTGGTAACCCGAAGTGGCGGCGCCACCTTTTGTGCCGGTGAGGCAACAGGGGTCTTGGGAAGTATCGAGGACAGGCTGGCGGGCAAATCGACCGTGACCGGCCCACGAAAAAGGCTGTCTTCTGCGGAATACACCCAGGCGAGACTGCCTGTGGTGTCCGCGCGAACAGCAATCAGATCGTTCCCATCCTCGCTGCGCTGATGAATCAGGATATCTTCACAGCCGCCCACGGCGTATGGGCCCCAGAACGTGTCACGGCTCACCACTGCAAGCGCAAGCCGCGAAGGGCAATTTGATTCGGAGTGGCTCAACAAAATCGCAGTCTGCCCATTCAGATCAATGACCTGCTCGATGGACACACGTCCCCAGGTTTTTGGCAGCGCTACCTTGTTGCCCTTCGTCACAAAATCAAGCCTCGACAGCCCGCCGGTGCCCTCTTGATGGATGACCTCGCCGTGAATGGTGTCAAAGCGGCCGATTTCTGCGAAGGTTTGAGCCTGTGCGTGTGCGCAGGCAAAAAAGGAAAGCAGTGCAAGCGACGCGCAGCGCAGCGCTCGGTATGAGTGAGGGGATGGTTTCATGCCGGAAGGTTCAAAGTAAGGCCGTTGTTGTTCGGGGGGGCGCAGACAAGAGAAATTGCTTTTGACAGTTTGAATCCGCCCTGTAGCGCTCCCCCCCCGCCATATCGTGAACTGAGTCGGATTTCGATCCTCTGCGGTTGTTTCGACCTGCGGTGCAGGTTATCGCCTGAACCGCAGGCGCACCTATCCCCGCTGCATGTTCAAAAGTCGCTCGCGCACCACCCAAAGCTCGCATAGACCGAGCGCGCAGCCATGAAGGTGTACCGAACTCGGGAGCAGGCCTGGGCTGACGTGTTCGACTGCATCGAGCGGTTCTACAACCCAACGCGCCGTCATTCGACGCTGGGATATGTCAGTCCGATCGATCTCGAGGAAGCTGCAAAAGCTAAAGGCGGTGTCAACAGAAGCGGCAGCAGCCCGTAGCCACTGTTACGTGGTTCAGTAACACTCCACACTTCGATGTTGACCATCTAGTTGAACCAGGGCTTGCTTCTCGTCACCAACGTCATTGGTCACCTTGTTGTACTTGACGCGCGACAGCACTTTTTTAACGTCTTGCTTGCTGGCCGAAAGAATCAGGCTGACACCGTTGTCATCGGTCTCGGGCATTGAATAGAACTCAACGGCGGAAACGGCCAGACCGTAGTACGTCCCCTGAATGGGAAGGCGGATGAAATCGTAACCCTGATCCTTGCGCCTTGAGATCTTGCCGGCCGCTGCCTGGTAGGCGGCAGGAAGTACCACCCTTCTCTCGACCATGCCCTTCACGAGCGCCGAAAGCTCGCTGCTGAACTCGCACCCACGCTCCCACGACTTGAACATCGGTGTCCAATCAACCGGACCGGCCGCTGCCGGCTTTGAAGTAGCCGACCCGGCCGCAACCTGTGCATGAACGGGGTAGGCGATGAGTGTGATCGCAGCAAGCGCCGCGGAGATGGTTTTCAGCATGCAATGGGCCTTGTAAGTGGTGAAATGGACTGTTTCATTTTGACACACTCAAGCGCTTCACCCTGCACATCTTTTCAATAGAAACCTTGATCTATGGCAATTTCGTGGAATGGGTCAACTCCAACTCGAACTCCAAAAACCGGTTTCCAAGCTGTCGCTTCCCGAGTCATTGCATGGGCCCCAGGATGGAGCGTCTATTCACGGCCGGGGCGGCAAAGAGAGAGCTGGCACAAGATCTGATGCATGCCACTGGAAAAGCTTCCACGATGTTTGCCTTGCACAAGAACGCGCGCACCACGCTGGCCAAGCGTACGATCAGTGCACACCGCTCGTCTCGCCAGCCATGACAAAGGATGAGTGAGGCATCAAGGCCCGCGCGGCCGCCGAACTCAAGATCGCGCTGGGGCATCGATGCACACATACGATTCTTGGAAGATGCCGTCGGCCACCACCCATTCATCCCCCGCTGGTCCTTTCACGATCCAGTCGCCAGGCTGGGCCTTCAGCATGCCCCGCTGCGCGGGCAGCGAAACGCTCACCAACGCGGCTGTCCGCCATGCCGCAACGACAAAAGGTTTGGACCGATACAGCCCGTCCTGCCCCATCAAGACGCTCGGCGGCACCGGCTCATAAGTCTGCTCAAAACGCTCTCTGCTCACGGGCCACGATTCACCGCGTGGCCCGGTCACGACGGCGTCACCGGGCTGGAACGCCACGCGACCCTCCAGCGTCTCCACGAACCCCGGCTCCTGGCCGAATCGAACCGTCACCTCCACGCGCCTGCGTGCAAAGGACTGAGATCGTGTTCCAGCGTCGCACATCTGAGTTTTGGAGATCGTTTCCTCGAATCCGGCAGGATGATGTCGGGCGACAACCGCCAAAATTCGGGCAGTTTGAATTGTAGGTATGCTCACATCTGGCCACGATAGGCGGCGTGCAAGGGTCTCCACCATCTTGCTGTGCCGCCTGGTTAACCCGGCGGATCGCTATGGCGAGACCCTATCGGTTTGGCCTTGATCGACCCGACCGCGCAAGCGCCATGAGTTGGGCATGACATAACCGAGAAGAGATCTTCACGCGTGAGCTCCGAGAACCCCCTGCACGCGCTGACCGCTGAGTTCGAAGCGGCCAAGCGAAACGGCAAAAGCGCTACCAACCCTGGTGACTGGATGATGAGCGCGGATCACGCGGCTCAGCAGTTACAGCAAAAGGTGCAGCGGCAGCGTCGGCGCGCCCTTCTTGTGACCTCGACCGGCATCGCAGGGTTGGCCACCTTGGCGTTGACGACTCAAATGTCAGCGCCCCTGATCTTCTCTCCGGTGATTGTCTTCCTCATGATCCGATACTTGGACGTACTGCGCAAGCGTCCCGATGTGTTTCATTTCGTGTGCTTGCGGCTGACTGCTGAAACGATTCGATTGCTTGGTGCAGTCCGTAACCATCAGGCGTTGTTCCAGTGGACGCTTACCACGCGCAAAGAGGCGGCACATTCGGTCATTGCGCTTTCGGGTTTGGCCGCTCAGGCCTTTGAACAGGTGGCCACTACAAGCGCTCCCGGAGCGGTGGACACTTGGGCAGCCTGGGTTGAAGAACAGAAGGCCTACTTCGGTCAGGCCGAGCAACGTGAAAGAGAGCGTGCTGCGCGGGGCCGGTGGGTGTTCAATGTGGCCATGATCATCATGTACCCCGCCGCAAGGACTGGTTCGGGATCAAGCTTGGGACTGCTCTTGACCGCGACTGCTTCGACCATCGGAAGTTGTGGACTCGCATACATCAGCTACGTGCGCGACATGCGCACGTTTGATCATTCGTTTGACTACCTGCATATGAAATCCGTCTTCGAGGCATATCCACACGAGACGCACAACCCGCTCGCGTCAAACCTGCGACTGCTCAAGGAGGCCGCCAACGAGCAGGAGCGTTGGGCGCTCCGCATGGCGGGTCACTTTAATCGAGCGCCCAACTGAAGGGAGCTTGTTCCAAGGAAGAAGCCTTGGAACAAGCTCGGGCGCCGCTTTCTGCTTGAAGCCAGAGCGCAGGGTCGACAGCAGAACAACGATTTCAGCATCTTTGGATCCAGAAATGCTTTCATCGGCTTAGCGGAAAAGACCGAAGACAGACCATGCAAAACGACAGCAAAACCTGCCCGAAGTGTGGAAGTCAAGTTACTGCATACCGGCTCCAGACGCGCATACGCGATAAGGACGAAGGCCTCTGCACCACCGAGTGATCACCATATCAAAAATGAATTCTATGCAGTACCAGCCCATGAAAACTCCACCGAACGAACAAGATGATGAATGGCCCAGCACTGACGACATTGCCTATGAGCAATCTGCTTTTCAGTTTGCGGCTGACCGCCTGAGCGAGCTGGTCGAAGCGGCAGAGCAATCCCCCCTCAAAACGATACCCGTCACTCATGACGTTCTCAACAAGCTTTATTTGGCTTACCTAGGTGCCCTCGAGATTGCTAAGGAGCAAACGCAGGCGGGAGTCAACATCGGCGGACATGTCTTTGTTTGCAGTAAGTCGCTACAGGCGGCCATCGTTCCATTGGTTGAAGCCAACTACAGACGGATTGCGGAAGAGGATGTCAGGCGAGACCTGGCTGAGTGCCAACAGCAAAATGGACCCGCAGCTCCGGATTTGTCAGCGCTGAAACATTGATGGATCCGGCCATGGACTTGGGGATGGACTTTGAGGCCGAGCACCAGGCGGTGCTGGAGGTGAAGAAGGGTTGAGGGTTCTGCGGGCCGCGGTGCGCATGCACCTGTCCGCTGCATGACTGGTGAGCTCGTTGATCAAGCCCTGGCCACCGGCACGTCGTCAAGGCAAGTCGTGTACTTCGGCATTCGGCGCTCCTGCCTCATGCCCCATGCTCGCTGCGGTCCTGTTTTGCCGATCGCGCCCGAGCGCACTGTCCCTTTTCCGAAACGCTCGTTGATGGCGTCCATGGCCACCATGAGCTTTGACCGATCCCGCGGGATTTCTTGCGTGCCAGTTCCTGCGGTTCAGCTTATTTCGCCCATTGTCTATGGATGTCCTGGTTCAATACAAACAACGCATTTGAAATACCAGTGGTGGAGCATTGTGGGGATGGCGATGGAGTCAGCCGAAGTTTAGGGATGCCGAACTGACTATCTTTTTCCGAAGAAAGGTCTCGAAGATATCTTTTGGTGATCTTCGCTTCGTAATTTTGCGAAAGTGTCATTCTCCGTTGCCGAAGAGGATCAAAAACGGTCAAGCACACTGTGAGATCGGCTGGTTCAGCATTGACACCGCCTTCAATTTCTTGCTCGCCACCTTTTTTCGAGGTTTTGATGAATTGACTCAAGTTTATTTGCCACGGTTTGCCGTTCTCGGGACGGCCAATGACGACAAGGTCCGCGTCCTCCCACGATCGATCCTTCAGTGAAAATGTGAGCATAAGCCCCCACGGCGAGGGTTGTCCAAGGAAGGGCTGAGTGGAGCTGCCAAAGGCAAAAATTGAGCCAAAGCTGCCGGGGCTTTCCAAACGCTCCTGCTCTTGCTTCTGCGCATCTTCTTTCAATTTCATCATACGCTCTTCAGATTGCCGTTCCATCTCGGCAAGAAATTCCTCATCTTTCTTTATTTGCTGCAGCCTCTCAAGTTGCATCTGCTCTAATTTTTTGCGAATTTCAGAAGTATCGCTTTTCACATCTTGAACGCGCCCATCAATAACATTGAGCTTTGCTGAAAGCTCGTCCAGCATTCGGCTTGCGCTGGCGAATTCAAGCTTGGAAATTGACTCACCAATGTTTCCCTGAAGGCTTGCTTGAGTTGCCTCTTTGGTTGATTTGTTGCTCAACGCAGTGACCAATTGAGTTTGCAAGTCCTCCAACTGCTGAGTCAATGTTGTGAACATCTGTCGCGTGCGATCATCTCCACCTCGCTGGGTTCTGGCCAATTCTGCTGAGAGCGTCTTCAGCATTTGAGCCTGTCGCTCTTCACCTATTTCTTTACTGGCATTGTTTAACCCTTTGACGAGGCGTGTGAGCTCTCTAATCTGGGTCTGTTGGCTGCCGAGAGTGAGAGCCATGGCTTTTAATTGCTGGGTAAGTTGTGGCACCTGTCCAGCAAGAGCAGAGCAAATTTGGATGGTGCCATTGCGATCTGGCAAACGGATAACGCCTTCGTCGCATCCACTTGCTTGGGCAAGCGATCCATCATGAAACAAGCCTAGCAAAGCAACAAGCAGAGCGCCGATTGATTGATGTGATTTTTTCCAGTGTGTAGATCGTGTCATCGTCATTCCTCAATTCAATTTGAAGTTGGTCGCTGTGCGCATCAGGCCAGATGCGGCAAACACGCCAATGGGCGCCTTTATTGCTCTCATCGGGCGGGCTGTCCTCACCGGCTTCCAGGCCCACAACTCACCAAACTTGAGATTGTCGTGGAGGGTCGCCTCCATCGCCGAGTCTGACAGGTTGAACCACTGCTGCAAGAAGTGAGAAATACGCAACATGGTCTGTACGGCGATGGGAGGCCTTCCACCCTTGGCTCCAATCCACCGAACTTAAGCCGCCCGCTTGTAAGCCTGCGAGGGATGAGGCTTGGAGTGAGTGGGATTTCGGGGGCGGGATCGGCCGGGAA
>JFJP01039765.1_pt1 | contig 12707 bp, 12 predicted proteins | sample 431651 | NCBI WGS metagenome assembly JFJP01 (sample SAMN02602958, study PRJNA72255) | Microbial mat metagenome, whole genome shotgun sequencing project. | biome: fresh water; feature: sink hole; material: water; isolation source: purple microbial (photo- and chemosynthetic) mats found in... | reverse complement strand
CCGTGCAGGAAGGGCACTGTCCCCTCGATGCCGCGGAAGGCCAGACTAGCGCCGAGAGGTTTGCAGAGCTTGCAGGCATTTGTGGTCGAGGTATAGGGCATCTTAGTCATTTTCTTTCTCCTGTGTCCGACGGGGGACGAACTGCCAGACCGGGCTCATCACGGAGCCATAAACTTCCTTGGCGAAGTTGAGCATGCCCTGGAATCCGGCCAGCATTTCCTTGCGCTCGTGATTGTGGTCGCAGAAGGCGACCCCAAGTTTGTAGGCAATGGGCCGTTCCTTGACCCCGCCGACAAAGATATCGACCTCTTTCTCCTGCAGAAATGACGACAATTCGAGAGGATTGGAGTCATCAACGATGATGGTTCCCTCGTCGGTGATCTCCTGCAGTTCTTGGTAATCTTCTTTGGTGCCGGTCTGGGAGCCGACCATCACCACATCCATACCGATCAGCCGGAAGGCCTTGACCAGTGAGAAGGCCTTGAAGGCTCCGCCGACATAGATGGCGGCTTTTTTACCTTTCAGCGCTGTTTTGTACCTGTTCAGTTCCGGCAGTAGTCTTGCCAGTTCCTCGCGCACCAGGGTTCTGGCCTTTTCAATCATCAGCGGATCCTTGAAGAATTCGGCGACATCATAGAGGGCCTGGGCCATGTCCTCGACCCCGAAATAGGAGACCCGCAACGAGGGAATGCCGAAATCCTTTTTCATCATATTTGCAAGATCCATTGTAGCGCCGGAGCACTGGACGACATTGAGACTGGCGCCGTGTGAGCGGCGGATGTCATCGACCCGGCCATCACCGGTAATATTGGCCACCACCTCGACGCCGATGCGGTTGAAGTATTCCCGGATCAGCCAGATCTCGCCGGCCAGGTTGAAGTCACCGAGGATGTTGATACTGTATTTGGAGATGCCGCTGATGTCGCCGGTGCCGACCAGCTGGCGCATGGCCGTGCAGGCCGCCTGGTAGCCTTCTCGCTTGCTACCCTTGAAACCCTCGGACATCACCGGCAGGACCGGGATGCCCTTCTCCTCGGCGACCCTTCTGCAGACAGCGGCCAGGTCATCACCGATAAGGCCGACGATGCAGGTGGAGTAGACGAAGGCAGCTTTCGGGGCATGGCGATCGATCAGTTCGATCAGGGCCTTGTAGAGTTTTTTTTCACCGCCGAAGATGACATCGAGTTCCTGCAGATCGGTGGAGAATGAGAGCCGATGCAACTCCGGCCCGGATGACAGGGCGCCGCGGATATCCCAGGTATAGACGGCGCAGCCGATGGGACCGTGCACCAAGTGGACGGCGTCGGCGATGGGGTAGAGTACGACCCGGGAGCCGCAGAATACGCAGGCCCGCTGGCTGACCGCGCCGGCCAGGCTGTCCTTGTTGCATTCCATGGCAAAGGGACTCGCACCCTTGCGATGGATCTGTCCTTCGCGGTCTTTGAGTACGGCTGCTGATTTCATGATATTTCCTCGCTCTGTGGCTGATGCGCTTTGATGGAGAGACTCCTTGTCCTTCGTAGAGCAACCCCTGTGCCAGACGGGATAATAAAATTATAGGAAATAATTACGGATAGATAGAGCGCTTGATGAAATTGAGGACTGCAGTTGGGAAGGTGGCTCGGGGGAGATGTGTAGACGATCCTACGAAAATGGCCTGAAGGCTACAAAAACGTAGATGCGGGGTGTCAGGATGATCAGGCGGGAGGCGGATTGGCTGCAGGGCGATATCCCGACACACGGACAGGCATGTCGGGAATCTGGTGATTGGCCGCAGGAAAAGTGGCAGGCAGCTGTAAGTTTTCTATTTCCAGTGGTTCGGCTCAAGTTTGCCGAGGAATACCTTGGTGCAGATAAGGACGTTGCGCGGCGTGTCGCCGGCCTGAATTCTGAGCAGACCCTCGCGGATGATGATCTTCTTCATCAGTTGTCGGCCATTGGATTCATTATAGTAGATATCCGAATCGAGGATATCCTGCAGATTCTCGGTCTCCACCCGGTCGATGATCAATTGGACCCCCAGATTGAGAAAGGGGTCCGAGATCTGGGACAGTTCGCTTTCAAGCGCCAGCAGTCCTGACTTTGTGGCTTTTTCAGCCAGGTCGCGAAGCTGCAGGACCAGCGGCACCAAAGATATCTGATCTTCAAGGCTGCAGGCGGCTTTGGTAGCCAAGGCTAAATCTCGTATCATAGTGACTCCCTTTCAGGTGAGTGATGAAGAATGAATAAATAATTGTAGAAGTGCAGAATAAGCAGATGAATCAACGTTCCTGCAGGTTTACGAGGGAAAAGCAATCTGTTCATCAGGCACTCTTTTTCGTCTGGCCGGGAGGGACATTGAGTTTAAATTTGCCGGTTTCATTCTGCAGTTCGACAACCACAGTGTTCAGCCTCTGCGAACCAACTTCCACCCGTTCACTGCACTGGCGTGAATTAGCCGCGAGTCTTGAAACCTCGTTAATGTCCTTGGCAATTTCTCCTGCAACGATCGAGCTTTGGGCAACATTGTTATTCACTGAGGCTATCCCCTCGGCGGCTTCTGTGACATTTCTGGTGATCTCAGAAGTTGTCGCGCTCTGCTCTTCGATAGCCAGAGAAATGGCGGTGACAATTTCGTTGACGTCGTTAATAACCTTGGAGATCAGGCTGATTTCAGACACTGTATCATTGGTTGAATGCTGGATGGAGTCTTTGGCAATCACTGCCGGTTGAGAAACCTGAGAGAGGAGCAGGGCAAAGTTCTCGGCCGAACTCTCGTACATTTTCCGCATTCGCCAGGACATGGATTCGGCAGCTTTGTGCAGTGAGTCGCGGGATGAGTCGCTGAGCAGAGTGCGGTCCGAAGAGTTCATCGCCTTCAGTTTATCCTCGAGTTGATCGGCTAGACTGGTCAGATTGCCGTTGATCTCCTGGCCGGTATGGTTGAAGGCTTTGGCGATGAGTGCGTTGAGTTGGACATTACCCCGATTCTGGGTGACTATGATAAATATGATGGCCGCCAGAATGGCACCAGAAAGGGCCAGGGCAACGGGAACAATGAGTTTGAAACGGAAGCTGCTGGTAATAGATCCGGTGGCCATGAATTCTCCTTTGAACGGTTCATTGCAGAAAAACCTTTTGCAAATCCTATCACCTGGGATTTATGACTACAAGGAAAGCCTGAAAAAAATATTTCATGATTCCAGAGGTATTTTTCAGTTATTCAGGGAGGATCTCTACGGCTGTATGCCGGCATTTTTTCTGAACGGCTTGGGGGGCTATAGCTGCCCCTTTTTCCCTTGTCAACTCTGCAAAGGCCGTCTAATGTGGAAAAAGTTACGTTATTTTGAATATATGGAAGATAAATGAAAACTATTCCGGCGGCCGATGTCTGCACCATAGGGCGCGATATCACGATTACACTGCGCAAGCGGGGGGCTGACGCCTACAGCAAGGCGAGTTACCCGCAGCAGTTCGGGGTGTATTCGGAGATAGAGACGACCGATACGGTTCTGCGCTTCAACCTGAACAATGAGATCGTCTATCTCAGGGGCAGGGGACGGGACTGGCCCCATCCCCAGGAATGGCTCAAACGGACGGCGGGAAATGACTGGATCTATTACTCGACCGGAGGCTATACCGGGGTGGTCGAGGCTATTGGCGAATACTACCTGCCCAACACTCCCTATCCTACCAACTCACTTCTAGGCGGCCGGCCATTTTTGCTGCCTGTCGTGCAGGAACTGACAGCGTGCTGGCATTCCCTGATCCATGAGGTGGCGGAACAGGCTGCTGCCGCCCCTGCCGATATCCGCGCCTTTCTCGCCGGGGCTCTGGCGAATTCCCCCGATGCCTTGGAGAATAGAGCTCAGGCCCTGTTTGCCATTTCCGGCTCACGGAGCACGGTTCTGCCCCCCGACTGCCGGCATGTCGATTATGATGTGATACCGCTTGCCGTATCCGAGGGCTGCCTGTACAAGTGCCGATTCTGCAGTGTTAAGTCAGACAGGCCGTTTCGGCAAAAAAGCGAGGAGGAGGTCGATCGTCAGATCAGCGCACTGCAAGGCTGGTTCGGACAGAATATGGCAAACACGCCCTCGGTCTTTCTCGGAGAGCATGACGCCCTGGCCGCACGTCCTGGCCTGATCGCCGGGACAATCACCAAGGCTTGCAGCGCTTTCGACTTTCAGGCGGCCAACATCAAGGGCGGCAATGTCTTCCTGTTCGGTTCTGTCGGTTCCCTGCTGGATGCGCCTGACGGGCTTTTTGCCGATCTCGGCAGTCTGCCTTGCCATATCTATCTCAATATCGGCCTGGAATCAGCCGACCAGGCAACGCTGGAAGTGTTGGGCAAACCGCTGCGGGCGGCAGCCGTTGTGGCAGCCTTCAAGCGGATGCAGGAGATCAACCGGCGCCATGCCACCGTCGAAGTGACCGCTAATTTCATCATGGATGAGAATCTGCCGGCTGGTCATTATCCTGCCTTTCTGGCCCTGGTCCGTGAGGGGCTTTCACGGGTGAGTCCCAAAGGCTGCATCTATCTCTCGCCGCTCAGGGTCGGCAGACCATCCCGGGCGATGGTCATGGATTTCCACCGCCTGAAAATCCTCAGCCGTCTGCCGACGTTTCTCTATATCATCCAGCGCCTGTAGAACTGCATTCATACTGATAAACTGGATGATTATCCAGGGCATGAAGGGCCTACGCCCATGTGTTTGTTTCCGGGCGAGAGTTTCTGTGAAGAATGGAGTATCTCAGGGAAGTGTTGTCAGAGACTCTGTTTCAGGGAGATCGTGGCTGCTGGCAGTCAGCAGATAAACGACAAGGGAATCGACCTCTTTAGGGCTCAATTTTCCACCTTCATTTATTGAGAAAGGTTGCATAAGTGAATCGGGTATTCCGTCTTTTATTGTCGATTTGAGAAAGAGATCGGGACGCAGACTCAAAAAGGGAGGAATGAGATCGCGACCGATATATCCAGCTCTGTCAGAACCGTGGCACCGGCTGCAATGCATCATATACAAATTTTTCCCGAGTGCAGCATTGCCCGCCACCAGAGGAAACTGTGGCAGGCCGACGGGGAGCAGATCCGATGGATTTACTGAAGGAGGTTTCAGCAATTCCGGGGCTATGGCAAGCGGCCGGCCGTAATTCTCATAGAGTGTGATGTACGACATGATGGCGGCAATGTCGGAGTTCTTCAATCTCCCCCCGGCCAGGATGCTGAAACCGTTCATCTGGGTTGAAGTCTTGCCGTTTTCTATCATCTTCTGCAGTTTCTCGCCCTTCAGGCTTCGGCCCATACGAGCTTGGTCATACGACAGGTGACAACGGTAGCAATTACCCGTATAGAGCCATGCTCCTCTGGCAACCGTATTCTTTCTGATGAGTTTGGAGAGCGGTGGACTGAGAGCATTTTCACCCGTGGTTTGAGGTATCTGCCCTGGAACTGGACCCGTCTGGATGGGATAAGAGGATGCTGGTTTTTCTGGCTCCAGCTTGGGAATTTCCGGGAGGGGTGGTAGATCGGGTTCCCGGCCGAGTTCTTCCCACATCAGCATATATCTGCTCACTGCTGTTATTTCAGTCGGAGAAAGAGGGCCTCCTCTGGCGCGAGCCCAGGAAATCCGGCAGCCTTTGTCAGCAATCGCTTTTTCAAGTTTATCCGCAGATCTGTACTCTTCAGCGAGCCTTTCCTTGGCATACTCACCGTGACAACGGTTGCAGTGCACTTTGAATAGCCAGGCGCCATGGACAAGAGGATCTTTGCTAAAATCCGGTCTTCCGATGGCGGAGAGCCGGTTTGCTCCGAAAACGAGAAGAAGAATGGCGAAAAGGAGTATGCGGCAGGTCATAAGGGGCAGAATCAGTCGTACTGCTGGAGCAGAAAAGCGATGATTGACTGGAGTTGATCTTCGGGCAGTACCGCCCCGCAACTCGATTGCATTTCAACCTCCTGCGAAAATCCCTCGACGATAAAAGCATCGGGGATGAGCACGGACTGGCGGATATAGTCGGCGGCCGAGACTTTAGAAAGTCTATTGCCTGCTGTCCTGGCGATTCCGTCAAGTGAGGGGCCGGTGGCCTGGGGATCTTTCTTTCCTTTGATAGCATGGCAGGAGGCGCAATGCGTATGAAAAACCTGCATTCCCTCTCGGACGGTTTGCGGGTCTGAAAAATCAGAAGGTGGCAGATCTATGGACTTCAACTTCACTTTTCCAAGGGCCGTGGCCTCCCAGTTCATGACAAATCTGGTTAATGAGCGTATTTGATCTTCCCGCAAGGGCCCACCATATCTGATCAACCATGGCGACATCACGGCAGTCAGGCCATTGCCTGCATACAGTGGCCGTGTTGCCATCATCCGACCGTGTGCAGTTGTTGCGACGATGTACTCGTCGAGGCTGTCGAGCCAGCCAACCTCAGACTTTCTCTCGGTAAAGAAATGCCGGTTGGAAAGTGCCGGGCCCAGTTGCCCGACTCCTTCCCCACGTCCGCCATGGCATTTTCGGCAGTGCTGTTCATAGAGATCGGCGCCGATTTCGGCGTTCGCGCCTTCCTGCTGTACTGCAGTGGCACGCATCCGGTCATCCTCCTGGATAGTCAGGGTGATAAGAACAAGACAGAGGAGCGAGGCCAGCAGACTCAATCCAGTGCGGGTGTTCCAGAAGGTCATCGATCTGTCTTCCCGCTGTCTTTCTGAAAGGCAGCATCATGGCGGAAAACCTGGCGTTCAAAGGTCTGCCGGTCAGGGCTTGCCGGTAACAGGCCGGTAAACCGCAGGGTGATCCGCTTCATTCCGGCCTGCCAGGGTTCGATTATAAGAAATCCTGTGGCCTCGGTGAAGTGTTTGGCAGCGATGATGCGCTGGAGTTCCACATTGATGGCTGCGATCAACAGGCCAAGTTCGCTTGCTCCTGCCGGTCGTGGAAGCGGTTTGATAAGCATATAAACGCCATCGTTCAATGCATCATACGGCAGGACATGCAGAGGACCACCGCCATCCCGGGGGGCAAAAGTGTTGAGAATGCCTTCCGGTGACTGTCGATAACTGTCGTCTTCACGACTGCCCAGATAACTGAAGAGAGACAAGGACAGACCGATCACAAGAAGGGCGGCCAGCATCTTCGGTCGCTGCTTGATCGGCCGGCGTCCTCCTCTGTCCAGATAGGGATATGCCGTAACAGCCAGGATGAACACCATCGGCAGGATAATTCCGGTGAACGAGGTCGCCCCTAGCGTCAGCAGTCCTTGAATCCACAGAAAAAACCACGGCGCCTGGGTATGACTCGGTGTATGCAGTGGATTGGCCGGCGCTGCCAACGGGGCATCATATAAAAAACCGGTAATCAACAGAAGGACGGCCATACCGGTGAGTATGAGCGCTGTTTCCCTGGCCACAACTTCAGGCCAGAAGGCGATCCATTGCATGGATGAAGGTTCCCGGGATGAGGTGGCATCAAGAGGCAGAGATATACCGTGCAGTCGGACCAGGCGGTAGTAATGGATGGCCAGGAAAAAGATCATTATCCCGGGTAGGATCAGCACATGCAGGACATAAAACCTGAGCAGGCCGTCCTCTCCGATTTCAGTCCCGCCCCGTAATGCCTGCTGCAGCGGTTCGCCAATCAGGGGAATGGCCTGAAACAGACTGGTACCGACAGTGACGGCCCAGTAGGATAATTGGTCCCAGGGCAGCAGATAGCCACTGAAGGCGAGGACCAGGATGAGCAGCAAAAGGATCATGCCGGTTACCCAGGTGAATCGGCGGCTCTCGGAATACGAGCCCGTCACAGCCACCCGCAATAGATGCAGGATGGCTACGATGATCAGCAGGTCTCCGGCAAGCCGGTGCAGGTCGCGAAAGAGCTGACCAAAAGGGATATCGGCAGCCAGACGCTGGATCGACTGATATGCCGCTTCGGGGGTAGGTACATAATAGAACATGAGAAGAACACCGGTCACAATTTCCACGGTGAAGAGGAAGGTCGTCCAGAAACCGAGATGAAAGGTGTGGTCAAACCGGAGACTGGCCTGTGGGTATCTCCGAGGTCTGATATGACGGAAAAAACTCTGATATATGCCGTTGGAATGTTCACGCTTGCGATTGCTGCTGCTATAGCATGATATTTCAGGATCTTGAAGATACATTCAGGACAGGATGGTTGTTCCGGAAAACCGGCGGCTGGTGTCGACCTGTACTCGCGGCAAGACCTGCACACCTGCTAGTGATTCAGTTGAATCAGCCGGGATGCCACGAAGAGCGACAGAGGGGAGAAGGAGAGGTTTGCCCTCTGGAGAAGTTTGACCTATAACCTGGCCATCCGCATCGACCACCAGGAGTGGAAAGCGATCAAGGTTGCGGCTGGCAGGCCCGGAAAGAACTTTCCCCTGCCGGTCGAACTGCGAGCCGTGACAGGGACAGATAAAACAACCAGCCTCCTGATTCCAATTGAAGAGGCAGTCCAGGTGGGAGCAGGTATTGGCGATGGCGACAAGGCCGTTCTCGTTATTGAGAAGCCAGAACCTGCCGCGGCTGTGATGGAGGGGAATGTCAACCGGTGTAGGCATTTCCGCCAGTGAGCCAATATCTATCACCGTACCGAAAGTGCCTGTTTTTTTTCGTGGCAGGCCGTAGGAAAACAGTATACCGCTGATCTGCAGAATGACAGCGATAAATGGCACTCCCCAGAGCCATTGAAGTATGTGGCGCCGGCCCAGGGTAGCCATTGTTTTATCAGGTTTGGGGTGTTGAGCAGGAGCAGACATATCTTGTAATTGTCGATCTCTTAAAAGGAAAAATTAAGAAAGCCCGAAAAGGAGATCGGGCTTTCTTAATCATTGCGATGAATGCATTAATTCAGTTTCACAGCCTTGATTGCCTCGTAGACATCGGCATCGGTGCTCCGACCTAATTCAAGCCATTTGATGGCCAGACTTTCATCGTTTTCCTGACTGACCTTGGCGGCATACAGGGTGCCAGCCGAAAGATTCGCGGCTTCGTCGGCTACGAATTTACTGAGAATAACACCGCTGCCGTCATCCCCGCTGTAACCGGTTTTGCCGTCTTTCATGATTGCCGTCATCTCATAACTTAATCGGCCCATAGCATAGTGTTTCACTACTTTGGTGGTTGTTGACTCGCCTTCATGATCCGGCAGCAGTTCAATCGGGTAGCCGTACTCATACGGATTGGCTTGTTGGCCAAGATAGGCAGTCATGTCCTTGACGTTTTCCTGCCAGCCAGATTTTGCGGCGATTGGCTCGTATTCTTCACTCGTCAAACCGGTATTCCAAGGGGTGACGCTGGCGTTGCAGTTGTTCCAGGTGCCGTTTATCGCATCGAAATTGACGTTCTCACCATCGATTACGTCCCAGCCTTTGCCGTTTCTCTTCATATAGATCTTGCCGACGGTTCCGGGGCGGCACTCGTAATTGGTATACAGGTAGGCCTCGTCACCTGATGCGGTAATGGGGAGAAACATATTGCCGTCGGGATGATTGCACACCTCTTTCAGTTTACCGGCTATGGTGTTGACCTGGCCGAAGCGCTGGCCGGATATCTCACTGGGGATCGGCTCACCGACCCTGGCCAGAACCTGATATGACCCGGCTGCAACCTTGACATCAAAGACATCGTCACCTTTGGGTACAGGTGTGGATTTGAAGGAGTCTGTCGCTTTGAAGCCGTTTACCACACCTACAACACCGCGATTATAGGGATGTCTGCTCATTGCCGAGGGATGCTGAATATTAAAGAAAACGTCGTTTTGGGCATTGACATGGATACCTGTAATTTCAGCTCCCGTGGGGGCGGTGGCGAAACGGGTGAGGGTCTTGCCATCCCATTTCCAGAGCATATTGTTGGTGTGCTGATCGGTATCTTCGGAAATCCACAAGTTGCCTTGGGCATCTGCATAGAGACCATCAGGGTTGGCAACACTATTCACGTCACAGATGTCGGCGAAACCGGAGCCATAGTCTGATTTGGCATCCTTGTCAGCCACTTTGCCAACAACTACCGGTATCAGCTTGGAGATATTATTGTTGTCATCGAGCTTGGCCTCGTAGACGATACCACATTTATTTTCAGGCAGTTTGATATCGCCTTTGTCGTCGCTCATGGTCTTGTCGATCGAACTCATGGCGATGTAAATCTTGTTGTTGACCTTATCATAGGCAACGCCTTCCATTTTGCGGAATTCTGCGGTTGCGCCCATTTTGGCAGCATAGGCCCTGGTTTCAAGAAACGCAGCCATCGGATCATTCACAGACACCAGCAGTTCTTCTTCAGCAGCAGAGGAAAATTGAGGAAGAAAACAAGTTCCAATCAGTGCTACCAGGGAAATCGTAGAAATTCTTTTATGCATGTGCTGACTCCTTTTTTTTGTTGGTGATTGATGATGTATCTCTGCAGGGAACCTTGAGTATTTCCGTCATGCCCGAGCAGGCAGGTATCCAGCAAATTTTTTTTTACTGGGCTATTGCCTTCGCGGGAGTGACCGAAACCCAGGAATTCAAGGCTGCCTCAATTCAACCGCTTGTATACCACGCGGAATGCTAGATATGTGTTAGTTGTGCGTTAGGCTTTTGTCGCTGTTTTGAAAAATGCGCATTAGCCCTTGCAGAAAGGCAGACAATCTGCAGAGAGGGTTGGAAAAGTCAGAGCGATAAAGGGCAGGGGACTCTCCCTGGTTTCGCTGCCAATGGACAATCGCCATAACCACCGCGAGTGTGGCAAGCGAGACTATTAGGCTCTGATAACGATTATGAGGACCTGACATTGCCCCGTAGATAAAGGCATTGCCGATCAGGGTGAAGAGAATGAAAGCGGCCAAGCAGGCGACATCCCGCTGTCTGGAATAGAGTCCCCAGCCGATGACCGCAAGTAATTCAAAAGTTGAAATGGAGCAGGAGTTGTATCAACCATATGGCGAACAGCGCTTGAATAACTGTCGGAACGAAAAATAACCACCAGCTCAATGATGCCGCCCAGAGAAAAACGCCAGAGAAAAACGATCGGCCGAAGCCAAGATTCATGTTCAGCACCCGCTCGATGTATCCGCCGGTGTCAAAATACATCACGGAAAAACCATTTATTCCTTTCAGGATGTCCAGGCTGCACCGTACAGCCTGTATTTCTTCATTGGAGAACGTCAATTGGTGCCGTTCAGCTTCCAGTCGTAATCAAAAAACATGATCGCAAGCTTGCCGGCCGCCAACTCACCTGCCTGGCTCTCGCTGAGCCCAAGGTCCTCACTGTACAGGGCCAGAAACTGTGCCAGGGTTGTCGCACCGCGCCAGCCGCGTTCGAAGTCTTCTTGATACCATTTGAAAATGCTGGAAACCTGCAGCGTCCCCTCATGCAGTCTGTTTCTGCTCTTATCCGCAAGGAACAGAGAGACCGCCTCTTCAAGCTGCACCTCCAATATGTCCTGCCGGTATGCCCGGTTCTTCAGGGCGGGGCAACCGATGCTGGCGCAGTTCAAGGCAAAATGGACTCGGGGATCGTTGTACCGACCAGACCCGCGGATGAGGTTGTGTTCAATGTCATCGAGTGAACGTTCTTCTCCCAGCAAGGGAATAAACTTCATTTTCCACGGCGACTGGAACAGGGTGCCTATATCTTTGATCGATTTCAGATCCGGATACCTGGTGAGGATCAATTCAACGGTCCAGGCGTTATAGGCGTTGATAAGGAAGGCAAGCTGCTCAGCCTTCTGCCAGGTGTCGAATTGGTCACGAGGGATCTGCGCCAGGTGATCGAGGTATTCGGCCAGGGCCGGTCTTTTTATGGCCATGCCCTGATAATCAACCTTGGTTGCCTTGCCGCCTTCGAGGACCTGCACATTGTTCTGTAGCAGAGTGTCCCACGAACCGTGATCGAATTGCGCGGCATCGACTGCGCATGCTTGCAGAACCAGTACGGCGATCAGTATGGAGCGCATCATGGTCTATCTCCTTTTCCAGCTATGATATTTCTCCAGCCAAACAAGCAGTTTCTTCGGGGCGTGGGCCCGTTTCCATTCTCCAGCCGCGTATTTATTGGCCTCGGCAAGGGTCGGATAGGTATGGATGGTGGCCAGGATTTTCTGAAGGCCCAGGCCGTGTTTCATTGCCAACACGAATTCCGCCAGGAGATCACCCGCATGTTCGCCGACTATGGTAACGCCGAGAATCCGATCCTTACCCGGGACGGTGAGCACCTTGACAAAACCGTGGGCCGCGCTGTCGGCAATGGCCCGGTCGAGATCGTCGATGCCAAAGCGGGTAACCTCCACGGCGATGCCTCGCTCGCGGGCTTCCTGCTCATTGAGACCGACCCGGGCAACTTCGGGATCGATGAACGTCGTCCAGGGAATAACCGAGTAGTCCACCCTGAATTTCCTGAATTCCCCGAACAGTGCATTGACCGCGGCATACCAGGCCTGATGAGCGGCGGTGTGGGTGAATTGATAGGGACCGGCCACGTCGCCTGCCGCGAAAATATGGGGATACAGGGTCTCGAGATATTCGTTGGTCACAACCGTGCGTTCGGTGGGGATACCGATATCCTCCAAACCATATCCTTTCAGCCTGGCAACCCGGCCGACCGCACAGATAAGGGCATCGAACTCGATGCGGTGCTCCTGTCCCTGATGCTCCACGACGATGAGCTTCGTCTCGCCTTCTTTTCCACACCGTAAGGCCTTGTGGCCAGTCAGGACATGTACCCCGTCCCCGACCAG
>JFJP01022078.1_pt1 | contig 12708 bp, 8 predicted proteins | sample 431651 | NCBI WGS metagenome assembly JFJP01 (sample SAMN02602958, study PRJNA72255) | Microbial mat metagenome, whole genome shotgun sequencing project. | biome: fresh water; feature: sink hole; material: water; isolation source: purple microbial (photo- and chemosynthetic) mats found in... | reverse complement strand
TCTTTTTTCATGATGACGATTGATCCGTAAAAGGTGTTGCGGGGTATTTCCAAAGGTGCTTTCTCCTCTAATATCTCAGATTGTCACAGATTTTAGCGATTATCCGGTCTCCTGTGATCCGAAGCTACAATTTTTTGTATATACCATTTTTTAGCTGTTGACAATATTTTTGTAATTTCATATTAATATTTAATCAATTTTATAAGAAATTCTGCATCTCCGGCTTGGACACTGTGGAGTGCTACAGAAGAGGTGATGAAGCCTGTCTCTTTTGCGGCGTCGAAAGCATCTCTCTCTACGGGGCAATCTCTGACCTTTCAGGCAGTGGCGGTGATGCAAACACATTGCCCGCCGGGGAGGTTGCAGTAACGATTTGAAAAATATTTGACAACCTTTAAAAAGTTGTCAAAGCATCAGAACGCTGTATTATCTGAAAACCTATAATTGCAGGATAGTTATCTTATGATGCTGACACGAAGACAAGCCTGTGAGCGATTGTTGCAGTGTTTAGCCGGGGGCGGCTTTGCTTGCATGGTGTGGAAATATGTCTGCGGCACCGGCGCTTCTTCTCTCAAAGTGTCTTTTCCCGAGCGACCGGAAAAAGACACAGTGCTTTTCAGCAGCGGTGTTTATCTCACAGGCGCAAGAGACCGTATTTATGCCCTTTCTGAGCGATGTCCCCACCTGGGCTGCCGATTGGCATACAACGAAGCCGAACATTGTTTTCAATGTCCCTGCCACGGCTCGCAGTTTTCTCCCAAAGGCAGCCTTCAGAAAGGTCCCGCAACAAAAGACATGAACGCTTTGGATATTCGCTTTGATGAGGAATGCGGACTTTATCAAGTTATATTGCCGCTTTCCTGAACAGATTCAGGTCAATGGGATTTTTTCAAAAAATCCGTTTTCTGTATATGTCTTTTCGGGAAAATATCTCAGTGCTGCCTTTGGCTCAGGCAGCATGGCGGGCGTTTCTCTTTGCGCTGGTGACGGGTGTTGTGCTTGCCTTTCACTATTGCCCCTGGGGAGATGTTTTCACATCGGTCTCAAAAATTTCCGGCTGGCTGCCTTACGGGCATTTTCTCCGAAAACTGCACTATTTTTCAGGTCAGGTTTTCCTCATTCTCACCATGCTGCATACGCTGGAACATTTCCTCAGAAAGACATATCTCCGCATTCAGTCCTCAGAATGGCTGTGGCTCGTGCTGTTGTTTTCGCTGAGTTTTTTTCTGATGTTTACGGGGTTCATATTAAAAGGAGACAAAGAAGGCATACTGGCGGCTCAGGTCATGTATCATCTGGCTCAGGAAATACCGCTCATCGGCGCAGGACTTGCCCGGATGCTGCTGAGACCCGGAGAGGAATTTTTTCTCCTTCCCTATCTTCACCACAGCGTCATTCTTCCCATGGCGCTGCTTTTTCTGCTGAACCGGCATCGCAGGCGTCTTTTGCCCCGGAATGACTCGGCAGGCTGGGGCTGGACTCTGACAGCGGTTTTGGCAGGGCTTGCAGCATTCTGCCCGCTTCCTCCTGACATTCCGCCCACGATGGAAATTTTCAATATTACGGGTCCCTGGTTTTTCCACGGCATTCAGCTTCTCTTACGTTATGTGCCTGCGTTCTGGGCAGGCATTGTCTGTCCCCTGATTACGCTGGGATTGCTGGCGGTTCTGCCATTTGCGGGAGACTTATGCAGAAAACTGACAACTGCCGCATGGCTGATTCATCTGCTCATGCTTCTTGCTGCATGGTGTGTGTAACATAAAGATTTGATTGCATATAGGGGCAGCCCCCTGTGGCATTAAGTCAAGAGCGGGGACATGTCCTTCGATCTCATCAAAAAATCTGTTTTTTATCTCATACCAATTCGCTTTCAAAGATCGGTCTTTTCAGATCGTAAAGCGATTTTTCAAATCGCTTAAACCGCTTAAAAAGCGGTTTTACGGAAAACACCGTTTTTGAAAGCGAATTGGTATCAGGCTTTCCAAGCAGCAGCTTTACTAAATCCCGGTCAATCTTCCATGCCCGGTCAATCACCGCCGCCTTGACTAATTCACCTTCATCATCAACAAAGCGGGCATCCGTTTTTAACATATCCGTCAATTTTTCATTAAAACGCTTGGTAGTGATATAGAACAAGTGATTATTGTCCCTCATTTCTTTGCACACCTTGTCTGCGTCAATGTTTTTATCGCGCCAGATACCGAAATAATCAGACGGACGAAATTCGTTTTCAGATAGCTGATTTTCCTTATCAAATGAAATAATAATGATTTCAAGTTGGTTATTTTCAGCAAAGCTTTCCGGTAATTTAATGTTTAAAAAACCCTTTTCGGGTTTTTGACAAATTCGCAATGCCTTCATATTTATACCTCCTTGTTAAAACAACTGAAGCTTAACAAAAACACGCCGAATATATTTATTACAACTTTTCTTAATGAAGATCAATCATAACCGTCAAATTACATGGAAATCCCGTAACGCTCGATTTTTTCATAAAGCGTTTTTCTGGAAATGCCGAGACATTGCGCCGCGAGGCTTTTGTTGCCGCTGCATTTTTCCAGCGTCTTTCGGATCAGCTCGCTTTCCATATCCCTAAGCGTGATGCCCTTGTCAGGAAGCTCGGCAAAAATTTCTTTATCCGCATTTGCGGCGGAAAGCGAGCCGGATACAATCTGTTCTGACAGTTCATCCGGCATCAGTCGGGGACCTTTGGAGAGAAGCACCGCTCTTGCGAGACAATTTTTCAATTCCCGGACATTCCCGGGCCAGTTGTAACGGACTAATATCTCCATTGTCTCAGGGGTCACGCCGTCAATCGTTTTCTCATACTGCACGGCATAGTGTCTGACAAAATGATTGACTAACAGAGGAATATCTTCCCGGCGATGACGCAACGCCGGCACCCGAATCGGAATGACTTCAATTCGGTATAAAAGATCGCTGAGAAAATGCCCTTTGCGGATTTCCTCCTGAAGATCAAAATTTGTGGCGGCAATGACTCGCACATCCACCTGACGGGAATTTGTCGAGCCTACCGGCTCAAAAGTTTTTTCCTGAAGAAAGCGGAGCAGTTTTGCCTGAAGCCTGAGACTCATGTGACCGATTTCATCAAGAAAAAGTGTGCCGCTATCCGCCAATTCCAAACGCCCTTTTCTGGCTTCGCCCGCGCCGGTGAACGCGCCTTTTACATGCCCGAACAACTCGGCTTCCAAGAGATTTTCAGTCAGCGCGGCAGAGTTGATGCAGACCATTTCGGCTTTTTTCCGGCGGCTTTCGATGTGCAGGGCGCGAGCTAAAAGTTCTTTTCCGGTTCCGGTCTCACCGTAGATCATCACCGACGCGTCGGTGGGCCCCACCGTGCAGATCATGTCAAAGATGTCTCTCATCTTCCGGCTCACGCCGATGATATTATGAAAAGCATATTCGCTTCTGACCTGTTTTTTCAGCTTGCTGAGTTCGCGAGACATCTCGCGCTCACAGATCGCCTTGTTCAGCACAAGACTCAGTTCTTCATAATCAAGCGGCTTGATGAGATAATTCGTCACTCCCTGTTTCAAAGCTTCTACAGCAGATTTGACAGTTCCGTAAGCAGTCATAATGATAAACGGCGGCGATTCCCGAATATTGCTCATTTTGTGATAAAGTTCCAGACCGTCCATGCCGGGCATCTTGAGGTCTGAAAGCACCACGTCAATATCTTCATGAGCCTCGAAGATTTTCAAAGCTTCTGTCCCGTCAGCGGCTTTCAGCACTTCGTAGCCTTCATCACTCAGAATGGCTGTCAGCACCTTCAGGCTGTTGATGCGGTCGTCAACCAGCAATATTTTTTTTGCTTTCAAGGTCGTATTCTCCCGATAAGTTATGCTGAAATGAGCGCAGCGAAATTTTAGCGGTGAGTGTAGAACGGGTTTATCTGTTTTTAACCCGGGCCGTTTTACTATGCTGAAATTTCATTTCAGCACTCCGGATGTGTTTGTCAGAGGCAATTCAATGCTCACCCAAGTGCCGCTGCCCTCCTGGCTCGAAATGCTGATAGTTCCGCCGTGATTCTGCACGATGCCCAGACTCAGCGGAAGTCCGAGACCGGTTCCGCTTTCTTTTGTAGTGAAAAAAGGGTCGAAAATATTCTGCAAATGATCTTGCGGAATCCCCACGCCTTTGTCTTCAATCGTAAGTCTGATCCGCTCGGATAATGCCGCATCTTTTTTGTTTTTTACAAGCATCGTCGAAAAAATAATCGCTCCGCCCCCGGGCATTGCGTCCATGGCATTGATGACAATATTGACCAAAACTTGCTGAATCTGATGAGGATCAATCTCTATCATGGGAAGATCATCCGCCAGACGGTTATGAAAGCGGATATACTTCTGTTCAGCCTGCTTTTCAAAAAGATTCTGAGCAGAAAGCAGCACTTTGTTGAGATCGGAAGGAGCGGGTTTCGGCGATGACTGCCGGGCAAAATAAAGAAAGTCGGTCACAAATTCGTTCAGGCGGTCAATTTCTTCCATAATGAGCTGCGAATACTCGGTAATAAGCGGATCATCGGAACGCCGGCGTTGCAGGTAAACAACAGCGCCTTTCATTGCGTTCAGGGGATTTCTGATTTCATGGGCAACGCCTGCCGAAAGCCTGCCGAGCGAGACAAGCTTTTCCGAGCGCACCAATTCGTTCTGTATGCGGGAAAGATTCTGAGTCATTCGGTTGAAAGAGCGGGTCAGTTCTCCCAACTCGTCACGGGTCCGCACCGGTATTTCCTGCGTCAGATTTCCCCCGGCAATGCGATGCGTTGCCGTGACAAGGCTGCGGACAGGCCGCAGGAGATAATAGGAAATAAGACTGACGCAGATCACGGTAAATATCAAGGTAAGTGCAACTACTTGGATCACCCGGGTCTGAATAGCTCTTGCCTCTTTTCTGAATTCCTCAATGGGAATTGTCACCGCCAAAGACCAGCCCATCACAGGAATCGGCGCAAAAGCCGCCACCCTGTTTTTCTTCTCAAAGATATAAAATTTCCTGTCGCTGACGCCCGACATCATTTTCAATATCAGTTCTTTCAGGCTCGGATCAGGGTAAGTGTTCAAATTATGTGTATAAGGCTCAAAATGCGGATGAGCGATATTTCTGCCCTGCTGATCCACAAGAAAGGCATATCCCTGTTCTCCGATACGGATATTTCTTACAATTTCAAATATTTTTTGATAATCAAGATCAATGACTACCATGCCGATAAATTCACTCTGACCGCTGAAAATTGCCTTTGCCCAGTGAATGACAAAGCCTTCCCGGAAATCCGGTCGGATAATACCGGAAATGTAAATACCCTCGGGTCCGAGTCTGCATGTCTCTGTAAAAAACTTCTGACCGCTCTGATTTGAAAATTCGCTTATTTCTCTGTTTTTCTGAACTTTTATCAGTTCAATGCCCTGTTCGTCCATATAACGGATTTGAAAGTAGTAAGGTGTTCTGCCGATAAAATCTGAAAACAGACGGACCGCATTGTCTCGGTTAAACTCTGCTTCCGCGTTCAGGCGGAAAGACCGTGCGAGATGGTATTCTTCCAAGACCGGCAGACTGGCAATTGTCTTCATATCCATGCGGCAGTAGTAAAAAATGTCATTGATTTCATTGGCTGTTGCTTTTGCCTGAACCATCTGCTCACGGCTCACAAGACGATCCACGCGGTCCACAGACGCGCGCACGGAAAAATATCCCACAGCCGCAATCGGCGCACAAACCAGCGGCAGAATAAACACGAGGAGTTTGAGAGATATTGAAAAGCGAATTTTCATATATTGGCTCCTTCGATGAAATACGGATACTGAAGAAGCTAAGTTTTTTCAAAAACTTAGCTTCTGAATCACTGCTGCTATACTACTGTTGTTCCATATTTCGGAATTTTCTCCCGCAGGTCTTATCAGATCACGAAAACACGAAGGTGTTCAAAAAAATTGTTATCATATCTCTCGTCCTAAATCTCAATGAGCATCCTTTCCGGGTTTTCGACACATTCCTTAATGCGTTTCAGAAATGTGACTGCTTCTCTGCCGTCAACAATGCGGTGGTCATAGCTCATAGCCACATACATCATGGGGCGAATGACAATCTGCTCGGCGATGACTACCGGACGTTTCTCTATCTTGTGCATTCCCAGAATGCCGCTCTGAGGCATATTCAGAATGGGCGTACTGAGCAGAGAGCCGTAAACGCCGCCGTTGCTGATTGTAAATGTGCCTCCCTCCAAGTCGGAAAGTTCCAGACGGTTCTCATTGATTTTCTTCACATAGTCAAGAATCGCCTGCTCGATTCCGGCAAAGCCGAGTTTGTCCGCATGGCGGATCACCGGCACCACAAGCCCGCGTTCCGCGCCGATGGCAACGCCGATATGGTAGTAATTGTGATAGAGAATATCTCCGTCTTCGATGAATGCGTTGAGTTCGGGAAATGACTTCAATGCCTCCACGACAGCTTTCACGAAAAAGGACATAAAGCCCAGAGACAAAGCATATTTTTTCTGAAAAATGTCTTTATACTGCGTCCTGATCTCCATTGCCCGGCTCATGTCAATCTCATTGAACGTGGTGAGCATTGCCGTGTTCTGTTTTGAATCGAGCAGACGGGCGGCAATGCGCTTGCGAATCGGTGTCATGGGCTTGCGGGTCACGGATTCCTCATCAGTTTTGCGAGACTCGCTCACCGTCACGACTGAAACTTGGCGACCGATGCCCGAATCTAAATAGAGCAAAACATCGCTCTTGGTGATTCTTCCGCCGGGACCGGTTCCGGCGATTTTGCTGATGTCAATGTTTTTCTCGGCAGCAAGACGCCGCACTGACGGCGGAAGCATCTGACGCTCGTGAGAAACTGCCGCTTTGTCGGATACGGCAGGTTCCGGCGGCTTTTGCTTGGGTGCTTCGGACGCAGGCGGCGACGGCGCTGCTTTTGTCTCAATCGCTTGGGACGCGGCTGCCGATGTCTCAATGACTCCCACGAGTGCGCCGACGGCAACGGTTTCACCTTCAAAGACTTTGATTTTCAAAATGCCGTCCGCTTCGGCCACGATTTCCAGCGTGACCTTATCGGTTTCAATCACGAGAATTGCTTCATCTTTGCGAACCCTGTCGCCGTCTTTCTTATACCACTGCGCGAGAATCGCCTCTTTCACCGATTCTCCGACGCTGGGAATTTTGATTTCTATTTCCATATTTGACTCCTGTGAATTTCTCGCATGAATTTCTCGCAAAGCACGCAAAGAGCGCAAAGGAAAAATTTTTATGAAAAAACCTCTGCGTTCTTTCTTTGCGTTCTTTGCGCCTTTGCGAGAACAAATATTTCAACTGATTGCTGCCCCCATGCTCTTTTCCGGCATGGGACCCATCGCCTGTTCGATAATTTCCGCATGTTCCTGTCTGTAAATATTGGCGAATCCGGTTGCGGGACTGGATGCGGTTTTTCTCCCGATATAAGCAATCGGTTTTTCGGTGAGACTTTCCAAACGAGATGAGACAAAATTCCATGCGCCCATGTTTGCAGCCTCTTCCTGCACCCAGCACCATTGTCTTGTCTCCTTGTATTTTTTCACAATCTTTTCCAAAGCAGTGTATGGAAAAGGATACAACTGCTCAAGCCGCACCAGCGCAATATCTGCGGCTTTGACTTCTTCACGGCGGCGAAGCAGGTCATAGTAAATCTTGCCGTTGCAGAAAATGAGCCGACGGGGTGATTCAGGATTGTCTTTATGGTCAAGAACTTCCTGAAAATGCCCTGAAGTCATTTCAGACAAATTCGAGACCGCGAGCGGATGGCGCAGCAGACTTTTAGGCGCGAGTAAAATCAGCGGCTTTCGGAAAGACGCCTTTGCCTGCCGCCGGAGCAGGTGAAAATACTGCGCTGGGGTAGTCAGATTGCAAATCTGAACATTGTTGTCCGCGCAGAGTTGCAGAAATCGCTCCGGTCTCGCGCTGGAATGTTCGGGACCGAGTCCTTCCAATCCGTGCGGCAGCAGCATGACGAGACCGCTCAGACGCTGCCATTTGGATTCTCCGCTCACGATATAAAGATCAATCACGGACTGAGCATTGTTTGCAAAGTCGCCGAATTGCGCCTCCCAAATAACTAATCCGCGAGGCTGTATCAGCGAATATCCGTACTCGAATCCGAGAACGCCGACTTCGGAAAGCGAGCTGTTCAGCACGGTAAATCTGCCCTGTCTCTCTCCGAGTGCATTGAGCGGCACAAAATGACTCTCGCTTTTGGTATCCGCAAGCACACTGTGCCGCTGGCTGAATGTGCCTCTGCCGCTGTCCTGCCCGCTCAGACGGATGGGATCGCCTTCGGAAAGAATTGAGGCAAACGCGAGTGATTCGGCGTTTGCCCAATCAATGCCTTCTCCTTTTTCCACAGATTCCAAGCGGGCTTTCAGGAGACGTTCTAACTTGGGATGAACGGAGAATCCTTCGGGAAGTGCAGTTAATTTCCGGGCAAGCAAAAGGAGTTGTTCTTCTGAAACGCCGGTTTCCAAAGGTTCATGGGAATAGTTTCCGTGAAAGCCTTCCCAGTTCTCATAAAATTTCGGAACGGGAAGCACACGGGGATTGTTCTGCGCTGACTGAAAGGCTTCTTCTATGCACAGATTCACGTTTTTCTCAATTGTCTCAATTTCCTCTTTCTTTATCAGACCTTCTTCAATGAGTTTCTGAGCATAAATATGATGGAGCGAAGGACGCTCCCGGATCCTCTCATACATCTGCGGCTGCGTGAAATACGGCTCGTCGCCTTCGTTGTGACCGTATCGCCGGTAGCAGATCATATCAATCACAACATCTTTGCCGAATGCCATTCGGTAGTTATATGCAAGTGTGACGACATAGACAACTGCTTCCGGATTTTCGCCGTGAACGTGGAAAATCGGCGACATGAGCATCTTAGCGACATCGGTGGAATAGCGGGTAGAACGGGCATTTTCCGGCAGCGTGGTATAGCCGATCTGGTTGTTTATGACAATGTGAAGCGTTCCGCCGGTGCTGTAGCCCTCCAACTGAGACAAGTTAAGTGTTTCCGTGACAACGCCCTGTCCCGCAAAAGCCGCGTCTCCGTGAATCAGAATCGGCAATATCTCTTCGGCTTTTCCCTGTCTGAGCAAATCCTGCCGCGATTTGGCGATGCCTTCCACCACCGGATCAACCGATTCGAGATGACTCGGGTTGTTCACGAGAAAAGCTTTCAGAGAGCGGCTGTTCGCAAGTTTTATATCGCTCAGATAGCCGTTGTGATATTTCACATCGCCTGATCCCACAAGGCTTTGCGGGTCATAGCTGTTGATAAATTCCCGAAAGATTTCCTCATAAGGCTTATATAAGATATTGGACTGGACATTCAGCCGCCCCCGATGCGCCATGCCGAGAATGACTTCACTGCAACCCTGTTCCGACGCGTGGAGAAACAGGGCATCTAACATGGGAATGAGCGCGTCCGCGCCTTCAAGAGAAAAGCGGGTTTGCCCTACATATTTTTTGTGAAGAAACTGCTCAAACAGTGCGGCGTGACAGAGTTTGTGCAGGATTCGGATTTTTGTCTCTCTGTCAAAAGCAGGCTGATTGCGGACCGGCTCCATGCGGTCCTGTAGCCAGCGTTTTTCTCCCGGGTCTTGCAGGTGCATATATTCCACGCCCACAGAGCGGCAATATGTCTCCCGAAGCACCTGAAGAATGTCTCGGAGACTTGCCTGCCGGGTTTGAGAAAATCGCCGGGTGTAAAAATCTCGTTCCAAATCTTCCGCCGAGAGATTGAACTCGGAGAGTTCAAGCAGCGGATGACTTGCGGGACAGGCAGTGAGCGGGTCGAGACACGCGAGCAAATGTCCCATATCTCGGTAGCGATACTTGAGCGCCTCCACCCGGGACTGCCGCAAAGCCTGATCTTCGCTGCATACAGGCTCGGCGACGATTTCGGGTGTTTTGCCGCCGGCAAGTTCAAAGCCTTCAAAGAAAAACTGCCATTCCCGTGAAACGGACTTTGGATCAGCTTTCCACAGGCGGTACTGTGAGTCAATATAATCTGCGTTTAATGTTTCAGCAATAGCCATATTTTACCTCATTTGATGAGCCCTTACAGGGCTTGTTCAGAAAAGCTCCGTAGGAGCGACATATTTGTAGAAAAATATTAACAACCCGGGGCCCGAACTCCGTAGGAGTGACATATTCACAATATGATATGTCGCCCCTACGGGGCTTGTTCACGATGCCGCAACCGGATGCTACAAATATATCGCCCCTGCGGGGCTTGTGCGGTTTTTATACAGATATTCTGCTACAAATATCTCGCCCTTACAGGGCTTATGTTGCTGCTGCAAAGCTCCGTAGGAGCGTCATATTTGTAGAAATTATCGCCAAGCTTTCGAGATTCAGGTTCAATAGTTTTCAAATTCGCTGTCCTGCTCGTCGCTGTCCGCATCTCTGCCGTCATCGAATTTCATTTTCTCTGTATCAGCCTTTTCTTTTTTCCCGGATTCCATGTCGTCAGACTTTTTCCGAACTACTCCGGCAGATTTTTTGCCATGAGTCATTTTTCTTCGGGAATTGTCTTCAATGCTGAAGAAGCCAATCGTGTGCTGAAGCTGCTCTGCCTGATTCGCCAATGACTCGGAAGTTGAAGCCATTTCCTCGGAAAGCGAGGCATTCTGCTGAATCACCTGATCCAACTGCTGAACTGCTTTGTTAATCTGATTGGCACCGGCATTCTGCTCATTACATGCCCCGCTGATTTCCTGAACCAATTCGGCTGTTTTTCTAATATCCGGCACGAGTTTGGAGAGCATTTCGCCTGCTTTTTCCGCAAGATTCACGCTCTCTGCGGACAAGTCGCCGATTTCATTTGCCGCAACACGGCTTCGCTCCGCCAGCTTGCGGACCTCGGACGCGACTACTGCAAAGCCTTTTCCGTGGTCGCCGGCGCGAGCCGCCTCAATCGCTGCATTTAACGCCAGCAGGTCTGTCTGGCGGGAAAGTTCTTCCACGATTGAAATTTTTCGGGAAATTTCCTTCATGGCAGCCACTGTGCGGGCAACGGCTTTTCCCCCTTCCTGTGCGTCTTCTGCGGCTTTCGATGCGATTTTTTCGGTCTGCGAGGCATTGTCTGCGTTCTGTCTGATATTGGAGCTCATCTGCTCCATAGAAGCTGAAACTTCTTCGGCTGCGGCAGCCTGCTGGGATGCGCCCTGAGACATCTCTTCAGAACTTGCGCTCATCTCCTGACTCCCGGAAGTAACATTATCTCCGGCAGTTTTCACGTCAGTCATGATCTCCCGAAGATTTTTTACCATAAAGGCGAGTGATTTTCCGAGAGCGTCTTTGTCCGAAAGGACTTTCACCTGAACATTCAGATCGCCCTTTGAAATTTTCTCCAATACAAAAGCCTGCTCCCTTACAGTTTCTATCATGGCGAGAAAGGACCGCTCCAAATTTCCGACCTCATCTTTTGTCATCGGCATCACAGTCACGCTGACGTCACCCTTTGCGAGCATATCTGCAACTTTTGTCAGATTTTTTATGGGATTGCTGATCATACGGGAGACAAAAAAAGACAAAAGAATACCGAGACAAACACCGCAGACCAGCACAGCGATGATCCATAAACGAGATGAATTATAGATGACTTCTCCTCTTTTAACCGCTTCCAATCCGCTTTTGGCATTCAGAGCAACCAGTTCTTTGATTCTGACGTTTGCCTCATCATATTGCTTCTGTGATTCTGCTCTGATCAGGGCTGTGGCTTCCTCGTCTTTATTCTCTCGTGAAAGCAGGATAACCTTTTTGTTTTGCGCCAAATACTCAGCCCGATACTTTTTAAATTCTTCATGCAGTTTTTTTTCATCTTCAGAAGAAATCAGCAGTTCATAAGCGGTCTGGTTTTCCCTGAATTTCTCTAACTGCTTTTCCATCTGGCTTTCATAGTGATCCATCTCTTCCTTTGTCAGTGACAAGACATGCTGCGCCTCGGCAATCCGAAAGTCTGATGTAGTGATGTCCATGGCAGAGACCCGCAGAATGCTCGGCAGCCAGTTGTCTCCGACTTCATCGCCGGCTTTCTGCACTTTTTCCAGATTCAAAATGGAAAAAATCCCCAGAAATACAGTAATGGCGAGAATCGTGAAAAAGCTGACCGTCAGTTTTGTTCCGATTTTCAGATTGTAGAACCAGTTCATGATGTTCCTCCTTTCTTTTGTTGAGTTTTCATCCATTTCTGATACACCATTCGTAAAGGCGCGCCCCTACAAGACAAGATTCTTCGCTCCACTCAGAACGGCGTTCAAATCCCGAATGTGGATGCCATGAAACGGCGTTCAAATCCCGAATGTGGATGCCATGATTTCTAATATGCGCTCTTTGGAATAAAGCCGACCCTGTCCGATGCCGGGGCATTCTTTGATTATCTCCTGCCACTTTGTCTCAGAGCGCAGGTTGGCAAACCAGAAGGGAAAGGTCCGGCACTGCATGGGTCTTACCGGATAAATCCTGCATCCCTTATCGTAAAAGAGACATTGCCCCTGAGCATCTTCTTTGATGCTGTAACTGTCTTTGTATGGATAAGTATATGTTTCTGTTAAATTAGACACAGATATATCAAGAAATTCGGCGATAGTCAATATCTCCTCTTTTCGGACATAAATCGTCCCGGATTCGCCGGTGCAGCACTTTCCGCATTGCTGAC
>JFJP01040185.1_pt1 | contig 12709 bp, 12 predicted proteins | sample 431651 | NCBI WGS metagenome assembly JFJP01 (sample SAMN02602958, study PRJNA72255) | Microbial mat metagenome, whole genome shotgun sequencing project. | biome: fresh water; feature: sink hole; material: water; isolation source: purple microbial (photo- and chemosynthetic) mats found in... | reverse complement strand
ATGATATTTGGAACCAGCCTGGCAATAATAACTTCAGTTTTCCAGCCCGGAGAACGCGGCAAGGCTATGGGAATCAACATAACTGCAGTATATCTCGGTCTATCTCTTGGACCGGTTATCGGGGGAATTCTCACACAATATTTCGGATGGAGAAGTATTTTCGCCTTTCTGGTTCCATTCGGAATTATTTCTCTTATCCTCATAAACAGAAAGATAAAAACTGAATGGTCTGAATCGGCCGGGGAAAAGTTTGACTGGAAGGGATCTGTCATTTACGGAATTGCCCTTGCAACTTTTATGTACGGTTTTTCAAAGCTTCCTTCGCCTCAGGGATGGATCTTCGGATCTGTCGGGATTGTGATGGCAGTTGTATTTCTGCTTTTTGAAAAGAATCTGACGAATCCTGTTTTTGATGTAAGGCTTATAATCCGCAACAGGGTATTTGCCTTTTCGGGGATGGCTGCACTTATAAACTATTCTGCTACAAGTGCAACAGGCTTTTTTATAAGTCTTTACCTTCAGTATTTAAAGGATTTTGATGCCCGGACAGCTGGTATGATAATGATTTCCCAGCCAATTGCCATGACACTTCTTTCACCGGTTGCAGGCAGGCTTTCTGACAAAAGAAATCCGGGGGTAATAGCATCCCTGGGAATGGGGCTCACTGCAGCAGGACTTATTCTGCTCTGCTTTCTGAAAGTTACAACACCAACGTATTTAATTGTATTGCTGCTAATTATGATGGGGATAGGATTTGGCTTGTTCTCTTCACCGAATTCAAATGCAATTATGAGTTCTGTTGAAAAGAAACACCTCGGTGTTGCTTCCGGCGTTGTTGGTACAATGAGAATGGTTGGACAAATGATGAGTATGGGAATAGCAATGATGCTTATCTCGTTTTATATCGGGAAACAGACTATTAATCCTGCCACTTATCCGGGACTGATGTCGGCAATGAGAACAGGTTTCCTTGTTTTTTCTGTTCTTTCGATAGCACACAAAGCATAAGCAAAGTTCACAAAGCAAAAAAAAACAACTGCTTTCTTTGCGATCTCTGCGTAATTCCTTTGCGACCTCTGCGGTTAAAGGATTTCAAGTTATTCCGGCAATCCCTGAGTCCCCGTATCGAGTACATATTTCCACATTCCCTCCTTAACCGACATGGCAGAAAAATCCCTGTCTGTTTGCATAAGTATTCCGGCTGTGTATTTTTTGGTCTCTTTTACACAACTAAAATTTACAATTAAAATAATTATGAAAACAAAAAGCATTATATTGACACCGCGCTTTTTACACATAGCATACTTTTTAGGTTAACATAACAAAAGGCTGTATGACAAAACTATATCAAAAACTTATAAAATCCTGCCCCTCGGAAGCTGAAATTAAAAAGGGGCTTAAAAAAGTCTCGGCAAATGCTGCTCTTGTTCCTGATAAGCACTTGCTGATGAGTCTTTTGAATGCAATTGACCTTACAAGTCTTAATACTACAGATAACAGAAGTCAGATTTTACAATTCACCGGAAAGGTTAACAGTTTTTCGGGAAGATATACAAACATCCCAAATGTTGCAGCGATATGTGTATTTCCCAATTTTGTTTCTGTAGTTAAAGAAAAACTTACAGCCAGAAATGTCAGAATTGCTGCAGTGGCGGGTTCATTCCCAACATCTCAGACTTTCAGAAGCATAAAGGTAACCGAAAGTAAACTTGCAGTCGAAGCCGGGGCTGATGAGATCGATATTGTTATTCCTGTTGGTGCTTTCCTTGGCAATGACTTCGCAGCTGTGGCTGATGAGATAAGGGAAATCAAGGCAGCAATTGGGAATAAACAGCTTAAGGTAATTGTGGAATCAGGGCTTCTTGTTGATTATGAGCTTATTTTCAAAGCTTCCATGATAGCAATGGATGCCGGGGCTGATTTTATAAAGACCTCTACCGGAAAAACCCCGATTTCAGCAACACCTGAAGCTGCTTTTGTAATGTGCAGGGCGATTTCTGATTTTTACTCAGAGACAGGTATCAAGGTGGGATTTAAAGCAGCCGGCGGAATAGCAACTGCTCCTGATGCAATAAAATATTATTATGTAGTCAAGGAATGTCTTGGAGAAGATTGGTTGAATAATAACCTGTTCCGGATAGGCGCAAGCCGCCTTGCAAATAATATTCTCTCTGAAATTTCAGGATGCAGAATTGACCATTTTTAGAAATTCCTGAAGTGGCGATTGAGTTTGCTCATGTAATATAGTTACTTTTGCTTTTTTATTGAGCAAAATGATGATTAATGACATCCGGGAAACTCAGCAGGATACGCTAAAACTGAATAGTATTACCCTTCAGGATTCTCTGGCTGTTAAAGCCGATTCATCACTTAAGCCGGAACCTGCTCAATTAAAAGACACTCTTCGTCCTCTGGTTCATAAAATTATTTCTCAGAAAAAGGTTTCTATAATTGACACGACATCTGTATGTACAAGAAATAAGATTTCTGACATCACATTTTTTGATTCTGCAAATTTTATTCTGGAACCAGGAGTTATAACGACTGACAATTTCCCTGTCATTTTTACAGCAAAAACCAGGCAAATGAAAGATAAGGAGATGGCTGAAATTTCCCTTCACCTAAGGGACGGAAAGAATCTGCCTCTCAAACCGCTTCACGAAGACTGGATTACAGGGATTATACTGCTCTCGGCATTTTTGTTCGCGCTGGTGAGAGCACTTTCGAAAAACATGATGCCTCGACTAACCAGGTTTTTCCTGTTCAGAGGTGTAAATGATCCCGCCTCAAGGGATACAGCCGGAATTTTCGACTGGCAATCAACAATCCTAAACCTGATTTCATTTTTTATTTTCAGCCTTTTTCTGTATAGTTCTGCAATGTGGTACGGTGCTTTTCCTGAAAGATATCAGGGAATAACATTATGGCTGGGTTTTACCGGAATTGTTATAGCTGCTGTTACAATACGTCACTTTGTGAGCTATGCTGTTGGATTAATGAGCGGACAGGCGGAAGTTTTCAGGGAGTATCTGCATGGCGTTTATCAGTCATACCAATACAGTGCACTTTTTCTTTTCATCCTGATTTTTCTTATATCCTATACCGTTTTCTTCCCCGCCAATGCGGGTTTTATAATCGGGGCAGCTATGTTCGGAGTCATGTATCTTTTTAGGATTTTACGTCTTTTTATTATTTTTCTAAACAGGAATATTTCAATATTCTATTTGATTTTATACCTTTGTGCGCTGGAAATTCTGCCTGTACTGGTATCAGTAAAATATTTAACAGGCCTTATATAGATTGGCGGGTGTTACTTTTGAGGGTAAAACGTAAACTGTAAAGAGTTGAAAATAAGGAAGATTTTAGTATCGCAGCCAGAACCGTTAAATCCGAAATCCCCGTATTTCGAACTGGCAAGAAAATATAATCTTAAAATTGATTTTAAGCCCTTTATTCAGATTGAAGGGATTCCGTCTAAAGATTTCCGACAACAGAAAATCAATATACTTGATTTTTCTGCTGTAATTTTTACGAGCAAAACCGGAATTGATCATTTCTTCAGAATATGTACGGAATTGCGCACCGTTGTTCCCGACACAATGAAATATTTTTGTATTACTGAGAATGTTGCATTCTATCTGCAGAAATACATTGTATACCGGAAAAGAAAAATCTTTCATGGCAAAGCCAAATTTCAGGATCTTATAGATGTAATTATCAAACATAGAGAGGATAACTTTTTTGTTCCTCTGTCAGAGCCTCACAACGCTGAAATTCCCGACCTTCTCGATAAAAACACAATTCGCTATTCTATCGGAACTCTTTATAAAACAATAAGTACTGATTTTTCAAATGAAAAAGAGTTCGATTATGATATTCTCGTCTTCTACAGTCCGTCAGGAATAAAATCACTGAAAGAGAATTTTCCCGCATTTGTTCAGGGAGACATTAAAATTGCCGCTTTCGGACCAACAACAGCCTGTGCTATTGAGAATGAAGGATTAAGACTCGACATAAATGCGCCTAATCCAAAGGCTCCGTCAATGACAATGGCTCTCGATGATTTTCTTAAAGAACATAACAGAAACATAAGGTAATATTTCTCTTCATCACACTTACATGTCGGAGAGTTGCGGTGTCAAAATCCGTAAAGCTTTAAAGACATTATTCCGATATGAATACCACCAGGGAGACATTTGAAAAGTCAGAAAGGCTCTGCAGCACCAAAATCATTTCAGGACTGTTTGATTCGGGAACAGTTTATTATACTCCGCTTTTTAAAATTGTTTGGAGTTTCAGCCCTGTTCCTCTTAAATTTCCGGCACAGGTAGCATTCAGTGTCTCTAAAAGAGGTTTCAGGCTTGCAGTTACAAGGAACCTGATAAAAAGAAGACTAAGAGAAGCTTACAGAAAAAATAAGGGAATACTTTATAATAATCTTATTTCTGAAAACAAGCAGATCGTTTTCATTGTTATACTCAGAGGGAGCACTGTTCCTGATTATTCCAGAGTTGAGAAATCAATAATAGATATGATGTCAAGGCTTAATATTCAGGTAAATGAGGCTGCAAAAAAATGTTAAAGTTTCTTTAATTGTTTCTTTATCAATAAGGTTCACAGATTTTCTTCATATTTTTGGCGTTTCAAACAAAGAATAATTCTATGAAAAATATAAGCCCCGCTAAAATAATAATTGGAGTTGCTCTTATTCTGATTACGGGAGTCAGTACAGGTTTCTTTTTTACACAGGAGACACGCGATTTCAGGATAGCCAAGAACTTTGATATCTTCTTTTCCCTTTACCGGGAGCTTAATACTTTCTATGTTGATGAGGTTGACCCCGATAAAGTTATAAAATCAGGGATCGATAACATGCTTAAAACTCTTGACCCATATACAGTTTATTATCCTGAATCAGAGGCAGATGAATTCAAAGTATTAACAACAGGAAAATACGGTGGAATAGGTTCCTTGGTACGGGGAAACGGTGAGTATACTGTTATTAATGAGATTTACAAAGGTTTTCCGGCTGATAAGGCAGGGATGAAAGCCGGCGACATTCTCAAAAAGGTGGATGGCGTTTCACTTAAGGGATTCTCAACAGACAAAGTAAGTGAAAAGCTGAAAGGAAATCCCGGGACTGACATATCTATTACTATTGAAAGAAATGGCAAGGAAACTGATTATCAGCTTAAAAGAGAAAGAATTGCGATTCCTCCCGTGCCATATTTTGGAATGATTGACTCAAAAACCGGATATATAAGATTTACAAGCTTTACTCAGGACTGCATCGAACAGGTAAAAAATGCCCTCGTGACATTGAAAACAAACAATCCACAGCAGATAATTCTTGATCTGAGAGGCAATCCGGGAGGCCTTCTTACTGAGGCTGTTGATATTGTTAATCTTTTCATTGGTCCCGGAAATGAAGTTGTTTCAACAAAAGGAAAAGTCAAACAATTTGATGAAAGTTTCAAAACAACAAAGGCGGCAGTTGATGATAAAATTGCCCTGGCAGTGCTTATTAACAGGAGTTCTGCCTCCGCTTCAGAAATTGTTGCAGGAGCTATTCAGGATCTTGACCGCGGGGTAATTGTCGGCCAAAGATCATACGGAAAAGGACTCGTTCAGATTACCCGTCCGCTAAGCTATAATACACAGTTAAAAGTAACTACTGCTAAATATTACATCCCGAGTGGCAGATGTATTCAGGCACGCGACTTTTCCAATCCAAATGAAGATGGCAGCGTTGGGATTATTCCGGACTCTCTGGTTTCGACATTTAAAACCAGGAACGGAAGAAGTGTGAAAGATGGCGGTGGAATAGCTCCTGATATAGAAATGCTTCCTGAGGCTCTAAGTCAGATTTCTGCTGAACTATACCTGCGAAATTTCATCTTTGATTTTGCCACCAAATATTACTGGGAGCATCAGGAGTTAAAATCCGCTCAGGAGTTTTCGTTTACAGACAAGGATTATGATGACTTTAAAAACTTCCTTATAAACAGAAAATTCAGCTATAAAACAGTTACTGAACAATCTCTCAGTGACCTGCTATCAAGTGCTAAAAGAGAAAAATACTATGAATTGCACAAAGATCTTTTCGATGAGCTGGCAAAAGACCTGACCCATTCACTCGATCAGGATCTTGCCTTATTCAAAGGCGAGATAACAGAAATGCTTGAGGATGAAATTATAAGCCGATATTTTTATGAGGAAGGTGCTATTGCCTGGACAATAAAGAAAGATGAACAGGTAAACAGGGCTTTAAAGGTTCTCAACAATAAGGAAGAGTATAATTCGGTTCTGAGCGGTAAGTCAGGTTCGACTCTTGTAACAGGAAGAGGAACAAAAAATCAGGAAAAGCCAAAATATCCTCAATTAACTACCCATCACGAAACTGTGTGAGAATTATCATTCTCCCTCCATGTCGTGGAATTATCATCGAAGATCTCCTTTTTCCATACCGGTAGCCGCTCTTTTATAAGCTCAACAGTCTTGCGGCATGCTTCAAAAGCATGGTTCCTGTGACCGGCCCAGGCAATAACAAGAAGTGATATCTCTCCGGCTTTTACAATTCCCGTTGAATGAAGAATTTCTATTTTTATTGCATCCGAGAATTCTGCAAGAACAGTTTCTTTAATCTTTTCCGCCTCAGCATGTACCATATTTTCATATGCGGAATACTCAATTGCCGTAACCCTTTTCCCTTCACTTTCATCGGCCCTTACCCTGCCAATGAAAACTGATTCTCCTCCGGTGTCAGTTCTTCCGGAACTTTCAATCAGAGCGGTCATAATTTCCGATGTAACCGGACCTTTTATTAGATAGTTTCCTTTCATATTCACAGACTTTTATCATCCTCCGGCAAAGGGTGGCATAAATGCTATTTCATCACAATCTTTAAGAACAGGTTCATCATTTATAATCTCATTATTAAGTGAGATCCGGTAATTATAGTGAACAATTTCCGGAAAATCATCCTGAATCCTCAACCGCAGGTCTCCAACTGATTTAACGTCACGGTATGCTTTAAAACCCGTGCCGGTTACATCTGCAAGAACCCCAAAAAACAATACCGTTACTTCCATAATTTACCCCCCATCCCCCCATATGGGGGGCTATATTCAATTGATTATTAGTTATATATTTAAATCATTATTGCCTTCACACATCACTGCCCCTTCTTTGTCAATTAATATAATGCATCAATATGTAGAGTTAAAACCCCCCATATGGGGGGTTCAGGGGGTAAAATTTGGTCAATGTGCTTCAAACCAGTTGTTTCCGGTGCCCGACTCAACAAGCAGGGGAACATCAAGTTTAACTGCATTTGACATTTCCGTCAAAACCATTTTCTTCAGCTTTTCCTGTTCATTTATCTCCGCTTCAAATATTAATTCGTCATGTACCTGCAGAATCATTCTTGAAAGAAATTTTTCCTTATTAAGCCTCTCATGAATTCTGACCATTGCAATTTTTATTATATCTGCGGCACTTCCCTGAATTGGAGCATTAATAGCATTTCGTTCAGCATTACCTCTTACAACCTGATTTCCTGACTGAATATCGCGCAGATAGCGTCTCCGTCCGAACATTGTTGTTACATATCCGACTTCCCGTGCTTTCCTTATACTTTCATCCATGTAAACCTTCACTCCGGGGTATGAGTTGAAGTAGCCATCGATAAGCTCCTTTGCCTCTTTCCTTCCAATTGTCAGCCTTTCTGATAGTCCGAATGAGGAGATCCCGTAAATAATTCCAAAGTTTGCTGTTTTGGCCCGCGAGCGCATTTCGCGTGTAACATCCTTAATATCAACACCGAATATCTTTGCAGCAGTAGCCGAATGGATATCATTCCCCGAAAGGAAATCATCAATCATTCCCTTATCCTTGCTCAGATGCGCCATAAGCCTTAGTTCGATCTGTGAATAGTCGCATGAAAGAAAAACATGTCCTTTTTCAGGAACAAAAGCCTTTCGGATCTCACGACCGCGGGCATCTTTAACCGGTATATTCTGTAGATTGGGATTATTTGAACTTAGTCGTCCTGTTGCTGCAACGGCCTGGTTATATGAAGTATGTATCCTGCCTGTTTGCTTGTCAATAAGAAGAGGAAGTGCCTCAACATATGTGGAAAGAAGTTTGCGCAGTCCCCTGTATTCGAGAACCTTTTCAATAATCGGATGCTTGTTTGTAAGACGCTGAAGAATCTCCTCGTTTGTTATAAACTGGCGGGTTTTTGTCATTCGTGCATTCTCGTCGAGCTTTAATCTGACAAACAGAATATCCCCAAGTTGTTTTGGAGAGGAAATATTAAATTCAGTTCCGGCCAGCACATAAATCTCTTTTTCGAGCGAGATTATATCGTCACGAAGGTTTACTGTTATTAATTTGAGATCCTCCTGGTCGAGTTTCACTCCTATACGTTCCATTGATGCCAGAACAGGAATCAGAGGCATTTCAATATTATAGGAAAGATCGCCGAGTCCTTCCGATTTGATTCTTGGTTCAAAAATATGTTTAAGCTGAAAAGTTACATCGGCATCCTCCACTGCATATTCTTTAAGTTTTTCAAGAGGAACCGATCTCATATTCTTCTGGTTAACCCCCTTGTCTCCTATAAGTTCCTCTATATGAACAGGACTGTAGGAAAGGTAAGTTTCCGAAAGAAGATTCATATTGTGCCTCATGTCAGGTTCCAGAAGGTAGTGAGCGATCATTGTATCAAATAAAGCTCCCTTTACTTCAATTCCGTAGTTTGCCAGAACCTGAATGTCGAATTTGAGGTTTTGACCGGTCTTCTGCGACTCCTCATTTTCAAAGAGAGGTCTGAGTATTTCAATAAGGGCTGTAGCCTCTGTACGTGATTCCGGAAAATAAACAAGATATCCCTTCCCTTTTTCCCAGGAAAATGAAAGAGCAACAAGCTCAGCTTCAAGAGGGTTGATGCTTGTTGTCTCGGAGTCAAAACAGAACTCCTTAAGCTTCATTGCATTGTTTACAAATTCTTTAAGTTCCGTAATTCCTTCAATAACTTTATAATCATGATCAACTGATTCAATTGTTACTCTTTCTGTTATGGGCACTATTTCTGCCTCTCCAAACAATGAGCCCTGAAAAGAGTCCGAGACCGGGACAGGTTTTTGGGTTGTCGCCCTTGGCTTTTCCGACTTATCTATTTCTCCGAGAATTTTTGCTGCTATAGTTTTGAATTCAAGCTCCTCAAAAAGAACTTTAAGCTTTTCGGGATCAGGTACCTCGAGAATCAGTTTCGACTCATTTAGTTCCACCGGAACATGCTGTTCAATTGTAACAAGTTTCTTTGAAAATTCAATCTGGGCTTTATTATCCTCGATTATCTCTTTAAGTTTTCCTTTAAGTTTATCTGTATTCAAGAAGAGTTCCTCTATACTTCCGTATTCAGAGATAAGCTTCATTGCCGTTTTGGGTCCGACTCCCGGGGCACCCGGAATATTATCTGCAGTATCGCCCATAAGAGCCAAAACGTCAATTACCTGCTCCGGCCGATCAACAGCAAACTGGGTTTTCACGTCATCAACCCCCCATAGTATCGACTCATTGCCACTTCTGGAAGGCTTAAGCATGAAAACATTGTGCGAGACAAGCTGTGCAAAATCCTTATCGGGAGTCACCATATAAGTCACAAAACCCTCTTCTGAAGCTTTTCTGGCAAGGGTGCCTATAACATCATCAGCCTCGAAACCGGGGAAATCGATAACCGGTATTTTATAGGCCTCGATAAGTCTTTTTATGTAAGGAACCGCCTTTTTTATGTCCTCCGGGGTTTCATCACGGTTGGCTTTATACTCCTTAAACATTACATGACGGAAGGTTGGAGTGGGAGTATCAAAAACAACAGCTATATGAGTTGGTTTCTGCTTCTGAAGGATCTCTTCCAGAGAGAGCAGAAATCCGAAGATCGCAGAAGTATTGAGCCCTTTTGAGGTTACTCTGGGATTTTTTATAAATGCATAATATGCTCTGAATATCAAAGCATAAGCATCGAGAAGGAATAATTTTTTTGGGTGATTATCTGCCATGTTTATTGAGTGATTTCAAGGTAGTTGTTTTTCCTTTGTGTTCCTTTGTGATTTACTTTGTGTCCTTTGTGGTTAATTCTTTTTTTTTACCACAAAGGTGCTCAAAGGATAACACTAAAGTTCACAAAGGGTTAGTGCTGGGGGGGGCGTTCATTATCTGAAGCAAACCATTCAGCATAGGAGGTAGCCGTTTCGTAAAGTTTAAGATTGTGAAGCTTTACACCTGCAGGAAGATGAGGTGTAATCCTTGATGCAAAATCAGAAACCATATTTTCGCAGGTTGGCTGATAATCCACAAGAACTGTGTTTCCGAATAGTTTTGTGAACATTGCAGTGCGATCCTTGTCCATGTTTCTGCTTATAACGACAGCATGATCGAATTTACTCACAATCTCCCTTCTGACAATAGTCTTAAGATCAGAGAAGTCTATTACCATCCCGTTTTTGGGATTCTCCGGATCGTTAACAGGGGTTCCGGTTAACGTTACAAAAAGGCGGTATGAATGACCATGTACGTTTCTGCATGGACCGTCATAATTAGACAGAACATGTGACATCTCAAAGGGAAATTCCTTGGTTACTCTTATAATTGAAGACATAATAACGGTTTGAAAATTAGTCTGTAAAATTAACCATTATGAAGAAGAAAGGTTTAAAAAAGGAAGCTGTTTTGGTTAAAAATGTTAATAAACCTGTTGAAAAGGCCCAGGAAGCCAATAATTCCTTACCTTTGCGTTTTATTATTGGCTTAATAATTAGGGGCTAATGGAAGATAAAGCTATCAGGATGACTTTCCCTGCAATGTTCAAAGAAACATTAAGAAAGTGTGGCAAGAGTAATGCTTATGCATTTGTGGGAGAAGAGCCCAAAACCTATGAGAAAGTTAATGATGAAATAATTGCATTAACTGCATTTCTTGAAAAGAACGGAATTGTGCCTGGCGATAAAGTAGCAATACTTAGCACAAATATGCCAAACTGGGGGGTAACCTACTTTGCAATTACCTTTATGGGAGCTGTTGCAGTTCCTATCCTTCCCGATTTTTCAAATACTGAAGTTGGAAATGTTCTTGAACATTCAGGAGCCAAAGCAATATTTATTTCTACTTCTTTAACCGGACGAATTGAAGGCTACAAGTCAGAGTTCCTGAAAACCGGAGTTCTTATTGAGGACTTTTCATTTCATTTTTCAGAACCTGGTGCATCTGCTTACGATGCTGCCGCTGTTCCCGTTCGAAAATATGAAGTTGATGAAGAAAATCTGGCCTCGATAATCTATACTTCGGGGACAACAGGAAGATCAAAAGGCGTTATGTTAACTCATAAGAACATCACCTTTAATGCTCTCAGAGGAAGGATTATTCAGCCAATCGATCAGACTGACAGATTTCTGTCTGTTTTACCCTTGTCGCATACATACGAAAATACACTGGGACTGATACTTCCAATGCTTGGCGGATCGTGCGTATATTACCTCAGAAAACCGCCTACTCCTGCAGTGCTTGTTCCTGCCATGGCAGAGGTAAAGCCTACGCTTATGCTTACGGTTCCGCTTATTATTGAAAAAATATATTTCAACAAAATACTTCCGGCTTTCAGAGAGAAATTTATTCTTCGAATGCTTTATAAGATCCCCTTCTTCAGGAAAATACTTAACAAAGCTGCAGGCAAGAAACTTTTGAAAACCTTTGGAGGAGAGCTTAAATTTTATGGAGTTGGCGGAGCTAAACTCAACAAAACAGTAGAAAAATTTCTTCTCGAAGCTAAGTTCCCTTATGCAATCGGATATGGTCTGACAGAAACAGCACCTCTGCTTGCCGGAGCTAATCCAAGCAAATCCGTTTACGAATCAACTGGTCCTAAAATTGACGGCATAGAGCTTATAATAAACAATCCCGATAAAAAGACAGGAGAAGGTGAGATCTGGGCAAAGGGGCCAAATATTATGAAGGGTTATTACAAGGAACCCGATATGACAAAAGAGGTTCTCACCGATGACGGGTGGTTTAAAACCGGCGATCTCGGAACTCTCGACGAAAATAACAACCTTTACATAAAGGGAAGACTCAAAAACATGATACTCAGTTCTACAGGGGAGAATATTTATCCTGAAGAGATTGAATCAATAATAAATAATTTTCGTTTTGTGGCCGAATCACTTGTTATTCAGCAAAAAGGAAAACTTGTTGCCCTTGTTCATATAAATATGGAAGAACTTGAAAAGAGATATCTCGATCTCAAACAGGATATGACCAAACAGTTTGATGAAAAAGTTGCAGAAGTCCTGAGTGAACTGCAGTTGTATGTAAACACTCATGTGAATAAGTTCAGCCAGATCCAGAAAGTTGTGCTTCAGCCGGTTCCTTTTCAGAAGACTGCTACGTTGAAGATTAAGAGGTTTCTGTATACTTAGAAACCCCTCTGCTGCTCGGAGAGACACCCCTCTGCCGCTGCGCGGCATCTCCCCCAAGGGGGAGACCAATTCTGCACCTTACTGAATTTCACTTACTTCCAGCATTTCCTCCCCCTCACAGGGCATAGCCGTCAACCTAAGGTTAGTTTTGAAAATGCGGAAACAAGTAAAACTCTCCCCTCCTTTTGAAGGAGGGGTGGCCGGGACGATTGATTATCAGGTGTATATAAGTT
>JFJP01024659.1_pt1 | contig 12709 bp, 10 predicted proteins | sample 431651 | NCBI WGS metagenome assembly JFJP01 (sample SAMN02602958, study PRJNA72255) | Microbial mat metagenome, whole genome shotgun sequencing project. | biome: fresh water; feature: sink hole; material: water; isolation source: purple microbial (photo- and chemosynthetic) mats found in... | reverse complement strand
ATGCTGCTGTTTGAAATCTCGATTTGCGCTCAGTTAGTAGAGGACCAATTCAAATTGACCACAAATGGACGCCTATCTGCCGCAAACCTCAACCACATCACTCATCTCTTCAAACCACCACCACCACACTCTCAAAAGAAAGCAGTCGAACATCTCCATCAGGTCCGTATCGCCGGTCGTCCACACCGAAAGAGAACAGGCTCTCGTAGATGATATAAAAACTATAGAGCAGCAGCTCAAAGACTTGCCTTACCTCGACCTCAAAGTGGAGATCCGAGAGGTCGAGGACATCGTCCAGAAGGCCGTGAAAGACCTGGTGGCCAACATCGAGGAACACCACGAAATAAAAGCCATGGTCAAACAGGTCGAGCGAGAACTCAAGGAGTTCGAGGACAAACAGAAGTACCTCAAGAAACTCAACATCAGCTCGAGGAGGAGGGAGGGCAGTCCGCAAGCCACCGAAGACCTCACGGACAACAAATACACCGCGAAAGTCACAGTCCTCAGAAAGCTGCAGCAGCTGAAGACCAAGAACGACGAACAGAAGGTCATGATCTCTAAGTTCCTCGCGAATCTCTGTCGACAAGGAAAGCGGTCTGAGCTGGAGGAAAGAGTAGTCAGCGCTAACCGCAGCTCAAACTGAAGAAGACCGAGCTGCTGCTCGAAAAGCTCAAGAAAGAGAAAGATCTGATCGAAAACAAGCTCAGCGAATTCATGTGCAAGAACAAAGACGAGAACGACCCCGAGAAGCCCAACGGCAGGAAAGCAGGCAAGAACGTACCTGTCTTGAGAGAGAAAGACAGGAACAGCATCTCGATGCTCAAGAACGACAGCACTGCCATCTCTGCCAGAAACAGACCCAACCCGGACCTCGACGACGGCAAAAACTCAGACATCTCGAGGAAGAACTCATTCAGGACGAACGTCAGCAAGCGGTACCAGGAAGCCGACGACGACGAGAGCTCGAGCAAGTCGAACAGAAGCAGCTCGCGGGGCTCGTGTGACGGCCTCTCTCAGACCTACTCGCAGAAGCGCGCAGAGCCAGCCCTCGAGAAGCGCAACACCCACGACATCAAATCGCTCGAGCGACTCGCGATGGCTGCCTCTTCGAAGTCCAACAAGCCGAGAGAACTCTCGCAGAACCAGTAGCCTCTGCTGAGCCAGAAAGCGCTACTTCTCGAACACGGGCGAACACCCGAACCTGGGCTTGACTCGGAAGCACAAGAGCGACCTGTTCTGCGAGGGACAGCCGGGCTTGGACGAGAGCACGGAGAAACAGGTGAGCTCGAAGATCCTCTACAAAAACCATTTCGTACTTCCCTAAACCACACTATTTGATCGTTTTTTCAAGAGTCTTCATCAAGAGGCGGTCCTTCGACAACGCAGCGGTGATCCGGTCTCTCAGCTTCGCGAGGCTGGCTTCGATGAGCGAGCCGCGGTCGAGCGACTTGTGCTGGCTGAGCTCGTACTTGCTCTCGGACAGCAGACCCTTCTGTTTGAAGGTCTTCGCAGGCTTCGATCCTTTCGAGCGCAGACTGTGCGAGTCGACTGCTGCCATCATCGGAGAGTTGAGACTCAAGAGCGCGATGTTCTTGTTGCTGAGCTTCCTCGAAAGCTTGTCGCCCGAGACGTCTGTTCGGAAAGTGAGCGAGGTTTTCTCGAAGTTCCTGAGCTTTTTCTCCAAGACGAGAGCTCGCTGTTTGAGGACCTCTTCTTTGTTCGAGAGACTGGCCGAAGCGATGCTTATTTTCTTCATGGTGGAGTGAGAGTGGGCCGGAGATATGTGGTCGATGTGTTTCGCTGAGGTGGCGATCCTCGGACTCTGAGGAGTCTCTTGCTTGTCCGCGACGATGGCGTTCTTGCGAGAGAAGAACTTGAGGTCCAGAGCCTTGACCCGCGAGAGGCCTGTTGCCGACTCGTGTCTGTTCAAATTTATGATTTCGGAGGGCTTGTGTTTCTTGGTGAGGAGGCCTTGGAAGTAGGTGCTCTTCTGCAGCATGTTGATGACGTCTGCTGGCTTGCTGGTCTTGACGTGCGAGTCGGTGAACCTTCTGAAGGGCAGAGAGTCGGGGACTTCTTGGCTGCTGCGGTGCGAGTTGAGGTTGAACTGTCTGGACATTGGGCGTATATTAAGAATTAGTCATTAGCTGATTTATCTTTTGCTCCCGAAGTTTATTCCTGTCTTGTTCCGCTCTTTCATCGCTTCGAGGAAGGTCTTCCTCTGAGCTGGGGCTTCGGTCGGCGCAGGAGCGACCGGGGTGCTTTGAGACGGCTGGGGAGTCATGGGCGTCTTCGAGGGGTCGTTGTTGCTGGTCGCTCCGAACCTGGCCGTGCCGAGTCTGCCGATGATCGAGACTGGCCCTTGGATCTGCGACTTGCTCATGATTTCCATGCCCAAGTTCTTCTTGGGATTCCTGAAGGAGTCCATGTAGATGCCTCTGGTGTTGACCGCCTCGCCGAGCATCCTGGTGTCTTCAGACTCGATCTTCTATGCGTCATTCGAAGCTACTCTGATCTCGAAGAGCAGCTTGATTCGCTCGCTGACTCTCTGGAGGATCGCTCGCATGGGCTTCTTGATGTCTTCGAAGTAGAAGTCTTTGTTTTCGATGACTTCTGCCAAGAAGGTCTGGAATATCACGTCGTCCTGAGTGTTGCCGGGGAAAGGAGACTTCTTGACTTCTTCTCCGTACTTGACGATGCGAGCGAGGCAGTCTCGAGCGAACTTGAGGTTGACGAACTCGTCGTGGATCGCATCGGTGGTTGGCTCTTTCTCTTTGCTGCTGCTCCAAGTGACTTGCGAAGAGAAGGCTTTCGACTTGGAGAGACTCTTGAACTTGATCATGAGTTCTTTGTTGCCGTTGCTGGAGGTGCCCGTCGGCTGGTTCGACTGGCTGTGGGCAGGCACCGGCTGCGCTGGAGCGCTGAGGGGGAGGACCAAGTTGCTGGCTGCAGAGATTGGTTCGGATTCGAGGATGAGGCCCGAAGACGGCATCATCTTCAAGGTTTCGATGGGTTCTTCAGTGTTGAGCTGCTTCGAGTCTCTGGAGGCGGTGACGGGGATGGGGATGATCACTTCAGTCACCTTCTTTGGCTGGGGGACTTCAAAGAGGAGGTTGTCTGGTGAGAAGGTAGACATGACCTTCTGAGCGACTGGCTCTGGTGGGTCGTCGAGTTTCGAGCTCTGCTTGTCGGAGTTGGGCGGCTGCGATTTTTCAGAGTCTGTTTTGCTGTTCTTGTCTTCTTCGGTGTCGCTGTCTTCGATGAGGTCTCCGAGGAAATCAGGTGCTTCTTTGAGGTCTCCGATCATTCCTTCGACTATCTTCTCTTCGTCTTTCGACCCGAGCCGCTGGATCTGCTTCGGAGGAGAGAGGACTGACCCTTCGTGATGAGGTGGCTGCACAGGCTCGGATTGCTTGAACTCTTTGACGACGATGCCGAAAGAGCTGAGCTTGGGTGGCTGGACATCTTTCTTGACCTTTTCGATCACTTCGAAGCTCTGCTGCGATTTGTCGTCGTCTCCCAGACTCAGCAAGTCGCCGAAGCAGTCCGAGTTGTTGTCGTCCTCGCCTCCGCCACCAGTCACCACGAGATAATCCGATTCCTTCGGAGGATTAGCAGCTCGCTGGGGAGTCTCTTTGAGCTTCGAAGCTCTCTCGGCCTCTTCCTTCTTCTGCTTGTCTTCGAGTTCTTGGAGGATCTTTTCTTTGGTCTCTTTCTCTCTCCTCTCTCGATCCGCTTTCTCCTTCTGATCGACATCCTTCTTGGCCTTCTTATCAGTCTTCTTTTCAGGCTCTTTCTTCTGGGCGAGGAGGTAGTAGCTGCTCTTCTTGGTTTTCTGGGGATTGCCAGACATCGATGATTTCTCCGACTTCTGAGAGGATGAATCTGAGTCGAAGAAGTCGCCGACTGGTGGCTTGTCATCATCGTCGTCGTCTTGGTCTGCAGAGAGGTCAGCGCTTTCAGACTGTTTGGCAGATATCTGTTCTTTCGCTGGAGCCTCTGAGGGTTTGGGCTTGATGGCCATGTCGTCAGCAGTCGTCTGGATCGGTTCTGGTTTGGAAGGAACGATCATGTTGGAGTCGAGAGCTTTCGTTCCGTTTTGTTGTTGGGTGCTGGCTTTGTTGAGCAGCGAGAATCTGGACGGCTTAGTGACTTGTATCTCTTGTCTCGACCTCGAGTCTTCATCCGAATCAGATTCAGCCTTGGTGGCAGCCACGGACAGGTTTTGCTGGTTGGGAGCAGAAGCGACTCCGTTCTGATTAGTGTTGTTCGAAGACTGGCTGTTTCGATCGACAGATTCTTTCTCTGCAGAGTCTTTAGATGCGACGCTGAGGACGCTCGGTTTAGGTTTGTCTTTGACGTCTGCGGACTGGTTCTCAAGGTTCTCGCTGGATCGGTGTCCGTTCTTGTCCTCGAACAGATCGCTGTTGGATCTCTTTGTCTTCATCTTTCCATCTTTGCAGTCTTCTGCAGGCTGCTTCTTGAGGTCTTCTTTTTTATCTTCGGGGATGATGACGTTGACCTTCTTGTCTGAAGGAAAGAGGTTCAGCTTCTCAAATCTCTTGTTGACGTCTTGCTTTAGGATCGACTTTTGGCCAGGCAGCGGTGAGTCTGTCGCAGAGGGTTTTTTGAGGTTGGAAGAGCCTCCAAGTTTGAAGATGTTCTCGACAGCTTCTTTGAGCGGACCGGTGTTGGCGCACTCGGTGATGAGCCACTGGTTGATCTTCAAGAGCTCCTTCTTGATGTCTTGCACCTTCTTGCAGTTCTTGTTGTGTTCGACGAGCTTCTTCGTGGGGATGTTCGCCTTCTGGCAAATTCTGCAGACAGACTTTTTGCAGTTGAGTTCTTTCTCTTTTTTGATGAATCTCGTTCCTCTCGCATGCAACTTGAGTAAGTCTTTCCTCTTCAAGTCGAGTTCGCGACTGCGCATCTTCCTCTCCTTCATGATGATGTCTCTGTGGTTCTCCGTCACGTTTTCGATCTCGAGGTCGACGAATTTCCTTCGGTCCGAGTGCCAGACGGCTTCCCAGTCATTCTGTCTGGTCATCATCACCTCCGTGAGGTTCGTGATGCCCAGGTCCTGTGCACTGGGTACTCTGCCGAGCGCCTCGGGGGCAGGCAGGCCGACCACTTCGAGCTCCATCATGGCAGAGTAGAACTGCGACAAGACGTGCTTGACTCTCCTGAAGATTTTAATCCTGACCTTGTTGTCTTTGCTGGTGCCTTTCTTGTACGCCTCTTCGATGATGTTCGAGCCGTGGATCATCTTGCGGATGACCAGCAGCAGCTCTCTCGTGTCGTGCGGCACTTGGCGAGACTGCGGACCGATGAGTCTCTTCAACAGTCGACACTGGTTCAAGCGAGGCTACTTTTTCTTTCTCTCGAAAGATAATGTTCAGCTCTGCAGTCGGCATCGCGAGCAGCTCTGTTTTGGTCTGGTCAGCGAGGAGTACCTTGAGCCAGACCTGCTGGACGTAGTTGGTCAGTCGGAAGAGGTCGCTCCAGATGGAAGAGAACTGCGTGGCAGGAGAAGAGTTGCTGCGGAGCTTGTGTGGTTTGTAGATCATTTCGCTGGGAGGGATCGTGGTGAACTTGCTGTGTGCCATGACTTCGTCGATGAAGGTCTGTTCCCCGATACAAAGCTGCGAACTGAAAGCCACGGAGTCGTCATCGCAAAGGTTTCTCGGGAGTTTTCGGACCAACTCTCGCTGCGCTTTATGACTCATTGATAATTATAAAACCGAGAATTAATGGCTGTTGAGAGTCTCGACGATCTTCAGGAAGTCTTCCTTGAGCGACGCACCTCCGACGAGGAATCCGTCGATTCCCGGTTTAGAGATGATGTCTTTCGCAGTGCCTGATGTCACGCTGCCACCGTAGATGATCCTCAATTGTTCTGCGACTTGCTGGTTGATGTGCTTTTGGAACCAGCCTCGGATGTACTGGTGTGCTTCGGAAGCTTGGTCAGGAGTGGCAACTTTGCCAGTGCCGATAGCCCAGACGGGTTCGTAGGCGATGACGAGTGCATCCCAGTTGTTGACGGTTGCCTCGACACCGGTGAGCTGCTTGTCGAGCACCTCGAAGGTGGCACCGGATTCTCTTTCTTGGAGAGACTCGCCGACGCAGAAGACGACTCCGATCTTGGCGTCCATGGCTCTCTTGAGCTTGGTGATGGTTGCGTCGTGGGAGTCACCGAAAAGGCTTCTTCTTTCGGAGTGGCCGATGAGGGTCCACCTGGCTCCAGTGTCGAGGATCTGCTCGGCAGTGGTCTCACCGGTGAAAGCACCGAAGCCTCTCGGGGAGATGTTCTGGGCACCGATGTGGATCCTCTGCTCAACAGCTTCTCTGACGGTCAGGAGGTGTGCCTCAGGAGGGAAAGCGACGACGTCTGCGTGAAGCGCGCCTACCGATGCGAGCAGCGTCGAACTGGAGCCTGTTGTACATCTCGGAAAGCTTCCTCGAGTCGGCGAGCAGGTTGTTCGACTTCCAGTTTCCTCCGACGAAGAGTCTTCTCATGATTTATAGTTTGGCCTTGGAGACAGAGTAAATCAATTCGCGATGCAGGTGCGCAGATCGACTTTGGACGCAGTGGCCAGGAGACTGGCGCGGAAGTACACGCCTCAAAAGCTGCACATCTACGAAGGCGGCCGAAACTCGATTTCGGGCATCCGTGCGACGGTCTTCGGGGCGACCGGTAGCTTGGGTTCATATGTTGGTGCGAAGCTGGGGTACATTTCTTCGGACGTGATCTTCCCGTCGACCTCGCTGTTCCCCTACTCGGACGAGCACAAGGAGCTGAAGCTGTGCGCAGCGCTGGGCAAGGCTTGGATCGTCCGCCAGATGAACTTCAACGACCAGCGCATGGTCGACCGCATGGTGGCCAACTCCAACGTGGTGATCAACCTCTGCGGCCCGAGGAAGCGCGTGAAGCACCTCAAAGACTTCGAGCAGGTCAACATCGACGTGGCCAGACGCGTGGCGCGCGCCTGCAGAGACAACCCGAACATCATCCGCCTGATCCACTTCTCCGCGGCAGGCGCTGCCCCGGACAGCCCGTCGCTCGACCTGCAGACCAAGTGGTACGGCGAGCAGGCCGTCCTCGAGGAGTTCCCCAACGCGACGATCCTGCGGCCGACGCAGATGTTCGGCATGAACGACTACCTGATAGACCGGTTCCGCCGGTCGGTCGACGTCTGGTACTCTTTCTTCCCGGTCTTCAACGACTGCGAGCAGAAGCGACAGCCGATCTACTTCAACGACGTCGCGCAGTGCGTGCTCAACGCGCTGAAGCTGCACGAGACCTGCGGAAAGACCTACGAGCTCGGAGGCCCGAACGTCTTGACCCGTCGCGAGATGTACGAGCTGATGATCAACATCCTCAACAGACCCATCCGCCTCCAGTACATCAACAGCGAGCTCGCCAAAGCCGTCGCCAAGACCATCATCAACTGGAGGTACTTCAGCTACGACGAACTCGTCAAGGAAGACCTCGACCTCGTCGTCGACCCCAAAGCCCGCAAGATCGACGAGCTCTACGTCAAGCCCGTCTCCTTCTCGGTCATCGCAGAAAAAATCCTCGGCCAGTACACCACGCGCATCCTCCGCAAGACCGAAGAGAACACCGAGCATTAACTAATTGCCAAGAATCTGAGCAGGCCTCCGCCTAGACCCGGCCTCGGGTCCAACGGCTGGCAGTCTGGGAGCAGGGCCGATCCGCAGCTCGAATCCGAGGCCTGAGCCAGCTGCCGCGACCGAGGCGACAGCAGCTTCGAGAGCTTGAGGCAGGGTGCAAGGTTTAGTCTCAAAGAAGCGTAACAGTTTTGAGTGCTTAACATTACCATACCGGTAAAAATAGAAGTTTATAATTTAATGACTCGCTCGAGATATACCCGAGCAGTCGGAGCTCGGCCGGGACTCGGCCAGCGCTGCCTCGGCCTGGCGACGGCGGACTCGGGAGACGGCTAGGAACGGTTGGCAAAGGCTGTCCGGCTTAGTTTATGCGAGGCGGCTGCGGCTGCAGCGACTTACTTAAAGCCCAGGTGTCTATAGATGAACCTCTCGGCGACTGCGGTCGTCTTTTGGGGCCGGATGCCTTCCATGAAGCAGATTTCGGTGCGCAGCGCGTCGTTCTGGACGGACTTGGGGACTTCTTTGAGCGGGAAGAGCAGGAAGGCTTCGCTGAGCTGCTCGAAGGCCTGCTGCGCGCTGAACTCCGAGTCCATCACGAGGAACGCGCCGAGCTTCGCGACCAGTTTGAGCGCTGCGAGGCCCGGAAGCTTGCTGGCTGCCGTGGAGAAGGCCGGGGCGTCTGTCTGTTCGAGGACTGCGAAGAGGATGTGGTAGATGGACGGCAGCCGGGTCACGTCGTCCACTGGCTTGCGGACCCACTTCACGCGCTCGAGCTTGGCCCGGTCGGGGACCGCGTGGAGCAGCGGCTGGTCCTCGCCTGGCGTGCCGTCTCTGGGCCTGCTGCGTGCCAGCGGAGGGGCCTGCTGGGTCGAGGGCTGGGGTTTGAGCTTTTCGGCGAAGTCGGCCGAGGCGAACTGCTTGATGTGGTTTATGTTGGCGCCTGGGTTGTTCAGCTCGACGCCGATGCTCTGGTGCGGGTCGCGTTCGCCTGCGCCGAGGTTTTCTTTGTTGTCGATTTTGCCGTTGATCGAGGACTTCTTCGAGTGGTGCGGACTGTCGCGTTCTTGCCGGCTGTCCGAGTCGTTGTCGCGCGAGTCGCGGTTGTCGCGCACTGATCCGTCGTCGCTGTCTGCTGGCTTGATGCGCTTCCAAATCTCGCTGCCTCGTTTGCTGCGACTCTCGCTGCTGATGCTGCTGCCGCGACTGTGCACGCTGTGCAGCGACATCTCGTGCTGGCTCACTTCCTTGTTCGTCGGCTTCGCGGATGCTTTGGACAGGCCCTCCTTGTCCACAGGGTTCGACTCGAAGGCCAGGAACTCGCAGGGGAAGTCTGCACGGTTGTCGTGGAACTTGGCGTCGAAGGCGGAGAAGTGCTTCGCGATTTTTTTCTGGGTCAGCATGTCTTTGATGGTGATGAAGGGCGTCCTCGAGTCGCGCGTCTTTTGGACGTAGCAGCGCTGCGGAGTCTCGAGGTACTCCACGAGGAAAGCGCGGCAGAGCAGCTTGATGAGTTTCTTCTCGGACGGCGAGCACTTGTTCAGGCCGAGCCTGTCGTCGGGGCCGGTCACGAAGCCTGCGAGCAGCTTCTCGGCCCAGAGCATCGTTCCGAAGGCCTCGTCCTCTAAGAAGCTGGACTCAAGCGTGTAGTTCATTAAGTTTTTATTTATTACTTTCCTGGCCAAATAAGCCTTTGACCGACTTGAACAACCCTTTCACGCTGCTCTGCAGCAGGCTCTTCTTGCCCGACTGCGTCTTCGAACGTGCAGACAGCTCCTTCAAGCGCAGGCCTGACTCGTCGTGCAGCTCGGCCAGGTTGAAGCCTTTCACCTGCAGTGCATGCGTCGCTAGGTGAGGCACGTCCCCAGGCTGCCTCGGTTTCGAAGGCGTCTTCTGCAGCGCAGGGCCGGAAACAGGCTGTTCCCAGGCCTCGTAGAATGGCAGACCGGCCGGGTCTCCGGGGTCTTCCTCGGGGTCGGACTCGGTCTCGAGCTGCGGGAGGCTCTCTTTGATCTCGAAGTCGCCCAGGATGTCGTCGGACTCGCAGGAGAAGAGGTTCGGGACTGCTTGTCCGTGCGGAGAAAACTTGCTGCCACCTCGCAGCGTCTTCACGCCGAAGGTGAAGGGCAGCTCGCCTCTAGAGCGCGATAGCTCTTCGCTGAGCTCACGCAGCTCTTTGCGCAGCAGGCCGCTCTTCTCCGCCTCGACTGCCAGCCGGTCTTCGGCCTGCACCATCCGCAGACGCAGGTCGCGCATCGATTGTTCCGCTGCGTCGCGCTCTCGACGGTAACGGTTGATGCGCTTCAGTATCTTCTCAGCATCTTCATCCAGCACTGATGCGCCCAGGTCTTTACGGTTTTCGTCGTCTTGCCGCAGTCGCTCTGCTTCGGCGAGACGCTCGACCTGGCCGCGCAGCCGCTCGAGTTCTTGCGTCAGGTCGTGTTTTTGGCTGGTGAGCTGCCTGATGGTTTCTTCTCTCTGGAAGACTTCTCTGTTGAACTGTTCGAGCTTTTCTGTGAGGACGGTCTGGTAGTTGGCCTGCATGTTTTTGATGGACTCGCTGTGCAGTTTTTCGGAGTCTCCTTTCATCTGGTCGAGGAGACTGACCATGAGCAGCTCTTGCTGGGGCTGTTCACAGGGGTGCTGGGCCGAGATCTCGAACATGAAGGACTGCTCGTACAGCGAGATGGACTTGCTTAGGTTCATGAGCGAGTCGTCCAGCTTGGGGAATAGCGAGTTGGGGTTCAGCTGGACGGAAAGCAGGCCTGTGTCTGCGCAGTGGAAGAGCGAGTCGACCTGCTGCGCGATGGCTTCGAGGAAGAACGGGATGGTCAGCTGGTTGAGCTGCACGTTGTGGAGAAGTTTGTTCTTCGCGGAGAGCAGCAGCTCGGCTGGGAGTGGCAGCTTGCTGAGTTTGGGGTCTGCCTCGAGTTTGTCGGCTGCTTCGGCCATGAAGTCTTTGAGGTCGTCGATGGTCGCGACGATCGAGTTGAAGGCGATCCAGTTTTTCTGCGCTTTGAGACTCACCTGTTCGATGGCTGAGCTGGCGCGCACGAGCTCGCGGTGGTACTTGGTGATCATGTTGATGCCGCCCTTGACCAGCGCGTCGTACTTTTCTTTGAGGTCCATGTTCTCTATCGTCAGGTCTTCCATTTCCGTTTGGATCAGCTCGACTGTCTCCTTCAGGTCCGTGATGCTCTCTTCCTGTTTCTTGCACTTGCGACGCAGCTCCTCAAAAGCGCGCTCGTCGATCTGCGCGCCTGGCTGCGGCTGCTGCGCTGGAGACGGGGATGGCTGCTTGCTTTTGATTAGTCTAAGCCCAGGTGGAAGCGGTTTTTCTTTCGGGGCCTGCGGGTCTGGGGCTGGAGGCGGGGCCACGAGGCCCAGCAGGTCTGCCTCGGTGAAGGAAGTCTCTGCGAGGGGAACTGAGAGCAGGGGCTGGGCTGGTTCAGGTTTGAGGTCTGAGCCCAGGAGGTCGAGTTCGCCTTGGTCTAGGGTTGCGTCCGTGTCTTTCGAGTCCTCCACTTCTTTCTCCTCGGGCTTGGTTTGGTCTTTCGCTCCTTCTGCGATCAAGTCTTCGAACTCTTCGAACCTGACGCCTCGCTGTCGCAGGACTTCTACCAGCTCTTCGAACTTTTTGACTTTTTTCTCGCTGGCTTCGAGCAGCAGCATCAGCTCTCTGGCACTTCTCTCGACGTTTTCCTTGGGTTTGTTTTTGATTGCTTTGGCCCGCTGGCCGAAGCGCAGGGTCGACACAGTTTCCTTGTCGTTGTAGCTGCACATGGATGCTGCGATGAGCAGCGTGGTCAGGGAGTTGCCTCCCAAGCTGTCCTGGAGCAGGCGAGTGAGCTTTGAGTCGCGGTAGGGGATGTGTGCCCCTTTCTTGCCTTCGGCGAGCGTGTTGATGACCATGCCGAGCGCAGTCAGCGACTTGTTGATGTTCTTGGCTTCCTCCAGCTGCTTGCCTTTGACGTCTGTCTTTGCGACCTTCTCCGAACCGGCCAGGTCCACGAAGTAGATGCGCGAAAGCTTCGCGGTTCCGTTCGACAGGTCTTTCTGGTTGATGGTCACGATGAAGATCGAGTGACTGCGCGAACTGCGCTCGTTCATGCGCGTCGCTGCGATTGTGCGGTTTTGCGAGCCTGTGAACATCACCTTTTTCATTTCTTCTGCGGAAGACACGTAGATCTCGGTGCACTCGTCGACGTAGACGCCGGCCAGCTTGCTTTCTTTTATCTTCAGGTTGTTGTTTACTGGGTTCAGCAAGTCCTGAATTTTCTCGTTGTAAATTTCCAGCATCGAAACCTTTATCGAGAACTCGAGAGACTCACTGGCTTGCTCGATCAGCTCGAAGATCCTCCCCATGACTCTGGGTATGATTCCCATCGACTCAGGGTCTCGGATGTTTCCTCCTTCCATGGTGTGGGTTTTTCCACTCGAGGTCTGTCCGAAGGCGAAAATCGTGGAGTTGTAGCCGTTCAGAGCGTCTGGTAATCCCGAGTCTACGAGAGAGGACAGGCGCAGCTACAATCTCAAAAACTTCTTTCTGGGAAGTGCCCGGAGGAATGACTTCGTCGAAGGCGTAGTTTTGTTCTGCGCGCACGCCGTTTTCGTTTAGCTGGTCACACCACTCCTACGACGATATTCACGTTCTTGCCTTCAATCGACACGCAGTTCTCGCCTCCTTCGCTGATCTCTAAAGCGTTTATCGGCCTGAACCGACAGATGACTCGGATGTTCGTCTCTTTGCTCATTCGAATGCAAAATATTAATTTACTTTTTTTCTTCGTTCATCGAGCAGAGCTGCTTCACGGTGCAGGGTGGACCTGCTGTCGACCTGGAGTGCTTGGATGAGGCTTCTCTGCACGGCGGTCTGCAACTTGCCTGTAGGTTTGAGGGTTGGAGTAGCTCGGAAACTGATCCAGTCGAAAAAAGTATGGAGGAGGACCTGAGAAACGCTTTTGGGTTGGGACTTATTTTGGGGAGAAACAGCGCAGTGGATGCAGCAAGTGGTCTCTTTGAAGGTCTCCGATTAACTTTCTTGTTTATCATCGCAGCAACACACCAGAGGGGTTTGGGGTTT
>JFJP01020683.1_pt1 | contig 12709 bp, 11 predicted proteins | sample 431651 | NCBI WGS metagenome assembly JFJP01 (sample SAMN02602958, study PRJNA72255) | Microbial mat metagenome, whole genome shotgun sequencing project. | biome: fresh water; feature: sink hole; material: water; isolation source: purple microbial (photo- and chemosynthetic) mats found in... | reverse complement strand
CACTGCGGACGCGAGTCCCGCGCCAACTGCTCCGGAACTTCGCGCGGGCACTGGCCGCCTTGGACAGATGCCGGGCCGTCGTCTGCCGACCGCGCTCGTATCCTCGCATCTGCAAATCCCAGTACGGCAGATGGCGCTTCGAACGGAAGGCAAAGGGCGGTGAAATGCGGGATGCCGCGTGAGGTCATGCCGGTGTATCAGGCCGCAAAGTCAACGGCATTGATCCAGCAGCTGTCCACGCAGTCCGACGCTATGGTGCGCGACGCGACGACGCTGACCGATCTCACTACGCGGATCCAGGCCCTGGACACCCAGGCCGGTGCCGCCCAAACGACCGAACCCAACGGTGCCACAGCGGCCCAAGGAGGATGACATGCCCATCATGGCTTGGAACAGCAGCCTGGCGACCGGGATCGCCTCGATCGACGCGCAGCACCAGCAACTGGTGCAGTACGTCAACGAACTCTACGACGCGATGACCCAGAACCGCGGGAAGGAGGCGACCGGCAAGGTGTTGGGCGAGCTGGTCAGCTACACGGTCAAGCACTTCGCGCACGAAGAGCAGTACTTCGCCAAGACCGGCTATCCCGACAGCGCGGCGCACATCGTCGAGCACGAGAAGCTGAAGGCGCAGGTCGGCGACTTCGGCAAGAAGTTCGCAGCCGGCCAGGCCACGGTGAACGCCGAACTGATGAACTTCCTGCGCACCTGGCTGATGACCCACATCATGGGCAGCGACAAGAAGTACGCACCGCACCTCAAGGCCAAGGGCGCGGTCTGAGATAGGTTGTCCCGGAGAAGCAGAGAACGCTACTGCCCTGGGCGCGCGGTCCCAGGGGCCCGGGCTTACTGGCCTTGATCTGCGCGGCTTTCTTCTCAGGGCTTGCGCCCCGCGGCCCTACGGGCCATCCGGCGCGACGCTGACGCGTTGCGGCTCATCGGGCCGCAGGCCCCACTGGGGCCTGCTCTCGCTGCGCTCGACCCGCTTCGCCCCCGACCGTTGTCGCAGCTCGGTTGTGTCGCTGTCGCTCCACAACCGTGGACGGATGGGCTCCGCCCATTGTATCCGTCCACCGCAGCTCGGTGGCCGCCCCACCGCATCCGCGGCGGGGCCCCGGGTGGGACGTTTACGCTTCCAGTCGCGCCTTGATCTGCGCGACGACCTCGGCGATGGGCAGCTTGACCTGCTCGGTGGTGTCGCGGTCGCGCAGGGTGACGGTGCCGTTGGCGAGGGTGTCGCCGTCCACCGTGATGCACCACGGCGTGCCGATCTCGTCGTGCTTGGCGTAGCGCTTGCCGATCGAGGCCTTCTCGTCGTACTTGGCGTTGACCCCGGCCTTGAGCAGCGCAGCGATGATCTCGCGCGCCTTCTCGGGCAGGCCGTCCTTCTTGACCAGCGGCAGCACGGCGCACTTGATCGGGGCGAGGCGCGGGTGCAGCTTCAGCACGGTGCGCGTCTCCTTCTCGCCAGTCGCGGTGGTGCGCTCCTCCTCGTGGTAGGCATCGAGCAGGAAGCAGAGCAGCGCGCGGGTCGCGCCGGCGGCGGGCTCGATGACGAACGGCTTGTACTTCCACGGCTTCTTGCCGTCCGGGCCGGCCTTCTCCTGATCGACGTACTGCAGCGTGACGCCGCTGTGCTTCTCGTGCTGCGAGAGGTCGTAATCGGTGCGGCTGGCGATGCCTTCCAGTTCGCCCCAGCCCCACGGGTACTTGTACTCGACATCGTAGCAGTCGTCGGCGTAGAACGCCATCTCGTCCTTGGCGTGCTGACGGAACTTGAAGTCGCTGGGGTAGTTGGCGAAGCGCGTCCACCACGCCATGCGCGCCTCCTTCCAGAACGCCATCCACTCCTTCTGGGTGCCGGGCTCGCAGAAGAACTCCATCTCCATCTGCTCGAACTCGCAGCTGCGGAAGATGAAGTGTTCGACCGTCACCTCGTTGCGGAAGCTCTTGCCCATCTGCGCGATGCCGAAGGGAGGCTTGAGGCCGGCCGAATCCATCACGTTCTTGAACTGCACGAACATCGCCTGCGCCGTCTCCGGGCGCAGGTAGGCCAGCGAGGCGCTGGAAAGCTGCTCCATCACGGCGCGGATGATGCGCGTGCGGTCGCCGGACTCGATCGCCTTGGCGAGCGGGCCTTCGTCGCAGGCCTTGCCGAACTGGCTGCGCACTGCGGCGACGATGTCGGGTGCGGCGGTGATCTCGCCGACCACCTTGGCGATGTCGCCCATCTGATCGACCGGCCCCAGGCTGGTGCGGAACATCAGGTTGAACTGCTTCTCGTCGGTCAGGAACGGGCAGCCGAAGGTCGGGCCGACGTAGCCGCGGAAGGGCCAGGTCTTGGTCGGTGCGGTGGCGCCCTTGGGGAAGAAGCCGAACTCGGTGGGCGAGAGGCACTTCAGGCCGTTGAGCACGTTGCCGTCGCGCTCCAGCTCGACGCCGAAGTCCTTGGCGATGCGATCACACCAGTCCTTGGCCACGCCCTTGTCGGCGCAGGTGATGGGCAGGGGGTCGCCGGGCGCCGGGCGCGGCGCCTTGTCGGCGCGGAAGCGTTCCTTCGACACCTTGCAATCGACCAGCGGATCGGCGAAGCCTGCGGCGTGGCCGGAAGCGCGCCACACGTTCGGGTGCATGATGATCGAGGCGTCGATGCCGACCACGTTTTCACGCGTCGTCACCATGTCGCGCCACCACTCGCCCATCAGGTTGCGCTTCAGCTCGGCGCCGAGCGGGCCGTAGTCATAGGCGCTCTTGAGACCACCGTAGATCTCGGAGGACTGGAAGACGAAGCCGCGGTTCTTGCACAGCGAGACCAACTTCTTCATCACCTCGGGCGGATGGACCTTGGGAGCGTCGGACAGGGGCATGGCGTACCTCTTGGAGGGCGCGGAGGTTAGGGAGATCGCCGGCCGGGCAACATGCGAGCCGCTGAAGCGGCTCGCATCTTGGAGCTTTGAGCTTAGAGCTTGGAGCCCGCATTCCGAATCGCGCGGAGGTCTGCGGGCTCAAAGCCCTAAGCTCTGTGCCTTGAGTCCGCACCCCGAACACCGCGCGGAGGTCTGCGGGCTCCAAGCTCTAAGCTCTAAGCTCTGTGCCTTGAGTCCGCACCCCGAACACCGCGCGGAGGTCTGCGGGCTCCAAGCTCTAAGCTCAAAGCTCTAAGCTCTGTGCCTTGAGTCCTCACCCCGAACACCCCAAGCTCTAAGCTCAAAGCTCTAAGCTCTGTGCCTTGAGTCCTCACCCCGAACACCGCGCGGAGGTCTGCGGGCTCCAAGCTCTAAGCTCTAAGCTCTAAGCTCTAAGCTCTAAGCTATGCCCGCTATCCCCCCAGCGCCCCTTCGAACAGCTCCAGCTCGTCCATCGACTCGAACATGCGGTCGAGCGTCGATTCGCAGTCCGAGGTGCGCAGGTTGAGGAAGGAGATCGCCCAGTCGTCCATCGGCATCACCCAGCGGTCGGCCCCGGCGTCGAAGCCGGCGGCGTGGGCGAGGATGTGCGCGACGTGGACGACGGCGGCGAGCTCGATCTGGTCGGCCGGGGCGAGGTTGGGCCGGCGCCAGTGCTCCATCGGGGCCGCGAGCACGGGCGGCAGCTGCCAGCCACGCGCGGCGAGTCCGGCGAGCTGGGCCGGGGTGGCGCCGATCTCCTCGCCGACCACCCGCTCGAAGCCATCCTCGCCCTTTTTCAACCGCAGCGCGGCGCGCACGTATTCCTCGGTGAACGAGCTGAACGCCAGGACATGGCCGAGGTCATGGACCAGGCCGACCAGATGCAGGGTCTCGGCGTCCCAGCCGCCCTTCAACTGGCTGCGGCGGTGCTCGACCAGGATCGGGATCAGGGTGGCGACGGCGTTGGCCTGGCCCCAGCAGGCCGCGAGCATGCCACGTTGGGCGGCGGCGACTGGGATGGCCGAGCGCGCGGTGGCCAGCACGACGCCCTGGCCGATGCGCCGCACCGCCTCGTTGAGGTTGGTGCTGGCGTGGCCGGCGGCGTGGGCCTGACCGAGGGTCAGGGCGGTGAGGGTGGGATCGGTGGCGATGACCGCGGCGACGACGTGGGCCGGGGCCTCGGCCTCGACCACCAGATGCTCGAGCTTGGCGATGGTGCGCGCGAAGGTCGGCAGGCCGGCAGTGAGGATGCGGGCGGCGATGGCGGCGGCGCTGTGCGGCATGTCAGTTCCGCTTGGCCATGACGCGGGCAGCCACATCGCGCAGGGCGGCCATGAAGGGCAGGTGGCGGACGCGCACGAAGCGCTCATCAAGCTTGCGGACCCGCGTCTCCCACCCGGTTTTGGACAGATTCGCGATCGGCTGGCCCTGCACCACGATGCGTTTGATGCCGCGCGTCATCAACTGGCCGATCATCACATCGGTCAACACCGCACCTTCGCCGACCAGCACCATGCGGTCGGGCAGCTGCACCGGCCGGGCGATGACCATGCCGGCGGCGGCCTGGGTGACGAGGATGCGCTGCTCCATGCTAGGGCGGACTTCTATCACATGGCGTGCCAATGGGCTAGAGGGGGGTAGATGGCACGCGGTATGCACCCGCATGGTCAGGGGCGCCGGTCCTGTCGCAGCTCGCGACAGCCGGCGTCGGAGGATGCCACATGCGCCTGCTGCTGCTGTTGTGCCTGTTCGCTGGTCTGATGGGCGGGGAAAGCGCCGTGTTCAGCGACAAGGAATGGGCTGCCGCCCAGCCAGCCGCGACGCCGAGCGTGGCCGCGGAGACCCCGGGCTGGGGGACGGTCGCCGGGCTGGGTCTGGGGCTGGTCCTGGTCGTCGCCCTGGCGGTCGGGCTGGGCTATGCCGCGAAGCGCCTCAATGCCCGGCGCCTGCTCGGTGGCAAGGGCCGCAACCTGGAACTGATCGAGACCATCCAACTCGCCCCGCGCCGTCAGTTGGCGCTGGTGCGTCTCGGTGGCCAGTGGCTGGTGGTCGGCCTGGGCGAGAAGGAGCTGAGCCACATCGCCACCCTGGCTGCCCCGCCCGAAGGTGCTCCGGCCCCGCCGCCGCCCTCGGCCTTTGCCGGCGAGCTCGGCCGCCTGCTCGCCCGTCCGCCGGAGGCGACGCCGTGAGCATCCTGTGTTCGGCGTTCGGCGTTCGGCGTTCGGCGTTCCGCATGGGGGCGCAGTATCGTCACAGGCGTTCCGGGGCGACGCAGTTCGGGGGCGATGTAGCCGCGATCAATCGTCGTGAACAACAACGCCGAACGTCGAACGCCGAACGCCGAACGGCGCATTCAGTCGTTATGCGGATCCTCGCAGCCCTGCTGCTGCTGGTCATCGCCCTGCCGGGTGGCGAGGCGCCGACCATCGTCGCCCCGCCTGGCGGCGGCCTGGTCGGCGATCCGGCCCTGCCGGTGTCCGGCGTCACGGGCACGACCCAGGGCGCCGCCCCGGCCGCGCCCGCCGCGGTCGAGCCGCCCGGTGCGGTCGCCCCGATCATCCCGTCGCCCAATGCGCTGAAGCTGACCCTCGACGCGCCGACCGGCGGGGATGGGCTCAGCTCGGCGGTGACGCTGCTGCTGCTCATCACGGTGCTCGCGGTGGCCCCGGCCTTCATCATGATGGTGACCTGCTTCACGCGCGTCATCATCGTGCTCGGCTTCGTGCGCCGCGCGCTCGGCACCCAGACTCTGCCGCCCAACCAGGTGATGGTCGGCCTCGCCCTGTTCCTCTCGCTGTTCATCATGCAGCCGACCATCAAGCGCATCGAAGCCGAGGCGTGGACGCCGCTGCAGAAGCAGGAGATCACCCAGGGGCAGGCGCTGGAGAAGGCCAAGCAGGCGGTGAAGGACTTCATGCTCAAGCACACGCGCAAGACCGACCTCGCGCTGTTCATCCGCCTGGCCAAGGAGGAACGTCCCAAGAGTGCGGCCGACGTCAGCTTTCTCACCCTGGTCCCGGCCTTCATCACCTCCGAGCTGAAGACCGCCTTCCAGATGGGCTTCGTCATCTTCCTACCCTTCCTGGTCATCGATCTGGTCATCTCGGCCATCCTCATGAGCCTCGGTATGATGATGCTGCCGCCGGTGGTGGTGTCGCTGCCCTTCAAGATCCTACTGTTCGTCCTGGTCGATGGCTGGGTGCTGATTGTGCAGGGATTGGCGGCGTCGTATGCGTAGGGATCCGGGCTGGATGCTGGAGGCTGGATGCTGGAGGCTGCGACGGCATCCACTGATCCGTGGTTTCACCAGGGCAACTCCCGCCCCCCGCTTCGATCCTCCAGCTTCCAGCCTCCAGCCTCCAGCCGAGGCAATGCATGCTTAACGACACCATCGTCGATCTGCTACGGCAGATGCTGTGGATAAGCCTGTTGCTCGCCGGGCCGGTGCTGCTGACGGCGCTGGTTGTCGGTCTGGTCATCGGCCTGCTCCAGGCCGTGACTTCGATCCAGGAGCAGACCCTGACCTTCGTGCCCAAGATCGTCGCGCTGGCCCTGGTGCTGGCGCTGCTCGGCGGCTGGATGCTGCGCATGCTCATCAGCTATTCGGCCGAGATGCTCGGCAACCTGCCGAAGTGGGGAGCGCTCTAGGATGGATATCGGGGCGCAGCTGACCCAGCTGTGGTCCTACACCCCGGCCCTGGTGCTGGTGATGGCGCGCGTCGGTGCGCTGTTCTTCACCGCGCCGCTGCTGGGCGGCCCCTTCGTTCCGCCGCGCGTCAAATCTCTGATGACCTTGGCGATCAGCGTGCTGCTGCTGCCCGGCGTCCTCGCCCTGCACCCGCAGACGATTCCGGCTGACGGCCGCTTCCTGCTCATGCTGGCGCAGGAACTGGCGACCGGGGCGGTGATCGGCTTCGCCTGCACCTGCATCTTCGAGGGCGTGCGCGCCGGTGGCGAACTGATCAACCGTTACGCCGGCTTCACCGCGGCCGAGAACTTCGATCCCGAGTCGGGCGTCGGCGAGGGGCCGATCGGCGACATGCTGCTCATCGGCATGGTCATGGTGTTCCTCGGCGCCGACGCGCATCTGCACCTGCTCGCCTCGGTGGCGCGCAGCTTCGAGGCGGTGCCGATCGGTTCGTGGAGCATGCAGCCGCAACTCCTCCATCTCGCGGCGGCCGGCACCGGCCAATGCATGGCCATCGCCTCGGCGGTCAGCTTCCCGGTGCTGGCGGTGATCATGCTCATCACCGTGGCCGAAGGCGTGCTCGCCAAGGCGGTGCCGCAGATCAACATCCTGTTCATGAGCTTCGCGGTGAAGATCCTCGTCGCGCTGCTCGTGCTTTACGCCGGCATGCCGGCCATCGTCGCCTTCATGGGCACCAGCATCGTCGCGATGCAGGCGCTGGTCGGCAGCTCGATCCGGGCGATGGGCTGAGCCAGATCAAGACGCGGCCAACCGGTGTAGGCGCCGCCACGATGCGCGCTGGCGATGATGGCTCCGGGCAGCGTGGCCAGGCCGGCGACGATGGTGGCGGCGGTGGCCTGGTCGAACATGGCTGTCGCTTCGTCGAGCAGCAGCAGGTCGGGCCGCGCCAGGGCCGCGGCAAGCAGGCAGAGCGCCTGGTCGCAGCCGGGCGGCAGTGCGACGCCAGGCTCGCAGACGGTGTCCCAGCCGGCGGGGAGGGCGGCGAGCGGAACCGCCAGTCCGAGGCGCTCGGCGAAACTGCGGATGTCCGTGGCCGAGCAGGCGGCGCCATGTGCGGCTGCAACCCGGCGCAGGGTGGCCAGTACAGGCCCGGGCAGCGGCACCGCGTCCTGGCGCACCAGCACGGTGCGACCGCGCCGCAGCGTCCCGCCCAGAACCGCCTGTTCGCCGGCCAGGCTGCGCAGCAGGGTCGATTTGCCGCAGCCGGAGGGGCCGTGCACCAGCAGGCGGTCGCCGCTGGCCAGGGCGCAGGACCAGCTGCTGAGCAGCGGCCGGCCACCCTCCCAGCCGATGCTGATGTCCTCGGCACAGAGCGGAGCCTGCGGATAAGAAGGGAACCGGCGTGCCGGTGCGGTCGGACGTGACAGCAGGGGGGCCAGGCGATCCATCGCTACCGCGGCGGCGACCCAGCGCTGGCCGAGCTGGGCCAGCTCGATGGCCGGGCCAAGGGCGAGAATGACCAGGAATACCGCGCTGGTCAGATCACCCGCGCTCAGCCCATCGGGACCGACCACGCCAGCGCCGATCGCGATCGTCGCGGCCACGGTCAGGGCCAGGACCAGGCTGGCGAGCGGGCCCCACCAGGCGCTGGCATCGCCGGCGGCGTGCTCGTGGTGCTGCCACTGCGTGGCGAGGTCGCGCAGTCCCGTCTGCCAGCGTCGTCGGACGGCCGGCAGTTCCAGGGCCTGGGTCGCGGCAGGCAGTGCGGCGCAGCGTCCGGCCAGTTCGGCAAAGGCGCTGCGGGCCGCCTGGGTGGCGGGCAGGGCGCGCTGCCGGGCGGCGCGGGCGATCACCACGCCGACGCCGAGGGCGGGCAGCAGCGCGATGAGGAAGCCGGGATGCAGGGCCGTAAGCAGCGCTGCTCCGAGCAGGGCGCGCAGGCCGGCCAGGGCCAGCTCGCCAGGCAGGCGCAGCCCGTCCTCGGCGGCGTTGCGCGCCTCGCTCGACAGATCGAGGGCCGCTGCTGCCATGCGCCGGTACAATACGGTCAGCAGGCGCTGCGTGGCGCTGGCGACCGCGCGTTCACGGGCCGCACCGCAGCCGGCACGCAGCAGCCAGGTCAGGGTCAGCGCGCCGCCGCTCCACAGGAGGCCGGCCATCGAGCCGCGCAGCGCGGCATCGAGCAGGACCCCGGCGAGGATGGCGCGGGCGAGGATGGCGACTGCGGCCAAGGCATCCCACAGGACGCCACGCAGCTGGCCGTGCCCGGCCAGGGCCGAGAGGCGCCACCAGGCGGCAAGGCGGCTCATGCTGCCTCCTCGCGCAGCCAGCGGTGGTGCTGCGGCCGGGCCAGGATCTCCGCGGCTGTCCCCTCGTCGGGTTGATCGGCCAGCACCACCACGCGCTGGCAAGCGGCAGCCACCGCGGCATCGCAGCCCAGCACGACGATGGTGCAGCGGCGGCGGGGATGCGACAGCACCCGCAGCAGGGCGGCGGCAGCGACGGGATCAAGCGGAGCGCTGGGATCCTCCAGCACCAGCAGGCCGGGCCGGGCAGCGAGGGCGCGGGCCAGGCAGATCCGCCGGCGCTCACCGCCCGACCACAAGCCGCCTGAAGGCTGCTCCAGCCGGGTGGCCAAGGACCCTGCCCCGCACGCGTGCAGCCACGCGACCATCGCGAACGAGCCATGCCGGCCATCGCCATCGAGGTCGTCGCGCAGGGTCGGGCCAAGCAGCGCATCGCGGTGGCCGACGGTGGCGACCCGCGCGTGCCAGGCGTCGGTATCGCCTGGCGTGAGGCTGCGGCCATCGCAGGCCAGGGCGACGGCGCCGCCGTGCCCGGCCAGGGTTGCGGCGACGCCAGCCAGGGCGCCGGGCGGTCCGACGATGGCGACGCTGGCGCCCGCCTGCAGCAGCAGCGGATCGCGTCCGGGCAGGCCGAGGCTCAGGGCGGCGCCGCGGCCCGAGGTCGGCACCTGGGTGCTGGCGAGCAGTGCCGCCGGCCGTCCGAGGCTTCGACCGGCAAGCAGGGTCTCCTCCCAGGCCGCCAGCCACCCGGCGGCGCCATCGCAACGCGCTGCCGCGGTGGTGGTGGCGATGATGGCGGCGATGGCGACGGCGAGCTCGATCCATCCTCCGGCGACCATGCAAGCGGCTCCTACGGCAACTGCGGCCTGGCCGCAGCCGGAGATCAGCGGCAACCAGCCGACTCCCGATGGTTTCACTGTCTCGGGTTGGCCGCCGATCCGGCGACGCAGATGGCGCAGCAGTCCGAGCATGCGCAGATCGGTGTGGCGTGCGATCAGGGTTCGGAGATCCATATCCCGGCGTTGCTCGTCCCGTCTGCTGCCGCGCCGGCTGAGCGGGCGTGGACGGCAGGTCGCGGCGGCCGCCAGGCAGGCACCGCCCCAGGTCACGGCCAGCAGCGGATGCGCCCACAGGCACACCAGCAGGGCACCGAGTGCGAGGCCGGCGATGTCGCTGCCCAAGCGCAGCATCTGCAGACGCTGCCGACCAGAGGCTGCGAGTTCGCCCATTGCTGGCGGTCTGCGCCCTGACTGCAGCAACCTGGATTCAGCCAGGCTCAGGCCGCTTGCGCTGATCTGGCCTTGCACCAGCAGACTGCAGCGCCAGGCCACCAGCGCGCGCAGCGTGGCGGCCGTGGCCAGCGCGACGCACCACGGCGCCACAGCCGCGCCCTGCACCGCTGCCGCGACGCCTGCTGCGGCGATGGCCTGGATCATCGGGGTGCCGGCCGCGGCCAGGCCGAGGCCGGCCACGGCGGCGCGCATGGTCAGAAGGTCCGGCGACGACGCAGGCCGGCCCCCAGGGCAAGCAGGCCGAGCAGCAGGCCGTACACGCCGCCGGTGCCGCAGCCGGTGGTCGGCGCGACGGCGCCGGCCGAGGTTGCCGCGACCGGCACAGCCTGCGCGATCGACGAGATCGAGATGCTGCTGAAGCCATCTTGACTGACCGGGCCTACCGCGGTGACCGCACCGCCGCTGATGGTGAAGGGCACGCTGGTGCGGCTGGCGCCGGGGACGCTGGAGGTGCCGGCCGACACGCCTTCCTCGTCCACCATCTCGATCCACAGACGATAGTTCCCATCAGCGACGACGGTGGGGGAACCGGCGGCCTTCAGGTCCCAACTGAGGTTGCGCACCGGACTGAAGGCCAGGCGGGTCGCGCCCATCACCGCTTCGGTGTCGCTGCCGCCCGATTGCGCCTCCCACTGCGCGAGGTTGTAGCGCCGGCCGCCGCTGGCGGTGGTGGCGGAGTAGTTGCCGATCGTGCGGATGAAGGTGCCGCCATTGTCCTCGATCCACACCGCCAGCACATGCTTCGGGGAGTAGCTGCCACCTGCCGAGGACGGTGTCAGGCTGACATAGGCGATACCGCCGACCGAGCCAGCCGCCTGCACCGTCAGGGTCGCTGCCGAGCTGGGGTCGCTGCCGGCGCTGTTGGTCGCGACGCAGCGGTAGAGTCGGCCATTATCACCGGTCACGGTGGCAGCGGTGGTGTAGCTGGCGGTGGTGCCGCCGGTGCCGCTAGAGACGCTGCCCCAGGTGGCGCCACTGTCAGTCGAGAACTCCCACTGGTAGGTCGGGGCTGGCGAGCCGCTGGCGACAACCGTGAAGGTGGCGGTGGCCGGTACCGTCACCGTGCTGCCGGCAGGCTGGGTGGTGACGACCGGCACGGTGTTAACCGTTAGGGTTGCGGCGAGGCTGGTGTCGCTGCCGGCGCTGTTGGTGGCGATGCAGCGGTACTGATTGCCGCTGTTGCCGAGGACAGTGGCGGCGGTGGTGTAGCTGCTGGTGGTGCCGCCGGTGCCCGTACTGACATTGGCCCAGGTGCCACCGCTGTTGGTCGAAACTTGCCACTGGAAGGTCGGGCTAGGCGAACCGCTGGCCGCGACGGAGAAGGTGGCGGTCGCGGGGGCGGTAACGGTGGCCGCCACCGGGTCGGTGGTGATGGCCGGGGCGGTGGCGCCGGCGCTGACCGTCACGGCGACGGCATTGCTGGTGCTGCTGCCGGCGCTATTGCTGGCGACGCAGCGGAACTGCGTGCCGCTATCGAGCAGGGCAAGGGCGGCGGTAGTGTAGCTGGCGGAGGTGCTGCCGGTGCCGGTGCTGACATTAGCCCAGCTGCCGCTGCCATTGGTCTGCCACTGGTAGGTCGGGGTGGGCGAGCCGCTAGCGACCACGGTGAAGATGGCGGTGTTTCCCACCAGGGCGCTTTGGGCGACCGGTTGGGTGGTGAAGGCGGGGATGGTGTTGACCGTCAAGGTCGCGGCCGTGCCGTTCGTGCTGCTGAAGCTATTGGTGGCGACGCAGCGGAACTGCTTGCCACTATCCGCCAGGACGGTGGCGGCGGTGGTGTAGCTGGTGGTGGTGCCGCCGGTGCCGGTGCTGACATTGGCCCAGGTGCCGCCGTTGTTGGTCGAAACCTGCCACTGGTAGGTCGGGGTCGGCGTGCCGCTGGCGGCGATGGTGAAGGTGGCGGTGGCCGGCGCAGTCACCGTGCTGTTGCTCGGCGCGGTGGTGAAGGTCGGGGCGGTGTTGACGGTGAGGGTGGCCGAGCCGTTGCTGGTCGCGCTGCCGGCCGAGTTGGTGACGGTGCAGCGGTAGCGGTTGCCGCTGTCGCCGCCGACCGTCGCCGCGGTGGTGTAGGTGGCGCTGGTCGAGCCGCTGCCGGTGCTGGTGTTGGCCCAGGTGCCGCCGGCATTGGTCGAGATCTGCCACTGGTAGGTGAAGGGGCTGGTGCCGCTGGCCGCGACGGTGAACGAGGCAGTGGCGCCGGCATTGACCGTGATGTTGGCCGGCTGCGTACTGATCGTCGGGGCGGTGGCCGTGGCGCTGACCGTGATCGTCACTGCGCTGCTGGTCATGGTCGGGGAGCTGGCCAGGGTCGGGGTATAGCTGTTGGGGTAGGTGACGATGCAGTCGTAGCTGGCAGCGTCGCCGACCACGGTCGAGGCGATGGTGTAGGTGGCCGAGGTCGCACCGGTGATGTTCGTGCCGCCCTTGCGCCACTGGTAGGCGGTCGGGATCGGGGTGGCGTTGTTGGTCAGGCTGAAGGTAACGGGCGAGCCTGCAGCCAGGGCCGTGGCCGTGGCCAGGCCGGTGGGGGTGCGGCCGGTGTAATTGTAGGAGATGCTGACGAACTTGCCGGTG
>JFJP01041363.1_pt1 | contig 12710 bp, 11 predicted proteins | sample 431651 | NCBI WGS metagenome assembly JFJP01 (sample SAMN02602958, study PRJNA72255) | Microbial mat metagenome, whole genome shotgun sequencing project. | biome: fresh water; feature: sink hole; material: water; isolation source: purple microbial (photo- and chemosynthetic) mats found in... | reverse complement strand
GATGTGATTGATGACGTCGGAATACTTGACGAACAGGCAAAAGACGTTGACGAGGCAGAACTTCGCCGAGTGACCCGAGCAAGCTATGGCATTTTCGCTGGCCAACCGACGGACTGGGCCGTCCTGCGATTTTCCAAGCACCGGGCACAGTGGGTGGAGGGCGAACAGTGGCATCCGCAGCAAATGGCAGCGAGGGAACCAGACGGCAGCTACTTGCTTAAGATTCCATATTCCGATGACCGTGAACTGCTGGGTGACATTTTGCGGTTTGGTTCTGACGTACAGGTGCTCGAGCCCAAAGAACTGCGGTCCAAAGTGCAAAGGACTCTGCTTGAGGCGGCGGCGAAATACATCTAGCGCGTCACTCCAGGGTGCATCGCCTGCAGTGTTGAGCCTGACCCTTATTGAAATTTGTTTTCTAGAACACCTGCGAGTTGTTTGCACGTCAAAGCGTGCAACTCGCCATTGAGCCACCCTCCAGCAGTCAGTTGGGCAAGGTAACCCGCATGAAGAGTCTGACCCCGGTTGATTTTGCCGCTGTTGCCCGCCAAAACCGGTTTCTCCGGATCCGTTCGTCGGAAGATTTTCTGACTGCGCTTGAGGCTGAATGCGGTCTCAAAGAGGGCGAGAAAGCAGGTATCGGCTTTCTCAATTGAGAGATACTTGACGAACAAAAGTAATGCTGAACATCAAAATGTCAAATTCATGGGTTACGCCAAGAGCGCGCAAATTGCGTTTTTACCGGGTGCCTCACGACTTGACCATTGAACAGTTTCAAAAGGGAGAGTGACCGTGCGCACGTTTTCGAAATCCAAATTGCTGGCCTACCGGCAGTGTCAGAAGCGGCTTTGGCTTGAAATTCACCATCCTGAACTCCGAGCGGACTCTTCATCAACGCAAAAGAGCTTTCAAGTGGGCCACCAAGTCGGTGAAATTGCCCAGAAACTTTATGACCCCAAGGGAAAAGGCCAAATCATCGACGCGCAAAGAGAGGGCTTTGCCACTGCGTTTGCCAGAACGACAGAACTACTCGCCTCCTCAAATCCGATTTTTGAAGCCGGTTTCAAGGCAGGCGGCGCTTTAGCGTTTGCTGATGTGATGTTGCCCAAACGCAAGGCGGGCCAATGCACTTGGCGCATGGTGGAGGTCAAATCTTCAACGAGCGTCAAGGATTACCATCGCGACGATGCCGCCATTCAAGCATTTGTGGCCAGAGCGGCCGGCGTGCCACTGTCATCCATCGTGCTGGCCCACATTGACAGCGCTTGGATTTACCCTGGTGGCGGTGATTACGAGGGACTCTTGGTTGAAGAAGACCTCACCAAAGAGGCTTTCTCACGTGAACAGGAAGTCAAAGTCTGGATCGCTGAGGCACAGACCATTGCCGCCAAACGCAAAGAGCCCAAGCTGTGCACTGGTGGGGATGCCGTTTCCCATGTGCACCGTAGTCTACAAGACTTGGCAAAGTTCACAAACACACCATGAAATTCACTGATTACGTGGTTACCGAGACAACCGGTAGTTCGGTTGATCCGCTTGGCTATCTGAAACCAAGTGGCGTGGTTTCCAGCAAAGTATTCCGACAGTTTACAGTCCTGTCGAACCACCCCGCTTATCAGGGGTTCCTCGCGTTCGCCTTTTCATATCTGGCCGAACGGTCAATTACCCCATCGAAGCGTGATTTCGCGAGACGTGTTCGCGACCTTGAAATTCTTTGGGGAATTTTGAATGTCCGGGCCGGCGACTCCGTCGTAAACATAACCAAGTTTGATCCGCTTGCGAACTTGGATTCGCTTCGCCTAAGTCAGGTGCGGCAACGCCCCGCTCTATACGCACGCCTTAATTATGGCGTCCTCGGCCATTACGCGAGCCCATCAGCACTTTGGAAGATTCTCGAACCTGGGGCAACAGGGCTGACCGGGCAGGGCGATAAACTCGCCACTGCCTGGCGTTATCGGAAGGGAAGTGACTTTACGCAACTTGCAGATCAGTGGCTAAACGACGATGATCTGTTCGCCATCAAGGATATTGAAAGCTGGCAAACTAAATATCGTTTGTCTGCCATCCCAGAGAATTCCGAGAAAGTCGTCTGGCAATCGCTCATCAATGAGTTCTGCGCCAAAGATCCGATCATCGCTTCCCTCTGGCAAAAACCAGTGCCGCAAAAGATTCTGGACCTTTCGTCAGCCGAAGGCACTTACCCCCTATTTTTCCCTACGCTGCAGACACACTATGCAGGACACGACGAACTATGCAGACGGATCGAAAGATGCAACCGATTTGAGCGACTTTCCGGCCTAGTGCAATTCGCTTTCGAGTGGGAGTATGTGCGACGAATGGATGAGATTCGTGTTGTTGGACTCACGCAAGGGAATCTTCCAGCGGTAGTAGCCCGTGAAATCGCCAATGCTGCGACTAAGCTTCTTCCTGAACCAGACGAGAAAGAGTTTTGGTACCTGCCAGGTACGCTTTCCACAATTGCTGATCATGAAACGATGGCGGATGCCATCCTCGCCCATCACACGCGCCACCAGCGTAGCAAAGGGGCATCACCCTTTATCTCAGGAGACACGATCGCAGTACAGGATAGGGTTCGAGCAAAGGAATTCGTCAATTTCTTTGACAAAATGGTCAGCGATCCTGAACAACTGGTCGGTGCCGTGCAGTGGCGATATCACCGTAATTGGCATTTTGGGCGAGCTTACGAATGGCAACACTACGCGGGGGTCGCTTGATGGACGAAGACACTGGCAGGGGAGCGAAAGACGAGTTTTTCAATTTCTCAGATCTGTTTTCTGAGGTCCTGACATTACTGGACGACGATCCCATCGAGCATTTCATCGTTCTGACCTATGAGTTCGATGAACAGCAATTGTTGAACCTCGCCGTACTTCGATCACTTGAGGAAGATAAGGAGATTGGTAAATCAGGCCTGAAGTTGTTGTCGCGCATCCGGCCCGTGGTGTTCTTTGATGCCAGGAAAACAAAACCATTCGGGCGACTGCCCCAGTTTCTCGAGCTACATCCTTGCAAGACGGCCGGCTTTTCCTGTCACCATTCCAAGGCCTACTTTATCGTCACTCGCAAAACGATTCGTTTGGCAGTTGGAAGCTTCAATCTCACTTTCAGTGGGTTATTCCGAAACCGCGAGGTCATCGAGTCCTGGTGCTGGCGATCTGCAGATTCGCCCGGTACACACTTGCTTTTCGAGTGGATCGATTTTCTAACGAGACACTACCTGACCGAAGCTCATGAATCTTCAGCATCGGCGCTTAGCGCTGCATTGGTGACCATTAAGAAGCGAACTTCCGGTTGGCAAAACCCAGCAGAATCGACAAGCCACTTCCTTGCCTCTGGATACGGGAAAGAAAAAGGTATCGACGCGCTTGTCGCCCAATGGGACAGCTGGTTTCCTGACCAAGGCCCAAATCGCCTTTTCGTGGTTTCACCGTTCTTCGATGAGGCCCCTCACGGCAACAACATTGCTGCGAAATTGATTGAAAGGTTTACTTCATTGTCCGACATCGAGATCGTGACCGATGAGTCAGCTTTCAACAACCTGTCACAGATACATTTCGGTCCAGCGGCGAAACGAAAGGGAGCTATGCTACGTCTGATTCCCGAGTCTGTCACTGAAAATGAGCGACAACGGATTGAACGTCAGGCAGCGGGAAAGACAAAGGATCTTGTGATTTCTCGCTCGCTTCACGCAAAGATTCTGATTTTGTCCTCTCCAGGTGGAATTGGATTGGCATACATCGGAAGCGCGAATTTTTCCGTCAAGGCATGGCTCGGAGTCAATCGGGAGTTTGGATTGGTTTGGCGCATCGAAAATGCGACAACCCTCCGCAACGGAGTACTGTCTGCTCTGTCTGTTTCGCAGGGAAATAGGTTCAACGAACTACCGCCACTGCCGCCCGATAAGCCGCCTAAAGCAGATGAGGAATCAGAAGAGTATGACTCCTTGTTTCCAGACTTTGTCGACTACATCGTGCTGGAGCCTTTCGAGGGGGATGATCGACTCGGTTTTCGCATTAAAGGTAGCGATATCTCACGACTCGTTGATTATGACGTTCACTGGGCCAATCTGAAGCTAATCTTTGTAGACGGGCGTTCTCAAATTTTCCTGCTTGATGAGTTTCGCAACGTACTGCTTGGCGGTCGAACTATTGAATTCAAGCCACGCTCTGACGCGAAAAAATCATTCTGGTTTCCTTTTCAATACTCTGGAGAACTTGTTGCTGAACGTGAAGCCCTCATGCATTTGTCAAGTTGGGATTGGTTGAGCTTCTATTTGAATCCTGATTATGAGGGTGGTGAAGAAGATCCGGAGAGTCTGCCGAAATTTGGAGGCTTGCCCCCTGTGCCCCCACCGACCTCTCCAATAGAGGTCGATCGAGAGGCTAATTGCGTTATCGCTATGCAGCGATACTTAAGTTTGTTTTCCTGCATTGAATCAACCTTTGAGACTCGATTAACTACAGTCTTGAAGATCGAGGATGTGGCTGCAAGAGAAAAGGAGCTCAAGATGCAGGTGCTAGACCCTCTTGCAGGCCTTGCCTCACTACTAGTACGCGAACCCACCAAGCGGCCGGAGGATTGTCTGTTCAAGCTTGGTGAACTTAGACTTCTACTGTCTTCACTTGCTAGAAAATCACCAATTAGCTTGCATGATTATTTCGCGCAAATCCTTGCTCGCCTCGAAACTTTGATGATTCAAACTCAAGGAAAGGGTTTACTCACGACGAATTATTTCCGATTCGTCAGCAATACGGGCACGGTCCCATGAAGCAGGTTGTCAACGAATTAGCACCTGATCAAAAGATGCAGGCAGACTGGATGCGGCAGCTTGAAACAGCTCGCGCAATACTTGATCGACATTCAAAAGGGATCCATAGTGTTCTGCTTGCAGACGAAGTTGGCATGGGAAAGACCTATGCAGCTCTGGCTGCCATCGCTTTGCATTTGTTTCAAACAGACAAGAATGACCGGAAAGTTCTGTTAGTCGTACCAAATGCACTTCTAAGCTCCAAATGGGAACAGGAGATTCGCACATTCAATCGAGACTACCTTCTACGTAGAGAGGGAAAGGAACTCCGCCCACTTATTGTCAGTGGATATTGGGATCTAGTACAGAATCTGCACGACTATCAGAATATCGATGTTCCACGTATTTCCGAAAGGATGCTTCGCTGCTTTACCTTTTTGGTCAAAGAGTGGTTTGACGGCTCACGGCGGAAGGCATATAAACGCAAGACGCAGTGGCCGATCTGCAATGGCCTGCATGAATTGCATTCTGATGTACTCGAACTGACATCATATTTGTCTCCACTTGCATTGTCGAACTTCCTCGATGATCAGATATCGCTTGAGCCTGATCGGTTCAAAAACATGGCACAGGATCTGGAGGCGGGTAAACCAAGCGAATTTCTTAAGCAGTTGTTCCGTACTTTCGGTTCTCGGCAGGACGCCATGGAGCCGAATGTCTTCATCGTCGCTATGTCAGCCTTGAGTAGAACTCGTTCGGACCATTCCGACGCACGCCTATTTTCATCCTACATTGTCTCAAGGGGACTAAAGCACAGGAAATCGCCCGTCCGTCTAAATGTTATGGGCAAAGTTCATGCCGCCAATCTCGTTTCTGGACCTGAAGCAATTAAGCCGCTCGGGAAGAAACGGCATTTGGACTGGTTGAACTCTATCGCCGACACGAAGCTATGGGGTTTTGAGGATGCCGTTGACAAAGAAATCAATAAATATGGACAAGAAACCCTCGTCAACGAACTACTTGGTGACCATCCGAACAAGACATTGAAGGAGATATCTGATCGGATTATTCGACGGAAACTGGGTGAAGCCAACATTGTCCTTGCCGTAATCGACGAGGTGCACAATTGGAAGAACGGTGGCAACGGCGCAGGTGAATTTTCCAGGATGTTTCGCTCGCAGATTCCAAACAAACTGATGATGTCGGCGACACCGTTTCAACTCCACGAAGAGGAACTTGGACGCGTATTTTCCTTTGTAGCAGCTGAGAACGATCAATCCTTGAAAATCGTCAGTGGTCTGATCGCACCCGGAGGATCAGCCTCTTCGTGCCTGAAATCAAGTGCACGCTTTCAAGCCGCCTGGGGGAACTTGACTGAGTTAGAGATACGAGAGATCCAACATCTGATCGATATACATCCAGAAAACGATGATCGATCCCGCCAGTCCATGCTTCTAGCGCAATGCAAGAAGGGAAACCTCAACGACAAACTTGTTGCGTTCGTGGCGGCACTACTCGACTATCACCATGCCATCAGAACGCTACAGGATGAATTGTCCAATATTATCATTCGACACACGAAGTCACGAGACAAGCGGCATGTTCACGCTGGATCAGAATATTCCAGAACTGGCGCACCGGACTACACTAAGCCACGTAGTTCCCTTTATCCGACGACGGGATTGGGCGATGAATCGGGTGCGCTACTCAGTTATGTCGGTATGCGAGTCGAGCAATTGGTCCGACGAGATACCGTCAGGTCAGGGCGAGAGGCTAATGCACACATCCTGAGTGGCTTTTCTTCAAGCATTGGGGCATTTCGCGAAAGCAATAGCGGTCTTATTTCAGCCAAAGGCATCACAGACGAAACTAAACGCTATCTAAGCTTTTTCGATTCTGCACTGAGTCAAACGATACACCCGAAGGTTGCGGCAACCGTAGAACGGGCGTTTTCCAACTATCAAGCGGGGAGCAAAACGCTGATTTTCTGTGAGCGTCTTGCCACGCAGGATGAGATCGTTCGAAACCTACGTGAAAAGATTGCAGCCACCGCTTTCCCGTCAGGTAGTGTTGAGATTGCAAAACGCCTTCGTAAAGAAGTTTTGAAAGACTTCCAGAGCATCGAGTTATATCTCAGCCGTTCTTTCCGTTCCGCCTTCCCGAATGTCGTTGGGTCACCGGCCAACCGTGAAACAATTGCGACCGAGATTGATCGTCACCAAGTTTCTTTAGGGAGATTGAGCAATCGGCAACGCAACAAGTTAATCGATTTGCTGGTCCTTGATGCCGAGGCTCCTAAGAATCCTACAACAGAGCTCATTAGGAAACTAATGGTAACCGAACCAGCACTTCGTGCTTACTTGAGACTCGACAAGAACCCGGAGTTGGATTCTTTTGACGACGATCCAGAGGACGACGATGCTGATGAAGAGTTTGCACGCGGATTTGATGAAATCTCAGCAGGTGTGTGCATTTGGTATCCATTCCCAGATTCCGCCGCTTTTCACAAATTGTTGTGGACACTGCTCTCGAACGAGTGCGAACAATTCTCCGAAAGCGCTGGCAATGCTGACCCATCAGCAATTGCGCATTTGCTATTAGACCTTGGCCAAGGGTTGCGAAAGATCCTGTTGCGACTTGATACCTTACGGAGCCTCGAGCCGAATCAAACGAAACGACCTGGGGCTCCCATTGCCAGAATGCTCGCCCTCTCGGCAGAGACTCCCCTCATTTCGCCTTGGCATCGAATGCTTGAGTTTCTGAGGATATTGATCGAAGCACAAGGAAGTATTCGGCGGCCACAGCGACATAGTTCTCGCCGTCAAAGTCTATGGAAAGGGGTCTATCTTCGCGACGAGGAAATCGTTTCAGAACTCCATGGCGAAGTCAAGTCAGATACTCGGATCAGCCGATGTGCAGCCTTTAACTCCCCTCTTCTTCCAGATATATTGGTCTGTACGGCCATTGGATCGGAAGGTATTGACCTCCATCTCAACTGCGATGAAATCATTCACCACGACCTGCCCTGGAATCCCGCACGTTTCGAACAGCGCACTGGGCGAATTGATCGAGTGGGCTCACTCGCTGAAAGGCTGTATCGTCCTGGAATCAGGGATCACCTGCTCGATATTGGTGTCCCATTTCTCGCATTTGACTATGACGAATTTCAGTTTAAGACGCTTCTTTCTCGGGCGCAAAAGTTTGAGGTTCTTCTTGGAAAACCAGAATTCACCCTTGATGTCGATGAGCACCTTGATGATCCGGAAAATTCTAATTCCATAGTGCTTGATAAGGATGAAGCTTCTCATACGAACGAGAGCAAGCTGGCGGTTTCATTGCCTAAGGAGTTAGTCGATATGGTACGAATTGATTTGTCAGTTGCATCGAAGTGAATCACGTCTAGTGTTGGCGGGCATATACCACTTGCCCAAGTGAATTGTTGAACTAGGTATTGCATCAAACTTGAGTTGACGCCAGTCTTATTTTTGGATACGCGGTTACACTTCCTACGGAGATTTCATTTGTGCAGTGCCGTCAGCCCTGAAAAGCCGCTTCCGCTGCACTAAAGTCAACGACCTCACTGCCTCATATGACCGCATTAGGTGCGCATTCCATTGATGGCGGACACCCGGTACAGGTGCCCTGAGTGACGCTCGCAATCGTACCCCAGCTGTCCGCGATGAGCCTGGAATGGCCGGTCTGAGCGATGTGGACCCCGCACTTGTGCGGGCGGGTTTGGGTTATTTTTTTGCAATTGCACAGGTAGTCGCAGCCGGTGGAGCTTCAGGTCAGTGGTCGAGTGACCAACTACAAGGACGTAGAGATGGCGCTACTCTGGACCGCTGCGGGCTTCCTGGAGGATGAGAAATCGTTCAAGAAATTGCGCGGTCATGCCGACCTGAAAATCCTGATAAACAGTCTTCGCCCCGCATCAGAACAACTCAAGAAGGCAGCATAATCTTCATGACCACCGGCTCAAACCTGCAACTGAGTTCGGGACATCCCCTGCGATCCGAAGAATGAAAGACAGAGCAGAGCAACTAAAGCTCCGGACGCATACCAAGCCAAGCGCTCGAATTGCCGGTAGCGGTGCTCGTTGTTGTGTTGTTGCGCTTGTCATAGTGGTCAATCACTCAGGAGATCAGTGAGACGGCCACCAAGTAGATTGCGCAGGCAATGAGCCATGCCTGCCAGCCGTGAACATGGACGTCGTGCCCCCGCCTTCTGCTGGGGATGATCAGGTCGTCGATGTACGCGCCCAAGGTGGCGTGCGCGACGAGAGCTAAAGCAAGCGCGCAGTACGTAAGTCGTTCGATGTGCTCAGACGATTTGGCAAATACACGCCGAAGCGCGATTTGGCGCGCTCTCGAACAGCTTCGTAATCGCGCTCGATAGGGTCCGTGCTCTGGTTCATGGCCTAACTCAATATAGGTAGACACGCCCGTGTCTCCCTAACATGGCGATTGTCGCCCTAACATCAGAGTAAAAAAGTCCCTGAGAACCACTTGAAACAAGGGTTTTTGAGGACTTCCAGTCAACTTCAAGGGGCATAACAGTTCCAGAAATACCAGCACACTGATCTTTTACCTTTTACGTCGATTCGGCAACTGGTGAAGCTGTGTAAACAAATACTCTGCGTGCGATTTTGACAGCGAGTTCGTTGCCCGGGTATCCCCCATTTGGGGGATGTGGCTGTATGACTGCGTCCGTCGCTGCATTGCGGGTGCTCCTCCTCCAATAGTCTATAGCTGCATTGGGTGGCCGCATTGGATCGGAATGGCTGCGTTTTTGAATCGGAACTGGTGGCGTTTTTTGCGCGGATAGTGGCTTATTTGGTCGGAATACGCACACTGTCGACAATGCGATCCCGGGGCCACTGAACAGTCTGGGTTTTTACCTGAAAATGAGGTAGCACGTGCCAATGGCTCACATGAACATCGAGTCCGGCGTCCTCCAGTCTTAAAGGGAGTGGGCTTCTGAAGAAGAGACATGGAGTTGACCAGTTCCTTGCGGAACCCAAGGCATTACTGCGTTGGTGGCTGAATCCATGTTTTCAATCAGCAACAAGGAATTGCTTCCTTGGCTCATGTCTGAGCGACTACTACTGCCCAACCCCTGGCCTTCACAGCCAGCGGTTTTTTCATGGCGCTTCGCTTTATGCGTTTGGCGCTGTCCAGGTCGTAGATACGTGATGTCTTTTAGAGACGGGAACTTGATCTTTTCACCAAAGGCGAGCTGGTGCATGTTTGCTCCACCAACAACATCACGGTGACCCGTGAAGCCGCAAGCCTTGCAACACCAGTTGCGTCCTTTGGGTTTGTGTCTGGCACCGCATTCGGGACAATGGCTTGAGGTTCCTCTCTCTGATCCATTGAAGCACTCGATTGCGGTTTTGTTCGCCTTTTGCTCTAAGTAGTTGATGTCTTTACCGTACTCCCACTGACTCATGCGCTGGTTGTGTTTGCGACCGCATGCATTGCGGCGCACACCATTCGGATTGCCAACGAACAGATGGCCAACCTTGTGCTCTATGCAAAAGCCGATGGCCTGACGTGTGGCCTTGTGGTGCTTGTCGCGCACCAGGCGCTCGATGCGACTGGCCTGCGTTGCCCGAGTTCTGCGCAGTTTCTTCCAGCGTCTGGAGCCCTTGGTGCAGCGGGAAATCTTCTTTGCCATCTGGCCGTGCATCATGTTCATGCGTCGTTTCTCAGAGCGCACGCCCCGCCCAGACACGATCAGTGCCTCGCCGGTATTGGTGACGACGGTGGCCAAATGAATCTGACCCAGATCGATACAAGCATGAGCGTTTCCTGGAGCTTCTATGGCTCTTTCCGACTCAACCACGACGTGCAATTCGTCACACACGCCGTTCCACACCAGTTTGCACGAAGATGCGGTGGTGAACCAATCAGGCTTGGGCAACACAATGGATTGGCGTCCACGACCCATCGGCAGCACGATGCGGCTTGCCTCGACCGACATGGCTTGTGCTGGCCACATCAAGGGATAGAACAACTTGTCACGCCATGGGTAACGCATCTCTTTGCGGCCCTGCTTGCGAAGTTGGGTGGTGGTATCGATATTGGCAAGGAACGCGTGGCACACCATCTGCGCCGACTGGCTGTGTAAGCCGTGGCCTTTGGTGGCTTTTTGCAGCGCGTTTTTATTGGGCCACTTGGTGCTGTCTTTGCGTGCTGCCAAGTGAAGATCGCGGCATTGCGTCCAGACTTTTGCGGCCTCCATGCGCCCCAGACGAATGGAAGACCGCACCGTGCTAGTGAGCGTAGGTAGCTGGATTATTCGGACGGTTTGCAACGTGATTGGCACTGGTTTATTATACAGTGATGACAGATACCTTGCAAGCCGGTAAAACGCGATGGAGCCACTACCAGATCGCCTATCATTTTGTCTGGATTCCCAAATACCGTCGTCGCATTTTGATGGGGGACGTGCAAAAAGCGACCAAAGAAGCTATTGAGGCGTGTTGCACAACCCATGGATTCGCACTATTGGCACTGGAGACGGACGAGGATCACGTTCACTGCTTCGTATCCGCACCTCCAAAAGATTCTCCTGCCAAGATTGTTGGGTTGCTCAAAGGTTACAGCTCGCGCATCATCAGGCAGAAATTCCCGATGCTTGCCAAGCGAACTGGCAAAGAGCAACTATGGACATCAGCCTACTATGTTGGAACGGCTGGCTCCGTGAGCGCCGAAACAATTCGACGTTACATCATGGAGTGTCAGGGCAAGTGAGTCTGCGACTCACCCTGCTTTCATCCCCCAGCTAAAGCTCGGGGGAATTCCCGCAGGTTTGTTAATCTGGCGTGTGACGTCTTTCGGTTGGCAACTGCATGTCTTGAAGATGCCATCCGGTTTGACTTCGACGTCTCCAGCCTTGACTTCCAACAACAGTACGTCCCCAGCCTGATTGAGAACAACGATGTCGATCTCGCCATGCTGCTCTTCACCGCCGACCCCGCGAGACCAGTCGACACTGTGAAAAAGCGTATAGGCAGCTGACAAGCCACGCTCGAGCGTTTCCAGGAGTTCGAATTCAGCGTATTCCCCTGAGTTCTTGGCGCCTGCATTGCGTGGGAGCGAGGGGCAGAGGCGGGCCATACGCAAAAGTGTATCCCGGCCAAGGTTCGAAATGGATATCGGCTGTGCTTTGTTTACATAACGTGGTTTGTGAGCATGTCCTCATCCCCATGCCGCCGCAGCAAATGTCATGGACGCGTTGTCACGCCGCCAGGTCACACCGTCTTGGTGCACCGCCAGCCACCAGGTTTGCATCAAGGGGTTGGGCTTGGGTTTGGCAAACCCTTGTGGTGTGAGCAGTGCCAGGCACCAGGCAGGCTGCGGGTCACGCACCGAGGTGTAGTGAATGCCACCCACCTGCGCGGTCCGGGCCACCTGGGCCAGGGCTTGGGTGGCGCTGTAGTCTGTGAGGTGCAACCAAGCGGCGGATTGGGCACTGAAGGGCGGTAGGCGCACATCAATCACCTGGGTTTTGACCTCGGCGCTGAAGGCGGTGTGGGCCACGGGTTGCAGTTTGTCCAGATCCACAGCATCCCCAGCTCGGCACTGGCAGTGCGCACGGACTCTGCGCCATAAAACACACCGGGGTCGGTGACGGTCCTGAAACGGGAGCCACCGCGCAAGGGGTAGTAGCGAAACGGTGTGGCCAGCAGATAGTCCAGCCCCTGGGTGGCGGCGGGTTGGCCGGGTTTACTGCTCTCTAGCAGAGATTCGAGCAGGTTTTGCTCGTCGTCGGTGTCAACGATCTTCATGGTGGATGCCGTGTGCTGGGCTTCCACCATGCGCCACACTGACCCAGCCCAAGGCCGGGCTTCAGACGCGAGCGCGGCTGGCATCCAGGTATTGAACGACACGGACCAATCCTTCGGTGTGGCGAATGAGTTCAACCGGCTTGGCTTGCA
>JFJP01039764.1_pt1 | contig 12710 bp, 14 predicted proteins | sample 431651 | NCBI WGS metagenome assembly JFJP01 (sample SAMN02602958, study PRJNA72255) | Microbial mat metagenome, whole genome shotgun sequencing project. | biome: fresh water; feature: sink hole; material: water; isolation source: purple microbial (photo- and chemosynthetic) mats found in... | reverse complement strand
CCCGAGTCAACAGTTAAATGGAACGCAGATTTAACAGATCAGACTGATTAATACTGATCTTTAATAACTCTGCGAGAAACAAAAAAAGATCTGTTCTGATCTGTCCAATCAGTCAGATCTGCGTCCTATTACAAAAATCTCTGCGAAACTCTGCGCTTTCCTCTGCGAAACTCTGCGTGAAACTATTTCGGATATACGATTTCGGAAAGAATGGAACGCAGATTGGACTGATTAGACTGATAACACTGATCTTTATAAAAATCCCTGCGAAACTCTGCGCTTTCCTCTGCGAGACTCTGCGCGAAACTATTTCGGATATACGATTTCGGAAAGAATGGGACGCAGATTGGACTGATTAAACTGATAATACTGATCTTTATAAAAAACTCTGCGAAACTCTGCGCTTTCCTCTGCGAAACTCTGCGTGAAATAATTTCAAAAAAATAAAACCGGAATATTTACAAGGTTGATTAGTACCAATAAAATATCCCGGAATAATATAAACTAAATCAGACTTAAACTTTTCGTTCTAATTTCAGAACCTCTTTACTCGTGAATGGCAATAAGGCTCACCTCTCTTTTTCAGGTAATAGTCCTGATGATAATCTTCGCCAGGCCAAAAAGTCCCAGCAAGTGTAACTTTGGTAGCAACCTTGAAACCTTTGGCCTTAAGCTCAGCAATCAGGTTTTCAATCACCTTTTTCTGTTCATCGTTCACATAAAAAACCTCAGATCTGTATTGTTCACCCACATCTGGCCCTTGCCTGTCGACTTGGGTGGGGTCGTGTGTTTCGAAAAAAATTCGAGCCAAATGTTCGAAACTGGTTTTGGTACTATCGAATATTACTTCTACAGCCTCGGCATGGCCGGTATTGGTATAACAAACCTCCTTATAGGTAGGTTTTTCCTTACTACCACCTATGTAACCAACGGTAGTGCTTATTACGCCGGGTTCCTTCTGCAAGTAATACTCTACTCCCCAAAAACATCCACCAGCAAAAATAGCTCTACCCTGCTTTGTAGGTACCACAGGCATGTCATTTCCATCGTTGACAAAAGATAGAGAAACAGAATTTACACAATGACGTGTATTTTTGGCAGTAAATCCCTCACCTTCGAATACATGCCCAAGATGGCCGCCGCATGCTGCACACAAAATTTCAGTTCGAGAGCCATCTGAATCTGTTTCACGCCTCACCGCACCAGGAATCTCATCGTCGAAACTAGGCCAGCCACAATGTGAGCTGAACTTTGCATCCGATTTGTAAAGTGGGGCATTGCATCGCTTGCACAGATATGTACCTTTTTCAAAAAAAGTATCGTATTTGCCTGTGAATGGGCGCTCCGTTCCCTTGTAAATTATAACTCGCTCTTCCTCCGGCGTAAGTGCATTGAATTTTGTTACGTCTATTTTATTCATAGTTTCAACTTTTTTGGTTTCTTGTGCGCATCCGGGCAAACCTATGCACAAGAGTACACACGCATACAAAAGATTAAACTTCATGGTATTGATAATTTATGAATAAAACGAATGAACAGCTCATTCTGATACCGTAAAAATGCAAATGATTGTTAATTTAATACGTGTATTTCAAATGCATGTATTTAGGAATATGCAATTGAATCAAAACTCTATAAACGTGCGCATTTAGCTACTTTTATTATATTTGCTTGCTAAGTATTTGAAAATGTATACTTGTATAAATCCCAAATTAAGAGCAACTTATATTGAATTACAAACACGGCTTACATTTGGCATGAGATAAATATAAAATAAGATATACACCATGGGAAATATACTAATAACAGGAGCCACCGGAAATATTGGTGTTGAAGTAATTCAATTTTTGAATAAAATGAATACTTCAGACAAGATAATAGCGGGAGTCCGGAATGTAGAGAAGGCAAAAAAACTTTTTAGCGCATATACATCGATGAATTATGTTCATTTCGATTTTGAAGATTTAAATTCATTTGACAATTCCTTATCGGGAATAGATACAGTTTTTCTATTGCGTCCCCCTCATATTTCAGACGTGAATAAATTTTTTAGGCCACTGATTTTGGCCATGAAGAAAAATAGTGTTCACAAAATTATTTTTTTATCTGTGCAGGGTGCCGAAAAAAGCAAAGTGATTCCGCATAATAAAATTGAACGATTAATCATTGAGCATGGGTTCGATTATATTTTTCTACGACCCAGTTATTTCATGCAAAACCTTACGACTACTCTCATAACCGATATAATAACCAAACGCAAAATTATTCTGCCCTCAGGCCGCGCTAAATTCAATTGGATTGACATTAAAAACATAGGCGAAGCCAGTGCAATATTGCTTATCAAATTTTCGGAATATAGAAACCAAGCCATAGAGATAACCGGATTGGAAAATGAAAATTTTGTACATGTGACTATGCTAATAAATAAGGTGATCAAAAATCCGATTCATTTCATGCATGTCAGTCCATTCAGGTTTTATCAAATAAAAAGGCATGAAGGCATAGCAAAGGGAATGATAATAGTAATGTTGCTGCTGCATTTTTTGCCCAGATTTCAGAAAGACCCTCGTATTTCAGATTTTTATGAAAAACTTACGGGGAAAAAGCCCACCGATTTGCAAGTGTTTATTGAAAGAGAAAAGAATCAATTTGAGAAGCCAAACACCGCATAAGCACTTCCTTACAAATTTATAAAAACCAGTAAGAACTGCATTGAATTCCTGCAAGCAAAGTTTTCCGAAAAAACTTGAATTTGAACTGGTGTAGCTTACAATCCAGCATTGCCAAAAACGCCCACCACTCTGTATCCCTCAGAGTTAGCAGCAGCTCTGAACATGGCCGAAGTATTGAAAACCATACTGATATTGCCCGATGCATCTACGGCTATGAGCCCGCCGGTTCCACCAATGGGTTTGAGAGTGCGCACAATCACACTATCGGCAGCCTGCTGAAGGGGTAAGTTAGCATACTGTACCAAAGCCGCCACACTGTGAGCCACTGTATACCTCATAAAATACTCGCCATGCCCGGTGCACGAAACTGCGCATGATGAATTGCTGGCATATGTACCAGCTCCTATGATTGGGGCATCGCCCACACGTCCATATTTCTTGTTCATCATACCACCTGTGCTGGTAGCTGCAGCCAAGTTGCCATGAGTATCTTTCACCACACAGCCCACAGTACCGTGCTTCTTGTTATTTATATCCGCATTCTTTTTCAACCAGCCGTCATACCTTTCTTGGGTGAAAAAATAATTGGTATCCACCAATTCGAATCCCACAGTTCCAGCAAACTGCTCTGCACCCACTCCACTCATCATTACATGTTCCGATTTCTCCATCACTGCCCTAGCGAGCGAAATTGGATTCTTTATGTGTCGAAGGTTGGTCACAGCCCCAGCTTTCATATTTTTGCCATCCATGATGGCTGCATCGAGCTCAAAAGTGCCTTGTGCAGTGAGCACAGCTCCTTTGCCAGCATTGAACAAAGGTGAGTCTTCCAGAATATTCACCACAGCCTCCACTACATCGATGGCACTATCGCCACGTGCAAGCATACGCAGACCTGAGTCGAGCGCTAGTGCAAGTGTGGCCTCATAAGCCAATTTCTTTTCGGCAGTTATAGTAGTGCTGTCAATATTGCCTGCGCCACCATGGAGGGCTATACTATATGCCACGGTATGTGGTACACTGTTTCCCTTTTGATGGTTGGTTTGCTCAGGAGTGCTGCACATGAAACCCAACAGGGCGGCAAGCAATAAAATGAATAATTTGGCTTTCATATCTGGTTATAGTTTTATATGAGGATTGCGAGGCAGCAGGTGTACTCGGTATCCGTCTTTCTCAAGATTATTTATAGCTTCGTGGGTAGGACTTTCCTTGAAGATAATCACCGAAAGCAAGGCCGGCTGCATAAGTTTCAGGAATGTAAGCAGCTCAAACAAACGGGTCATGAAACGGAATTTGCGCGCTCCCCACGCTTTAGAATTGGCAGGCAACTCTTCGATACCCGATGATAACCAAATAGAGATATTGCGAAAAGCTACAGCAGGATAATTGAGCCCCAACGCTACCTTTTCTACTTCGCGTTCCGAGATTTTATATACATAGTTGCCCACATCTTCCCATGTATGCTTTTTTACATCGGTACCAAGCAATAGTTTTGCCACCCCAGTAACATTGATTACACGCACTAAGCTACGAAGTAAAAGCTGCCCCGGTGAAGTATAAATGTATTGATCTGGCGGTTCGAGAAGCACTACCCCTTTGCGTGCCACCCTAAGCATTTCGTAGAAGGCCTTCATGGGGCGCGGAAAATGATGGTACGCCTCTTTGCAAAGCACAAAGTCGTATGTAGCATCGGCAAACGAAAGGTTTTCGGCATTTTCTACTTTATAGTCATCAATCAATCCTTTGGCAGCACCTTCTTTGAGCAGAGGCTCAGCTATATCGGTAGCCATCGTTTTGTGTCCTTTCAGTTTTATATATCCTGCATCGGCCCCAAAACGACCATCTCCCACGGTAAGCCATGTGCTTTGCACATATGCACTGAGCAGTGGATCGATTATGCGGTTGCGCTTTTGTATGGTTTGTGCCAGTATGGTATCAGACCTGAACCAGCTATCGGCCAAATGCTGCTTGGTGCCCCCAGAAGCATATTCATCAAAATTGTGTGCGTGCCTCTGATAGCTTTCCTGCGTTATGTCCTTCATTTCCGACATGTGTAAAGATTATTTTGTGCAAAGTAAAATGATTTTGGCGAAAAACTTTTTCTATTTACATACTTATTTGCCCCGAGCTCAGTAGTATTTACATTATCTTTGCACAGAACACAATATTTGAGGCACATGTTGATAAGTAAAAATATGAAAATGGCTGAAGTACTGCACCTTAACTGGCAGACCTTATCCATATTCGAGCGCTTTGGCATAGCACTGGGTTTTGGAGAGCATACTGTAAAAGATGTATGTGAACTTCACCAAGTAAACCCAGATTTTTTCATAGAAGTGGTAAATGTATGCAACAATAAGGATTATTTTCCGAAAGACCAGTTGCATCTTTTTAATATCACCCAAATAATTGCATATCTTAAGAAATCGCACGCTGCTTACCTTGACGTGAAAATACCCCGAATAGAGCAACTCATACACAAACTGGAATGGAAAGACGAAGCCCAGCGCAAAAACAATAAGGTGCTCGAAAATTTTTTTGTAGGGTACAAAAGCGAAATAGTCTCACATATGGCTTACGAAGAAGCTACGGTATACCCATATGCGACAGCTTTAACCCAAAACAGCTCTGACAGCAACAACAATCCGCACTGCGATAGCGATTTCAAAATAAATACTTATGCCGAAGTACACGACAATATAGAAGAAAAACTAACAGATTTGCGCAACATCATCATCAAATATCTGCCCCCCCCTACCGAACCTTTAGTTTCGCACCAGATTCTTTCAGAATTGTTTTTATTGGAAAAAGACCTGAACGAACACAGCCGCATTGAAGATAAAATACTCATACCCAAGATTCAGCATATAGAGCGTACCATAAAAGATAATATTAGAAAGTAATATATGTACACTAGCTCCAAATGTGACATTACCTTCGTGCTGATTGAAAAATCTTTCATCATTCAGCAAGGCTTGTTGCACTTACTCAATGAGTTTGGCAGTTTGCAATGTTTGGAAATAATTGAAGATTACCATATTGCCAATGAACGTATTTTGCAACTGAAACCAGATTTTGTTATCATGAATACCCGTTTCATGCCCGAATACGATCAAGATATTAAAAGCAAATTTCCAACAGATTTGATAACCCGTTTCATTGCTTTCACCGAGTGTGTAGTACCAATGGCCCAAGGCCATAGTTTTGATGCAGTATTGCGTCTATCGGATAGCGGAATCGCACTAACCGAAAACCTGAGGCAACTGTTTGACAATACAAATGGACGCGAAGATGCTGACAAGAACGAGGACCTCTCTGAAAGAGAAAAAGATGTGATTAAATGTGTGGCCAATGGTCTTACTAATAAAGAAATTGCAGACAAATTGTTTATTAGCATACACACTGTTATCACTCATCGCAAAAATATAACCCGCAAACTTGGCATCAAATCCGTTTCGGGACTTACGGTATACGCTCTGCTCAACAAACTGGTAAGCATGGACGAGATAGACTCGTAAGAAATAGATTGCACAAAGTAATCATTACACTCAAGCTCTGATAAATAAAAAAGCCTGCAAGAAAGAATCAAGCAGGCTTCAACTCATTTAATACTAGATTGTATGAGGCGGAGAGAGAGGGATTCGAACCCCCGGTACCGCGCAATGGGTACAACTGATTTCGAGTCAGTCCCGTTCGACCACTCCGGCATCTCTCCGAGAGTGTAGCAAAAATAAACAGAATTCTATAATTGAGGAAATTTTATTCATTTTCCCATTCGGTGCCTTTCATTTTGGCAGCAATCACAAGTTTCGTTTCAAATCTCCAAATCATGATTTGGTATCCTTCACCTGAGTCGAACCTCCACTCATCGCCCGAATTGGGAGCACCGTATAACTTGGAAGCCACCTGGTCACGGTAAAATACATCTTTGTATTCTATAATGATTTCGTACAGCGGATTTACAGATGTATTGGTATTTGCGAAATAATAAGTTACCTCACGTACCTGAGCATTCATGTCCTTTTCGGTAGCAATAAGCCTGAAAGAAGCACCATCAGATTCCATTTTCACTTCTTTTTTGATGGTTTTGAAATCGGCAAGAGGCATTCCGAAATAAAGATTTTGAAACTCAGCAGGCAAATACTTAGTATGAGGTTTACTGACAATTTGGGTGGTAGGTTTGCAGCCCTGAACTACGGCCAAAGAGAGAAAAAGGCTAAGTGCGACGAAATATTGTTTCATATAAAAAGATACTTAGTGTAACAAGAAAGAATATTGGTGTAGAGAATATTGAAAGAAATATTATTGCCTGCAATATACTTATAAATTGAACCACGTCAAAACATAGGCCAATAAAATAATGAGCCACACATATATGTTAAATTGAAAAAAACTAAGTTTAAATTCGGCATCAATCACTATATTTGTAGGTCTCTAAAAAACGCAGTATGCCTACCCGAAGTATTTCGCCCATATTACAAAGAATGCTGATACAAGCCGACGAGGATTTGGCGGTTGCCAAACTCATTGCATTGCATTCTCCGTATCGTGAGTCTGTGCGTTTTCATTGTCAACAAGCAGCCGAAAGGTACCTGAAGGCATTGTTTATAATAAGCGAAGACATGTATTTGTTCAATGATTTGCCTTTGGATATCACCCACAGTTTGCGCACTCTACTCGAATTGCTACCAGATGAAATAGTTCAACCTGAAGGTATGAAAGAGAAAGCCATATTGCTTCAAACTTATAGTCGGGCATCTGGAGTTGATGCTCCATCCAACGAGCAAAGCGTAACAATTTCGGAAGAGATATGTAATTGGGTAAAATCGGAACTCAAAAAACTGAATTGATTCGTTTTTTTGCAATAAATCAGGCAGCTTGTTTTGCTTCTTGCAAATAAAGTTCGGCAATAATTTTTTTCAGAAAACTATTGGCTCTCATCACTGATACAAGATAATTGCCAAAATAAAACACTCCCCAGATCATAGCTACTGCAAACCAACGTGTTTCGTTGGAATCGCCTACAAAAGTATCCGGCATACCTTTATGTATAACCATTACCGGAATAATGGTAAACATGAAGGCCATCAGGAAGAATTCATAAAACCGTAACTTCAGTTTAATAAACTCTCCCTTGGTAGATACCACAAACCCAAAACTGCCGGATGACACTCCATTCAGAAAATGGAACCCGTTCCATGAAAATCGTGTAATATGCCCTTGAAACTCTATTCCTTCAGGTGTACTGCGAGATTTTATCATGTCCCAGGTGCTAAAATATTGAGTGAGCCTAGCTTTGAATCTTGCTTCAAAGTCTTCAGAATTATCGGGGTACACTTTTATTTTTCCAGAATGGGTAAATGGAAACATGGTATATCTATTCTTTATTATTTCTATGTTCTTTTCTACTAAGTTCTATGCTTGCAGTAACTTGCCCGTGATCAGATTTCCAGGGCATTATTTTCTCATTGGTGAGTGTTTCATCTATAAGGTGGTCGTTGTAATTAGAAACATATCCCACTTTGCCCACCGATCGTGGATTTTCGGAAACCAGTTCCTGACTTACCATGATGTGGTCCAAACTTTCGTAGTGCCCATTATGAATGTGCGTGTAATAAAAATCGGAGAATGATTTTCTGGATTGAATGTCTTTAGCATGATAAAGCAGCACATCCCAAGTTTTTAGTTTCACATCGAGCGGCCATTTGCGGTGTGGAGGTTCGCCAGACACAATGCGGGTTGTAACTGCAAGGCCGCCATCGTTTACATCGCCAAATAATACTACAGGAGTTTGTGTATTCTGCATGGTTTCCAGAAGCAAGGCGCGCAAGGCTACAGACTCTGCAGAACGCAACATGAGCGATCTGGCTTGGGCCTTGGCTACTTCGAGCGGGTTGTCACGTCCTTCACCTTTATTGAAAAGCGGGCGTTTTGATTTGAGGTGAACAACAAAAAACACTACATCCAACTCTTCAGTGATGCGGACTTTGGCTTTGAGTACCGGCCTCGAAAACTCTTTGAAAGGCAGGCTAAGTATTTCGTCTGAATCTTCTTTCTCAAGATTCAGCATTGCAGATTCAGGAAAATTGGCAATCACCTCATGTTCAATTATCGGAAATCTTGATGCCAAAGCCACGGTTGGTCTATCGCCAGTAGGGTTTGCCATTACGATATAAGGTTCACCAAAAATTTCACTTTTAGCAACTGCTTCACGCAGTGCCTCTTCATGAAATACTTCTTGAAAACCAACCACATCTGCCCCCATTTGTTTCAATTGGGATCCAATCCACTCAATTTTCTTATTATAATCATTCTGAGAATAATTTCTGTTCTGATAATATGTTATACCTGGAAGTACCAGATTAAGTAAATTGAATGTGCCAATTTTAAAATGTCGTAATTCGTTCATGACAGATATTTTTATCAAATATGCAAAATAAATACCGAAATACAAAAACAAAATATGCCTAAGTTCTGCACTTACCGCCAATGAAAATACCTCACAAAAAAATGCTTCCATCCTCTTGTACACTTAAGTACTCATAGGGGAGGGAAGCATTTTTTATAAATGGATTATACTAAACTCTGGCAACTATTTCAGGCAACTATTTCCTGATACTGAGCAGCAGTAAGCAATTCGTTTATAGAAGCCACATTATCCACTTCAATTTTTACCATCCAACCGTCGCCATATGGATCCTTGTTTACCACTTCTGGTTGGTCGGCCAGCATAGCATTTACTTCAATTATTTTACCACTTACAGGCATAAACAAATCGGAAACAGTTTTCACAGCTTCAATTGTACCGAATGTTTCACCATGTTCTACATGCTCGTCAAGGGTTTCAATTTCCACAAAAACAATATCGCCAAGTTCACCTTGAGCAAAATCAGTAATTCCAACCACTGCAACATTACCATCTAGCTTAATCCACTCGTGATCTTTGGTAAATCTTAAATTCTGAGGAATATTCATAATCTTTTATCTTTAAAAATTAATATTAAAATCACTTATCAAATATACACAGTTTTGCTTATACAAAAATATGTTGCACAATATATACATCAGGCTTTTGGTTCGTAAGATTGTATATGCCTGTCCTTTTTGCTGTCGTATATATCCTTCATGGTGATGAGTATACCGGTTTCTTCTACCATTCCAAAGTGGTCATTGACTGAAGTACCAAATGTACGCATAGTAAGAGATAGGTTCATATAGGTATTGATAAGTGGAGGTATGAGTTCGCCAAGCGCTTTTACCGAAGCAAGCAATTCTTTGAAGTTGTCTTTATAATCAGTATAATTGAAGTATTTATCAAGTTCTTCCCTCGGAGTCGATAATTGGAGTGGAACTTTTGGATATACCAACTTGTCTTTATCCGGGAATATTTTATTCATGAAATAAAGAATGAGGTCTCTGGCTTGTACATTATAAGTGGTATACATAGTAACCTTACCAAAGAAATACTCAGCATTGGGATGCATAACTATGAGCGAGCCAAGTCCGTCCCATAGGTTATCTAGCGCGTATATGCCTTGTCGTCCGGCATTTCGCGACTGAAAATCAGGAGCTATGAAAGAACGCCCTAGCTCAATGGTTTTATCTAAATATTCATTGTAAAAAGTATCTGAAAACTCAAACATACCGGTGGTAGCTAGTTGTACCTTACCCTGAGCATCACGTGGCACGGTACCACAATCTATAAATCTGTACCCCCCTATTATGGCCTTGGTTTCAGGATTCCAAACAATAAGCTGCTTATAAGGAACCTCGCAACTGTCAAAATAGTCCACATCTATTTCATGGCCGGTACCTCCACCTGCAGCGCGGAAAGTAAACTCCCGAAGGCGTCCAATTTCAAGCATCACATTTGGTGAATCGTGAGCTGTAATGATGTAAAGTTCGTTGTTTCCGAAATTAGGTTTTCGAAGAAATTTTTCAGGTGTTAGTTCTGAAGCAAGTATTTCCGGGTCTATAGGCGGTATGATAGGTTTCATATAAATATATTTCAGGTTAATTTATTTGAATTCTTTATTACTATTGAATGGCAACTGATAAACGTGTTCTTGCACTTTAAGAGCCCATTCATTAGGCTTAAGCGAATTATCAAAAGTAGCAAACGAAATGGGTTTTCCAAATGTCATGGTCAAGTCTTTACCTCTAAGCTTCATCATTTCGTGTGCCAAGTAAAACATCTCGATGTTTGCTTCTATTTTAAGCCTTTTTCTTATTGCAGCAAGATTATAAAAGAAATCGGACATCTGGCCGCTTATATGCACCGGAATAATATCCCGCTTATGCTTTACCGACCATTGAATGAAAGTTTTTTTCCATTCCAGATCTTTCACTACCCCATTATTCCTTCTTGAAACAAGTCCGGAAGGAAATATGATAATATTCTCATCAGAAGCTAAGGCTGCATCTATATCCTTGAGGTGATCGCGTGAATTGTGACCAAATGAGTTTACTCCAACAAAAAGAGGTCTGAGGTTTACAATATTCATCAGCAAATCGTTGGCTATTGTTTTCGCATGCCCCAAGTGTCCAATCATTTCGTACATGAGCGATATGCCATCAATTCCACCTAGTGGGTGATTGGCTGCTATGATATATCTGTCTCCCTTTGGAATTTGTTCCAAGTTGATAATATTACGATTAACCCCCACAAATTTTAATCCTTCGCACAAAAACTCATATCCATACAAATTGCCGTGTTGCTTCAGGAAACCGTTCATTTCGTCCTGATGCGCAATGTATTTGATATATGACATAATGAAACCAGGCAGTAATCTCTTGAGTTTTGGATTCCGGTTTTGAATAACAGCGTCAATATCTATCTGCGGATACGAAGGCTTATTTTCATCTGTCATAATTTCAGAATTTGTTGCACGAAAATAAAAGTTTTATGTTTTAAAGTATAATAATTGAAAAAAAAATATTATAAAAACATTAATACGCTATCAATCAATACAATACATATTGTTGATAAATATTTATAAAAAAAGTGGAGAAAAGTGGAGAAAAGTGGTGGATTGTGTAATGTTTCTTCGTAATTTTACCAGCATATTGACGCATGAATTATGGCAACATTTATTGGCGAACATAGCTGTAAATTAGATACAAAGAGCAGAATTGCCCTACCGGCTGCCCTCAAAAAGCAATTGCCGGCGGAAGCTGCCCCTGTGTTTGTCATCAAGCGCGACATTTACGAAAAGTGCCTTGTGATGTATACTCAGGCAGAATGGGAAAAGCAAGCCGAGCTGGTGCGCAGCAAACTGAACCCATACAACAAAGAGCACAATCAGTTTTTGAGGCTATACTACCAAGGCACTGCTGAGGTAGAAATGGATGCCAGCAACCGTTTGCTTTTGCCTAAACGTCTGTTGGACGAAATAGAGGCCGACAAGGACATCATATTAATAGGTATTGATACTAAAATAGAAATTTGGGCTGAAGAGCAATACAAAACCCTGCTACCAGACGAAGACTTTGCAAATCTGGCTCAAAAAATACTTGGCAACCAAACATTTTAAACAATGACCAATGTACCATACCATATTCCTGCACTATTGGCAGAAAGCATCGAAGGACTGAACATCAGACCCGATGGTGTGTACGTTGACGTTACCTTCGGTGGCGGTGGTCATTCGCGTGTCATTTTATCGAAGCTTTCGAAAAAAGGAAAACTTATTGCGTTCGATCAGGATGCCGATGCCCAAAGAAACGATTTGAATGATCCACGCTTTACACTCGTTCAACACAACTTTATATATCTCACCAACTTCCTCGACTTTCTGAAAATAAAACAGATAGACGGATTGATAGCCGATTTGGGTATTTCATCGCATCAGATTGATATTCCGGAACGAGGTTTCTCTTTCAGATATGATGCCCCCCTAGACATGCGCATGAATACCTCCGCCAAACTCACTGCAGCTGGTATCATAAACGACTATAGCGCCGAAGATCTGAAACGCATACTCACTATGTATGGTGAAGTAGAAAATGCAGGCAGCCTGGCACATTTTATAGTAAAAG
>JFJP01039762.1_pt1 | contig 12712 bp, 8 predicted proteins | sample 431651 | NCBI WGS metagenome assembly JFJP01 (sample SAMN02602958, study PRJNA72255) | Microbial mat metagenome, whole genome shotgun sequencing project. | biome: fresh water; feature: sink hole; material: water; isolation source: purple microbial (photo- and chemosynthetic) mats found in... | reverse complement strand
TGTCATTTTTTAGAACTATACCAAGACCCACAAAATCCAACGATTATGATGACTTATAGCCATTGGGAAAGTGAGGCGGCTTTGGAAAATTACCGCCATTCGGAAGTTTTTAAGCAAATTTGGGCTGAAACGAAACCTTTAATGGCAGAAAAAACCTATGCCTTTTCGATGGAAAAAATTAATGAGGCGACTTAGCTTTTCGTCTTTGGATTTTAAGCGCAAAAAAAATAGTTCATTATTTATGGTCTTTTTTTTTGAAATTAAAAAAAACTATTCTATTTTTAGCCGTTTATTTTCTATGACATTCTATTTGACAGTTTTTGCATAAATAAATCAAAAATTATGAGAGTAATTCAATTTAGAGAAGCACTCCGCGAAGCCCTAAGCGAAGAAATGCGCCGCGACGACAATGTGTTTTTGATGGGGGAGGAAGTAGCTCAATACAATGGTGCATACAAAGTTAGCCAAGGTATGCTTGATGAATTTGGTGCGCGTCGCGTCATTGATACGCCTATTGCCGAGCTTGGTTTCGCAGGAATTGGTGTAGGTGCGGCTGCAAGCGGCTTGCGTCCCGTTATTGAATTTATGACCTTCAACTTTTCACTTGTTGCTATTGACCAAATCATAAATGCCGCCGCCAAATTGCTTTCGATGTCGGGCGGTCAATACTCTGTGCCTATCGTTTTTCGCGGGCCTACAGGTAATGCGGGGCAATTAGGCGCACAACATTCACAAAACTTCGAAAATTGGTTCGCCAATTGCCCTGGTTTAAAAGTAGTTGTTCCGTCAAATCCGTATGATGCAAAAGGCTTGTTAAAATCGTCTATTCGCGACAATAACCCGATTATTTTTATGGAATCGGAAGTGATGTATGGTGAAAAAGGCGAGGTGCCTGAAGGCGAATACACCATTCCAATTGGTGTAGCTGAAGTAAAAAAACAAGGCACTGATGTAACAATTGTATCTTTCGGAAAAATGATGAAAGTTGCTTTTGCCGCCGCAGAATTGGCTGAGAAAGAAGGCATTTCGGCTGAAGTGATTGATTTGAGAACGGTTCGCCCTATTGATTACAAAACAATTGTTGAATCTGTTAAGAAAACAAATCGCCTCGTTATTGTTGAAGAAGCTTGGCCTCTTGCCTCTATTTCTTCAGAAATAGCGTATCACGTGCAACGTTTTGCTTTTGATTATTTGGACGCGCCTATTCGCAGAATCACCTCCCGTGATGTGCCGCTTAGTTATGCGCCGACTTTAATTGAAGCCACTTTACCTAACCCTGCGCGTACATTAGAAGCGATTAAATCGGTTCTTTACCGCAATTAAAATTTTTTGGGCGGACAAAAACTAAATTTAGGCTTAAGTTGTTTTTTTTTGTCTGAAAATAATTTTTTCAAACAAAAATTGTTACTTTTGAGGCTAATTTTAGTTATGCATTCGCTCTTTGCACAAAAAGCAAATTTTTGATTGTTATGAAAAAGACAAAAGTTTTTAGTATTATTACCTTTCTGCTCATTCTTCCTTTGGCTTATTTACTTTTCAATAGTATTAAGTCCAAAATTGACCAAGACCGCGCCATAAAAGACTCGGAAGCAGGAGTAAGAAATCAATTGATGATTATTCGTGATGCCGAAAAAGCATTTTTCGGTATTCACAAATATTATACTTCAAATTGGGATTCTCTTACAAATTTTGTGGAAACTGGCTTGGTTTACAATGTTCAGAAACGTGAAATTATCACCACAAGACCACCAGACAAATCGCATTTAGGCGATAGTGTTCGTATCGAATTTGATACTTTAGGTAGCGACCCTGTGATGAAAAAAATCTTCCCTGCGGATAAATTCCCAGGTTTTGACCCTAAAAAGATTGCTTTTATTCCCGGAACTGACAAGAAATTTGCTATCTCAACAGGAAGAATTGAGAGAAGTAAAATGGTTGTTGATGTGATAGAAGTGATTGACCCTTATCCAGTTGATGTTACAAGAAGTGATAAAAATGACAACCCACGTCGTAAATTTTTGCGATTTGGTTCTATGAATGAAATCACCCTTGCAGGAAACTGGGAAGATTAATTTTTTTTGCAAAGGAATAAGTCAGTAATGCCTTGTTCCTTTGTTTTTTTATATTTTAATAAAGCAATTATTTTATGGTCAGAAAAAAATCTTTATTTTATGAGTCCGAAAAAGCCATCACGGAAGCCGAGTTTGACGCTGACGATATTGGGAGATATTCACTCGTTATTCGCATTGAAAAATCAAGTTTAGTGATTGGTGTTTTTAGAGCAGACCATTGTTTGGCTTTTGAGCTATATAAAATGGATACGCTTTTTGATGGTGGCTTCGAATACGTACACGCATTTGAGCAATTGGCAAAAGAGCATCGTTTTTTAAGCATCAAACATTGGCAGAAAGTAATCGTTATTTTGCAAGATGAATCTTTTGTGATGGTGCCAAAAGTGTTTTTCGAAGAAGGTGATGCCAATTTGTATATGCAAAATAATGCACCTACGTCCCTAAACGACCACTATTTACATTTTACATATCATATCAATAATACCGTTTCTTGCGTTTTTTCGGTCAATAAAGTACTTTCTTCGCTTTTAGAAAGTATGTATCCGAATTCATCGCTTCAATATGCGCACTCAATTGCCATGTTTGCAGATGCTTTGTCCAAAAATGGCAAAAGTACTGCAAATCAATTGAATGTACTTGTAAAAAATAAATCCATTGCTATTGTCCAACTTGACGGACAAAATTTATTGTTTGCCAATATTTTTCAACTTGTAAGCAAAGATGATTTTGTGTATTTTACTTTGCTCGCCGCGCAAAAGCAGGCTCTCGAAGAGGATAAGTTGCAGATTGTTTTGTACGGAGATATAGCACAAGAAGCTCCCATGCTTGCTGCGCTTAAAAGGTATGCTGCTAACATCGTTTTTGGAGAAAAAATTGATAACTTGGTACTCTACGACAAATATTTTTCCGAAGAATTGAATAAGTACCGCTTTGTTGATTTTTTTGCCGCACTATCTCTTCAGGGGTAGTTTTCAATTCGCTAACTGATGGAAGATAATTTTTCGGAGGAAAAAAAATACGATGCTCAAGGCGTTGAAATACCAGTTTTGTTGGTTTCTGTCTTTATGGTCGCGGTTTGTGGTATTTTGTACGAATTGCTTATAAGCACCGTAACGACTTATTTTCTCGGCAGTAGTATTTTACATTTTTCGATAACCATCGGGCTTTTTATGTCTGCGATGGGCTTAGGTTCGTACCTCAGTAAATTTGTTTACCGAAATTTGTTACATTATTTCATTGGTGTAGAGATTGCACTTGGGCTTGTAGGTGGTTTTTCGGCGATTATTCTTCATTTTGGCAATACGATTGGCGATAATTATTACATTTTTTTTGTGGTCGTTACTGTTGTTTTGGGGGCGTTAGTAGGTTTAGAAATTCCGCTTGTAACGCGTATTTTGAAGCAATATGACAACCTAAAAGATACCATTGCGAATGTTTTGGCGTTTGATTATTTGGGTTCTTTGGCTGCTTCGGTCATATTTCCGCTTATTTTACTTCCTTATTTGGGTGTGATTCGAACGGCTGCTTTTGTTGGACTCATCAATTTGGCAACCGCCATTTTTAATGCTGAAATTTTTAAGGCGCAGCTTCCAAGTGCGAAAGGACAAAAAGTCGCAGGGATTTTTTCTGTTGTTTTGCTGCTGGGCGTTTTTCTTTATTCATTCAATATTTCAACTTTTTTTGAGCAATTGATGTATGAAGATGAAATTATTTTTTCCGAACAATCACCCTATCAACGCATTGTTGTAACCAAACACAATAAAAATACGCGCCTTTTCATCAATAATAACCTTCAATTTTCAACCGTTGATGAATACCGTTATCATGAACCTTTGATTCATTTGCCTGCCTGTTTTCCCGATAAATTGGAAAAAGTCTTGGTTTTGGGCGGTGGTGATGGTTTGGCAGTGCGCGAACTTTTGAAATACGACGAAATTCAGCACATAGATTTGGTGGATTTGGATAAAGTAGTTACGGATTTAGCCACACAAAATGAATTTTTTTTAAGTTTAAATGGCGGCGCAATGAAAGACAAAAGGCTCACCGTTTTTAACCAAGATGCCTATACTTTTGTCGAAAAATCAAATCAATTGTATTCTTTTATTATTGTGGATTTGCCTGACCCAAGCGACAGCTCGCTCGGCAAATTATATTCTAAAGAATTTTATACCTTAGTCAAGAAAATTTTGACGGCTGATGGTGTGATGATAACACAATCTACCTCGCCATTTTTCGCCTCAAAGCCTTTTTGGTGCATCAATGCGACCCTAAGCGAAGTTTTTCCTTATGTTTTGCCCATCAATACTTACGTCCCATCTTTTGGTCCTTGGGGATTTAATATTGGTATAAATACCCCAAACTATGATTCGCTTGGCGTTTTACCCAATCATCAAAAAGTTATTGAGCGTTTTACATCGCACATTAAAAAGCACCCAAATTTGAATTTACGTTATTTGTACCCCGAACTTTTGCCTAAAATATTGATTTTTGAGCGTGATTATCTGCAAAAAGACGTTGAAATCAATCGCTTAGAGAACCAGATGGTCGTTCAGTATTATGAAGAAAGTTGGAAAATTTGGGATTAAAAACACACATTCGTTCCACAATTTCAAGCCACCAACAGAACGACAAATACGCAAATTTAGATGATTTGTGATTCATTTAGTTTTTTTTTATCTTTGCGATAGAATTTTCGGGTTTATTCCTTTTTATGAAATTATCGTCATCTTGTTATGAACAATACTTGTAAAATATATTTCACTTTTTTGCTAATTTTAGGGCTTTTCACGGTTTCGCACGTGAGTCATGCGCAAAGTAAAAAGGCATTGGAAAAAGAAAGAAAAGAAATTCTCAAACGTATTCGTAAAACGAATGAAATTTTGAAAAAAACGCAATCGGATAAAACCAAAATTCTCACCACAATTTCGACGGCAAATCAACGCATCAACCAAAATGAAAAATTACTGACGGTGGTTTCGAAAGAAATCAAGTTGCTGGACGAAGATATAGCAGAAACAAACCATGTTATAACGGCTTTGCAAGCAGATTTGACTGAAATAAAAATGGATTATGCCCAAAAAATTTATGCAACATATAAACTCAATAATGCTTATACCAAGCCCGCTTTGATTTTTGCGTCTAAAAGTGTCAATCAACTTTTGGCGCGTTTGTTCTTTTTTAAAAAATTTAATGCGGCAAGACGTGAGCAAATTGAGCGAATTCTCTCCGTACAAAAAATTTTAGAAAAACGAAAAAATGATAATGCCAAACGAAAAGCGGAAAAACAAGACCTTTCAAAAACCAAAATCGTTCAATCAGAGCAGCTAAAATCTTTGCAAGACGAGCAAGAAATTTTGATGAAAACCGTTAAGAAAAAAGAAAGTGAAATTATTGCGGAACTCAAAGCAGAAAAAAATTCCTTACAAGATTTGGATAATTTGATTGGAGAGCATATCAATTCGAGTGCGTTTTTCGAAACGCTTTCTGAAGCCGATAAAAACAATGCGGGAAGTTTTAAGAAAAATCGCGGTAAAATGCCTTGGCCTGTTCGTGATGGATTTATCAGTTCTAAATTTGGTTTGCAGCCTTTTCTCAAAAATGATGAAGCGACAAAAGACATCAAAATTATGAAACTTGGCATAGACATTCGCACCGAACCCGACGAAAATGTGCGAAGTATTTTTGAAGGCAATGTTGTTGATGTAAGTTATGTCGCTGGGCGTGGTGGGTTAATTATTATTCAACACGGTGATTATTTTAGCGTTTATTCCAAAATTAAAGATGCCGTTGTCAAGCCTGGTGATAAAGTAAAAGCCAAACAAAAAATAGCGAGCGTGCTTACGCAAGACGATAAAATTTCAGAATTGGAGTTTCAAATTTGGAAAAATCAAGAAAAATTAGACCCTGAATTGTGGCTTTCAAAATAAGCAAAAAATGAGGCTGTCCGAAGAGGGCAGTCTTTTTTTTGATTCATAGGTTTTGTAAAAAGTGAACTTGTTAAATGCGCAATGAGCAAATTTTGCGCCCGTTTTTTGCCTCGTAGAGGCGCACCGTTGGTAGAAAAAAATTGAAAACAATGCGACCAAAATAGGCAAGAGTACCTCTTAGCGGCTTTTTTACAACTTTTTTATTTGGGGCTACCAACGGTTCGTCCCTCACGAGAGTTTTTTACCTCTTTGATTTTCAAAAATGAGGTGAAATTTTTTCTCCAAAAACCGTGATTCTGAACAGTCTATTTTAAATTAATCAAAATCTCTTCGTATTTTTCAAGCTCGGCAAGCAAAGTTTTAATGTCTTCATCGCTGACGGTAGGAAAAATTTCCTTAACCTCCTTGATTGAAGCGATTATGGCATTTTTTGCGCCATTTCTATCGCCTTTAGCAAAAGATTCGGACATCACTTTTAAGGTCTGGTTCATCAGCGCAACAGAATAATAATATTTGGTTTGGTTGTCCAAAATAAATTCCAATTTGCCGTTTGCTTGCGACCAAGTAAGATACGTAACGGTTGTTTTTTCAACCATTTGCTCTTTTTGTAAATCAAAATACTTCATTTTGATGGTTACAGGCTCTTTTTCGATGCTTTGCGAAGGATTGACGAGGGTAAATTTTATCATCGCCAATTGGTCGAGTCCCGAATAGACATTGCGCAATTTCATGCTTACTTTTCCGTCATGTTTCTCCTCCAAAGGTGCGCCCAACAGTTGGGCAAAAAGCAAATTTTTGTTGTAAGTTACCTCAACTTTCACATTTTCTGCAACAGGAAAAACAGCAGCCCCAAGTTCTTTTGAAAAAATATTAAGAAAGTCATCTTTGTCTTTCACAAATTCAATTAAACCGCCGCCAAGATTGGCAATGCTGCGCAAAAGTCCAAAATTATAAAACTCCCCAACGCCAACGACCGAACAATCAATCCCCTTTTTTTGATAATCTTTTGCCAACTTTATCGTTTTGAGTGGGTCATCGTCGCCGTAACCGTCCGTCAATAAAACGACGCGATTGGTGATTTTTTTCTTGTAATTTTTCATCACTTCTTTGTAACCCTCTTCTAAGCCAAGCGAAATATTGGTGCCGCCACCCGCTTCAATGTACGTAATTTCTTGTTTCAATTCGGATTTGTCAATGCCCATTTTTTTGGCAGGCAACAAAATATTGCGGTCGTCATCAAAAATAACCAATGAAATAAAATCGTTTTCGTGCAGTGCGTCAGCAAAGTGAAGCAATGCTTTTTTTACTTTGTCAATTCTATCCTCACCTGCCATTGAGCCACTTCTATCCACGACGAGCGATAAATTGATGGGTTTGCGCGTGACTAACTCTTCTTTTTCGGAAACAAAAGCAAGCTCTAAAAGGGCTTGTTTTGAATCGGCATTGACCGCATTTCCCCAGCGTGCATAAGCAAGCAAAGCATCGCCAGCCGCAGGGCGTTTAAATTGTTTATTGATAAAATCGACAAATTCTCTAAATGCCAAATCTTCAGGTTTTGGAAAATAATTTTGCGGATTTTGGTAGCGGTCTATCGGGCGATACACCACGTTTTTGTTCGAATAGGCAATGCCGCGTGTGCGCGTGAGGTCAATAACATCAATATTTTTTTCATAATTGCCATGAATCATGTATTTTTTACCTTTGGGCAAAAGAAAATCTACTATACCCGATTGGTTTGTTTTGCCTTTGTAAACGGTTTTTTCTTTGAGCGTTTCCAAAAAAACAGGTTCATTTTCCCAATTTCCGCCTGTTGCTTTTCTGACCGTTAGCGTGATAGCCACTCTGCCTGTTGTGCCTTTTAAGGGCTTGGCGAGTGCTTGAGTAACGGTGTCTTTTACATTTGTTTCCTGTACGTTTGTCGGTTCGTAGGTGATGCTTGCGCGTGAACGTGCGTTGCCTGCGTTGGGCAAATCTACGTAATGGAAATTTTCGATTCCGTCAATATCAATTTGATATTCGTTGTTGATGGGTACTTTAAAAGTGGCTGTTCCTCCAGCGTTGGTTTTGGCTTCAAAAATGGTATGTAAGGCATAAGAAGTGATGCGAACGGGAAAATTTGTTAAAGGTGAGCGGTCTGCTTTCATAACGCTTAGGCTGATGATGCCTTCTGTTGCTGTAGGTGATTGGCTGGCATTAAAATTTTGGTTCACCACTTTCAAATCTAATTTGGTTCTATCCACAGCTGGGCGCGTTTCGCGGCGGTAGCCCTCGTAGTTGTAGGTGAATGTGCGCGAATATTCGCCTGTTTTTCCTGCGGATATTTTGGGCAAATCAAATTGCCAACTCCAAAAATCGCGAATTTTTAAGACGGCAATTTGCCAAATTTTACCGCTTTCGAGGAGAATTTCGGCTTTGCCACTTGCATCGGTTTTTTGGGTAAATTTTTTTTTGGTGTCCGTATCAATCAAATCCATTTCAACATTTGACATGGCTTTTCCTTCCTTGTCTTTGATGGTAAAAGTACATTTGAAATGACCATTTTGTGCCAAAACAGTGCCATCGGCTACAAAAAGCGCATAAAGAAGCACTGAAAGAAAGAATAAAAATTGACAATTTTTCATGAATTTCGTGCATTTATTTAAATATCTAACTTTTAAAAACCAAAAATATTGCTTTTTTGGGGCGAGAGTTTCAAAAATGGATAAACCAATAAAGTCTGTAAAAGACCTTATTGGTTTAAATCAAAAGTACTTTCCGATATGTTATCTTAAAAATCCAAATTGGATTGTAAAACGTCTTTTAGGGCAATGGCTGTTTAGTTAAGCGCGTGAGTTCGATAAATTAAGCGTTCAAAAGTGAGATTTGCAAAAAAATATATCGTTCTTAACGGAACAAAAAAATGGTAGAAAAACTAATTTAACAGCATTATTTGTAAATAAAAAGCTCAAAAAAAATCCAATTTTCGCAGCCTAAACTACGTTACATTTCATTTTCGCTTTTTAAGTATCTTTATTTTTTGTAAAAAAAGACAACGACCGCTTTTCTATCTTCCAAACTGCCTTCTTTTTTTGTTAAATCAGCTTCTTCTTTGCCGTGTGGCTTCGAAATAATGGGAATTTGGTATTTTTGAAGAAATATTTTAATTTCTTCAATTCTTTTCCATGAAATTTTTTCAGCGGCTTCTTCAGTGCCAATGGCATCGGAATGTCCGTGTACGGTTGCACCAACGATTTTTTTGCTTTTGATAAACGTGTCCATTTCTAAGCGGTTCGAATCGGTGAGGTGAAAATCGCTAATGGCGTAATAGAAAACTTTTTTCTCATCTAACATATCCAAATCGTTTATTAACAATTTGGTTTCCATTGCTTTTTCAATCGGCGTTCCGTATAAAGTCGCAAAATTAGTTTGTTTTTTGGGTTTTATTTTGACTCCATTCCATTTGAGCAAAACCGCACTATCTTTAAACTGCCCACCAAGCGTATCTACGTCCCAGATGACTTCATGCAAATTATTCCAATTGCTCACATATAATTCGTCGGGCTGCCAAACATCAAGCTCAGGTTTGAAGGTAATAAATTGCCCCAACATATCTTTTTTGCTGTTTGCCGTTTCATAAATCAGCATTTCTTTCGGCACATTGTCTTTAAAAGCTGTTCCCGTATTGATTTTTTTGCCATTCACTTCGAATTGACAAGCGTCATTTTCGTTAATCATGGTGTCGAAAAGCATACTAATTCCAACGACAATTTCATCTTTTGCATTGTTGGTAATTTCGTATTCGATTTTATAAAATTGCGCAAGTCCTTTAAGGTCTGTGGGCTTAAAATTTTTGCCAATAGGTGTAAGTTTTTGCTTGATAACAATGTCTTTGAACGTATAAATGGTTTCGACAAAAGGCGCGGCAGAAGTTCCTTTCACGACAGGTTTTGCCGTAATATAATGCACCTTTTCGGGGTGAAAATGAGGACTATTGCTTGCATAAATCAACGTCAGTTTACCTTTAATTTTTTCTTTGAAAGCCACAACAAAATGAGAAGTCGAAAAAGGCACGGGGTAGCCGTACATCAATTTTTTTTCACCAATGCCAATCGTAAAACGCCCATCACTTCGCCCTTTAGCCACTTCGGTTGGGTGTGTAAGTTTATTTTGCGCACACAAATTCGTTCCTACATGAAGCAAGAAGCTCAATATAAAAGATAAAAAAAGAAATTTCATAGCAAATCATTTGAAAATTAAAACCATAATCACTTTTTACAAAATAAGTGCCACTTATTTAGAAGTACTTGGATTTCGTTGGGTGTGTAAAAAATATCAAACAAAATTCACCACAAAAGGTTTGCAAACTTTTTGTGGTGAATTCAATACTTCATTTGCTCTAAGTGAAGAAAAAAAAATTAATCGTCGAAATGTCCAATCATGGAAGGGTCAATTCGTACTGCTTTAATAACTCCCTCAATTTTCAAAAAGCGTGAAATTATCATGTCAATTTGCTCTTTATCTGCCACGACAAGTCCAATTTTGCCGTGAAAAATACCCGTTTTTGAAGAAATATTCATGGACGTAATATTGACTTTGTGTCCTCCCGAAATGATGGCTGAAATGTCATTGATGATACCAATTCTATCTGTGCCGACCACGTCAATATCCACTTCATAGGTTTTTTCCGAGTCGCTTTCCCAAATTGCTTTAATGATTCGGTCGCCATGCGAAGCCATTAAACTTACGGCATTCGGGCAGGAAGTGCGGTGAACCTTAATACCATGTCCAGTGGTAACAAAACCAAAAATATCATCGCCTGGTATCGGATTGCAACAAGGCGAAAGCGTATAATCTAAAGAGCTGTCATTGCCGACAATGAGGTGGTCGGTTTGATTTTGTTTCTTTAAAATATCTTTGATAGCCTTGGGGTCTGAAGGCGTATTTTTGTTGGCAAGGCTTAACTCTTTGAATTTTTTAATTTTGGTGTGGTCAATTTTATTCGTACCAATCAAAAGGTACAATTGATTAACCGTTTTGGTATTAAAATATTCGACCAATTGCGTAATCACTTGCTCATTCATTTGCACTTTTAGGTGATTGAGCTTGCGTTCGACGATTTCTTTACCCGCCAAAATGTGTTGTTGTTGTTCTCTTTTTAGGTACGCACGAATTTTGTTTCGTGCCTTAGAGGACTGGGCAAAACGAAGCCAATCTTGCGTTGCTTTGGGTTTCGTGGATTTGATAATAGCGACTTGGTCGCCGTTTTGCAGTGCGTAATCAAGCGGCACTAAACGATGACTTACCTTCGCGCCCACGCAACGTATGCCCACTTCCGAGTGAATTTCGAAGGCAAAATCAAGCACAGTCGAGCCGTGTGGAAGCACAACCATATCGCCTTTGGGCGTGAAGACATAGACTTCGTCTAAAAACAGATTTCGCCTAAAGTCATCTACAAATTCTAAAGCGGAGAGGTTTTTATTGTCGAGCACTTCGCGCACTTTGGCAATCCAAGTTTCGATGCCTTGTTCATTTTTATCTGCCGATTGTCCCTTGTATTTCCAATGCGCGGCTAAACCTTTTTCGGCGATTTCGTCCATTCTAAAGGTTCGGATTTGCACTTCCACCCATTGTCCTTTTGAGCCTTTTTTGTCCGTCGAAGATTTCATTACGGTTGTGTGCAAGGATTCATAACCTGTAGATTTTGGGACAGAAATCCAATCGCGCAAACGTGTTTGGTTGGGCGTATAAAAATCGGTAACGGTCGAATACGCATTCCAACAAGCGGTTTTTTCTTCTTCGCCAACTTTGGGCTGCATGATAATTCGAATGGCAAAAATATCCATCACCTCTTCAAAAGGTATGTTTTGTTTTTGCATTTTTTTATGAATCGAATCAATGGATTTCAAACGGCTTTTTATCTCGAAAGTATAACCTTGTTTGTGTAAGGCTTCGTCTAAAGGCGTTACAAATTCTTTGATAAACTTATTCCTTGCTTTTTCGGTCAGTCTTACTTTGTCCGAAATGTCATTGTAGGCTTCTGGATTGGTGTATTTCATGCACAAATCATCTAATTCGGATTTGACATTATACAAACCTAAGCGATGCGCAAGTGGCGCATAGACAAATTGGGTTTCGCCCACAATTTTCAATTGCTTTTCTTTCGCCATGCTGTCAAGCGTGCGCATATTGTGCAATCTATCGGCTATTTTGACCAAAATCACACGAATATCTTGGGAAATGGTGAGCAAAACTTTTTTAAAAGTTTCTGCTTGTTGTGATTTATCCTTGCCTAAAACCTCCCGAACTTTGGTAAGTCCGTCCACGATAATCGTAACTTTGTGACCAAAAATAGCCTCAATATCTTTCAGGCGAATATCCGAATCTTCGACAACATCATGCAATAAGGCACAAATGACGGAAGTAGAGCCTAAGCCCATTTCTTGTGTAACAATTCGTGCAACTTCAATGGGGTGAAAAATATAAGGCTCACCATTTTTACGTCTTTGCTCTTTGTGTGCTTCTCTCGCTACTTCAAAGGCTTTTTTTATCATTTCAGCGTCATCGTCTTTGAGCTTTGGCTTATGTATTCTCACCATTGCCTTAAAGCGTTTTTCGATTTCTTTTCGCTCTGCTTCTAATTGTTCTTGGCTTAGTTCCATTCTTATATTTACTATTTCGATTTCAAATTAGGAAATTTGTACTAAACAAGCAAGTATTTTCTAAAAAAAATCAAAA
>JFJP01027453.1_pt1 | contig 12712 bp, 13 predicted proteins | sample 431651 | NCBI WGS metagenome assembly JFJP01 (sample SAMN02602958, study PRJNA72255) | Microbial mat metagenome, whole genome shotgun sequencing project. | biome: fresh water; feature: sink hole; material: water; isolation source: purple microbial (photo- and chemosynthetic) mats found in... | reverse complement strand
ATTTTGCATTTAAATGCAAAATTTTGCATTTAAATTAAAAATTTTAAAACATTAATTTCAAATTTACATTTTTTATAGAGGATATTGATTTTATCATTATCCATTAAAAAAAAAAAAAAAAAATTGAATTTGAATTTGAAATAATACAAAAAAAACTGAAAAAAATCAATTGTTTACGTGTTTATTTTCAAATAAACTTCCAAAAATCCAAAAATATAAAAACTCATGAATTTCTATTTTTTCCTGCTAATATTCATTCAGCTCCCTCTTTTTTTTTCTCAAATTAATCCTTTTTCTCGCGAATACACATTTCAAGGCCAATGCCCTCCTGATCTCGATTCTGATGAACACCATTGTCTTTCTTTCCAGAACAGTTCTTTGTTAAATTTCCTCAAAATGACACAGTCAAATACCTCTTGTCTCACATCCTTGAATGAGCTTGTACAAGATGTATCCCCTAATCTATATTTTAAACATTCATTAGATGATAATATTTTTGGCCTATATTCAAAATCTTGGATTAACGTCAATGATAATCTCCTTTCTCTTAATGCAAAAGCCATAATTTCCAATGAGAAAATTGATAGAAAAATTGCTTTTCCAGGACTTGGTCCAAGAAGTTTCTTCTATCAAGAGCTAGATTTTGCGAATTCCCCTTTTGATTTTAAAGAAGAATTCAAATTTATTCATAATTTTTTTGTATATTTCGGATATCTAGACCATTATATATACAAAGCGGATCTGTTATGTTTGCCAACCGATATAGAGATTCCTTTATTTACCTCCAGTTTTTATGAAACAGAATACCTATTAGATGAAGATTTAGTGTTTATTGTTCACGAAAGAAAGGTAATTAAGGACTTGTACTATTATTTTAAGAAGGTAATGAATGTGAATTATGAGGTAGAACATCGAAAAGTGATATTTAGAGGAGAGGAGGAACCTTCATTAGAGGATTTTATTTATGTTTATTATATCATAAAGAGCAGAATTTATTTTGATACAGATAAAAAAAAACTTTATTTGCCTCCTTTTGTTCATTATATGAGGAGTGATAGCTCAATTACAAAGAAAAGTGGAATTTTATTACAAACAGAATTTAAAAATAATATGATTAACTTTAAGACCAAGAGGAAATATATGGAAAATAATGAGATTTTAAGGAGTTTACCAACTTTAAGCAATAGGAATCTTTTGATTTATAAAGGGATGGTGCCTGATGAAAATGATATCAATTGCTTTGAAATCGAGCTTTTTGATGAGAAATTAGCCAAAGAAATGGGAGAAAAGTCAAAACATTGCATTTCACTAAGAAATCTATATAAATTTCGTTATTTTTTCGTGATGGGAACGCTTTTGAATCTCAATGAAAAGGCAAAAAAGAAATGTGAGGGGTATTTACAATATTTGATTACTGATAAAAAACCAGAAGAAGAAAGAGTATTAGAGGAAATGATAGATGGCAAATTTTGTCCATTTGTTCAATGGGATCGAAAAGATATTTGGGCCAATGCAAAGCTTGTTTTGATAGAGATTGTTCAAGCAATGGAAGGGAATGTTAAGGCTGTTGAGGATTATTTGGAATTTAGAAAGAAAAAAGCGTTATCCGATAGAAATGCTGTGCTTTTCAAGAAATATTATGAGGAGAATTTGGAGTTAGTGTTAAGGATTCAGGAAGAAATTAAATTTTATGAGGATTTAAATAGGGAAAGAACGAAAGGAACTAAAGGAGAATTGTAAAAGAAAATTAATTTTTTATTTTTTTTGAAGATGTTAAGTTATTAATATTTTATTTGATTGAAAACAATTAATAACAAAACAAAAAAAGGAAAATAAAGCCTCCACATTTTTTCAAAAGCAAAATTTATTGAGATTAAAATGGAGCAACTCTCCAATCTTTTCGATGAATTGCATCTTGGAAAAGAGAAGTCTATATTGAAAGTCTTTGAACCCAATGGTTTTACATCCCGCTTTTTAATTTTATACTTAGATGTTTTTAGAGAAAATTTTCCTTTCTTGCAATGTGTTTAAATTCAACCGCAAAAATAAAAGACAAGAACGGAATATTATGATAACAAGCAAAGCTATTTACAATTTATCGAAAACAAGTGAATTATACAAAACTTTATGATTTTTCTTCAAATATAATAATTTATTTTGCATATGGGATAAGGCATCAAAAGGAAAATCATGGTTGCTAAAATACAAGGAGTGACTTATAGTAAGATGAGCTCAGAGTTTGTTATTCACATACCTGAGGAATATGATTATAGATACTCATCATATGACAAGCAAATTTCTTTTCAATTTTCTTAGTGATTTATTGGGATTTTAGACGAGATTTGATCTTAGATTCCATTTTGAAGTCATATTCGGAAATAATAAAAGGAAATTTATTGACTTTTTTTTATATAGTGAGCTAAGATTTTGTGTTAAATTTTAATGGTTTATTTTATTTGAAAGGATGAAATTTCCACTGAGAAATATACGACAACGAAGGTCGAAAGGAAAAAGAACATCTCTAAAATGCCATATACCAATGGAATTGTGATTTTATAATAATGAGGATTTTATTATTATTAATTCATTTAATTATTAAAAATTATGGCACTAATTTGATTAATTAGATGACGAACTCAGAGCTTTTCAAAGTAATTTATCACCCCTATTTAAAATTTCCTATATATGCATAAAATGCAAAGAAAAAATTAGAAGGAAATAAGCAAGAAAAAAATGATCTTAGCAAAAAAGCTGGGACTCTTTATTCGAATAAAAAAGGTTTTGATTTTTAATAATTATAAAAAAAAAATTAAAAAGGAGAAAACATTACAATAAATGATTTCAACCTCCTTAAAGTCCTGGGGAGAGGTGCCTTTGGCAAAGTTATGTTGGTTGAAAAAAAGGATACAAAAGTAATTTACGCTTTAAAGTCTCTTCGAAAGGAAGAATTGATTGATAAAGATCAAGTAGAGCATACCAAAACCGAGAAAATGATTCTTGAACATGTCAACCATCCTTTTCTTGTTAATCTTGTATATGCATTTCAAACGCCAGAAAAAATCTTCTTTGTGATGCAATTCATGAAAGGAGGGGAGCTATTTCAACACTTGAAAGCTTCAAAACGTTTCGAAGAGTCACGGTAATAAAAAACCGCTCTTGTTTTATTTAGAAATTAAAGCAAAACACATAAATAGAGCTAAATTCTATGCTGCTGAAGTTCTTTTAGCATTAGGACATTTGCATGCTCAGGATATTGCTTATAGAGATCTGAAGCCTGAAAATATTCTTATGGATGAGTTAGGAAATGTAAGCTTAACGGATTTTGGGATGGCTAAGATTATTAAGAAAAATGAAGTGGCTATGACATTTTGTGGGACTCCTGAATATCTATGTAATAACTTTTTGTTTGAGTCTAAAAAGAATTTTTAATGTAAAGCACCAGAAATAGTTACTGGAGAAGGACATGGAAAAGGTACTGATTGGTGGAGTTTGGGAATTTTGATGTAATTTTAAATCCAATCTATTCATTTTTTCTTTTCTCCATTTTTTTATCGATTTTATCGGTTTTATCAGTTTTTTGGTCAATTTCTTTCTGTTATTTTTTTCAATTTTGAAATTCAGCTATGAAATGATGTATGGAATACCCCCTTTTTATAACCAAAACCAAAATATAATGTTCCAAATGATCAGAGATAGTGAGGTGCGCTTCCCAATCAAGCCAGAAACTAGCCCAGAATCCAAGGATCTTATCCTAAAAGTTTTGCCCATTGCCTTCTTAAAATCCTATTAATTTTGTAAAAAATTTAGCTTCTCAATAAAGAAAAAGTGAAAAGATTCGGGGTTAATGGAGGTCTTGCTGAAATCATGTCACATCCTTGGTGGGCAGATGTCGATTGGAAAAAACTTGAAAAAAAAAAGATTACTCCACCATTCAAACCAAATTTATCTGGGGAAAAATGGTTACTGGGTTTTGATGAGGAATTTCTGAAAGAAGGTTTTTTTTTTTGGGGGTCTTAAAAACATGTTTTTTTTGTTAATAAAGAGCCTATAAACTCTTTTGTAGTTCACTCTAATTTAAAACTATTGAGGGAGTATGATGATGAATTCAGCATATTTAATTCAAAAGATAAATAAAAAAACAAAACATCTTCATTTAAAATAGAAAAGCATTAAATAAATTAAAACAAACTTTTTTTTTTTTAAAAATTAGGATCATTAAAAAAATAGGAAGAAATTTTAATATCAATGGATTCTAACATTAACAAAAACAGCGATTTTCTTACCGTTCATGAAATTTTTTCTCCCTCTCAATTTAAAATGTTGACAAATACTGAAATGAATGATTCCCATGAATCTCCTTTTTTGAATACAACAGTTTTTGGACCGAAACTTTCTTCTATTATAAATAGATTATCACTTGATTTTAACTATAAGCCTATACATCATTCAGATTCAATCGACTCATTCAAATCAAAGCAAAATCGGATCTCTTTTGAGATAAATAATATTTCAAACAATCTGAAAATTGATAATAGCAAATGCAGCAATTCAAATTCTTTGAATTGCACTAAAAATAACATTCATATAGAAACATCTGATCCCAATTATAGTGAAAATGACTCCTTTCGGAATTTCGCGATGGTAGGTAATGAAAATAAATTGGCTACATCTTCAGAGTTCTATTCTAAAAAATATGAGCGATACCTGGATAATATATATTTTAATCTTTTCATCACATTGATCACGATCTATGCTTTATTTGGCAACGATATTCAAGCAGCATGTTTCACACTAAATAGTGATATATATTTTGATGTTTGTTCCATAATTTCTATGGGAGCTTTTCTTATTGAAATTATCTTAAGTTTTTTTATGAAGAAAGGCTATAGATTCTCTTTTTTTTTTTGGTTAGATATAATCTCTACTATTTCATTACTATTCGATGTTACATGGATTCAAGATGTTTTGTTTATGAAGTACTTTTTAATGTAAAATATATCCATAAAATATTTAATTTTTTGTAGTGGCAACACAAATTCCACTGGTAGTTTGGCGAGAGCTAGTAGAGCTTCACGTTTAGGAACCAAAGTCAACCGTCTTCTGCGAATGATGAGGTTGATTCGTATCATAAAATTATATAAATCGGCATTGATAACAAAGAACGAGAAGCATAAATTAAAGACGTTGGAGAAAACTAAAACAATACTTCTTGAAAAAAAGAAAACTATGTTATTTGACAGGTCGAATTCTTCACGGGTAAATACACCTGATCATAAAGTCGCACAGAAATGGTATATTTCACCTGAATCAAGCCCAAAAAGACACAATTCTCCTCTTAAACCAGATAGAAGTTTTCGAGGAGGAATTAATAATTTTACATTGAATATCAAAAAAATGGAGGTCATATCGATCATAACTCCACAAAAAGAAAGAATTTCTATTGCTTATTCGAATGATAACAAAAGAATAATGCCACCTGAACCTGTACAGGCAATCAATGAATCGGAGCTTTTGAATCAAATTGAAGAAGAAATTTCATTGAAAGAGTCAAAAGTTGGAAAAAAACTCAGTGAATTGACAATAAAAAGAATAATTGTCATTGTTTTAGTGCTAGTTTTTTTGATTCCATTAATGGAATCTCCCTATTGGTTGGACCCCACTCGTTGCCATGAATATGGGGCAAAAGAGCTGATGAATATGGTTACAAATCAAACAAATATTGAGCTTTTAAATCAATTTTGTAAAGGTTTTATCGAATCTTGCGGGAATCTAAATAAATTGTATCCTTTAATATATTTTTCAACTCCGTTTCCTTTGATTAATTGCAATTATTCCTCCATTAATCCAGAAACTCTTCGATATTCTGAGAAATTAAGATATGATTTCGATCTAACTTCTCTCAATTATACTTCTATTGTAGCGATTCTGGATTATCGTTATAATACTCAGATTAATGCTATTATTAACATTGTAAGAACAGTTTTCATTTGCTTTATTTTGACTATTGCTGCTTTATTCATAACAAAAGACGCCAATGAACTTGTGATTTTGCCAATTGAGCGTTTGATTCAAAAAGTGAATAAATTAGCAGAAAATCCCCTTTTAATAAAGAATCAAACGTTAGTGGTCGACCAGGATTCTGAAAACAAAGAATTGGTTTTAATAGAGAACTCAATCATTAAAATAAACACTCTTTTAGCGTTAGGATATGGAGAAGCAGGCTCCGAAATCCTATCTTTTTATATGGCAAAAACTGGACATTTGGATTATGACTTAAAGGGTAAAAAAATATATGGTATTTTCGGCTTTTGTGATATAAGAAACTTTACTGATGCCACTGAGGTCCTTCAGGAAGATGTAATGCTTTTTGTGAATAATATAGCAAATATTGTGCATTCTGTTGTAGATCGATATGGGGGATCAGCTAATAAGAACATAGGTGATGCATTTCTTTTGGTTTGGAAGTTCAATGAAAATTCAGGATATTTGATTGAAGATGAATGGCTTCGCTTGATTCCTAGTGAGAACAAGAATATCAGTGATTTATGCGATTTGGCTTTAGTGGCATTTTGCAAAATAATCGCTAAAATCAATAGATCACCTACAATTTTAGAATATAGAAAGAATCCTAAATTGTCTGACAGGATTAAAGGTTATAAAGTGAAAATGGTTAGTTTAATTCAAAGAAAATTCTTTATTTTGTTTTTAAATTTAGGGGTTTGGTTTGCATCTGGGCTGGGCCATTGAAGGAGCTATTGGATCTCAATATAAAATTGATGCTTCTTATTTATCACCTCATGTCAACCTCGCTTCGCGATTGGAAGCAGCCACAAAACAATACGGTGTTCCTTTATTAATCAGTGAACAAATTCACAGGTATTTTTCACCAAGATTTCAAATAATTGCTCGAAAAATCGATTGTGTGACTCTTAAAGGGTCAAAAGAACCTTTGGGATTATATACCATAGATCTAAATACTGAGGATTTGCCAGTTTCTAAGAATAAAAAACTGATGACAAAAGAGGAGATTTCACAGATGAATTGGTTAAAGAAAAATGCCTTTTTAGAAGGACTTGAAAGTCAAGAGATTGAGGTAGAAGATGTGCTCGACAATGACAAATCAATGAAAATGTTATTAAAGAATTTCGATATTCATTTTCATGAGGTGTTCAAAGATGGGATCAAAGCTTATTTGATCGGAAATTGGCAGAAAGCTAAAGAAAAATTAGAACAAGGGGTGAAATTTAAACTGAATGATGGCCCATGTAAAACAATTTTGGAGTTTATGGAAAAGAAAAATTTTATTAAACCTGATGATTGGCTAGGTTTTAGAGAACTTACAGAGAAATAGAAGTTTTTTCTTTGTAAAATCTACTTTTTTAATTATATTTTTTTTTGTGCTCTTTTTTCGTTAAGTTTGAAATTTATATTTATTTCAATTTTTTTTTTTAAATATGTTTAAAAATCCTAACAGAATATTTAAAATTGTAAAATAAAAATCAAGCTCTCAATGTTCTCATATTCTTATGTAAAGCAATAACCTTTTCTCTTCTAAATGATCACTTTTAGGAACTATTGAAAGAAGATGCATGCTTTACAAATAATGATAAAAGCAAAATTTCCTCCATTTTTTTCAAAAATCAATGATTTTTTTATTTTATTCAGATGGCTCCTTTGATCAGCAAACCAACAATAAAGACAATGATGATTTATGGAAATCAGCCAACAAGTAGCAAATTTAATTCATAAACCATTTAAAAAAAGCATTATTCCAAAGGGGAGATTTTGTAGTAAAATCGAAAGATTGGGGTCATCGAAGAACCTCTGATTTCAGACAATCGATTGATACAGCTAAAGAAATGAAAAACGATTCCTTTTACACAGGTGCTCTATTTTCTCTCTAATTTCCTTTTATTTTAAATTTTTTCTTTAGAAACATTCCTGAACAATCTAACAGCTACTCAAATTCAAAGGATTGATGTGAATCTTTACTTGCAAATTTGCCAAGACAACCCCCAAAAAGAATTTATCAAGCAATATATTCATTGGTACCTTCTGAAGGATCAATCACATTTCATGACAAATGAACTTCAGGATGAAGTCCATTTCTCTTTTAAAATGGCAAGATTTTCTCCAACACAAACCCATATTGTAACTGCCTGTCATGACAAATCGCTAATAGTATGGGATTATTCTAAAACAGGAAATGTTCACATGCCTTTAAAGATCCATAAAGCCAAAATTTTATGTCTTGCCTATTCCAACAAAGGGAATAAAGTAGCTTCTATTAATAAAAAAAATATTTTCGTGATTTGGGACATAGAAACCTCCTCCCAAAACAATCTCTTAACATGCGAGGGTTTAAAGGAACCTATAGGCAACATGGTTTTTTCAAATGATGATTCAAAAATCGCTTTAGGCTCAAAAGAAGGGAATTTATCTGTTTGGGATGCGAATTCTGGACAATTATTAATTGGACCATTGAAAGGCCATGAGTCTAAAATCAAAGCAATTGTATTTTCTCCTGATAATTTAATGGTATGCACAGGAGGTAAGGATAAAATTATCCTTTTATGGGATATGACAACAGAACAGATATTAAAGCGCTTGAAGGGTCATAGAAATGAAGTGTTTACTGTGGCTTTTAATGTCATTGGAGATAGAATAATTTCAGGAGGCAAAGATAAAAATGTTTTGGTATGGGATGTGGCTAAAGGTCATGAACTCTTTGATCCTTTAAAAGGCCACAAAAATGCTGTTACTGTAATCGCTGTAAGTCCCGATGGATTAAGATTTGCCTCAGGGGGAGCAGATAAAATGATAATCATCTGGGATGGCGCTTTAGGACAAATAATAGCAGGTCCTTTAGAGGGTCATGATAAGAAAATAGAGGATTTAAGATACTCTAAAGATGGCGATAGACTTTTTTCTGTAAGTTGTGACAATACAGTGATTATTTGGGATTCTCATAAAGGCATAATCATCAAAAAACCTTTACAAAGCTATCCTTTAGCGAGTAAAATTAGGACAATAACACCGAATGGTTTATTTATGATTGTTGCCAATGGAAAAAAAGAAGAAAATGATTCAACTTTTTCAGTTTGGAATTCTCTGACAGCTGAACCAATCAGTCGAAGCATAAAAGGACACACAGATGCTATTAAAGCTATAGCTTGTTCTCATAATAGCAAATTAATTGTAACAGGAGGCAAAGATAAGAAAATCATTGTTTGGAACCTTGAAAAAACAAATGAAGCACTTTATGGACCATTTGATGGTCATACAGAAGAAATAACAGTTTTAGCCTATTCCCCAGATAGCAAAACCTTCGCTTCAGGCTCCAAAAATGCTGAAATAAAGGTTTGGGACACCTTTAAAGGCTGTCCGCATCCATTTGACTTTACAGGCCACAGAGGAAAAATAAACATTTTAAAATTCTGTTCAGAAGGGACAAAATTTATGTCAGGAGGTTTCGATCATAATGTGAATGTATGGGGTACTCAAAACGGTAAAAATCTTTTGAACTATACTCATGAAGCTCCTATTACTGCTGTCACATTCTCTTATGATACCCTAAGTGTAGCTAGTGGGAGCGAAGATGGACAAATGATGATCTGGAGATTGGATGGTTCAGAAGCCTTACCGCTCTCTATTAAAGCAGATCTTGAAGGTGTTACATATTTAGTGTTTTCTCATGATGGGAAAAAAATTGCGACAGCAGCCAATTCAGTTGCTCAAATAAAAATATGGAATATTGGCAAAGAAATAGTCCTTTTTATTGGTCCACTTTTAGGACATCATTTCCCAATATATCGATTAAATTTCTCTAAGGATGACTCTTTTTTGTATTCAAACAGCTCGGATTGCAATAAAACATGGAAGATCTGGTGTGTGAACTCTGAAAAAACCTTTCCAATTGAATACACATTCGATGTTTCGCCTGACGGACAATATATTGTAGCTCCAGGAAAAGAAAGCACTGATATATTCATCTACGATTCTCTCAAAGGCCAAGCTATATATCATATACTTCGAAGTCATCTTTTAAAAGTAAATTTTGCTAATTTTTCATATGATTCACAAACAATGATCTCGGGTTCAGATGATTGCAGTCTTATGGTTTGGGATATAAAAACTGGTAAACCTTCATTAGGGCCTTTGAAAGGACATGTTGCGCCAGTTTATGTGGGAATTTTTTCACATAATGGACAAAAAATAGCTTCAGCAGGCAATGATAAAACCATTATAATATGGAACGGACAAACTGGTAAACCTCTTTATGAGCCCCTAGTGGGACATAATGATGATGTATATACGATGGATTTCTCTTCAGATGATTATCGGCTAGTTTCAGGAGGAGATGATGGTAAAATCATTGTTTGGGATGCTTTAAATGGCAATAAATTGTATGAACCTATTGAGGCTCATGAAGATTGGATTACTTGTGTTAAATTTTCAGGTGATGGACTTAGAATTTATTCAAGCAGTTTTGACACAACGATAAAGGTATGGAATTCTGAGAATGGAGAACAGATCGATACATTACCTGGACATACTCAATCAGTTTATAGTTTAAAATTTTCTCCAGATCATACTAAAATGATTTCAGGCAGCAATGATCAAAGAATAATCATTTGGGACTCAATTTCACAAAGCAATTGCAAATTTTCGAGAGAAAGTAAGTTCAAATGTGGAGTAAAAGCTGTTCATTGGAGCACAAATGATGATCTTTTCGTTGTTTTCGATGAATATATCAAATGCTATTTCAATTATTTCTCAAATGAGGAAATCTTCTTCTCAAGAGGGCTGATTTTGAGTGATTTTTATCGTGATCCTGAAAAATTCACCGACAAAGAGTTTATGAATATTTTGAATGGGACTATCGGTGAAATAGTTCCTTTTTATTATACTTTTTTGCATGCCGTTGCTTATACAGACGATCATCAACGTTTCTTTCAAAATCGAATTCTAAAACTATTAAAAATCAAAGGAAAATCCATAGATTTTGCAGCATTTTTCAAGAAGGATATCCATAATAATTCTTGCGTAGACATCATTCTCAAAAAAAACAACAAGAATCTGATCAGAATTATCTTCAAATATATAGCCAAAACATATAATCCATCAGATGTTTATCATCAAGGCTTTGTGGATAAAATAACACTTAGCCTTCTTTATCAAATCCTGATGATTTTCGGCAATGATACCTCTCTTATAATAAAATTAATTGATATGTGTTTTGATTGCCCTATTGATTTTCCTGATCTATATAATCATAAAGGGTTTGAAAATTCTTTTTTTTTGTCAATTGAAGAGCCCAAAGTCAATGCAGTTAAATTAGAAAACATCATAAAAGAAGAAGAAATAAAAATAAAAACGTGGTATAAAAAGTTAATCGAAACAAAAAACCCATTCCCAACGCAAGAAATCATTATGGCCAAGACTTTATTTTTAAAAGATATATTAAGTGTGAATAAAGGGGTTGCATTGGATTTCTTCAGGAAAATTTCAAGTTTGGAGTCAGATAACCCAATATTCAATAATGAGACTTTCCAAAAGATCATACATTATAAATGGGAAACATATGCCAAGTTTTTTTAAAAAAAAATTATCAAACAAAATTATTAAAATAACTATTTTACAGGAAAATTTATTTCACAGAGGCAGCCTGGTTTTTGGTCATGATGATTTTTTATGTGACCAATGCGAATTTTATCTTGCCTTTAAGAGTGGGTGACAATGGTTTAGAAGATAAGATTTGGGATTTTGTGTCTTTGATTATAGATATTTTTATTTTCCTTTTTGTATTTCGAAATGCATATAAAGAAATCCTGCAAATGTTTGCATTTGGCTTTTTGGAGTATTTTCTTTCTTTATGGAATTACATTGATATCGGTTTAATTGTAATGATTCTTGTGGTTTTGGGTTTTGATGTGTCAACAATATTTGACATTTATACCAATTTTGAATTCTTAAAAGTTTTGCATGCTTGCGTTATTTTTATGCTTTTTATTAGATTGATTTCTTTTGCAAGAGGAGTCTCAGGGACATCTTTTATGATAAGGTTGAATTATTTAAAATTTATTTGAAAAAATAAACGCATAAAAAAGATTGGTTATTCAAGTTATTATTGATATTCGATCATTTTTGTTTTTGACTTTATTTTTTTTTTTTTTTTTTTTTATTTAAACAGCTTATATGCTTCAAACTGAACTAACTGATGATCATTTCTCCTCATTCAACACCTTCTTCCGTATGATGTTGGGTGATTTGACGAATTATGATGAATTAGTAGTTGATTATTATTATGTTTTATGGATCTTCTTTTTCTTGGGTTCAATTGTTCTCTCCATTGTGCTTCTAAATCTACTTATATCAATCATTTCTGACACTTTTGGCGCTGTCAAATCAAATGAAAACCTGGCAAGACATTATGAAATGTGCAATATCATTTATGATCTTGATGCAGAATTAATAATTGATAAACCAATTCAATATTATACGTTTGTTTATGCCGAAGGCTCATCGAAAGATGGGATGGATCAGATGGCTCAATTGAAAGATAAGTTGGCATTGAACTCACAAATGGTTAAGAATATCGATTATAATTTAAAATTAGTGTTGAATAAAGGAATTTATGCAACAAATTCAACAACAAAGAAAAAAAAATAATTTTAAATTAAATTTAGATATAAAACTTTTAAAAAAAATA
>JFJP01036582.1_pt1 | contig 12713 bp, 10 predicted proteins | sample 431651 | NCBI WGS metagenome assembly JFJP01 (sample SAMN02602958, study PRJNA72255) | Microbial mat metagenome, whole genome shotgun sequencing project. | biome: fresh water; feature: sink hole; material: water; isolation source: purple microbial (photo- and chemosynthetic) mats found in... | reverse complement strand
CTATCGCGGAAATAACCTTGAGGAATATTCCGGTCAGGTTCCGGAAATCGGATTCCTTGTCGAATTTTTTGAGGATGTCGTGGGCATGAATATGCGCATGATGCCCGTCGTGTGCCTTGTCTGTGTCGTTATGCATGGAAAAAAACCTCCGGAACAGTATCGTATTTAAAAAAAGAGCCGGCGTGCGGACAAAAAAAGCACGTCTTCGGGCTTTGCCCATTCGGTAAAGGGATGGAATATCCCGCCGGTAGAGATGCCGTGTCCCGGGACGATCGATACAAACAGCGGGATCGTCCGGATCGTCCGGTCCATTTTCAGGATAAAATGCCCGTCTTCGAGACGATATCCTTCTTCGGCATCGGCCGGCATGCCCACGCCGGAACTCTGGTAGCGCAGTTCATACAGGTGCAGGCCGCCCGCCGCGGTGACCCGGTACCGTTCTTCAACCATCGTCAGGTGGATCGAATGGATGAAAACAAAATCAAACTTCCGGTCCGCCAGCGGAATCTCGGCAAGCGTGTTTTTCTGTGCATCCTGCACCAGCAGCACGGTCTTCGATAACGGGGAAAAAAAGAAAATTGCGGCCATCAGTACCGCCAAAATGATCGCAATGATGCCTTTCAGGAATGGTTGCGGCTTTTTCATGGGCTTCAAACAGACAGGCGCCGGTAAAACCGGCGCTTGTCATGTCGGCGGATTATTTCTTGTTTTCCTTGAAGAATTTTTCGGCACCGGGATGCAGCGGGATGGACATGCCTTCGGTTCCGGTAGCGAGCTTGATGTCCGCACCCTTCTTGTGGGAGGCGATCATGCGGTCGGGGTTCGCGTAGAGGGTCTTGAGCATGTCGTACACGGTGTTGGCATCGAGCTTGGCGCTGACGGCGAGCATGGACTTGACGGCCACGGTTTTCACTTCCGCGGTCTGTCCGTTGTAGGTGTTCGCGGCAATCGCTTCCACGGTGTAGAACGAGTATTTCTTCATGAGCTTGGCGGCAAGGTCGCCGTCGACCGGCACGAGCACGATCTTCTTGGAGGTTGAAAGGTCCTGGATGGCGGCGGTGGGAGCACCGGCGGTGTTGAAAGCCGCGTCGATGTTGCCGTCTTTCAGGTTCGAGGCTGATTCACCGAAAGAAAGGTACTGCACCTTGATGTCGGCATAGGTAAGGCCCGCGGCTTCGAGGATCTGGCGGGCATTGAGCTCGACACCCGATCCTGCGGCACCGACGGAAACGCGCTTGCCCTTGAGGTCGGCGACGGTCTTGATGCCGGAATCGGCGAGCGCGACGAGCTGGCAGGTTTCGTTGTAGAGTGCGGCCATTCCGCGGATGTCCTTGAAGCTCTTGTCCTTGTAGATTTCGAGGTCGTTCAGGGCGTAATAGGCTGCGTCGTTCTGGACGAATATGACGTCAACTTTGTTGTCTTTGAGGAGGGCGACGTTGGCTGCCGAGGCGCCGGTGCTCATCGTGGTGGCGTTCATCGACTTGATGTTCTTGTTCCAGATGTCCGACATGGCGCCGCCGAGCGGGAAATAGGTACCGGCGGTTCCGCCGGTTGCGACGGTGATGAATTTCTGCTGTGCCATGGCGGTCGAAACGACCATGCACACACAAAGCGCGAGAGCGATAATTTTTTTGTTCATTTTCAAGATTCTCCTGTTTCGGGGAAAAATTCGAGCGTTGCGCCCAACCTTGAACGCCGCTCTATGCAGCATTGTACGGGCGATTTCAAATGCTGGCAATGGGTTTTTCGTATATTTGCTCACTTTTATGTACAAAACCTGCATTTTTATGCAGAAAAATCTATTGTATTGGTACCGGATATCTTTGCGTGGGTTATAAACTTGACAGTTTGCCGTTTTACCCCCAAAGATGGGTGCTAGATGATTGAATTAACGCATGAACGCATCGAAACCATCAATACTTCAGCCCTCATAACGGCAGCCGAATTTGCTTTTATCGAGGACGCCCAGGCTACTGGTTCGTTCCTGAAAAGTTTGATCCGGCTACGGACCTATTTGAAGAATCAGGGTAAAAGTGTTGCCTTGTATGAGGAACTTTCGGTATTGAACGATTATATCAAACTTCTTTCCGTGCGGTATATTAACCGATTCGAATTTTCGCCGCTCGATGAAGTCTCCGGCTCTTGTCTCTATGTCGTTTCGGGCAGTGTCATAGCCGCTTTCGACAAGCTTTTTTTTGAAATGATAGAAAATGCGGCTGATAATGCCCCGGTCGCATTCGGTTTATCGATGGTCCGTGCCGAAGCCTGTATGGATTTGGCGGTAGATGCCGCAGGTCGGGGTGGAAACCGAAGGATACGAATATGTCTGTTAGCGTGTTGATCGTTGATGATGAAGAGTTGTCGCGATATGCCTTGCGTACGATGTTTTTGAAATTCATACCCGACATCGGGGAGGTTCGCGAGGCCGATTCCGGTCCGACGGCAGTCCAATCCGCGATGCAGAAAAAAGTCGATATCGTTGTGATGGACATCAGGATACCCGGGATGGACGGTCTTGAGGCGGCAAGGATGATCCTCGAAAAGAATCCCGAAACGACCGTGTTCATGATATCGGCTCACGATAATTTTGAATATGCGCGGCGCGCGCTCGAGATCGGAGCCAAAGGCTATATTCTCAAACCCTTCCGTGCGGAAGAGGTCGCTCCCCGGATTCAAGCCGCAGCGGTCGAAATAACCCGAAGAAACAAAGCTCCGGACCGGGAGGCGGTTTTACGGCAGGCACTAGAAAATGGTTTGATCCACTCCTATATCGCGCATAATCAATCTTCCGTCCGGGTATATAAAAACGCCATGGGCGATTGTTTTTCTTCCGCTTTTTTCGTGCTGATCGAGAAAAACATACAGATCGAATTCGAGAAATTACGGGGATTCTTGCCATCCGTTTTTCGCGATGCGTTTTTTCGGGACGGCGATATCGCCGTTTTGCTCGTACCGATCCGGCCCGGCAGTCCGTTGTCCGATGACCACACGGTCGTGCAGGCGGCAAACGAACTGTACAAACGTTTGAAAAAAGCCGGAGCCCATTCCCTTCGATTGGGCATAGGCCCGGTGGGTGTTGACGACGACCGGATTTCTGATTCATTCACACAGGCGATAGAATCCTTGTCATCCATCGGCCCGGGGGAAGGCGTCGGACAGCGGATCGACGGCGGCGCTACCATGGATGAAACCCGCCTGGACATTCTGGTACTCGAGGAAGCATTCCTCCAGGAGATCAGGGCCGGTCATCTGCAGGGCGCGCAGGAAGTCGCGGTGTGCGGACTCGAGCGATATTTCCGCGACAAACAGGATTTACCGGGAACAATCGATTTTGCGGTTGAATTTCTGCTCGCGATACGAAACGTTTTTTTGAAACTCGGCTTTGCGAGCAGGGAAATCAACCTGCGCGCGCTGTTTCTCGAATTGTCCGCTTCCGGCACGCTGCAGGAGCTTGTCTCCCGTTTTCAGTCGCATGTCGGAGTCCTGCTCTCTTCCTTCGACGCAAAACCTTCTGGCGCAAACGATAATCGAAAGATCAAGATCGTCAATTACATCAATGCGAATCTTTTCAACCACACACTCGGTCTTGATACCGCTGCGTCGGCTGCCGGTTGTTCTCCGCAATATTTCTGTCGCGTCTTCAAGGATATGTACGGACAAACATTCACCGGATACGTGACCGAAAAAAGGCTGGAGTTCGCAAAGCATCAGCTCTCTGCCGGCAGTTTGCCCGTATCGGAAATTGCCAGGAACGCCGGATTTCCCGACATCAACTATTTTTGTCGCGTATTCAAGAAGGGGACGGGATTTCGGCCAAGCGAGTATCGGACCTACCTGCTTCAGGAACAGCGGGGATCCGGATCAGAAAAGTAGTGCCGTGGCCGGATATGCTGTCGATTTCTATTTCGGGACAATCATACAGGAGACCGAGCCGCCGAATCACGTTCGGGATGCCGTGATCGCCGTCGGTTCCGGTACGGGTACGTTCAGGCCCGCATGCCAGGTCGATGCATTCTTTCAATTGAAGGAGCATTCCGCTCTCGATTCCGATTCCGTCATCGGCTATCCGGACCTGCAGCATCGGTCCCCGTTTTTCGGGCTCGACCATGGTTACCTCGATATCGAGGTGTACGATGCCCATTTTGGGTTCCAGTCCGTGATTCATCGCATTCTCGACGATCGGCTGCAGGATCATCGTGGGAATCGGAACCTCCAGACAATCGTCCGCCACGTTGATGCCCGTTTTGATCCGCGCGCCGAAACGTGCTTTCTGGATGCGTAAATAGGTCTCGACGATAGTCAGTTCCTCCCGGACCGAAGCCGTTTTCTGGACGGTCCGGAGTCCATACCGCAGGATCAGGGCCATGTCATCCAGCAGCGATGCGGTGCTGTCCGCATTCTCGATCCGGGCAAGGGTGACGATGATGTTTATTGTGTTGAACAGGAAATGCGGATTAATCTGACCCTGCAGGATCCTCAGCTCCGCCGAACGCAGCAGATTGTCGACCGTCAGTATTTTAATCTCCTCCTCGGACAGTTTTTTTTCAAGTGCTGCCTTGTCTTCTATCTCGGTGATGAGGAATCCTATGCGGTTGATCATGGAATCCATCGCGTCGACCAGATAATCCACTTCGGGATATGATCTCGGCGGGCGGGGCGCCGGCTTGAAGTCTCCGTTTTCGGCGCGCAACGCGCGTTGCGCCAACGCTTCGACGGGACGCGAAATGTTTCTGAGAACAGAATTTGATTGTCTATCTTCCTCGCATAAAATGAATAAAGCGAATCGACGGCGACGGTCTGCCGGATCAGGAGTCCGGATAATTCCTCATTGATCTTTGTTTTCAGTTCCTTGAGCTCGTAGAGATTGTCATACAGTATGATACGGGATTTCTCGTACTTCGACATTGCCGCGATGACGCTGCTTTTTTCTTTATATGTGTAAATGTGCTTCTGTATTTCCATGTATTTGTAGAAGATGTTGGGGTCGCCCGCAAGTTCCGCGCTTTTTTTGATGAGCGGATCGGATTTTTTCGTGAAAGCCACGAGGTCTTCGTTGCTCCGCTCCACCAACGGCAGCAATTCCTGATTTTTATAATTGATGAGGTTGGAGAGGTTCTGGAACGAATCGGTCAACTTGACCGATATGACCGTCGTTGCCGAGAGCTGTCCGAATAGGTCTTTCGTTTCCTCCGAATACCGGCGTGCGAACAGGATGTTGTACATGGAAAGCGCATACATGATAGTGACTATCGAGCAAAACGTGAGCAGCAGTTTCGACCTTAAGCTGTTTATCATCGGGCACCTCTCCGAGAGTATGGCACCGGTGGGAGTACATTGGAATAGCATCTTCTTGTTTTCCTCTGGATTTTTTTCTCATCTCCCGCGATTGCCCGATGCTTCGGGAAAACAGGATAAAAAATACCTGTCGAAAGCAAAACTTTCCAACTGTGCCCCGCGAAGCAGCCATGCTATCCTGAAAACGTTGAACGATCTCTCAGGAGGAATTGAAGGATGGTCGGATTTAGTAAAATCGTAAAAGCGCGCGAGTTCAGCGTTTTTTGCACGTTGGTACTGCTTTTTGTCGTGATGAGTTTCGCAAGCCCGTATTTTTTCGGTACGGAAAACATCTTTAACGTTCTCCGCAACATGTCTACCGTCGCGGTGATTTCCGTCGGCGTGACGATGGTGATCATTACCGGCGGCATCGATCTGTCGGTCGGGTCGATTCTGGCCGTCAGTTCGATGTTGATGGCCCGCCTGATGTGGCAGGGCTTTTCGCCCCTGTTTTCCTTCACGGCAGGTATTCTGTGCGGATTGGCATTTGGCCTCGTCAACGGCCTTATCATCACGAAGATGAAGGTGAATCCGTTCATAACGACGATGGGCATGATGAGCATAGCGCGGGGACTGACTTACTATCTCGCGACCGGCGTGAAGGGAGCCGTCGCGTCGAACATCCCCGTCAAGGATCCTGTGTTGAATTTCCTCGGAAGCGGATATGTATGGGTAATCCCGATGCCGGTAATCGTCATGCTTTTTCTTGTGCTGGTCGCGACCTATTTCCTGCGGAACATGGTTCTTGGACGCCAAATCTACGCCCTCGGTTCCAACATGGAGGCAGCCCGGCTGTCGGGCGTCAAGGTCGAACGGGTGCAACTTTTCGTGTATGGACTTACCGGTGTGATGAGCGCTTTCGGGGGCGTTCTCAATGCGGGGCTTCTTGCGACCGCAGCCACGAACGCGGGAACGGGTTCGGAACTTGATGTCGTAGCTGCGGTCATTATCGGCGGCGCAAGCCTTTCCGGGGGAACCGGTACGATTTACGGGGCCGTTCTTGGCGCCTGCATCATGGCTCTGCTCCGTAACGCGTTCGTCCTGCTTCACCTGCCTGCGTTCATCCAGACGATTACCATCGGTGCGGTGCTCATCCTTGCGGTCGCATCCGACGGACTGCGTAATAAGCGGGCTAACTGATTTTCTGTTTGAGTGCCCGTCCAAGAAACGGTCCGTTGGACCGCAGGACGTTCACATATATGTAAGGAGATTTGATATGAAAGTAACTCGAAGTGTCGCAATCGCCGGGATGTTTCTCTTACTCTCGGGCGGGTTTTTCTGGGCGACGGGAAAACAGGATGTCGCTGCGAAAAAAAACCTTCCTGCCGGTCCTGCTTTCGCAAGCGTATCGTACATGGAAGACGAGGGCATAGTAAAACCCATCGCCAAAAAATCCGACAAGCCTCTCAAGATTGCGGTAATCGGCCTTGAAAACAATCCTTTCTGGATTCCCGTCAAGGAAGGCGCATACAAGGCCGCCGCCGAGCTGAAGGATTTGAATTGCAAGGTTGACTGGATCGTTCCCGCCGGCGATGCCCATACTTCAGACTTTTTCGGAACCGCGATCGAGAACGCGATCATCCAGAGATATGACGCTATCGTGACGATCGCAGGCGATTCCGGGATCGTTCCTTTCATCAACAAAGCCGTCGATGCCGGCATACCCGTCGCGACATTCAACGTAGAGACCACGACCGAAAACAAGAGGCTGTTTTTCGTGGGTGCCGATTTGTACAAACAGGGACAGGAAGCCGCGAAAATAATGGCCAAGGAATTGAACAACAAGGGGAAGGTCGCCCTGATGACCGGTTTGTTCTCCGTAGAGGGTCATGAACAGCGCAGGCTCGGGTTTATCGAGACTCTCGCACAGGTCGCACCGGCGATCAAGATCGTGGGCCAGGTTGAAACGCTGGACAAAGCCGATGTCGCCTACAACCAGGCTAAAGATTTCATGTCCGCGAATCCCGATCTTTCGGCCTTCATGGTATGTGCCGGTGGCGCTTTCGGCGTCGGCAAGGCGATCGAGGATTCGAACAAGGCCGGGATCGTAAAACTGATAAACTATGACTTTATCGATGAAACCATGGAACAGGTTTCCAAGGGTATCTGTACAGGAACGATCGGTCAGGGTCCCTTTGCACAGGGACATGATCCTGCCGTACGTCTCTACAATTATCTCGTCGGCGGGGTTGTTCCTCCCGCTGGAAGACTGCTTACCAAGGCGGAATTTGTAACCAAGGGGCGCTCGCCCCTCCCTTTTCCGTCAAATTCAAGAAGAGGGTCGAAGGCGATGGCAGAAGAAAAACGGATCTTGCGTATTGAAGGCGTTTCAAAATGTTATGGAGGATTGCAGGCTCTCGACTCCGTACATTTCGATGTATGTCATGGAGAGACGCATGCCCTTATCGGCGAGAACGGAGCCGGTAAATCTACGCTGATGAAAATACTGGGCGGAATTGTCAAGAAAGACGACGGACGGATAGAGTTCGACGGCCATGAAACCGTTTTCCATTCACCGCAGGATTCTCTGCGTGCGGGAATTTCGATAATCCATCAGGAACTTTCCATGCTCCCCGAAATGAATATCATGGAAAATGTCTATATGGGACGGATGATGACCAAGGCCGGACATGTCGATTGGAAATTGCTGGAGGCATCAACCAGACAGCAATTGGCGAAAGTCGGGTTGATGATCGATCCCTACACCACGGTGAAGTGTCTGAGCATGTCCCAAAAGCAGCTTGTCGAGATCGCAAAAGCCCTTTCGGTGAACGCGAAACTGATCGTGATGGATGAACCGACTTCATCCCTTTGCGACGCGGAAACGGAACGGCTGTTCGAAGTGATCCGGGATTTGAAAAAGAAAAATATCGCAATAATTTATATCTCCCATAAACTGAATGAAGTGATCGCGATTTCGGACCGGATCACCGCGCTGCGCGACGGTCGCTATGTCGATACGATTCCCGGTGCGGGAGCGACCCCCGAAAAGCTGATACAGATGATGGTCGGCCGGGATCTTGTGCGGCAGCATGCCGAGCGGGGCGCGACGGGAAATGTCCGCATGCGCGTTGCCGGACTTTCGGGACGGCGCTTTCGGGACGTGACGTTCGACCTGCATGAAGGCGAGGTTCTCGGTTTCGCCGGACTCGTCGGGGCCGGCCGTTCGGAAGTCGCCCGCGCCATATTCGGCGCGGATCCCGTTCTTTCGGGAACCATCGAACTGGACGGTATTCCTTTTTCGGCAAGATCGCCGACGGATGCGATCGCCGCGGGAATCGCAATGGTCGCCGAAGACCGGAAGTCGCAGTCCCTTTTCCTTGACTTGTCCATTCGTGCGAATATGAGCATAGCGCAGCTTCCTGGTTTGACCGTAAAGGGACGCATTCAGGAAAACCGGATTCAGGAGCTGGTGGATCTGTATCGGGACCGGCTGAAAATCAAGATGAAGTCGGATGCCGACCCCGTGAAGAGTCTCTCGGGAGGAAACCAGCAGAAAACCATACTCGGCCGATGGCTCGCGACCGGCCCCCGCATCCTCATTCTTGACGAACCGACGCACGGCATCGACGTTGGCGCCAAAGCGGAAATATACAGATTGATCCGCGAGCTCGCCAAAGAAGGCATGAGCATCATTCTGATATCGTCCGAATTGCCGGAAATAATAGCGATGTGCGACCGGGTTCTGGTCATGAACGAGGGGAGGGCAAAATCGATCTTGTCCTGGGACGAAGTAACCGAGGAAAAAATAATGAGTTGTGCGACCGGTATGAATCCAGTCGCTTGCGAGAGTTGACGGGAGGCGGGGATGACATCAAGAGAACGGGTAGTGGCGAGTTTGAACCATAAGAACGGGGACCGGGTGGCGGTCGATTTTGGCGGGACGGTTGTGTCGGGAATGCATGCGAGTTGCGTGGCCGTATGAACCGTTCCAGTGCCTTGGTTATATCGAAGACGATCTGGCGGAAATCATCGGGATAGACGTATCGGATGTTTCCGGCGAACGGACCATGTTCGGAACGAAAAATGGAGACTGGAAGGAATGGTTGACCCCCTGGGGCCAAACCGTACTCGTCGGTTCCGATTTCGAGGTCGACGAGAAGGAAAACGGAGAAGTCCTGATTTATCCCCAGGGCGACAGGAGCGTTTCTCCCTCGGGTCGGATGCCGTCAGGCGGTTATTTTTTCGATGCGATTATCAGGCAGACTCCTTTGAGCGAGGATGACGATATGTTATCGGTCGAAGACAACCTCGAGGAATTTTCCCCGATCTCCGATCAAACGCTCGCTTTTTTAAAAAAGCGTGCGGAAGCGGTACATGCATCCGGCAGGGCATCCGTGGGGAATTTCGGCGGCACCGGGCTGGGTGATGTCGCATTGGTCCCCGCGATGAACCTCAAGAATCCGAAGGGAATCCGGGATGTTACCGAATGGTATGTTTCGACGGTCGCCAGAAAAGATTTGGTTCACGAGATCTTTACCCGTGAGGTCGATATCGCCCTTGAAAATCTTGCCCGGGTACAGAAATCCTTCGGGGACAAGATCGATGCGGTTTTTATCTGCGGTACCGATTTTGGAACACAGGACAGTACATTCTGCAGTCCCGATGCCTTTCTCGAACTGTACAAGCCGTATTACCGGAAAGTAAACGATTGGGTCCATGCCAATACAAAATGGAAAACCTTCAAGCACTGCTGCGGGTCGATTCCGACATTCCTTCCCCTGTTTATAGAAGCGGGTTTCGACATAATGAATCCGGTCCAATGCTCGGCAAAGGGGATGGACCCCGCCTGGCTTAAAAAAGAATTCGGCAGGGACCTGGTTTTCTGGGGCTCGGAACTCCCGCCGAGGTCAGATCCGAGGTGCTCGAGCGGTTGAAGATTTTTTCTCCGGACGGCGGATTCGTTTTCAACGCGATACATAACGTGCAGGCTAAAACTCCGCTCGGGAATATCGTCGCGATGATCGACGCGGTTCACGAGTTCAACGGAAATAAAAACTGAATCGCGAAGCCGCTGTTCAAAAAAAATGTTGTCCGTGCTAGACTTTCCGCACGAGGTATCAAATGGGCATGTATGTATCGATAGAAGACCGGGAAGGCGAAAACCTGTCGGACGTGTTCGAGGTAAGCCGTATTTTCCGGCGTTTTCCGGAGACGGGCGTGTGCCTCCGGTTCGTGAAGGAGACGGACGACGCGTCGTTCAACGCCCTCCAGAGTCCGCTTCTGGTAGCGGAACTCGAGGCTCTCGTTCCGTCCGTCACGGACGATCTGGCCCTCAAGGAACTCGACCGCGTCCTCAAGGTTTGCCGGAAATTCGCCGGCAAAAAGGGCGCGTTCATCCGTTTTTACGGGGAGTCCAAGGGCGAAGCGTGACGGGTTCCGTCATACTTTGAACTTTTCCACCTCGGCGAGCAGTACCCTGATTTCGTCGCGGTTGTGCTTGCTGAGGTCGTTGATGTGATTTGCGGCGGTGTTGATCTGGTTGGTTCCGAGCGCCATCTCGTTCATGCTCGAGCGCATGTCGTCGGTGACTTCCGCCAGCCGGTGCATCTCCGTGCGGATTTCGGTGCTGCCCTGGAGCATTTCCGACGAGCCTTCTTTCACCTGTCCGGTTATCTCGCTGATCTGCTGGATGGATTCGAGCACCTGCGTGCCGCCGATGTTCTGCTCGTCCATGGCGTTCTTGATCATGCCTTCCTGGTTTTTTACCATCTGGCTGAGCTTGAAGACGGTTTGGAACTGGTCCTGCGCGCCGACCGAGGCGATCGATCCCTGATCGATCAGTTCCTTCAGATTGTTGAGCACGGTCGAAATGGTCCGCGCCTGTTCGCCCGCATCCTCGGAAAGTTTCCGTATCTCGTCGGCCACGACCGCGAAGCCCTTGCCGAAATCGCCTGCATGCGCCGCCTCGATCGCCGCGTTCATCGCGAGCAGGTTTGTCTGGTTGGCGATTGCCTGGATGACGGTGCTCGCCTCGAGGAGGCCGTCGGACTCGTGTGCGATGGTGGAGATGAGCGATGCCACTTCGTCCATGCTGGTCGTGCCCTTTTCCGACGAGAGGGCAAGCTGGTCCACGCTCACCGCGTTCCGGGCGAGGGTTTCGGTGACGGAGCGTATGTTCGCCACCATCTGTTCTATGGCAGAAGATGACTGGCTGACGCTGCCGGCCTGTGTTTCGATAAGGCCGTTCAGCCGGGTTATGTTCTGGACTATCTGGGCGATGGTGGCCTCCGTCTCGGTCACGCTTGCGGACTGGTTGACGGTTTTCTGTTTCATTCCGTCGATGTTGGCATGGATTTCGTTGAGCGCGCTTGCCGTTTCGTCCATCTGCGTCGCAAGGGTTTCGCCGTTTTGCCGCAGCTTTACCGTAGTGTTCCGGATCGAACCGACCAATGCGCCGATTTTCCCGATGGTCTGGTTGAAAAAATGCCCCAGCTGGCCTATTTCGTCCTTCGACTGTTCGGACAGCCGCTGGGTCAGGTCTCCCTCGCCCGAGGCTATGTTTTCGAGGGCGAGCACGGCGCTCCGCAACGGCCGCGATATGGCCATATACATAGCGGTGACGAGGACGGCGGTCATGACGGCCATCAGGCACAGGATGAGGAGGTTGGCAAAGAGATTTGCTTCGGCACGGTCCGCGAACTTTTTTACGTTCGTGCGCAGGTGCTCGGCAAGATAGTCTTCCGCAAGTTTCATGCTGTCTATTTTGGCAGTGATGGTCGAAAACCACTCTTTGGGAGGAATGCCGAACACCTCGCCTTCTGCCGTCGTCAGCAGCCGGTTCCGGTATTGCGCGACGGCGGCAGCGGCAGGCGTATCCAGCTGGACGGTCACCCATTCAAGCGGTTCGCTTTGGGCGCTGCCGGCAAAAAGGGCGAACTCGGTGTCCTGTACGGCCATGATGCCGATGAATCTGCGGTATGTTTCGGGGGTAAACTTCCCCGTTGTCAAAACTTCATTGACTGTTGCGCGTTCCTGCCCGGCTTTTTCCTTGTACCGGAGGAAACTTTCGATGGTCGCCCCTTCGGCTACCAGTTCCGCAATCGTACCGTTGCGGTAGCCCTTGGCCGAAACCGCGAGGAAGGCGGCGATGGTGTCCGTAAAGAAGGCGAATGATTCGGATGCCCCGGCATCGAGCGCGGAAATGCGTATCCGAAATGCGGTCAGATCGGAAAGGGTTTTTTCCGCAAGCTCCTGCGATCGGATCAGGTTGTTCTCCCGTGCGCGGAGTCCCGCTGCCTGGACCTTGAATGCTTCCAGCCGTTCGTCGGTTAGTGCCCGCTGTTCCAGGATCTCGACCGCATAGGTGGCTCCTGCCGAACCGATGAAGCCCGCGCTCATGCCCCGTTCCTTCTGCAGTTCATGGATGAGGCTGCCCG
>JFJP01020965.1_pt1 | contig 12713 bp, 14 predicted proteins | sample 431651 | NCBI WGS metagenome assembly JFJP01 (sample SAMN02602958, study PRJNA72255) | Microbial mat metagenome, whole genome shotgun sequencing project. | biome: fresh water; feature: sink hole; material: water; isolation source: purple microbial (photo- and chemosynthetic) mats found in... | reverse complement strand
AGGTCTTCCTGCCGCTGGGCGCCGATAAGCCGGTGCTGTCCGACTTCCAGCTCATCGCCGGTTCGAACCGCGACCTGCGCAGCGCCGTCCGCGAAGGCCGATTCCGCGAGGATCTGCTGGCGCGCATCGACCTGTGGACCTTCTCCCTGCCGGGCCTGGCGCAGCGGCGCGAGGACATCGAACCCAACCTCGACTACGAGCTGGAGCGCTTCGCCCGCGACAACGGACGGCGGGTGACATTGAACCGCGAAGCGCGCGAACGCTTCCTTGCCTTTGCCAACGCCGCCGACTCCTCGTGGAACGCCAACTTCCGCGACCTCGGCTCGGCGGTCACGCGCATGGCGACCCTGGCCACCAGCGGTCGCATCGACGAAGACCTGGTGCGTGAGGAGACCGCGCGGCTGCAGGGCCAGTGGCGGCCGGCGGAGCCTGACAATCCACTGACGGAGGCGCTCGGATCCAAAGCGAAGCAGCTCGACGTTTTTGATCGTGTGCAACTTGCCGAGGTGATACGCGTGTGCCGGCAGTCATGCTCGCTCTCCGACGCCGGACGTACGCTTTTCGCAGTATCGCGTCTAGCGCGCAAGACCGCCAACGATGCCGACCGCCTGCAGAAGTACCTGGCGCGTTTCGCTCTGGATTGGAAAGATATTCGACGCTGATTACCGGCCTGCAGGCGGCTCAGTCTGGTTCACGGCCACCCCAATGTTCGAGGCAGCACGCCGCGAATCGATCGGCAAGATCCATGATCTCGCGCTGACGCGGCAGGGCGGCGAGCCAGGCGGCCGGGATGCCGGTGGTGCCATGCAGCCAGCCTGCCATGCCGCCGACCACCGCTCCGGTGGTATCGGTGTCCCCACCCAGGTTCACAGCGGCGAGAACGGCGTCGTCGAAGCGGGTATGCTGGGCCAGGCACCACATGGCCGCTTCGAGAGTGGAGACGACGTAGCCATCGCTGGGCACCCGTTCACGCGGCAGATTCATCGCCGTGCCATCGAGGATGCGCGCGAGTGGTCCGCGCTCGCCGGGAGGAACCTCGCGGCGCAATCGGGCGCTCGCCTTGGCGGCAGCCTCGCGGACGTCGCCCGAGCCCATCGCCGCCTCGCACCACAGCGCATGCCAGGCGCAGCACAGGCGCGAACGCACGTGCGCGTGCGTCAGCGCGCTCGCCTCGCCAGCCAGGCGGATGCGCTCAGCCGATGATTCGCCGGCCAGCCACAGCGACACCGGCAGGCAGCGCATCAGCGAGCCGTTGCCATTGCTGCGTTCGTCGCTCTGGCCGCAGTCGGCGAGATCGCCGTGGATGCGGTAGTTGACCAGGGCGTTGCGCGTGGTCGCGCCGATGTCGAAGGCCTTGCCATGCGCGGTCCACAGGCCGTGGTCGAGCCAGTTGCAGAAACCACGCATCATGCCGGCCGGATCCCACCCGCTGACAGCCAGGGTGTCGGCGGTGACCAGCGCCATCGAGCCATCATCGCTCCACGTGCCGGGCGGCTGGTTCCAGGTGCCGAAGCCGCGCATGTTCTTCACCGGATCGATATCGCGGAGGCTGCGCCCGGTGAATTCGACCGGCACTCCCAGGGCATCGCCAACCAAGGTGCCGAGAAGGGCGCCGCGGATGCGTCCGCGCAGGTCCGAAGGATCAGCCATGGTCGCTCTCCTGTCCGATCCACCACAGCGCGGCGTGGATCTTGTGATCGATGAGGGTTCCTGCGCGAGCCCGTCCGGCCAGCCAGCGTGGCACCTCGGACAGGGCGATGGCGTGTACGGTGATCGCCTCGCCTGCGACCCCTCCGCCGGCGCCGACCCGACGCAGTCCGCTGGCGCGGACCAGCGTGCTGACTTCGCTGGTCAGGCCGGCCGAGGACGGACCACGCGACAGCACGGTGCAGGCGGCCGGCTCCCAGCCGGTCTCCTCGACCAGTTCACGGGCGGCGGCGGTGGCGATCAGCTCATCGGCCTGCTCGTCACCGACCAGGCCGGCAGGCAGTTCGATCACCGGGCCGCCGACCGGGATGCGCTGTTGCTCGACCAGCAGCAGTTCACCGGCCGGGGTGGTCGCGATGATCCCGACCACGGCGCTGGCATTGCGCCGGCGGACGAACTCCCAGCCGTCGACGCTGGCCAGCTCAAGGAAGCGGGCGGCGTGCAGGATGGTGGTCATGGCTGGCCTCCGGCGGCGAGTTCGGCGGTGATGCGCGGTTGCGCGGCGATGGACGGCGATCCGGCGAGCGGCCCGAGCAACCGGTCGATGGCGCTGACGGCGGTGCGGAAGCGCTGCTCCCAATCGCCGCTGATGACGACGTAGGGACGATCGTGCGTCTCCAGGGCGGCGCGGCAGCGGGCCATGAATTCTTCGCGACGATGCGGCATGTCGCGCTGGCTGTCATCCACCCACGGCACGTCGATGTCGCAGAGCAGGTAGAGATCATGGCGGCGGACCCGCGCCAGATCGCGGATCCACGTCTCGACACCGTGGAAATACACGTCGCTCCAGATCGTCGTGGTCAGCGTGTCGGTGTCGCAGATCAGCACCCGCTCGGCCTGGCGGGCGAGCGTGTCCTCGCTGGCGGCCTGGCCCAGGGCGATGCGCGCGATGTCCCCGCCGGTGCATTTCCCGCCCTGGGGATCGAGATGCCCGCGCGCCCATTCCGGGACCCAGACGGTGCGGTAGTGCTCGGCCAGACGACGCGCCAGGGTGGTCTTGCCGGTGCTCTCGGGCCCGAAGACCACCACCCGGCGGCAGTACCACGGCCGTACGCTTTCGGGAATGTGCCGCCAATGCGCATACGGATCGGCGCGCACGGCGGTGCCCGAGACCGCGACACCCTGGCGCAGGCGGTCGGCGACGAGGTGCTCGGCGCCCAGCCGGCGCGCAAGTTCGGTCCCGTAGTCCTCGCTGGTGAAGACCACCTCGATCGGCTCCGGTACGGCCCGGCGGATCACCGGCAGCCACATCTCCCAGAAGCGCGGATGATCCTCGGGGGCGGCCGGCAGGTCATCCGGAATATGGACGACATCGCAACCCGGAAGCATGTCGCGCATCCAGGCCAGGCGGTTCGCACCGGGGATCGGCTCGTCCGGATGCGAGCAGACCAGCACGCTGAGACGTTCGCAGCAGCGTATGCCGAAACCGGCCAGGTAGCGATGCCCCTGGGTCGGCGGCATGAACTTGCCCAGGATCAGGCCGCGACGGAAGCGCGGATGGTCTTGGTCCATTGGCGGACTCCGATGATGCAGAGGATCATGAAGACGACATAGAGCGCAGCGGTGAGATAGTACTGTTTACTTGCAAACAGCGGGATCGAGATCAGGTCGACGGCGATCCACACGTACCAGTTCTCCAGCTTCTTGCGCGAGATCATCCATTGCGCGATCAGGCTGAGGATGGTCGGAATGGCGTCCCACCACGGCGTCGTCGAATCCGTCCAGGTGTCGAGGGCATAGCCCAACGGCACGATCCCAAGCACTGTGATGCCGGCGAGCTGCAGCCAGAGCCGCCCCGAGGTGCGGGTGATCGTCAGGCTGGTGTTCTGCCCACCGCCGCGCAGCCAGTACCACCAGCCGTAGCATTGCAGGATCACAAAGACGATCTGCAGTCCGGTCTCGCCGTAGAGCTTGCCGTTCCAGAACATCACGATGTAGAGCAGCACATTGATCAGGCCGGACGGCCAGGCCCACATGCTTTCGCGGGTGTAGGCCCACACCGACCACAGTCCGAAGACGGTGGCCGCGATCTCCAGCGGGCTCATCGACAGCCAGGGCTGGGATGACCACGGCTGCAGCGGTGTCAGGATGGATTCGATCATACTCTGCCTCCGCCGGCAGGCAGTGCCGCCATCTGCGTAATGACGACACCCGCCCGCCGCATCTCCTCGAGCGCGCCCGGGATGTCGTCGATCGTCAGGCCGACGCCACGGCAGGCGTCCTCGACCACGGTGGTGCGTAAACCCGCCCCGACGGCGTCGATGGCGGTCGCCTTGACGCAGTAGTCGGTGGCCAGACCGCAGACCAGCACCTCGTCGATGCGCTCGGCCGCGAGCCAATCGCCCAGCCCGGTGGCCTTGCGCCGTCCGTTGTCGAAGAAGCCCGAGTAGCTGTCGATCCCGGCATCGGTGCCCTTGGGAAAGACACGGGTGATGCGCCGCGTATCGAGGCCGGGATGAAACTGGGCGCCGCCGCCCCATTGCACGCAATGGGGCGGCCACAGCACCTGCGGCAGGCCAGCGAGTTCAGCGACCTGGAACGGTTTCTTGCCGGGATGATTGCGCGCGAAGCTGCCATGGTCGGCGGGATGCCAATCCTGCGTCGCCACCACGACATCGACCAGGGACATCAGGCGGTTGGCAAGCGGCACGACCGCCTCGCCCTGCGGCACCGCCAGGGCGCCACCGCTGCAGAAGTCATTCTGGATGTCGACGAGGATGAGGGCGCGCATGGTCGTTCCTTTCACAGCTCGAAATTGAAGCCGTCGCGGACCTTCTGCCGATACTTCCGTTCATCGAAGCGGTAGAGCCGGGCAGCGCGGTGGGAGACATCCTGCTCGACCTCGTCGAGGTCCTGGAGGATGTCGAGGGAGAGGACCTTCTTGCGGAAATTCCGCTTATCGAGCGGACGCTCGAGGATGATCTCGTACATCCGCTGCAACCGGGTCAGCGAGAACTTCGGCGGCAGCAGCTCGAAACCGATCGGCTGGTAGCGCACCTTGCCCTGCAGGCGCTGGAGAGCCATCGCCACGATGGCGTCATGGTCGAAGGCGAGATCGGGCAGGTCATCGACCCCGAACCAGGCGGCGTTGCGCGCATCGGTGGCCGCCTGCACCTGATGGTCGCCGAGACGCACCAGGGCGTAGTAGGCGACGGTGATGACGCGCTCGCGGGGATCGCGGGCGACATCACCAACGGTGTAGAGCTGCTCGAGGAAGACCTTGCTCAGCCCGGTCTCCTCCTGGAGCTCACGGCGGGCGGCCTGGTCCAGGGTCTCCTCGAGATGGACGAAGCCGCCAGGCAGGGCCCAGCGTCCAGCGAACGGTTCGATGCCGCGCTGGATGAGCAGCACCTTGAGATCGCTCTCGTCGAGTCCGAACACCACGCAATCGACGGTGAGGGCCGGCCGGGCATGATCGTAGACGAACGCCATCTTCGTGTCCTCTGGACACTTCTATAGTGTATCAACAACACCATGTCAATCGACGGCTTGCTCTTGTCATATATGGTTATATATGGCACATATGCAACGTACCTCACTGATGCTGCCGATTGCTCTGCAAAAGCAGGCTGGCCGGTTGGCCAAGCAACGAGGCATTTCCTTGGGAGAGCTGATCCGGCAAAGCCTGGCGCGGGAATCTGCAACGGCCTACCAGACTGGCGCTGACCCGTTCTGGGTCGATGTCGGCACCTTCCGCAGTGGTCGAACCGACCTCGCCGCCAACCACGACGATGAACTCTATGGTCCAATCAAGCGCTGAGCTGTTCGTCGACACTGGGGCCTTCATCGCACGCTACGACGCCGATGACCAATATCACGCGGCGGCGGTCGCCGCCTGGGCGGAACTGGCTCCGCCGGCCAGTCGTTGGCGCCTGGTCACCAGCGGCGGTGTCTTGGGCGAGACCTTCACCCTGCTTGGTCGCCGGGCGGGATTCCCCTTCGCTGCCACGGTGGCGCGCGCCGTGCTCAGCAGTCCCTCGTTCTCGATCCGCTGGGGGGACGCCGACACCGCCGAAACGGTACTGGCCCTGTTCACCAAGTTCTCCGACCAGTCGGTCAGCTGGGTGGATTGCGAAAGCTTCGCGCTGATGCGCAGCGCACGCATCACCCGCGCCTTCACCTTCGACCGGCACTTCGAAGATGCCGGCTTCCACCGCTGGAACGGCTGACCGTTCAGCCGTCGGCCATCTCGCGCAGTTCGCGCCTGAATCCGCCCGAGAGGATGGGAAAGCGGCACCAGGTCTTCGGATCGAGGTTCTCATCGTCGAGGTGGAAGGCCGGCGCGAAGCGCTCGCGCTTCCACTGGTTGCGGCACCACAAGGTGGTGAAGCGCTCGATCCAGGCGCGCAGGCGCGCTGGAGGATGCTGCGGAAACTCGACCGCAAGCTGGCGAAGGATGTCCTTGGGAGGCCGCTTGTCGCGGATAGCGAGCCGTTCGATGCGGTCGAGCAGCGGGAACGGCATGAGGTCGCCTTCGCTCTGCTGGGCGGCGGCCTGCGGCCGCAGCTCCGGCGTCGAGCGCTGCCGGGTGACGCAGGCCACGGCCGGGATCGGGCCGAGCCCATCCGGTCCGGCGCATTCCAGCCAGGCCAGCCAATGCCGCAGGAATGCCTTGTCGATGCCGGCGATCGGGCTGAGACCGCCACAGGTGTCCCCATCCATGGTGGCGTAGCCGACCGCCGCCTCGCTGCGGTTGCTGGTCGCCAGCAGCAGCTTGTTCTCGAGATTGGCGATCATCCACACGCCTGGGGCGCGCACCCGGGCCTGGATGTTCTGCAGTGCGAGGTCGTCGTGCTCCCAGGTCGGGACACGGCCGAGCACCCGGCCCACCGCCTCGGTGTAGCCGTGCACGAAGACATCCACTTCGATCTCGCGATGCGTCGCCCCGATCGCGACGGCGACTTCACGCGCCGCATCACGGGTCACCTGGCTGCTGTTGGCCGTGCCCTGATAGACCGTGGTGAGCAGCCGCGCGGTGATCGCAGCGGTGTCCCCGGCCTGGTCCAGACCAAGAACATGGGACCGGCCAGCCCGAGATCGGCAAGGGCGCGACGGACCATCAACGCGACCAGACTGACCACCGCCGTCGAATCGCAGCCGCCGCTCAGGCTGACGACGAAGCCCTGCGACCAGCTCTTGCGCAGGTAGTCGAAGAGGGCGAGCGCCTCGGCGCGGGTGAACTCTTCCTCCTTGAGGTGCGTGCTGGCCTCCCAGCCGCCGACCTGCGCGGGCGGCGGCGCCACCACCTGCGCCACCGGCCAGGCATGCGCGGTCCGCACCAGTCCGGGATGCTCGCTCAGGGCGGGGCGGAAGCTGGCGCTGCGCGCCTGGGCGAGCCGGGCGACCGCGATGTCGACCGTCGCCGTGGTCACGCCCCATTCGCCGAAGCCGAGGCGCTCGCCCTGGGCGATGACCGTCCCGCCGGCGGCGATCAGCGCCCCGCCGTCATAGATCGCCCGCCCGGCCTCGTTGCCCAGCAGGTTGGCATAGACATAGGCGCAGCCGTAGGCGCGGCTGCCTTCGGTGACGAAGCGGTGGCGCACCGCCAGCTTGCCGAAGGCGAAGTGGCTGGCCGACGGATTGAGGATGACGTCAGCCCCGTGCGCGGCGAGCCGGGCACCCGGACGCTCGGCGACCCAGGCGTCTTCGCAGATCTCGAAACCGAAACGCACGTCGCCGACCTCGAAGAGCAGATCGCCGAGCGGCACCTCGATCCCGCCGATCAGGGTCGTCGTCACCAGCCCCTCGCGCCATGGCTTGAACCAACGCGGCTCGTAGTGGATGCCGTCGCCGGCAAGGTGCTGCTTGGCAACCAGGCCGAGCACCCGTCCATCGGCGACCACCGCGACGCAGTTGAACAACGCCCGATGGTGCAGGCGCGGCAGGCCGAGGCAGACGACCAGGCCACGCGTCTCGGGCAGCAGTTCGAGCAGCACCCGCTCGGCCTGCACGACGAGATCCGCTCCATGGAACGCGTCTTCGCAACCGTAGCCGGTGATGCACAGCTCGGGCAGGCAGAGCAGGCCGGCCTCGCGCTCGCGGGCGGCGCGGATGGCGGCGACGATGCGCCGCTGGTTCCCGTCCCAGTCGAGCGGGGTCTGGTTGAGCACAGCCGCGGCGAGGGCGATGCGGGTCATGGCCGATCCCTCCGCCGACGCGCCTGCAGGATCAGCGCCGTCTTGCGCTCGTGCAGCCCGGCCTCAAGTCCGACCGGATATTGATGCGGATTGTCCAGGCGCCGGACGCCGGGATGGAACAGACGCAGCTGGGCCTGGGTCCGCGCGCGGACTTCGGCCAGCGGCGGCGGGACATAGACCAGCCCACCCCGGCGGAAGATCGGCACCAGCAGATCCGCGGCATCGGCCCCTACCGGCAGTTCGCGCTGGCGGGTGGGATCGGCGGGATCGATCATCGTCCAGGCGCCCACCGGCGGATGCGTCTCATCCCACAGCACATCACCAATCGCGGCGCCATCGTCGATGAAGCGGCGGACATTCTGGATCCCGGGATTCGACACCTTGATCGCCTGCTCGCTGAGCTTGACCCGCGGCTTCCACTCCCCACCGGGCTCGCGGATCGCCGCCAGCTTGTAGACCCCGCCGAGCGCCGGCTGGTCATAGGCGGTCACCAGCTTGGTGCCGACGCCCCACACCGCGATCGCGCCCCCTTGTTGTTGGATGCTGGCGATGGTGTGCTCATCGAGATCGTTCGAAGCGACGATCTGCGCCTTGGGAAAGCCGGCGGCATCAAGGAGCTTGCGCGCCTCGGCCGAGAGCCAGGCGAGATCGCCTGAATCGAGGCGGATGCCGACGATCTCGTGGCCGCGCTGGCGCAGCCGACGGGCGACGCTGATCGCCTTGCGCACCCCCGCCAGGGTGTCGTAGGTATCGACCAGGAAGACGCAGTTGTTGGGCATCGCCTGGGCGTAGGCCTCGAAGGCCTCCTCCTCGTCATCGAACGACATCACCCAGCTGTGCGCATGCGTGCCGCGCACCGGGATGCCATAGCGCTTGCCGGCGAGGACATGCGAGGTTGAGGCGCAGCCGCCGATGTGCGCCGCCCGGCTGGCGCTGAGCGCCCCGTCCAAACCTTGCGCGCGACGCAGTCCGAACTCGAGCACCGGGCCGGCGCCGGCCGCCTGGCAGATGCGCGCGGCCTTGGTCGCGATGAGGGTGCTGAAGTTGACCAGGCAGAGCAGGGCGGTCTCGACCAACTGCCCCTGCAGGATCGGACCGCGCACCCGGATCAGCGGCTGGTGCGGGAAGACCACCGTGCCTTCCGGGATGGCGTCGAGGTCGAGCTCCAGACGCATGCGTCCGAGGTGGTCGAGGAAGGCCGCCTCGAAGATCGGCTTGCCGTCGTTGCCGGGAATGCCCGCGAGATAAGCGAGATCGTCGGCTGCGAAGTGGAAGTTCTTGAGCCAGTCGATCACCGGCTCCAGCCCGGCGGCGACGGTGTAGCCGCCACCGAACGGTGGTTTGCGGAAATGCAGATGGAAGACCGCCTCGTGTTCAGCCCGGCCGCTCTTCCAGTAGCCGTAGGCCATGGTCAACTGGTAGAGATCCGTCACCAGGGCACTGCTGTCCATGGCTTTCTCCTCTGTATGTGTATTTATTACACTAACACGGTCGGGGTCAAGCACTGTCCTGCTTGTGCCGGATGCGCCTGTTCCTGCCTGGCCCCGATGTTCAGGCCAGGTAGCCTGGAGGCTGATGACCGACGCCCCGCCCCAGGCATCGCCTCCACCCACCGGCTGGGTGCTGTTCGATAACTCGTGCGGCATCTGCTCGCGCTGGGTGCCGTGGTGGTCGCCAACCTTCGCGCGCCTGGGACTGGCGACGGCGGCGCTCCAGGAGCCGTGGGTCGCCGCGCGCACCAGGCTGGGCCCCGAGGACCTGCTGCGCGACATCAGCATCCTGCTCGCCGACGGCAGGCTGGTGCGTGGCGCAGACGCCTATCGTTGGGTGCTGCGGCGATGCTGGTGGGGCTTCCCGCTCTGGCTGCTCGTGGTGGTCCCGCCTGGACGTTGGCTGTTCGATCTCGGCTACCGACTCTTCGCCAACAACCGTCAGCGCATCTCAGCGGCCTGCCGTCTGCCGCCGCGCCAGGCGCCCTGACATGGGCGTCTTCCTGAGCGCGCAGTGGCGTCACCTGGCGATGCTGTCGTGGGCGGTCGATCCGGCCCTGCTCGCACCCCTGGTCCCGGCCGGCACGGAACTCGACGAGCACGACGGCCTCACCTATGTCAGCCTGGTCGGGTTCCGCTTCCTCGACACCCGCGTGCTCGGGATCGGCTTCCCCTGGCACCGCGATTTCGACGAGGTGAACCTGCGTTTCTATCTGCGCCGACAGAGTGGAGGCGAGACCCAGCGCGGCGTCGCCTTCATCCGTGAACTGGTCCCGCGCCGCGCCATCGCCTGGCTGGCGCGGCTGCGCTACAACGAGCCGTACCGCGCGCTGCCCATGGACAGCGCCATCGCAGCGGACGCCGTGACCTACCGGTGGCGGCTGTCGCGCTGGAACGCGATGCGTCTGGAGCTTGGCGGGGCATGGGCGCTGCCCGACCCGCGCAGCCGGGACGGCTGGATCGCCGAGCACTACTGGGGTTGGACCCGGCAGCGCGATCGCAGCACGGTCGCCTACCGCGTCGAACACCCGCCCTGGCGCATACGTCCGGCCAGCGGCATCTCGCTCGACGCCGACCTCAGCGAGACGTACGGCCCGCTGTGGGGGCATGCGCTGGTCGGCCGGCCAGCCTCGGCGTTCGTCGCCGAAGGATCACAGATCACCGTGGGAAAACCCTCCAGACTCTCAGAATCCTGACGCATGCCACGCGAAGACTGCAAAGCCGCCTTGGCAACCGCGCGCGCGGCGCTGCTCGGGCAACGCACCGGGGACCACTGGCGCGGCCGGCTGTCGTCCTCGGCCCTGGCCACCGCCCTGGCGGTGCAGGCCCTGCACCTGTCCGGCGAGGATGCGGCGGCGGTGCAGCGCGGCCGGCGCTGGCTCGAGGCGCACGCCAACGCCGACGGCGGCTGGGGCGATACGCCTGCCTCGCCAGCCAACCTGCCCACCACGCTGCTGGTGCATGCCGCGCTGAGCTGCACCGGCGGCAGCAGCGCCATTGCCGCGGCCGACGCGTGGCTGCCCCCGCACTCCGCCCGCATGGACGCGGTGGCCGCGCTCTACGGCGCTGACCGCACCTTCGCCGCGCCCATCCACATGGCCTGCGCCCTGGCCGGTACCGTCGCCTGGGACGGCATCCCGGCACTGCCCTGCGAACTCGCCGCCGTGCCGCGCAGCTGGTGGGGCGCGCTGCGCCTGCAGGTGGTGAGCTACGCCCTGCCGGCGCTGATCGCGGTCGGCCTGTGCATCCACCAGCACCGCCCGGCCCGCCGTCTGCTGCGCCGGATATTGCGGAACCGTCTGTTGCGGCTGCTGGCGGCGATCCAGCCGGAAGGCGGCGGCTTCCTTGAGGCCGTGCCGCTGACCGCCTTTGTCGCCATGGCGCTGGTCCCGGTGGTCGGAGCCAAGCACGACGTCGCCGTCCGCTGCCGGGATTTCCTGCGCCGCTCGCAACGCGACGACGGCAGCTGGGCGATCGACAGCGACCTCGCCTGCTGGCTGACCTCCAGCGCCATCGCCGCGCTCGGCCCTGACGCCGACACCGCCGCTGCGCGGATCTGGCTGGCCGCCCGCCAAACCACCGAACCGCATGTATACACCGGCGCCGAAGCCGGCGCGTGGGCCTGGACCGATCTGCCCGGCGGTGTGCCCGATGCCGACGACACCGCCGGCGCGGTGCTCGCCCTGGCCGGCGATCCGACCCGGGCCGCGGCGGTGCAGCGCGGTGTGCGCTGGCTGCTGCGGCTGCAGAACGGTGACGGCGGCTGGCCGACCTTCTGCCGCGGCTGGGGCCGGCTGCCCTTCGACCAGAGCGCACCCGACCTGACCGCCCACGTGCTGCGCGCCCTGCACGCCGCCGGCAGCGGCGCGACGCCGGCGGCGCGACGCGGCCTCGCCTATCTGGCGCGGACGCAGCGCGCCGACGGCGCCTGGCTGCCGCTGTGGTTCGGCGATCAGCGCGCGCCCGACCGCGCCAATCCGGTGCTCGGCACCGCCCGCGTGCTGCGCGCCCTGGAGCTGTGGGAGCCCGACGGAGCGCTGCGCCGCCAGGGTGTGGCCTATCTCGCCCAGGCGCAGAACGCGGATGGCGGCTGGGGCGGCGCGACCGGCGTCGCCTCGTCGGTCGAAACCACCGCCCTGGCGGTCGCGGCCCTGGTCGCGGGCCCGGCGGCGGAACGCGGCACCACCTGGCTCGCCGCCGCGGTGGGCGACGGCCGCTGGACCGCGGCCGAGCCGATCGGCCTGTATTTCGCGCAGCTGTGGTACGACGAACCGCTCTATCCGATGCTGTGGACGGTCGAGGCGCTGCGCCGCGTCACGGCGGCCACCAGCCGCGCCGGCGCAGCCATCCGGCCGGGCCCGGACTGCTGAAGCGGCGCAGCAGGGCGAGCAGGGTCAGGCCGTACCAAGCGTATTCGGGATCGCTCGCCTCATCACCGGGCAGGGCGCCGAAGCCATCGCCGCGGCGGCAGGCGACGGCGAAGCGGGCGAGGCCGGCGACATCGACGCCTTGCAGCCGGCGACAGGCGGCCAAAGCCCAGGCTGCGGTGGCGGTCGAGAGCAGGTCGGGCTGCGGCGCGCCGGCATGCACCAGTAGACCACCGGATGGCTGCTGCTGCGCGATGAGGAAGGCGACCGCCTGATCGCGCCACACCGCATCGAGACGGCCGGCCAGGCGCAGGGCGATGAGCCCGGCTGCCGCCGCCGGCACCTGGGTCGGCAGATCGTCCACTGCGATCAACGGCACCGGCAGGCCCTGGAGATCGGCGGCGACCGCCGCGGCGAAGGCGTCGTAGCTGCCAGCCGACGCTGGCCAGGACGACGCCGGTGGCGGCGGAGCGCGCACCAGCAGGGCGATGGTCACGAGATCGAGATGCGCC
>JFJP01033780.1_pt1 | contig 12714 bp, 9 predicted proteins | sample 431651 | NCBI WGS metagenome assembly JFJP01 (sample SAMN02602958, study PRJNA72255) | Microbial mat metagenome, whole genome shotgun sequencing project. | biome: fresh water; feature: sink hole; material: water; isolation source: purple microbial (photo- and chemosynthetic) mats found in... | reverse complement strand
AACCCAGTAAAAACGGAAAACTAAAACCACGGCTGCGGATTCCACCAACCGTGGTTGGTGGCGTTACCGTTGAGTTTTTAACTGGTTTCAACGCGTGGTTTGTTGAGCACGGCTACAATTACTCACAGCGCGATAGTGGTCTATCCAAATTACCGCTGGGGCCAGGCGCTGTTATCAAATTTGTGCGAAGTGGCGACGTTATACCACACGTGCAACAAGTTGTGAAGGGCGCAGATTCGCCACAAATGCCAAGTGTGGGATACTACTATGGCCCCAACGATGTGGAAATCTACGCCGCTGACGAAAACGATTCCACGGTTGCTGTTAAAAAGTTGGCGCACTTTTTTGCCAGTGTGGGAGTTGAGAACTTGGCAGCCAAGCAACTGGAAAAACTGTACGACCACGGATACGATACAATTTTTGCAATTGTTCGCATGACAGGGGCTGATTGGCTACGGTTGCCAGGAGTTCAATCGGTTCTTGCTACCAAACTCAGTGGTGCCATCAAAGACCGTGTGAGCAAAGCCACACTGGCTCAGCTTGGTGATGGTAGCGGCTTATTCGGGGAGGGGATTGGTACACGTAAGTTGAGCTTGTTGTTTGGCGCAATTCCTGATGTGCTCACGTTACCAATCACTCACTCTCTCCAGCAGCGTATGTTGGAAATTGGCGGTTTTTCTGAGAAAACTGTGGCGGCAATTGTGGCTGGTTTGCCAGATTTTGTCGTATTTCTCAAAAAATTGCGTTTGCCTCTCACTCAGCACGCTGCCGTGCAATCAGCACGCTTGGCTGGTGTGGTGGTGGTGTTCACCCAAGTGAGAGACAAACAGTTGGAGGAAGCAATTGTTGCCAATGGTGGCAGCGTGAGTGGCGCGGTAAGTGGTACCACCACACACTTGGTAACTGTGCCAAATCCATCCAAGTCAGAAAAGCTAAACAAAGCGCAGCAGCTCGGCGTGACTATTACCACAATCCCAGAATTTAGAAAAAATTTCGGAGTCGTCACGTCAACTACCACGACCACGTAGTCGGGGCTTGAACAGAGTAGTTGATTCAGGTTAGCACTACCCAGAGATGCCACACCCAGTTTCTGGCTCTAGCGGTGCCGCGCCGGAGAAAAACCTTGGCTGGGCAGTGGCGACAGGTGGTTGCCAAGCCAGCGGCCACCGTGGCTGCGCCAAACCGTGGTGTCCCGGTGATACCGGCAACGTGGTGCGTGGCTACAGCTCAACCCAACGTCGGGTGTTTTTCAGTGACAACTCTTTTTCACTAACCAAGGAAACATTTCTGTGGAAACTCAATTCCGGTTTGGTACTAACACGAGGGGCGCTCACCGCGCTAAAATAACATGAAACACTCAGCCACGGCAGCTCTATCGCCACCGGCGATATTAGCCAAGTACGGAACCAAGTTGCAGCAGGTAACAACGTTGGCACCATCCGTGGTGTTGGATCGCCTGAGTGGATTTGACCCAACGCCAGCCAAACTGTACTTGGAGTGGTTGGTCACTCGGCTAACGAGCCGAGCTAGCGAGTGGGCAGATTTGCCAAACTTATCACACCACGATGGTCGCTCGTATTTGGAAATTTTTGTTGCGGTAAAAAATCAACTCCCAAACAAGGATATTGGCAGCTACAAAAGCTGGTCAGACTTGGGTGCCAAGTTGCGGGAATTTTTGCACGAGAGTACCGTGGGAGCCGGTATGGGTGCCGACTCCGATGAAGTGCAGCAACAGTTGGCAAGTGGCGACACCACTGTTCACGTGGACAACGCGCACTGGACAGTGTTGTCGCCGCTCACCGAGGAAGCCAGTAAATTTTGGGGACGCAACACTCGGTGGTGCACATCGTGGGAAAAAGACAACCGCTTTGCCTATTACACTGAGAAAGAGTATCCAGACAGCCTGCTGTACATTCTGTTTGACAAGCAAGGCAGCACCAACAACAGACCGGGTGAGCGGTGGCAAATTCACGTGCCAAGCACGCAGTTTTTCAACGAAGATGATCAGCCAACCACTGACGCTTTTTCTGACCCACACTTGTTTGAGGCAATCCGGTCGATTCCCTATGACGAAGCCACCGATCCCGACACCAACTCCACTCTCTACAGTGAAATTCTGAAAAATAATTTGAGTTTTGCCTTTTTGTTTGACTATGTGCAAACTACTCTAAGTGCTGGAGAGTCTCTGGACGCTGAGTTGGTACCAGCTGAGTACCAGAACTTGAGGCTGGATTCGCAGTTGACCGATAATCCGTGGTTGGCGGCGTTTGCGGCAATTTGTTCGGTAGACTCTGCTAAAATTCCACCACACGCATTTGTGTTTGCGGCAAATCGTTGCGCCACAGTTGACATTGCATATTTAACCACATACTTGACTACACTAAAAACTATCAGCGTGCTTAATTTCTCCAGTTTGCTAACTGAGTTGCGCACGCTCCCACCGCAGTTGCTGCCAGTGATAGCACCAAACTGGGAATCCACACGTTGGAGCGTCCAAACCGCTTTGCTAACCAAACCGGGGTTTGCCACACCGGAGTCTATTGCTCACGTTGGTGCGCTGATGAGTAGTGACGACGCAATCTCTGAGTCATTCCGGCGCTTGTCGCCACCGGCAATTGTGGTTTTGGCTGCTGTGGTACCAAACTACGTGGAAAAGTTGCGGCAATTGTTGCCAACCAGTGACCACGTGAACGATCTGCGTCACTCCCTTAGTTGGGGAATACCACACCACCGGGTTGACGCTGCTAGTACTGCCATCACAGCACTGGTGCCGAAAGCTGACTTGGGAGAGTTGTTGGTGCTATTCGACGGCTGGCCAAACAAACTTGACCAAAAAATTTCAGCTGACCGCTTGGAGTTGTTGATCACCGCAACCGCAAAAAGTGATAAATGTGTGTCACTACTGGCTTGGTTAATTGTTGGCCATTCACAAGCAGCAATCGCGTATTTGGCCAAGCCTCACGCAGTGGTTGGACTTGTGGATTTTGCAATCCACGATAGCGACAAATATGCCACAGACCCTGACAAGATCGCCAACAGCAATCGAATTTTTCAAGCACTGGTGATTGCCGCAGCAACCATGCACAGTCACGTTGCTGAATTTGAGGACGCTGAGACTGCACTACAAATACCAGGTATTGTACTAAGTCATTTGCACTACGTGGCAACTTGGGGCAAAGACGCCTTGAAGCCGCTCAAGAAGAAATTGCTGTGGTGTCGTAAACACTACAAACTATCGCCAGCACAGTTTTGGACTTTGAGTGCCAGTGTGTTGTTGCGGTCGCCAGCCAGTGTTGCGGAGATTGCCAATTTTGCTGGAAAATTTGTCGTGGACGCGAGTGCCAGTTTGGCTGGATTCACCAAAACTCGCCGCTGGCGAGATGCTGATTTTGTGAAGTTTTGGGAATTGTTGGATTTTCCACCAGTAGAGCAGTTGACTAGCCGCCAACGAGTGACAATCTACAATTTGTTGCACAAGAATTTTCCAGATTTTGCGGCTGGTATGGTTGCTACTTCTATCGACATTGACCGAGTTTCATCTGGTGACGGAGACGACAGCGGAGAGTCTGACTACTTTGCGGAAAGCGACCCCGACGACTACGGTGGTGTGGATTTGACGCCGCACTACGCAGCGGTTGAAGGTGCTGGTAATTATATCAAAAAACTTTGTGACGACATTAGTCCAAAAATTTTACCGCGACTGCTGAGTCGTGGTAGCTCCAACGTGGATGGGAGTGTGGCGTATTTGATGCGCACGTGTGATGACACTCAATTTTTGGAATTTTTGCGCTGCTACACCCTGTTTCACTACGATCCACAAACCAAGCAAAACTTTGAGTGGGAAAACGAAGGATTTGGTTACAATCGTAATTTGTTTGATGAGTTGGAAGATCGCGGTTTGCTCACGCCGCAAGTTGCGCAATCTATTTTGTTTGCAGCTACTGGAGCACCACCACGCCAGTGGTGGCAATTTGAGGCCGCTGCGTTCAAGTGGTGGTTGAGTGACACGCCAAAAATACCAATAAAAACCGCACTCAGGATTGATTTCGACACACCGCAATCGCTTGAAATTCCGGCTCTCACGCAGTGGGTAGCCAGCGTTAGTTTTGACACGTTTCAAGGCAACAACCGAGCGGTGTTGCACCACATTTTTGGCGATTTTGGTAATACCAAATTGTTTTCCAAAGCTATGCTATTTTTGTTGGACTTTGATGTGCACTATCGTGGACGACCGGTGGCTGAGTTGCCGTCGGTAGCCAAACAAAAGTTTTTTCGCGTGCAGTATTTGCTTACCAAACACTTTTTGCAAAAACTACTCAAGAAACCAGTACCAGCCACATTCAGGGACGTGTTGCGCCACGCACCAGTGTGGGTACATCCAGACCAGTTGGAGTTGCCTTTGTGAAGATGCTAGTTGATTTGGCAACAACCGCTAGTGATAAACTCGTGCGGGACAAGGCACGCACTATTTTTGCGCGAGTTTGTGAGTTGGGAGCAAATCCTCACAAGTTGATTCCAGCGGTGTGGCAAGTCCAGGCGAAAGTACGCGACACTGACCGAACTGTGGAAATTTGGCACAAGGGTTTGAGCACCAAATTTGGCGACTTAACTGTGGCATTTGTGCGAGATTGCCGTCCAATTGCCACAACACAGTCGTTTTTTGATCCAGACCACAAGTTGATTGGCCTGAAAGTATTGCCCAGCGTAGCTGATGAGAGCGACTGTTTGAGTCCAACCAACAACGTGGCACTGAGTGAGGGCGACCACATTCTTGCAACTCTTAAAAAACGTTTGGCTGTATTTGAAAGATTTTTCATCCACGAGTACGTGCACTACGCTGATGTGGTGCGTCACCATCGGCCACAACCGACCACTTATCACGACGACGACTACCACAACAACGCAGTCGAATACAATGCCCATTACCAAGAGTATGTTGGTGCATTTGACCGCAAGTTTGCCACGCTCAATCCAACAACTCGCAAACTGTTGTTGCACCAAAATTTTGCGGATTTTGTTCGAGCACTTGGTGCAACTACTTTACCACACACTCGCACTCAGGGTCAATTTGGTAATTTTTTAGCAGAATTGAAGTCGCCGTGGCGACGCAAGTTGTTGCGCAGGTTGTTTGGTTGGTACAAGGAGCTTCAAAAATGAAACTAAAACTAGCAACTAGCACAATGCGTCGTGCAGTGCAGCTTCAAGAAATTTTACCACAGTACCGCAACTATCCGGTGCTTGGCCGTGGTGTTACCAGTGTGGTACTCCAGGATACTGATCCTGACCACGTGCTGATACTAACCAAGGACGAGATCAAAGCTGAATGGTTGCGGCTGCCGTTTGGCCTGGGTTTGGGCCAGTATTTGGAAGAATATACCGCCACTCGACATCGGCGCTTTCACCTGAACGGTTTGACTATTACCGTGTTGCGTATGCCCAAGTTGCGCCCGCTTACTCGTAGTGAACGCGCTGGAGTTGCCAAGTGGACATCCAAGGTGTGGGTAGCGTTTGATGTGCACAAAAAACAACGACTACGTGAAAAAAATAGCGAAAATACTGCCAAAGCGATGGCAGCCGACTACATGGCAGACTTTTTACGAACTAATGATGTGTTCAAGGAGTGTCCGTTTAGGGAGCAGCTTGCCGACGTGTTTGACTTTTTAATAAACTATGAAGATTGGGTGCTAGACTTGCATGGTGGAAATCTGATGATGGACACCCACAACAACATTGTGATCACCGACCCGATAGTTTCCAAAAAGTTGCTTGACATGGTATTTACACAGCATTCACTATGAAAATTCACATTGGTATTGGTACAAACTCACCACGCTGGGAAGCCGTACTCGCTACTGTTACTAGCGGCGCACCTTGGCATGAAAACGGCACTGCGTGGCAACCACAGCAGTTGGTTCAGTTGGTGGAGCAGCGCTTGGAGTTGTCACCGCACTGGCAACTATTTAGTGACCCTCGCATGGTTGCGGGGGTGTTGCTGTGGCATTTTGGCGTGAGTACCACTGGAACCGTGGGCAACCTGGCGGCGTGCGCGGAACAGCTTGCCACCAGTGGCGTTGTTGCCAAAATCATGCAACACGTTCCAACGCAATTGGCAGATTTTTTCACGCTGAAACTTGAACCACTCCCAAAATCCGCCACAGTAACCGAGTACGTGCACAAAGACACAGCATTTGCTTCGGCGTTGCCGTTGTTGCAGTCTATGGGGTACCTCAGTGATCGTGCGCATTTGGCGTGGTCAACTGTAACGACAAACGCCCCGTTTAGTTACTTTGACAACCGCTCCAACAAACAAGTGGTGGTGAGTGGGACTCAAGCTGCGGCAATGGTCCACGAGCACTTGTTGCAACTCCGCCATGCGCTCAGTTCCGATTACTTCGACCCGCAATTTGCTGCACTCATGGTGTTGCTATATTTGCTGGATGGTGTGAGCGACACTAGTTTGGTAATGACTGAGAAAAAAATGAACAGTTTTTCAATCCATGTGGCACAACTACGGTTGTTGCTACCAAAGTTGAGTATGTTCTCTTGGACTGATTTACCGCGTGCACCAGTAACTGTTTTACCCATAAAACTGTCACCACTCTCCAGTCCAGTTGCAGCAGAGCCTCCAATCACCGTAATTACCAAACACACGCAATTGGAGTACATGCAGTGAAACTGAAAATTTCTGTGAGCAGCAACATCGTAACTCCAACACTTGCCAAGCCAATTACTGTGGTCACGCCAGTATCTAACAACATAGTGGTAAAACTTTTGCCCCCGCTAAAGAAAAAACCCAGTCTGGACTGGTATGACAAGTATTTGGCAAACATGCCACCAAATTCGGCATTGTGTTCGTACTACCGCCGCCTGCGTGACCGCCACATTGAGAGGCAAGTGTTGTGAAAATACAAGTGGTTTTAGCTAATAATGTGCTTAGTCCTGCTCAAGTACAAGCAATCTTCGACGCGTGGTTGCTCGATATAAAAAATTCACACAATCCAAAGGATCATGACGGCTTGGTGGGTATGAAAAAGTCGCAAGTGATGGCTGTTATTCCAGACGCTCACGCTGCGTTGTTTTCCAATGCGAGTGAAGTTACCGGTATGCACAACGCAGTTTCTCGCATACGTAGTTTTGTGCACACTCGTCGTGAATTTCCACTAGGTGAGTACACTACGCCAGAGTTGGTTGCAAATGGTTTTGCTACGATTTTGTTGCTAAAGGCTGGTCGCTATTCATTCGACGACAACAGTTGGCGCAAATGCTCAAATTTGCGCCAACTGTTACCAACCACAGTTGCCAGCAATTATGAAATTGGTGCTCTACCAGATTTACCAAAATTTGTCGAAATTTCCACAAAGCGCAGCTATTGGAGTGTGCCGACACTACAGGAACTATATGGTTTAGTGGACGGTATGCTCGAAGTAAATGATTCAAAAAACAGCGTGCGTGATTTTATTGCACAGGTTATCCACGACCTAAACAAACAGTTGGAAAAGAAGAGCCACACTAGCAGAATACTACAAGATGACGCAATTCAAATAAGCAATCAGGAGAGGTCAGTAACAATACGCTCTACCATTGTGCGTATTTTTAAGGAAATGAACAATTCATCTTGTAGTTTGCCACACTCTACGCAGAATTTAATTTCGCAAGCAATTGGCACTAGTGGGGAGCTGGAGAAAATAGAAAAAGATAAACCAAAGGAAAAACGCGAGAAAATTGTCAAGATTGCCGACTTCTTACCCCAAGCGCAACTTTTTATGGAAAACAAAAGCACGCTAACTATTGCAGACCACGTATACACAATACACGAATTTCTCAGTGTTATTAAAAAGTTTGCCTTGGAACAAGATATTCCAGTCAACAGTTCGCAATTTTTTGGCAAAAAGCGTGAGACTGCTACAATAGTTGTAGCAGCCGTAGCTTTATACTATTACCGGTACCATACTGATAGCATTATTCCAGGAGAAAGCGCACTCGACACTATTGAAATTTGTTTAGTCGATGGTTGCCATCCAAAATACGCAAAAAGAATTTTTGGTAAAATTTACAAATCCATGCCAGTTGACTCGCAACTACCTGACTATTTAGACTTGGCTAAAAAGTAAAACTGGTCAACTTTGGATAAAAATTGTGAAAATACAAGTGGTTTTAGCAAGCAAACCAAGTGCGGTCTACGTGCGAGAAGTGCGACCACATTTGCCGACCGACGCCACAAAACCGATTGGTCGCGGTTTTACCAGTATGGTGTGGGATACCGCTACTGGTTCTAGTGTGTTGTTGGCAACCCGTGACCCACTAAAAAAAGCGTGGTTGTTGTGGGAAAGCTCAACGCACCACCCACTGGCAACTCTTGAAGCTACCCTACCTGCTGGTGGCGGTATGTGGTCAAGTTTGCCAATTTTTCTGTTGCGGGTACCAAAATCGTTGCCCATGCCAATCAACGTGAAACGCACGGTAAGTGATATGTTGGTGTTGGTGCAACTGGAATTGTTGGAACTGAAAAAACAATATCCAGCTATGCGCGAGTGTGCCAAACAACTCCACGCCAAGTTGGTGGGAAAACAAGCGCCATTTGCAGACTTTTTACCGTGGCGAGAACCGTTCGCTGAGCTATTCGAGTTTTTGAGCACCGTTGGTGGGTGGAAACTGGATACCAGCACTACCAATTACCGCATGATTGGCAGCTCGTTGGTTCTCAGTGACCCCATTATTAGTTCTGTAGTGCACAATACCATTCACCGAACTCGCGCCAACCAATACATGGATCGCGTGATCATCAAAGGCCGATAGGCTAGGAGAATTGTCATGAAGTTAAGCATAGCGTTATCCGCAACAATGTTAGATGCAGCAACTAAAAATAAATTACTTGCTGCTTTTAGCAAGAATGATATTTCAGCGGAAGGTGGAAAACGCGAAATAGAAGAAACAGTTAAACAAGCTACTGCTAACTTTGATAAAATTTGGAATGCGCTATTTAATGGCGATACCAGTTTTATTGACGCTGAATATTTTATTGCTAGGCTTGCTGCACAAGTTAATAAACAACGTGAGTTCCCAATAAGTATTTACACTCCTCAACGTATTGCTGCAAATTTACTTTTCTATTCGCTATTAGGTGGTAGCCCTCATATTGGTACTTTTAGTATTGAACGAGCAAAACTTGTTGAACAATATATACCAAAATCATTGCCAGCTTTTTATACTGTAGAATTGAAAGAATTACCGTATTTTTTAGAGATACGTAGAACGCCGCTAAAACCAGTAAAAGTTTGGTTAGAATACAATACCAAAACTCAAAGACGAATGGACAATGGAATGTTAAAATTGTTAGAAGGGAAGCATTTAATTGTACCACAATTGGTGCCACTGGCACCAAGGGTTGAAGCAAAACCAACACCAGTGGCACCAAGGGTTGAAGCAAAACCAACACCAGTGGCACCAAGGGTTGAAGCAAAACCAACACCAACACCACCAAAAGTTGAGCCACCAAAGCCAACACCAGTGGCACCAAGGGTTAAAGCAAAACCATTGGATGACGCCACAAAAACAAAAGTAGCAAAAGTTTTAGCAGAAGTTGCGGAAATGATACAATTTGAAGATGCCGCTGAATGGACAAAAGTTTGTAACGTCGCTGAGTGGTTATATGGGCATGGTGATTTGCATTTCAATACTAAATCAATGTCTATTGAGGAAGCTACTATAGAAGCTCATAGGATTATTATCGGTTATAACATGGTCGTTAATGATCTTATAGTTAAGGAACCTGTAGCTGTTTGTTCGTTAATGGCAATAGTAGGCTTAGTGTCGCCGTTTTTACGAAATTTTGACGCGTGTGTTTACGCAGGATTTGAAAATTTTTCACCAGAAATCTACAAATTGTTAGAGGATGTGTTGCCGAAACATTTATCAACTAATTTTGTTTGGACTAATCTGTTGTCAGCTACAGATAAAGAGCACAGCAAAAAAGTTATTGAGCAACGAAAAGCCGCCGCCCCAACACCACCAAAAGTTGAGCCACCCAAACCAGCAGCACCAAAAGTTGAGCCACCCAAACCAACACCACCAAAGCCAGCAGCGCCAACACCACCAAAAGTTGAGCCACCCAAACCAACACCACCAAAACCAGCAGCGCCAAAAGTTGAGCCACCAAAGCCAACACCACCAAAACCAGCAGCGCCAAGAGTTGAGCCACCAAAACCAACTGTGTCGCCAGTTACCGTGGTACCAACACCAGTGGCTACCGTGCACACCAAACTTGAGCAGAAACAATTGGTAGCACTTGGTAAAGAATTGGCAACCATTCTTAAAAAGCACCGGGTAAGTGGCGACGCTGGTAGCTGCACTGCTGCTGCTAGTGGTGTGGTAAACGGTAATGATGTGTATTTCGGTAAGGGTAGAATAGCAATGGCACAAGTGGTAAGTCTATTTGGTCCACGGTCACCACAGTTGGCTGCTCACTGTTTTCTGTACGTGGTTGGCAATGACAAAGTTTCAGTAGCTACTGTAAAAAAATATCCAGTAGCTCTACTCAATGAAGTCAGTGCAGCACTACCAACCCCACACCCTGACAACTTCTAGTCAATGACCCCGACCACGTAGTCGGGGCTTGAACAGGATTTTTGCAACAGTGACGAAATACTACCCAGAGATGCCACACCCAGTTTCTGGCTCTAGCGGTGCCGCGCCGGAAGAAATCCCCGTGCCAGTCCGTCTGCTGCCCAGTAGGTAACGGTGGAGTAAGTGACAGTGAGTGCACTAGTTGATTTGTACCATCTGCGCCGTCAGCCACAGTTGTTGATGTTTGTTAGTGACCCACGACCATTGCTGCACGTGGTTCCACGCCACGAGAATTTGTGGAGTCAGCTACGAGCACGGTTGCCACACCACCTGACAAACGAGTGGTTTGATATGCACCCCAATGTTGGGGTTGGGCCACTCTTGTTGCAAGTTGACCGTGAGCTGCTTGTTCCAACGACTCGCGCCGCTCAGTTTGTAACTCAGCTTTTTCCCGCGTGGTGCCACCTCAGAGTGCGTGTGATGGTGGATGACACCACCGTGGGGAATACTCACATTCAACACGGTGACGCAGTGGTACGAGTGAGTTCCACGGCGGGTGTCGCCACGCTAGTTCACGAGCTTGTCCATGTGGTGAGCGCGTTTTCGCCAGTGTTGCAAACCTACGCAAGACTGGGGACGCAGTTGCCCCTCTACACGGCATATATGGGCACAGTGTGGCGACCGTGGTACGCTGACCAAGAAAGCGAATTTTTTAGTGTGTGGGCCGAACACGCTTGGAAAAAAACTGAACAGTGGTGCACTCTCACGACCACCACCGAGTTTGCCCGCGCAGTGGCTGTTGGAAACATTTGTGCGGCCAACCGCATTTTGGCCAACTGTGGTGTGGATTTGGAACCAGTGCGTCGTGACAGACACGCCGCACTTTTTGCTGCTCACGGTATCCACAGTACCACGGTTCGCCAAGCATGGAGTTTGTTGCGTCCATCCACACCAGTCATTTCCCACTTTGTGGAAGCTGTGGGCAGTTGGTGCCACAGCAACAACTTGGAGTGGGACGAGCCGTTGGCGTGGGCAACGATTGCGGCGCTGGCTTTGGCTAGCAATCATGGAGTCCCTGATCCAGCAGCAATTCCAACCTTGGTTGGCAACCGTGCACGCTACTGGGTTGACCGTTTCTTACCATTGGCTAAAATTCTTGCCACGAGACCATTTTTATGAAACTACAAATTTGTTTGGCAATCAGCCGTGACCGAGTGGTTGATGGCATTGTGACCAAGTTGGCCAAGTATAAACGTCGAGAATTTGCCACCCTGGTGGCGCAAAAAACTTTGGCAAACCGGGTGGTAGAAGCTGACCCAACCACTACGTTTTCCTACACAACTTGGATTACCAAGCAGTTGCTTGCCAGCAGTTTTCCAGCCGAGGATTTACCACAGGTACGGGACACGTTGGCAATTTTCCACCGTCGTAAAGTCGCCAACGAGTTGCCAGCGGCTAGTCGCAACGTGGATAAACTCACGTGGCCCCAGGTACAACAACTCACTGCTGATAACTCCAAGTTTGTTAGTTTACCGGAATTGCTCCGCACTGGTAAGCACTTCTATCCATCCCAAGCCGAACTGTTGCACCACGATTCCCGTTGTGCGGTAGTTCTGGTGAAAACAGTTGATGCCAGCCGTCATTTTGGCCGAGGGACTGTGTGGTGTACCGCTCGCACTGATGAACAAAATCTTTATCAGCACTATTCAAAACGGAACAACACTCTCTACTATTGCTCATTTTTCGCCAAGTCTCCACCAGATTGTCGCGTGGCTTTTGTATTTGGCCCCGACCAACAATTTCCCAACGAAGCCAATCACTTTCTAAGTGAGCACGACCAGTTGGCTTTGGTTGAACACTATCCAGTCCTCAAGCGCGTATTTGGCGCAGTTGCTCGCCAGCACAGCGTGTTGTGGCTAATGGATGTGCAACCAAGTGATTGGGATGCCGTATTGGAACGCCACGGTTGGGCCAAATTGGCAGCAGCTGTACCGCACTTGGATTTGAACCAAGCCAGTGAAGCCGTACAAGCCGAAGCTCTAGCGCACGACCCACAGCTAGCTGCCACCATTACCACCAAAACCCCGGTGCTGCGACTGGTGCAGTTGGTCAACAAGCTGGGTACTCTCAGCTCGGCGCGTTGTCAGGTTG
>JFJP01039761.1_pt1 | contig 12716 bp, 11 predicted proteins | sample 431651 | NCBI WGS metagenome assembly JFJP01 (sample SAMN02602958, study PRJNA72255) | Microbial mat metagenome, whole genome shotgun sequencing project. | biome: fresh water; feature: sink hole; material: water; isolation source: purple microbial (photo- and chemosynthetic) mats found in... | reverse complement strand
TGCTTTTTTCCTGTTATTGATGGTAAAATCCGACATTTTAAATTTAAATTTTCTGGATTGAATTTTCATCCGAAAAAAGTTGTATATTTGTTGGCATAAACCATCAATAACTATTTAAATTTGATTTAGTGATGGAAAATACTAACATAAAATGGAATGAGTCTAGCGATGCAGCTTTGCAGGCTATTATTGGCCAATTTATTCAACAATCGCGCATTAGGCAAAACAAGAGTCAGCAAGATGTTGCAGATGCTGCCGGAATCAACCGGAGTACGCTTAGTCAAATCGAAAACGGGCGTGGAGGAACATTAATCACATTGATTCAGATTCTGAGGGTGCTTGATCATGTATCTTTTCTGAAAGTTTTTCAGGTTGAAGAAAAGCCAAGTCCATTGTATTTGGCCAAGATGGAGATGAAAAAGCGTAAGCGTACCCGAAAAACAAATGATCCCAAAACATATCCTTTACCCGACTGGTGATGATTGAAAACGCATACATAAACATCTGGAATAAACGGGTAGGTGCCATTCATTGGAATCAGGATTCGGGCATTGCCGATTTTGAGTTTGACCCTGTTTTTTTTCAACACAAACTGGATGTTGCGCCACTGAAAATGTCGTTGGGAATAGCCCAGGGATTGATCTTCTCATTCCCGGAATTGGCTGGAAGTTCTACATTTAAAGGATTGCCTGGCTTAGTGGCCGATGTTTTGCCCGACCGCTACGGAAATGCGTTGATTAATGCCTGGTTGGCTCGTGTTGGTCGTCCTTCGGGAAGTATGAATCCGATTGAAATGCTTTGCTTTACCGGAAAGCGAGGAATGGGAGCATTGGAATTTGAACCGGTAGTTCCGAAATCGGCCGATTTGGCCACAAAAGTTGAGATCGGAAGTTTGGCCGAAGTGGCGCAACAAATCCTTACCGGAAGGCAGTTTTTTCAGACCGATCTTTCGCACGATGAGCAAAAGGCTCTTTCCGATATCTTAAAAATTGGAACATCGGCTGGTGGTGCAAGGGCGAAAGCGGTAATTGCCTACAATCCGGAAACCGGAGAAGCTAGATCGGGGCAGGCTGATGCTCCAAAAGGTTTTTCGCAGTGGCTACTTAAGTTCGATGGGGTTGATGATAGTCAGTTTGGGACAACTTCGGGTTATGGAAGGGTCGAAATGGCTTATTACCTGATGGCTATTGACTGTGGAATTGAAATGATGGAGTGCCGGTTAATTGAGGAAAGTGGAAGAGCTCATTTCCTGACTCGTAGATTTGATCGTTTGCCGGACAATGAAAAGCTGCACGTACAAACTTTTTGTGCCATGACGCATTACGATTTTAACGACATTTATTCGTACAGCTATGAGCAATTATTCCAAACCATGCGTCTATTGCGGCTGACGTATCCGGAAGCCGAGCAGATGTTTCGCCGAATGGTTTTTAACGTGATGGCACAAAATTGCGATGATCACACCAAAAATTTTGCATTTACCATGAATCAATCCGGAGAATGGAAACTTGCTCCGGCGTATGATGTTTGCCATGCTTACCGTCCTGGAAGTGTTTGGGTAAGTCAGCACGCACTGAGCGTGAATGGTAAACGACAGGGAATAACACGCGACGATTTACTGGAAGTTGGCCGCCGTATGAATGTAAAAAAGGCACCTGCAATTATCAATCAGGTTTCAGGAACAGTTGCCCGATGGAATGAATTTGCAGAACAGGTAAATGTAGAGGCTTTGTTGCGAAATGCGATTGGGGAGACGCTGGTGATTTTGTAGAATAAAATAGAACAACAATATGAAAAATAAATCAGAAGGTGTTTTAGTAATTCCGGATGAAGTAATTTTGAATAAAATCTATTTTGTTCGTGAATTAAAGGTGATGATAGATAGTGACTTGGCTGAGCTTTATGGCGTTGAAACGAAAGTTTTGAAGCAACAGGTAAAAAGGAACATTGACAGGTTTCCTGAAGATTTTATGTTTGAATTAACCCATGACGAGTTTGCCAACTTGAGGTCACATTTTGTGACCTCAAGTTGGGGAGGGGTTAGATATCGTCCAATGGTCTTTACTGAGCAGGGAGTGGCAATGCTTTCAAGTATTTTAAGGAGTAAGCAAGCGATAAAAGTAAACATTCAGATCATGAGGATTTTTACAAAAGTGAGACAAATGCTTACCGACAATTTAAGTGTAAGGCTTGAAATTGAAGAAATCAAAAAGAAGTTGGCCAATCAGGATAAGAACATTGAACTGGTATTTACTTATCTGGATGAACTAATAGAGAAACAAGAAGTTCCCAAACCGCATAAGCAAATAGGCTTTAGAAGGAATGATGAATAACGGAATCAGTGTTTTATTTCTTTCATTAAATTATCAGGGAATCCAGTTATTTTTTTGTCAGGCGATGTCATTAGCAGAAGACCTCAAGTTTCCAGCGAATTCTTAAAAACAACTTATGCCCCGTAACAACTATTTTCAATTCAAACAATTCAGGATAATTCAGGAACGATCGGCCATGAAAGTGGGTATGGATGGCGTTTTGCTGGGTGCCTGGGCAGATACTTCCGATGCCCAACGGATATTGGATATTGGTACCGGAACGGGGCTTATTGCTTTAATGATGGCGCAACGAAATGCTAAGGCACAAGTTGAGGCCATCGAGATTGATCCGGAGGCATTTCAGGAAGCTGTGCAGAATGTTCAAGAATCGGATTGGAGTAGTCGGGTTAAGCTTGAATGTTGCGCTTTTCAGGATTTTGTGGTGCATGCCGACCGGAAGTTCAACCTGATTGTGAGTAATCCTCCATTTTTTGTAAATAGTTTAAAAGCACCGAACGAAAGCCGGTCGAAGGCTCGTCATGCGGATTCTTTACCTTTTTCGGTTTTAATTTCAGGAGCAGTTGGTTTGCTCAACGAGCATGGACGAATTGCGCTGGTGTTGCCGATTGAAAGTCTGCCGGAAATTCAGGAGCTGGCTGTTCTGCATCGACTTTTTATTTCGCGTTGTTGCCGTGTAAAGCCGAATCCACAAAAGCCTGAATTTCGTATTTTGATCGAATTAACCTTTGACGAATGCGTCGTTCAGGAAGAAAGTCTGATGATTGAGTTTGAACAACACCACGATTATACTCCCGAATACCAGGAACTTACAAAAGATTTTTACCTGAAGTTTTAAGCTGTTCCAAATCTGACATTTTACAATTTCTTTACGTTGAATAGAATAAAAGACATTTTTATCTTTTATTAATTGAATTCATTATTTTTGTCATCAAAAATTTGAGCATTTATGATGGATTTGATTAAACATGAGATACGGATCGACGAGAGCTTTTATAAAATTGAAGCCATTCGATCCTTGACCAACGAGACTTTTTCGTTGAAATTACCCAAAGCTCGTTTTGCATTTAAAGCCGGACAACACATTTCGCTTGGGATTCACGGGGATTATCAGAGCCGTGAGTATTCGATTTACAGCGGACAGAACGACGATCATCTGGAGGTTCTGGTTAAGGAAGTGGAGACGGGTTATTTTACGCCCAAACTTAGTAAATTGAAAGCCGGCGATTTGGTCGAGGTTCATGGTCCGTTTGGAAAATTTAGGATGAAACCTGCTGCTGCCAAAACCGGTAAATTTGTATTTATAGCCAGTGGTACCGGTATTGCCCCATTTCGTAGCATGATTCGTACCTATCCCGAAATTGATTATACATTGATTCATGGAGTGCGCTATTCGAACGAGGCTTATGACCGTAACGAATATGCCAACGACCGGTATGTGGTATGTACAAGTCGTGATGATCAGGGAACTTATCACGGACGACTGACCAGCTATTTGAAAAATTGCACGTTTGCGGCAGAAACTCAGTTTTACTTATGCGGAAATAGCGACATGATTTTTGATGCCATTGAAATCCTTAAAGAAAAAGGATTCGACCGCGATCAGATTCATTGTGAGGTGTATTTTTGAGGATAAGTGCCTGAATTTATGAAATCGAATTACCTGCTGTGAATCTGAATGGTTTTGTCGTATGAGTTCGACAAAAAATACAATAAATTGTCATGTCGATCTGACAAAAAATACATTTTCTACCTCTATGGCGAAAAATAGTCACTTTTGGTGAACCAAGATCGTCTGATTTTGTCTAATAAAAGACAAAATCATCTTTTATTAATTTCATGACAGACTTTCTTCAGGAACCGCGGTTAACCGATACTGAAATTTTTGCAACTCAAGCTTCCGAATATCGGACACTTCTTGCTTCTTTTCGTAAAAAACTGACTTCGGTTAGTTCTCATGGAAATGCTTTTGCCGTTGAAAAACATCGCTCCCGCGGAAAACTGTTGGCTCGCGAACGCATTAATTTGTTGGTCGATCAGAATACTCCGTTTCTTGAACTTTCGTCGTTTGCTGCATACAATCAGTACAACAATGATTTTCCGTCGGCTGGAATTATTACCGGAATAGGTCTGGTTGAAGGACGCGAATGTCTGATTATTGCCAACGATGCGACAGTAAAAGGTGGAACCTACATTCACGAAACCATAAAAAAGCACGTTCGCGCTCAGGAAATTGCGCGTCAAAATAAGCTAATCTGTATTTATCTGGTCGATTCAGGAGGTATTTATCTTCCGGAGCAGTCTCGTGTTTTTCCCGACCGTTTCGATTTTGGACGGGTATTTTACAATCAGGCGCGTATGTCGGCTGAAGGAATTCCGCAGATTTCGATAGTTATGGGTTCGTGCACTGCCGGTGGTGCTTACATTCCGGCCATGAGCGACGAAACGATTATTGTGCGTAATCAGGGAACCATTTTTATTGGTGGACCGCCGCTGGTGAAAGCCGCTACCGGCGAGGATGTTACGCCTGAAGATCTGGGTGGAGCTCAAGTTCACACTTCAATTTCGGGTGTAGCCGATCATTTGGCCGACGACGACATTCATGCGTTGAAAATCTGTCGCCGGATAGTCTCCGGATTACCTTTGCCCGATAAGCAAAAGCTTGATGTTCATCCGGTAAAAGAGCCGCTTTTTCCAGCTGAAGAGCTGTACGGACTTTTGCCCACAGACCTGAAAAAAACAATTCCTGTACACACGATTATTGAACGATTGGTTGATGGAAGCGAGTTTCAGGAATTTAAAGCCAATTACGGAAAAACATTGGTGACTGGTTTTGCCCGAATCTGGGGATTTCCTGTTGGAATTGTTGCTAACAACAGTTTTTTAAGCTCTGAAAGCTCGTTGAAAGGAGCTCATTTTATTCAGTTGTGTGTGCAGCGGAAAATTCCATTACTTTTTTTACAGAACATTTCCGGCTTTATTGTCGGTAAAAAATATGAGCATCAGGGTATTGCTCGCGATGGAGCCAAGTTGATTAATGCCGTTGCCAATGCTGCGGTTCCAAAGTTTACCGTGGTTATTGGCGGTTCGTTTGGTGCCGGAAATTATGCCATGTCGGGTCGTGCTTTCGATCCACATTTTCTGTTTATGTGGCCACATTCGCGTATTTCGGTAATGGGTGGCGAGCAGGCTGCCGGGGTTTTAAAAAGCATCGGGAACGATGAACCAACAGCCAATTTGCGTGAAGAATTTAACGAACAAAGTTCGGCTTATTACAGTTCATCGCGATTGTGGGACGATGGAATTATCGATCCGGTTGATACCCGCAAGGTGCTGGCAATGGCCATCTCCGTTTCGCTTAACCGACCGTTCGGAGAACCTAAATATGGAGTATTCAGGATGTAAGTGCGGTTTTTCGTGAAAAAATAGCCAAATCGTTTTTGAAAAAACTATAAAACAGTGAAAACAGGTTATCAATACATAGAGGTGTTGTTTGATGCACATGTTGCCCGGATAAATTTAAATCGTCCGGAACGTCATAATGCACTGATTCTCGAACTGATTTCGGACTTGGATCAGGCCCTTGACGAGATTTCTGCGCGGAACGAAATTCAATTTGTAGTTCTCTCCGGAAATGGACGATCTTTTTGTGCAGGAGCCGATTTGAACTGGTTCTACAGCTCCGAACAACTCTCGCTGGAACAAAATACAGCCAGATATAAGCATTTAGCCGACCTTTTACTGAAGCTTTTTCGGTTACCACAAATTACAATTGCAGCCGTTCACGGTAATGTTTTTGGAGGTGGAATCGGTTTAATGGCGGCCTGCGATTTTGTGCTGGCTGAATCAAATACCCGGTTCATGTTTAGCGAAGTAAAGCTGGGCCTTTTACCTGCGACTATTTTACCTTTTGTGGCTCAGCGATTGTCGGTTCAAAACCTGCGGAAATGGATTTTAACCGGAGCTCTTTTCCCGGTCAGTGAGGCGCATGAAGTTGGCTTAGTCGATGAAATATATACCGATGTTGAACTTGAGAAAAAACTGGCGGCGCTGGTGGCTTCTTTCGGAGAAGCCTCACCATCGGCACTTCGCATGGCAAAGGGCTTGATTAATCAGGTTGTATCTGGAAATATGGATGTTGTTGATACAACGGCTACTTCGGCGATTTTGGCCGAAGCCCTGTTGTCGGCTGATGGTCAGGAAGGAATACATGCTTTTATAGAAAGGCGAAAACCGGAATGGAAGAAACCAGAAACCCATTCCTAATCCTTCCGGAAAGAGGAAGGGAGTTTAGGTCGTGAAAGTTCTGAAAATTAAAACATTAAAATTTGAATAAGCCAAAATCAAATAATAGACTAATGCGTGTTGCTTCCGAAAGCCCTTTCTTTGGGAAGGAGTTTTTGGTAGACTCTTCTTCGGATGGTGTTGGGGAGGATTTGTGGTTTCGCGGAGGTTTATTGATTGCCAACCGGGGCGAAATTGCAGTCAGAATTATTCGTGCAGCCCAAAAACACCATATTCGTGCGGTTGCCGTTTATGCGGCCGACGATGTGGATTCGTTACATGTTTCGCTGGCCGATGAGGCTGTTCTGATTTCCGGAGAAACATTGCAGGAAACCTATTTGAATCAGGAACGGATTATTCAGATTGCATTGGATTCTGGAGTTGACGCCATTCATCCGGGATATGGTTTCTTGTCGGAAAATGTTGATTTTGCGCAACGTGTAATTGATGCCGGATTAGTCTTTATTGGTCCAACTCCTGAGAATATTCGTCGGATGGGCGAAAAGATCGGTGCTGTTTCCTTTGTTCAATCCATCGGGATTCCGGTTTTGCCTTCGTTTTGCGGAACAGTTAACAAATTATTGGATTATGATTCTGAGATGGATTTCCCCATCATGGTAAAGGCTTCAGGTGGAGGTGGAGGGAAAGGAATGGTGATTTGCGACTCCGCAGACGAGTTGTTGTCCGCACTTCAAAAAGCAGAACGTCAGGCCATCAGTTATTTCGGAAATGGAGAATTGCTGGTCGAAAAATATTTGCCTCGGGCTCGCCATATCGAGGTTCAGTTGTTGGCCGATAATCGGGGAAATGTACTTCATTTTTTTGACCGTGAATGTTCGGTTCAGCGACGGTTTCAGAAGATCATTGAAGAAGCGCCTTCGCCTTCGGTTGATGAAGAACTACGCTTAGAGCTTTGTTCTGCAGCCGTAAAAATTGCCAAGTCGATGAATTATCGCAATGCCGGAACCATCGAGTTTTTGCTCGATGAAACCGGCAAGTTTTATTTCCTCGAAATGAACACGCGAATACAGGTTGAACATCCGGTAACCGAAATGATTACCCATACCGATTTGGTATCGTTGCAATTGTCGGTTGCTGCCGGAAATCCGTTGCTCCTGACTCAGGAAGATATTCGAATCGATGGACACGCAATTGAAGTAAGGTTTTGTGCTGAAGATACTGAACACTCGTTTCGGCCATCGGCGGGGAAACTGGCACTTTGGGAAATTCCGAAAGATAAAAATTTGCGCGTTGAGACCTTTGTTCAGGAAGGAAATACGATTTCGGTCGGCTACGATTCGTTGTTGGCCAAACTGATAGTTTGGGGCCAAACCCGAGATCAGACAATTGATCGGATGCAGTTGATTTTGGCTCAAACTTATGTGGCCGGAATTCAGACCAATCTTCCGTTTTTAGTCGGATTAGTCGGAAGTGTTGACTTTCGTACAAACAAAATTTTCACCCGCTATGTTGATGAAAATCTGGGGCAAATTAACAAGCAGATTCAGGACCGAAAAAATACGATAAACAAGGATGAACTGGTAATTGCATACCTGATTTTTCATTTTTACTCGGGGAATGACTCGGGGAATTCGGTCTGGAATCAAATAGGATTTTGGAGAATGAATCATCAGGTAGAGGTATTGATCGATGGCGAAAAATTGGAATGTCGGATCGGATCGAATGAAAAAGGACAAGTTTTTGAGTTCAATCAGCGTAAATATTGGGTTTCGTCGGTACAGAAGGACCGGAAAAGACTTGAACTCGAAATTAACCGGCAACCACAGGTTTTTTATAATGTTGATAAGGGAAGTGAAACCGAGATTCTTTATCAGGAATTTGCATTTTCATTACGTAGTAACCTGTTGTTGAATCAGGCTTTGGTGATAAGGCAAGATTTAACCAGACTCAAGGTTTTTCAAAATTGCATTTATGCCGACTTGTTTGGAAGGGTATTGAAGATTTCTGTACAAGAAGGTGATACGGTTGAAGCCGGACAGGTTTTGTTGATTTTAGAATCGATGAAAACCGAAATTAATATGCTTTGCCCGGCAAACGCAACGGTCAAAAAGATACATGTAGCGGAAGGAAATGCAGTGATGGAAAAGCAATTGCTGGTTGAAATAGCCCCTCTCCAACCTCTCCCTGAAATGGAGAGGCCAGGGCTCGGGAATTAGGACGGGAGACTATAAACTGATCATTTTTTCAGTTGAATTTCAGAAAAAGTAAAAAATACGAATACAAAATCTGAAGCCCCCTCTTTGGGAGGGGGTTGGGGGAGGCTTATAATTATGAATGCATTACTACAAGAAAAACATCATCGGATCAGGGAGAAGGTGAGGCATTTTGCTGAAACAATTGTGAAACCGGTGATTGATGATTTTGATGAACAGGAAATTTTTCCGGTTGATCTGGTGCGCGAAATGGGCAAAATTGGTATTTTGGGCATGAATGCACCGGAAGAGTTTGGCGGAAAGGGCAGCGATTACCTTTCGTACATCATTGCCATTGAGGAAATGGCCCGGATCGACAGCTCGATGGCTGCGACTCTGGCTGCACACAATTCGTTGGGTGTAGGCCCGATTTTGGAGTTTGGAACCCATCGTCAGAAGGAAACTTTAATTCCGGCATTTTGTACTGGCGAAAAACTATGGGCATTTGGACTCACCGAAGAAAATGCCGGTTCCGATGCACAGGGTGTTGAAACTACTGCCGAGCTTGAAGGAAACGTTTTCAGGGTGAATGGCTCCAAAAAATACATAACCAATGGCACTTCCGCGATTTCGGCAGGAATGACAATTTTAGCCGTTACCGGTGAAAACGAAGGACGCAAGGAGATGACCGCAATTCTGGTAGAAAAGGAGCGTGAAGGTTTTATCCGCGAAACCATGAAAGGCAAATTGGTTTGGCGTGCTGCCGACAACGGAATTCTTTATTTCAACAATTGTCTGGTTCCGGTAGAAAACCAATTGGGTGAACGTGGTAAAGGATTCAAGGTCATGCTAAAAACTCTGGACTCTGGACGATTGTCGATTGCAGCGATAGGTCTGGGCTTGGCTCAGGGAGCTTACGAGATGGCCAGAGCCTACGCCAAACAACGCAGACAATTTGGGAAGTCGCTCAGCGAATTTCAGGTGATTGCTTTTAAACTGGCTGACATGGTTCTAAAAATTGAAAATGCCCGGAACTCGTTATACAATGCATGCTGGCTGAAGGATAACGGACATCCGTTTGCACAACAGGCTGCAATGGCCAAATTGTATTGTTCCGAAATTGCCCGTGAAGTGGCTGATGAGGCGGTTCAAATTCTGGGTGGTGCTGGTTTATTTAAAAACCGTGAATGGCCTATCGAACGGTTCTACCGCGACCAGCGACTGCTGCAAATTGGCGAAGGAACGTCTGAAATTTTAAGGATGGTGATTGCCCGGAATATTCTGAAAGAGTAGTGAAGTTCGAAGCGTCTAAAGTTTATCGAATTTACCCATCATAACTGAAAAAGCTGTAATTTCCCAGAAAAATTAAAAACAAAGACACGAAGACAAAACGATAACAGGTAGTGTTGGTAATTATCTGTAAATAGGGGTTTTCGTGCTTGAAAAATTTCGCAATGAATACAGATCGTAAGCTCGAACACATTACACTTGCACTTGATTCTCAGGCTAAATTAACCGAACAGGATCAGCGGTTCAATTATGAGCCATTGCTGGCCGCTCATCCCGATAATTTGGATTTGAGTGTTCTGTTTCTTGAAAAGACTATGCGAACACCCATTTGGGTTTCGAGTATGACCGGAGGTACGGGAGTTGCCCAAACCATTAATGCCAACATCGCCCGTGCCTGCCGCGAATTTGGAATGGGAATGGGTTTGGGTTCGTGTCGTAAGATTTTGTTCGATAAATCGCATTGGGCCGATTTTGACTTTCGCGATGAAATTGGGGATCAGCCTTTTTGGGCCAATCTGGGAATTGCTCAGGTCGAAGAATTGCTTCTTTCTGAGAATATTCAGGCTGTTGTTGATTTGGTAGGCGAGTTACGTGCCGATGGGTTGATTGTTCATGTTAATCCGCTACAGGAATGGTTTCAACCCGAAGGAAGCCGGATTAAACAGACCCCTTTGCAAACGATCGAACAATTGCTTGGGCAGGTTAAGCTAAAAATCATTGTGAAAGAAGTCGGACAGGGGTTTGGTCCCGAAAGTTTACGACAGTTACTCCATCTTCCGCTCGAAGCCATTGAGTTTGGTGCTTATGGTGGAACCAATTTTTCGAAATTGGAAATGTTACGCGGCGATCGACAAAAACTGGAGGCCAATTTGCCTTTTTCGTTGGTGGGTCATTCGGCCAGTCAAATGGTTGGCTCGGTGAATCAAATTTTAAAAGATTATCCCAGTCCGGCATGTGGTCAGCTCATTATTTCCGGAGGAATTCAAAATGCACTCGACGGTTATTACCTGACTTCTCAAAGTCAACTTCCGGCAGTATTTGGAATGGCCTCGGCCGTTTTGAAACATGCGTCGGAAAGTTATGAATCGCTTCACCGTTTTCTCGAAAATCAAATACAGGTGCTTCGGTTGGCAAAAGCCTATCTGAAGCCCGTTCCCGATACTCATGGATAATTCCATCATACAAGGATTCTCGAAGTATACCAAACCAGAGCGTATCAACGCACTGATTAAAAAGTATGGTTTTAATCCTGAATTGGTTCAACAGTTGAGTTCTTTTGAAGCTTCAGACAAAAGCTCGCAAAAGCTCGTTGACGACTTGAGCGAGAACCCAATTTCAAGTTTTCATCTTCCGTTTTCTATTGCTCCAAATTTTGTGGTGAACGGTAAAAATTTATTTTTCCCATTGGTTTCCGAAGAAAGTTCGGTGGTTGCGGCGTTGGCTAATTCTGCAGGTTTTTGGGCACGTCGCGGAGGTTTTTGCGCCGAAGTGTTGGGAACCGAAAAACGGGGACAAGTTCATTTTATCTGGAACGGAAATCCGGAGAAACTAAACTCGCTTTTTGCGGAAATTAAACAAAAGTTAGTTGTCGAATGTGCATTCCTGACTGCAAAAATGGAGAAGCGTGGTGGAGGAATCGTTGCTGTTGAATTAAAATCAATGTCCCATATTTTATCCAATTATTTTCAGTTGGATGTTGCGTTCGAAACCTGTGATGCGATGGGGGCCAACTTTATTAATTCGTGTCTGGAACAAATGGGTAAAAGCCTTTGCGGGTATTTTCAGGAAAGTGATCGGGTTGAAAATCACGAACGCGATTGCGAAATCATAACAACAATTTTATCGAATTATACACCCAAAAGCAGAGTTCGGGCCTGGGTCGAATGCCCGGTAATGGAGCTCCTCGATGGAAAATCGCTTCAGGAATGTGAGTTATTTGCCCGAAAGTTTGAGCAGGCTATTCGTATTTCGCAGCTTGATGTTTCGCGGGCAGTGACGCACAATAAGGGTATTTTTAACGGCATTGATGCACTAGCGGTGGCAACGGGTAACGATTTTCGTGCCATTGAAGCTTGTGGTCATGCCTATGCTGCCCGGAATGGTTCGTATTCCGGATTAACCGATGTTCAGGTTCAGGATGGAGTGTTTCGTTTCGGTATTGATCTGGCGCTTGCTGTTGGAGTTGTTGGTGGAGTGACTACAGTTCATCCATTGGCAAAACTGGCGATGAAAATTCTTGATAATCCATCGGCTTCGGAGTTAATGATGTATTTGGCCGTGGCTGGACTGGCATCGAATTTTGCGGCAGTCAAGGCTTTGGTTTCGGTTGGAATTCAGCAAGGACACATGAAAATGCATCTGAGTAATATCTTAAATCAGCTAAATGTTCCGGAGGAAAAACGAAGTGAAATACAAGCGTATTTTCAGGATAAACCCGTGTCGTTTTCGGCGGTGGAGGAGTTTTGGAAGGGAGGCAATGTGTTGTAATAGTTGTAGTTGTTGTCAGGTTGTAGCTGTCGTGTTGTTCGCCGAAGTTTAACCGCTACGCGGTAAATACGAGGGATAAATGAATAGAATATTACAATACTTAAAGCCCTACGGGCTATTCCTGTTGACGCTCTATGGGATTTATTACCGCGTAGCGGTTGTAGCATTGTAG